>Ga0224722_1000473_pt1 | contig 23236 bp, 25 predicted proteins | sample Balambano_FR1_Me_FD_161646 | JGI IMG/M metagenome (GOLD analysis project Ga0224722, IMG submission 161646) | Freshwater sediment microbial communities from Lake Towuti, South Sulawesi, Indonesia - Balambano_FR1_MetaG | ecosystem: Environmental > Aquatic > Freshwater > Lake > Sediment | place... | reverse complement strand
TGGGAGTTCGCATCGAACGATCGAATCGACTCGATCTCGTCGTCGAAGAACTCCAGGCGCAAGGGCGTATCCCGGCCGACCGCGTAAACATCCAAGATTCCGCCCCGGCGCGAATAATGGCCGGGAAGGCGCACCGGCTCGCTGTACTCATAGCCCAGCGATTGCAACCGCGCGGTAAAGCGGGGCAATTCCACTTGATCGCCCACTTTCAGGCGAAAGAACCCTTCCTCCAAGATCTCTCGCGGCAGAGTCCGTTCCAGAGCGGATTGCGGTGTCGCGATGACAATCCACGGCTCCGGCTCGACCAAAGCGCGCAGCGCTCCCAAGCGGTCCGAAAGCGCGATGTGCTCGGGCGCCGCGTCTTCGAACAGTGAGGCGATGCCGCTGGGCAGTTGGCGAATGCGGTCATGGGGGACTCCCGCTAGGGTCAGCTTGGCTTGCCACGCCAGCGCCCGGTCGTAGGTTGGGGTGACCACCAGCCATTTGCGAGGGTTGGCTTGGTACTCCGCCGCCAAGAGTACGGGCCGCATTTCGGCGGGGCATTCGCTCCAAAGAACAACGCCGGGCGACCACGATGGGTGAATCTCCGACCGTTCTGGTAGCGAGCGAACCCAGTCGGCGGTACGCATGAAAACTCAGTGTACCGACCCATCCGACTTCCAACCGATGCCACGCGTATATACTCACGAAGCATGCCGAAACGGGTCGAATCCATCGTTCTCCACGACAGTAGCACTCCCGTTTTGGGGGATGTTCAGAAAGGGGGCAACGTGGTGCTGACGAACGTCGAGACGTTGTTGAACCAAGCCCGGGCTAACTCGCTGTGGCCGCTGACGTTTGGGTTGGCGTGCTGCGCCATCGAGATGATGTCGACGGCGGCGTCGCGGTTCGATCTTTCCCGGTTCGGGTCCGAGGCGTTTCGGGCGACCCCGCGCCAAGCCGACGTCATGCTCATCGCCGGCCGCGTGAGCAAGAAGATGGCCCCGGTCTTGCGGCAGATTTACGACCAGATGCCCGAGCCGAAATGGGTGATTTCGATGGGAGCCTGCGCCAGCTCGGGCGGTGTTTACAACAACTACGCCATTGTTCAGGGGGCGGACCAGATTGTTCCGGTCGACGTGTACGTTCCCGGTTGCCCGCCCTCGCCCGACGCGCTGATTTACGCGATTCTCAAGCTTCAGGACAAGATCAAGCGGTCGAAGGCCAGCAAGTTTCAGGACCTGCAGCTCATCGAGTTGGAGCCGCGGCGGCTGGAAGAGGTTTCGGCGTAATGGACCTGTTTCGCGACGTGGTGCGGCCGATGATCGCCGGTTTGGGGGTTACCCGAAGGCGACTCGCCCGCGAAAAAATCACTGTGATGTATCCCGAGGAAAAGCGAGAGCTCTACCCCCGTACCCGGTGGCGTCACGTGCTCACTCGCTACGATAGCGGGCTGGAGCGGTGCATCGGATGCTCGCTGTGCGCAGGGGCTTGCCCGGCCCGTTGCATTTACGTGCAAGCGGCGGAAAACACCGACGTTGAGCGATATTCGCCGGGAGAACGCTACGCAGCCCGGTACGAGATTAACATGCTGCGGTGCATCTTCTGTGGATATTGCCAGGAAGCCTGCCCGACCGGCGCCATCGTGCTTCGCCAGGATTTCGAACTCGCCAACTACCACCGCGAGCAGTTCGTGTACACCAAAGAGATGCTGCTGGAGCCGCTGAGGGTGCCCGCCGCGGTCAGCGCGCCGTAGCGACGTTGGCGGATTCGGCCTTCGCCAACCCATCCCGTAAGAAAGCCGCGAACCGATTCACATCCGGCTCGTAGGGCAAAAACGCCGCGCGGCTACCGTCGGGGCGCAGAATCACGTACATCGGGTTGGCGACGCTGCCGGTCCACTGCTCCTTGAGCGCTTGGTACTTCTGATCCTTGGGGTTGTCCACCCGGTCTGTATAGAGCTTGGCGAGCACCATCTTTTCGAACTCAGCCTGCACCGGTGCCTGCGGAAAGACGTTCTTTTCCATATCGCGACAATTGGTGCAAAACACTCCCGTGAAGTCGACAAATACGGGCTTGTCCAGCTCCTTCGCACGCGCCAGGGCGGCGTCCAGGTCGTCTAGCCATGTGTCATCTTTCTTCGCCAGCGCCGCTTGGGCCGAACCCTCGCGGAACGGGTACGGATCGGGCGGCAAGAAGCTCTCCAGCTTCCCCATCGAGGTGCCGTTCATCGCGCTGAGACACCAAAAGGCGATTGCCCAACTGCCGGCGCCGAACGCGAGGCGAAGGATTCCCGGCCGGCCCGATTCCTCGACCGTCGGGATGCGAAACCAGCCGAATAAATAGGCGCCGGCTCCGGCCATGATGACCGCCCAGAGGCCAAGAAATACCGGCTTGGTCATCCAGCCCCACTGCCATCCCAAGTCGACGCTGCTGAAGAACTTCACCGCCGCCGCCAGCTCGATAAAGCCCATGAAGGCCTTCACGGTCGCCAGCCAGCCCCCGGAGCGCGGAAGTTTGCTGAGCGCCTGGGGAAACAGCGCCAAACCAAAGAACGGAAGCGCAAACGCGGTGCTGAAGCCCAGCATCCCAATGATGGGATACAGCAAATCGCCCTGGGCCGCGCTCACCAAAAGGGTGCCGACGAACGGCATGGTGCACGTGAACGAGGTGATGCTGAAGACGAGGCCCATCAAGATCGGGCCGAGCAAACCGCCTTTGCCGTGCGCGTTGATTCGGTTGGCCAAACCGCTCGGCAGGGTGAGCTCGTACACGCCGAACAGCGACAGCGCCAACAGGACGAACAGGGTGCCCATGGCGAGGTTCAGCCACGGGTTGTTCGCAAAGTTCTGGAGCCCGCTGGCGCTGAACAGCACGGCGCTGAGCACCCCGATGAGGGTGAACGTGCTGATGATGCCAAAGCAGAAGGCCAACGCTTGTCCGATGCCGCTTCGCCAGCCTTCGCTCGCTTTCTTCTTGCTGAAGATGCTGACCGTGATGGGGATCATCGGGAAAACGCACGGGGTGAGCAGGCTGACGAATCCGGCCCCCAACGCAATGCCGAGAAAGGCGAGCAACCCGCCCGCGCGGGCCGGGTCGGGGGGTAAAGGAGTTGCGTTGTCAGCGGTGCTGGCCGACGCGGTGGCCGGTCCTTCGGCCAGGAACTCGACTTCCTTGGTTTTTGGGGGCAGGCACCCTTCGTCGTTGCAGACCTGATACTGAACCGCGAGCCGCACAGGTCCGGGATCGTTCTTGGTGAGCCGAATGGGGACTTCAAGAGTGGCCGTCTGTTCCCAAATCTGAACCTCTTTCTCAAATCCTTTGTCGAATTTGGTTTTGAGGCCAGGCTCCTTGGGGGGGCCGGCGATTTCCAGCGGCTGCCCATCGGGGACCGAAAGCGTGGTAGGGAAGGGACCGTCTTCGACTTTCTGCGTACTGTACATGTACCAGCCGTCTTCGATCGCGCCGACCAACTCGACCTGACCATCGCGGTAGGTGGCCGTCCATTGGACCGGATCGGGGCCCTGCAAGCCCACTTGAGCGGTCGCAAAAGCGGTCGAGGCGACCAAAGCGATGGCGGCCAAAACGCGGGCGAGTCGATTACGCAATGTCCCCACGGTAGAGGTAAGTGTATCCGCCGGAGGACGGTTCCTCCGGCGGATGCGTGGGTGGGACCTTTGTCCCAGCGGGGTTAGCCTTCGACGGTGACGCTGATCTGGCCGCGAATTTCGCCGCGGGGATACGCCACCGTATGGATATTGAAGTAGGCGCCGTTGTTGTTGAGGGCAGTGATCAATTGCTCCACCGTGAAGCTGCCTTGGACGTTGAGTGCGCCCTTGCCAAAGATCTTCACGCTGGTGCCCGTAGTCTTCATCAGGTACGCCTGCGGCATCAGGTTGACCACGATCGGGCCATTAACTCCGCGCAGGCCGGCGTGGATGTGGAAGGCGGTGATTTCGCCTACGAACTTGCGGATGCGAAAGGCGAACTTGTACCGGTAGTTTTCGCCGTTCTTGATGACGACCAGTTTGCCCTCGGCAAACGCCCGGGAGATGACCGGTTGATCGACCTCTTGCGAGGGGTCCATCTGCGCCGAGAACGTGAAGGTTTGCGCTTGGGCAAACGATGCGACCAAAAGGCCGCCGAGAATCGCGAGTTTCTTCAACATGACAACAACCCTGGGCGCCGAAACGCCCACCCCATCATGCGCTGTTTCGCCGCAAACCTCAAGCGTTCGCATGAACGTGGGGTTAAGGTGGGCCTCGGAAGAGCCTCCTGGAGAACGAGGACGTTTAGCAAGCATAAATACTCGAAACAATAACTTTCTTTCTCGGGTTCGGGAAAGGGTTGTATCGTTACGATGATGAAAGCATTTCCACGGGATATTGCGAGAGGGGCACAGATGCGCTGCAATACGTATAGCTGTCATCGAGACCGGGGGTTTTCCCTCAAGGAGCTTCTCATCGTGGTCGCGATCTTGGCCGTCTTGGCGGCGATCCTGCTACCGGTGCTCGCCCGATCGCGACAGGATGGTTATCGAACGGCTGAAATGAGTGCCATGCGCCAAATGGGTTTGGCCGCCCAGATTTACTTTGAGCGGGAAGGCGCGCGCGCACTAGGAACGCTGCCGCTGGTCGAGGCGGGCGATTTGCCCAAAGAGATGTGTGCCAGCCCTCGAGATTCAATTCCCACTGGCTTGGCGAACTATTTGCTGTCGGCCTCGCGCCTCTCGGTGCGGACGACTCCGTACAAAAATTCCTTTATGGGGCTTCGGGAATTCGGCCATACGTCTGACTCAGCGCATTTGAGAGAAATTGAGGATGCCCCCTCCTCAGGCTGGCTTCTGAATCTGATCGACACCGAAAAGCCAGTGCCGATGCCGCTAGCCTATCGGGGCCCCTACCACCGACTTTTGTTCGATGGATCGGTGGTCCGGCGGCAGTTGGCCCCGATGGATTGCTCAGATCCCGACGGATCATCGACGAAGGTTCCATGCGTAACCACCAAGAGCGTTTTCAGCGATGACCGAACCCCTTCTTAAACTCAAGGGAGTGGGTTCTTGGCTGATCTTTCTTCTCATCAGTTATGTCACTTTGGTGGTGACGTTCACCATCTCGACTTGGCTATTCGGCGAGGGTTTTGCCGTCCGCTTGGTGTCATCTTGGTTCGCCATTTACAACTGGTTCATTACCGCAACAGTTGGCTTTCTGGTCACCCGATACCTTGTATCCGAGCGGCTAAGGTTGTTTGCTTGCGGCATCATTTGTGGCATTACGATCGTGCTTCTCTACCTGCCGCACACGGCAAAACTTCCTGGGCCCGAATACTTTCGCACCTGGGCCATTGTTTCTTTCTTACGATGGGCCTTCATCGGCACCGTGGCGTGGTACGTGAGCCAAGAGGTGGTCGCGATGATCCAAGAGAGGTGGGACCAACGCCGCTCCCGCCCCGCTACGCGATCCACCCGATCCTGGGATTGACCCCCGAAACCGCGAGGCCAAAATGGGCCACTGCTACGAAGTAACCCGCCAGAAAGATTCGGGAATCTGTTGAGAAAACTAGGTAGAAATAGGAGATTGATGCACAGCGCACCCGTAAAAACATGTGAAAAACCGTTCATCTCCCATTCATTTGCTATATAGTAATGGTGATGAAAGTATTCCAGCTAGGGTTTCTGCCGATCGCGGCGGTTGTCCCGTTTTTTATCTATCCCGAGATGGCGTCATCGATTTCCGTCGCCACGGAAGGTATTTCCACCGGCGGATCGGCCAACTCATCCGTGGAAAAGTACCAATTGCCCGGTGAGCCTATTCCGTTTTGCAATATGCCTTGCCAATTGATCGGAAATTGGGGACCCTTGACCATCGCCACCACCGTATCGCTTTCTTGTCGCGACAAGTATCCGGATCGAGGCTATCGAGCAGAGGCATTCTTCCGCAACAAGTACCTGTGCAATAATGGTGTTTACTGGATGTGTCCGCGTTATGCCCCGCATGAAGACAGGTGCCATTCGTTTTACGCCTTAGACTGTGGAGTTGATACCTGTGCCCCCATCAACCCTTAACCGTTCGCGGCGCGGATTTTCGCTAAAGGAACTTTTGATCGTCGTCTCGATCTTGGCGGTTCTGTCGGCAATCATGATGCCCGCCCTCGGCCGTTCGCGCAGCCAAAGCTTCCGGGCGACCGAGCTTAGCCACATGCGGCAATTGGGAGCGGCCGCGCACATGTATACCGAGCGGGAGGGGCAAGGCGTACTGGGCACCTTACCGCTGGTCGAGGCGCGCGACGTACCGAAAGAGATCTGCGCCAGTCCACGCGATCCTTCTCCCATTGGGATGGCCAATGAGTATGTGCTTCAACAACCGTTGAGTGTTAAGCCAACCACCTACAAGAACACCTACATCGGTATGCGGGAATACAACTTCCAGTGGGATGGTCGACCGAGCCTGCAAGCTATTCTGGAGGCGCCCGGCGCCGGATGGCTCGTCAATGTCGTCGAATCGCGAAAGGACTTCCCACTTTCGAAGGAACCGCTTACATATCGTGGGTCTTACTTCCGTTTACTCTTCGATGGCTCGGTGGTGCGCCGGGAACTGACGCCCATGGATTGCGCCGCCCCGAGCGGTGAGGGCCGAATGCCATGCATGACCGTGCAAAGCTTGTTCAGCGATGATCGAACGCCGCTCTAACTTTCCCGAAGTCGGTTTCTGGCTGACCTTCCTCGTACTGTGTTACGTGGGACGCATCGTTACCGCCATCATCATGGGAATGACGACCGGTAGCGGCAACTTTGCCATCGATACCATGATGCACTGGTTCGTCTTTTACACCGTCGCCGTTGCCGGTTCGTTTGGGTACGCCATTACGCGGTTCGCCGTACCCGCCAACCTACGGCTCTACTTGTGCGGATTTATCTGCGGAATCGTTGCCCTCGCGCTGTACGTGCCCTTCACCGGAGACTTTCACCGCCACCCCGATGCGTACTACATGACCTTGGTAATGGTGTTCCTCAATTGGACGGTGGTGGGAACTTTCGCGTGGTTCACCACGCAAAACCTATTCGAGTTTCTGCAAGAGCGTCGCGCCTAAAGCGTTCCCCGCACCTCTTGCTCCCGTTCGATCGCCTCGAACAACGCCTTGAAGTTGCCTTTCCCGAAACTGGTCGCTCCCTTGCGGTGGATGATCTCGTAAAACAGCGTCGGCCGATCGGTCACGGGCTTCGTGAAAATCTGCAGGAGATAGCCCTCGTCATCCCGATCGACCAGAATCCCCAGTTCGGCGAGTTCCGATAGGTCTTCGTCGATAGGGCCGACTCGGTCGGGCAAGGTGTCATAGTACGCCGCCGGAACGCGCAGGAACTCCACGCCGCGTGCCCGCAGCCGACTGACCGTATGCACGATGTCGTCGGTGCGCAGGGCGACGTGCTGAACTCCCGCCCCGCCGAAGAACTCCAGATACTCATCGATTTGCGATTTTCGGCGACCCTCGGCGGGCTCATTGATGGGAAACTTCACGCGTCCGGCACCGTCGGCCATCACCTTGGACATCAGCGCGGTGTACTCGGTCGAGATGTCCTTATCATCGAAGCTAACGAGCTGCCGAAAGCCAAGGACTTCTTCGTACCAGTTCACCCAATAGTTCATTCGTCCAAGCTCGACATTGCCGACGCAGTGGTCTACTTCCACCAGGCCGATGGGGTCGCCCGCCAGGTTCAGCCGCCGAAACCGCGGCAAAAAGTGCCCGCGAAACTCATCGCGATTCACAAAGGAATGGAGGGTATCGCCGTAGGTGTGAATCGCGGCCAACCGCACCCTCCCATCCTCATCCGCCAACCAGTACGGTTCTTTTTCTGGTTGGGCCCCCCGCTTCACGGCTTCGGCAAAGGCCCAGTCCACGTCGTCGACCTCGAACGCGATATCGCGCACAAAGTCGCCGTGCTCCGCGATTTTGCTCGCCATCGGGTGCCCGGGTCGCAGCGGGGCGGAGAAAAGGAGGCGCACTCCGCTCTGCTCCAAAATGTAGTCGACCTCGTGCCGCAGACCGGTTTCCAGGCCGTGATAGCCCGTTACGCTAAACCCGAAAACGTTCTGATAGTAGTAAGCGGCCAGGCGGGCGTTGCCCACGTAGTGACGGATGTGGTCCACCCGCCGGATGGGGAAAGGATCGGTCGACATCGAAAAGTCCTCTGGAAGAGCCCATTATGGCCATCCCGCTCGTCCCGGGTCCGGCCAGGAACCCGGTGATGCGCCATAATTGGTTGTCTCGCCGATGTAGCTCAGGGGTAGAGCAGCTGTTTCGTAAACAGCAGGTCAGGGGTTCGAATCCCCTCATCGGCTCCAGGCTATGCAAGTATTACTACCGAAACAATGGATGGAAGCTTTCGTCTGTCCTACTGTGGGTTCGGCTCGATTTCGCCCGTATCGCGGCGGCGTCCCGCTCCTGAGTGGCAAGTACTTTGAGGTCCCCACTCGACGACGACGCGGCGATCGCAAAGGCATCGGAGGCTTGGCGCCATTGCCCTCTTCGCTGGTGAATGCCGCCCAACAGGAAGTTTGCCCAGGCGTTCCTGGGCTGCATCAAGAGGAACCGGGTCAGATATAGGTTCGCCTCGACGTCATCCCCGGCCATTGCGTACCACGACGCCAATGCCAAAAGGATCGTCTGCTTTACGCCGGCCGCTCCCGATGCATTCGGCATGGACGCCGCCGCACCCGACATCCCTCCCGCGGCCTGGTGGATGATTTGTTGGCCGAACTCTTGCTGGCTATCGAATACCCGGTTGATCATTGCGCCCGCATAGGCGGCGAAGAGCAGGATCTCCTCACTTGCCTGAGCATTTACCAGCGGCGTAAGCAAGGTCAACGCCTCCCGGAACTGACCCTGTCGAAGGGACGCTCGCGCAAGGGCGCAGACCGCGATTTCGTCCGTGCCGTTCTCGCGGACAAGTGGTTCCAGGATCGCCCGGGCGGAACGGATGCTGCCGCGTTGGAGGAGCGTTAGAGCTTTGCCGACTGCCTTTTCTTGTTCCTGGCGGCGCTTCATCCAAGACTCCGCCTCCGCACCGGATAGGGATCGAATGACCCCATTTTCGAAGACGTAGAAGTTTGGATCGGGCGCGGTGACCTTCAGCTGCCCGTGAGCCTCAGAGACTGGTCGCACCTCGGCGCCCCAGCGGTACTTCAAGCGCTCCGAGAGCGGAATCAGCTTTGCGAGCTTGGCGGGCCAAGATTCTTCAGCACTCGGCACGGCAATGGAAGCGATCGCCACCAGGCTTGCGCCGAGTCCGGCCGTTTTGAGCATGTTGAGGTTCATCGTCCGTCGCCTCCCGTCGCAACCAATCTATCCGAATCCGACCTATCCTGGCGCGCCGAAACTTGAACGCAAAAAGCCCCCACGTCGTGGTCCGAGGACCAAGTCATGGGGGCAATATGGTTTCGGAACTTAGTTCTGTTCGTCGCGAATCATTAGCACCATTTCTTCGTAGTGCTTTTTCGCGCCTGGTTCTTTGCCCTGGTGAAAATCCAGATAGGGCTGCTTGTCGGTCTCGTTCAGTTGATCCCAAGTTGTGTTGGTGCGACGGGCGATCTCTTCCATCTTCACCAAGCGTTGCCGCTGGGCGGCTTGCTCTTCCGGCGTTTTCGGGTTTTCTTGGTAAATCTCGGTTTTGGCGCTGCTCTCCTGCGGAGCGGTTTGATCGCATCCGGCCATCAGAAAGCCCACCAAAGCAAGACCCACCAGCGAAAGTTTTGTTTTCATCATCGGATATGCAAAAAAGGGTCGACACCCCAAAAATGGAGAGTCGACCCGGGGTCGTGCGGTCGAGCCCTTACTGGGTGACCGGGTTACCGCTGATCGGATCCAGGATCTGCTGACCGGCGGCGGTGTACATGATTTGGCCCCACATGTAGCGGCTGGGGTTCAGGGTCGCGTTGAAGCGAGCGAACTTGGCGCTGCCATCGGCCATGCCGTAGTTGTCACCGTCGGTCCAGCGTCGAATCGAGTGGTAGGTGATGAGCGGGAAGGTGCCGGCGGGGTTGCTTTGGCACTGGTCGAAGATGTTCGCACCCGGTTGGGTGATTTGGCCGAAGTTCAGCGCGTACAGCGGAGAGGCACCGGCGTCGGTGTTCTCGCCCAAGTACTGCTGGGTGTTGGCGGCGTCGCGGGTGACGGCGTTCGTTGAGCGGTGGCTCGAGTTGCGAATGCCGGTGCCGAGCGACTGACCGTTGAGACACTGCAGGTTGTCCACCAAGCCCACGATGAGGATGGTGCCGCTGATGCTGTCCAGGGTCGTTTGGCTGATAACCTTCACGCCGGCGCCGAGGTCGGCGATGTTGCGGGCGCGAGGCATGACGGCGCTGTTGACCGTGTAGCTAACGCGGGGCGCTTGCTCGTCGACGATGAAGCCATTGACGACGGTGGCGCTGGGAGGCGTATCGGCGTTCACCGGGCATCGGTCGGCTTGCTGACCGCCGGGCCAACCCTTACCGGAGTTGTTGTTGGCGCTGGCAAAGCAGGTCGGGGCGTGGCCCGAAAGCTTGTCGCCGGGGCTCACAAAGATGTCGTAGCTCTTGGTGTAGGGGTACACCATGCCGCTCCAGTGCACGTAACCGCCGCGGGTGCCACCCAGGGCCGGGTTGAACGAGCGGTGGAAGTACGCCGACGGCAGAACGTCGTCGTTATCAGCCGAGTACTGGATGATGGCCAGACCGAGCTGCTTGACGTTGCTGAGGTCCGAAGTCTTCTTCGCGGCGACCTTGGCTTGGGCAAAGACCGGGAAGAGAATTGCGGCGAGGATCGCGATAATCGCGATCACGACCAAAAGTTCGATAAGGGTAAAGGCGCGCTTTGCCATAGTTCCTCGGGAAATATGATTCCGGGCAGAATGTTAAGAAGAGGTTAATAAATTGTAAAGACGCCGCTAAGATTGCTGAAGGGCGTTCAGAATCCCTCGAAAGCGGTACCCCGATTACCTATGAACGAACTAATTTTCTTTGGTCGCTGCCTCTCCGATCCGGTTTGCGTCCGGATCATTGTTCTTCTGCAGGTCGCCGAGCTGAACACCGCGCGGCTGCTGCGCATTCTCCAAACATCGCGCGCGGTTACCCAAGCCCGCCTCGCCCGATTGCGTGAGGCGGGTCTGGTGGAGTGCGAGTACGAAGGGAAGTGGTTGGTTTACCGCCTCCGCGACCGTTCGCGCCCCATCATCGACGACCTGCTACACCTTCACCGCGAAGCCCTCTCTTGGGACGCCGCCATCGCCCAAGATTACGCGCAACTCCGAATCGAAATGCCGGATCTCAGCGCCGAAGCATCAACCGTCCACAGTGATTCGAAGCACCAATAACCAGTTACGGCGAGATCAGCCCTACCGCTTGCATGGACTTCGCCACCGCAAGGACGCGCTCCTCGTCGGTCGCGAGTTCCTTGAGGGTGCTTCGGAACGGCTCGCAAACAACCGGTCCGTCGTATGCGGTAAAGCGCAAGGCATCCAAGAAGGCTTGAAGGGGAATCACGCCCGACTCGCCCGGTAGGCGACGATCATTATCGATCTGTTCTGCCGCGGTTCGGCCCTCGGCCGCATCGTTCACGTGAACGTAAACCACCTGCTCCGGGCGCAAAAGCCTCAGATCCTCCGGAGTTCCGCCTGAGGTGAACCAGTGGAAGCAGTCGACCAAAAGGCCCGTATTCGGTCCGACCGCCTCCGCGAGGCGAAGCATTCCGGTTTGGTCGTAAATGAAGTCGTGGGCTTTGCCTGCGCGCATGGTCGCGGGTCCCACGTACTCCAGGCCGAGCCGAATACCGTTGTTCGCGAGAATCTCGGCCGCCGGGCGAAGCCGATCGCGGTGACGCGTGAAGTTCTCCTCGAACGCCAAGTCGTCGCTGAACGGCAAGATCCACGTCATACACCGGTCGATGCCGAGGGCCGCCACGGCGCGTGCTTTGGCGGGCAACGCCGCCAGGTCGTTCTGGTAGGTCTGCTCGTCTCGCCGAAAATCGACCGGCAGACCAAAGCCCGCGGGCCGAATTCCTGCCGCGGCAAACCTCGCCTTCAGGTAGCCGTCGCCGTGTTCGGTCTCGGCTTGAAGTACCGCGCCGGCGTCGACCTCCAATCCGGCAAAACCTCCCAGTTGGGCCAGGCGCAAGGCGTCGTCGATATCCTTTGGGTGAACGCCGATGGCGCCCGGCGCAAGTGCGGCAAACATCCCGCCTACGCTACCGTGCGCGGTGAAAACGCCGCCAACCTCTGGTTCAATTTTTGCCGGACTTCTGGCCACTCCTCATTCAGGATGCTGTACATCGCCGTATCGCGTACGTGGCCGCCGGCTTGAATGCCGTGACGGCGCAAGATCCCTTCGAATCGGGCACCGAGTTTAAGGATTGCCGCGCGGCTCCGCTCGTTGCGGGCATCGCATTTGAGCTGCACCCGTACCGCGTCGCGATCGTCGAAGGCGTAGGTCAGCAGGAGTCGCTTGGCGGCGGGGTTCACAAACGTGCCTTGGGCCTCTCGGGCGTACCAGGTGTAGCCGATCTCCACGCAGCGGTGGGCCGGACGAATGTCGAGAAAACTGGTCATACCTACGGCGCGCCCGTCCGCCGTCCGCACGGTGAAGGGGATCACCTGCGGCATTTCACGTAGCGTTGCGATCACCTCGGCCATATGCGCCGGCGAGATCGCGGGCGGCTCCACGGTGAGGAAGTACCGGAAGAATTCCAATTCGGCGATTTGGGCGAGCTCTTCGGCATCGGCCAGGTCAGAATGATCGAGCCGAATCCATTCGTCGGCCAACGGAGCCGGCTCGATCCAGCTCATATAGCGAAACCGTAGAGCGCGCCGTATTTTTCGCGAAGACCCTGTAGGTAGTGCGAGGGATTCATCGGCTCCCCGGTCGCGCGCTCGATCAGGTCGCGCGGTGGGTACTTGCTACCGTGCCGGTAAATGTTGTCTTGCAGCCAGCCCAAGATCGGGCCGAAACTTCCGGCTTCGATCAGCGCATCCGTGTCCCCGACGTCCTTGCGCAGGGCCGCCCAGATTTGGTAGCTGAGCACATTGCCCATGGAGTACGTGGGGAAGTAGCCGATGCTGCCCATGCTCCAGTGCACGTCTTGCAGGCAACCCAGGCTGTCGCTCGGCGGGCGAATGCCCAGATAGGATTCGTACTTCGCGTTCCAGGCCTCGGGCAAGTCGTCGATGCGGAGCTTTTCGGTTAGCAACTCGCGCTCGATTTCGTAGCGGACGATGACGTGCAGGTTGTACGTGAGCTCGTCGGCCTCCACCCGGATGAAGGATGGCCGAACCTTGTTGACCGCGCGGTAGAAATCCTCCGAGGTCAGGCCGCTTAGCGAAGGGAACTGGGATTGAAGAGCCGGGAAGAACCGCCGCCAAAACGGACGCGACCGCCCGACGATGTTTTCCCACAGCCGCGATTGAGACTCGTGTACGCCCAGCGAAACCCCGCCCGAAAGGGGCAAACGGTCCCACTCCGCCGGGGAGCCTTGCTCGTACATTCCGTGCCCTGCTTCGTGCAGGCTGCCAAAGATCGCGGCGCCGATGAAGGGTTGGTAGCGGGTGGTAAGGCGAATATCGCCGACCGACCAGCCCGCGCAAAACGGATGGGGCGCCGTATCTTGTCGGCCGCGTTCGAAGTCGAATCCGACCGCCCGCACGATTTGCTCGGTGAATTCGCGTTGCCGCGCGACGTCCCAGTCGCCGTAGAGCGCGGAATCGTCCACTTCTGGCCGGTCGGCGATTTGGCGCACCATCTCAACTTGCGGCTCGCGCACCGCGGCGAACATCGCGTCGACATCTTGGGTGGTCGCGCCCTCCTCGTATTGGTCCAGCAGGGCGTCGTAAACGTCGCGCTCGTAACCCAAGTGCTCCGCCTCTTCGCGGGCGATTTCGAACATCCGCTGGAGGGTCGGTCGAAAAAGGTCGAATCGGTTTTCGCGGCGCGCCTGCACCCACTCTTCGTGCCCGAGGGCGCTGAGCCGCGATTTCTCCGCCACCAGGGTCGCCGGTATCTTCGTCTTGATCGCCAATTGGCGGCGAACCAGGCGGAGCAGGGCCACATCGTCTTCGCGCTCGGGGGTGGCCGCTTCGAGCGCACCCTGGGTTTCCTCGGCCACGAATCGCTCGTGGGCCAGTTTGGTGAGCAGGCCAACATGCTCGGCTCGGGCGGCGGCGCCCCCGGGGGGCATGTAAGTCTGTTGATCCCAATCCATCATGCCGATGGCGCTGTTGAGGGCGTCGACTTCGTAAAGGCGGGATTTGAGGGTCTCGAGCGGTAACGACACGGCGACTCAGCGTACCGGAGCGCCAACCCCCTGGGCCGAAGGGACCAAAAAGGGACCGATTCTAAGAAATTCTTATCTTGGGTTTCGAATTTCTCGAAAAGTTCGTATAATCGTGGACCATGGGGAAAGATAAATTTCCAATTCCCGCACAGGATCCCATTTCCGGAGGTGAGCTGACGGTGACCGAACTGGTCGGCGACGAGAGCGGGGTCATTATGCGGGGGAGATTCGAGTTGCCCCGATTTTGTCGCCTGAACGCCGAGCAGATGAGGTTCTTGGAGACCTTCCTGCGCTGCCGAGGCATTCTTTCCAGCGTCGAGCGCGAGTTGGGGATCAGCTATCCCACCGTCCGCTCCCGTTTGGATCATCTGTTGCAAGTGCTCGACCTCCCGCCGGCCGCGTCCGCCCCCAGCGGAGACCGGTTGGCGGAGGAAAAGCGGCACATCCTCGACCAGTTAGAGCGAGGCGAAATTACGGCCGAAGAGGCGAAAGAGAAAATGGGGTCGTTGAAATGAGGGACGAAGTAGCACGCATCATGCGCCTGGTGAAAGAAGGCAAGCTGGCCGAGGTCGATGCCGCCGAGTTGGTGGATGCGATATACGCCAGCGAGCGGCGGCGCGAATCGGATGAAGAGGTGGCAGGCGCCGAGGAAAGCCGCGCGGCGACCGAAAACGCCGACGTCAAGGAGCCGCTGCGGCGAATCGTGGAGCAAATCGAACGGTTTGCGCGCGAAGGGCACCCCCCGGCCGAGTGGCGCGAGTTCGCCAATTTGGCCAAAGATGGCGCGCGCCGTGGCCTGGACGCGGTTCGCCAAGCCCTCGAAGATGCCGGCAAAGGCAAGGTAAATTTAGGGTGGCTGACCTCCTCCGAAACCCGCGAGGTGAGTCTGCCCATTTCGTTGAACCCAGGCAAAACCGTTCGGGTCGACCACGAACGCGGAGATATTCGCATCGAAGGCGGTCACGAGCTGGCTTCGGTCACGGCTGTCGCTTCGTTCCGCGCCGCCAACTTGGAAGAAGCCAAGCGCCAGGCCGAGATGTACACGTTGGTGCTCGAAGAAACCGATCAGGTTCTCACGATTCGCCAGCCCGAGGTGGCGGGGATGTCGGTGGATTTGGTGGTCAAAGTGCCAAGCGTTCCCATGGTCGAAGTCAAGTTGGAATCGGGCGATTTGGCGATCTTGAACACGGGCGGCGGTGCCCGGGTCACCAGCCGGTCCGGGGATGTGGATATTCGGCGGGCGAATGGTGTGGTCGAGGTCAACGCCGACCGCGCGGACATTTCCGTGATGGATTGCCAAGTGAGCGCCTTGACCATCGAAAATAAGTCGGGCGACGTCGACTTGGCGGGGATCGAAGGCAATGTGAATGTGCGCACCGCCGGCGGGCAAGTAGCCGTGCGCAAGGTTCATGGCAGTGTGATTGCGCTCGAAAGCGTGCAGGGCGATGTATCGGTCGAGTTGGACCGGCCGTTCGGGGGCACCCTGAGCGTGCGTACCGTCAGCGGGGACGCCCAAGTCTCAGTGCCCGATGGCTGCGACGTGAGGGTTTCGCTCAGTACGTTGCGCGGAGAAGTCGAAACCACCTTGGAGCTGGCCGATGCCCAAGTGGCCGAACAACGAGTTACCGGTCGGCTGGGGGCCGGGACGGGGACATTGGACGTTAGCGCGGTCACGGGCGACGTTCGTCTCCATCAATCCAGCGCTCTCTAGATCCTCCCCAAGAAAGGCTGAGAGCCTTAAGTGATCCATCGCGGTCTGGGACCTTGCGCCCAGGCCGCAACTTTCGGCTAAACTTGAGTGTCCTACGCTAAAGGTATTGAGCAGTAGAGTGACATGGCAAAAAGTTATTATGATCGATTAGGGGTTCCGCGAACGGCCGACGAAAAGGATATCAAGGCGGCGTATCGCAAGATGGCCCGGAAATTTCACCCGGACGTCAATCCGAACGATGCGTCGGCCGAAGCCAAATTCAAAGAGGTCAGCGAAGCCTACGAAGTGCTAGGCGACCCCGAAAAACGAAAACTCTACGATCAATTTGGGGCCAATTGGGAACAGGCCCAACATTTCAAAAGAGAGGGCGGACCGCAATTTACGGATGCCGATGTGCAGTTCGGCGGATTCGGCGGCTTTGAAACAATTTTCGAGCAGTTCTTTTCCAATCGGGGCGGGGAGACCCAATTCCGGTTCGAGGATTTGGAAGTTCAACAGCCGCGCGACGTCGAGAAGCCCATCGAAGTAACCCTGGAAGAGGTGGACGCCGGTACCAAGCGCATCTTGACGTACCAAACCATGGACGCCCAGCGCATGCGCGACCAAGTCTCCACGGTCCCCTCCACCAAGAAAGTGGAAGTCAAGATTCCAGCCGGCATCGCGGAAGGGAAGAAGCTTCGCGTGCCGGGGAAGGGCGCCGCAGGAGCCAATGGCCGTGCGGGCGACCTGTACGTCGTGGTCCACTGGGCCAAGCACGACCGGTTCCGACCGGTAGGCGAAAACCTGGAAGTCGACGTGGCGGTTCCCTATACTCTGGCGGCATTGGGCGGCGAGATCAAAGTTCCGACCTTGCGCGGCACCGTGAGCATGAAGATTCCGGAGGGCACGCAGTCGGGCCAAACATTCCGCTTGGCGGGGCAAGGCATCTCGCGCATGAACGGTGGTCGTAGCGACCTGATGGCGAAGATCAAGATCACGGTGCCCCGGCATATCACCCCCAAGGAGCGCGAGCTGCTCAAGCAGTTGGATGAGCTGATGCGGGTGAGCGCATGAGAGCGGAAACGCATCCCCTTTATATGATCGGGATTGCTTCGCAATTATGCGGTGTACATCCACAAACGCTCCGCCAGTACGAGCGGCTGGGGCTCATTTCGCCGCAGCGCGTCGGAGCCAAAAACCGGCTCTACAGCGAGGCCGATATCCGCAAAGTCCGCCAGATTCAGCGCTTAACTCAAGAGATGGGCGTCAACTTGGCCGGGGTCGAACTGATACTTCGCCTACTGGACGAAATCGACGAGCAGCGAAGGGATATGGAGCGCCAAATGGAAGATTACGTGCGCGACGTTGAGGTGCGGGTTCAGCAGCTTCTCAAAAGTCCCAACGTCCCGCTCCGCAAAGACGAAACACTACTCCCCACACCCGTCGTGCGCCGCCGCGAGAAGGTCGACATCTGATCTGAAATGCGATGCCTGGTCGGATTGGCCGTACGAACCGACCAGGCATATGGACTAGGCGTCGCTACTTCCGCCGGCGGCGCAAGGCCAAGGCACCCAGCCCCAGCAGGGCAAAGGTCGCCGGCTCGGGCACGGGCGTGAACGTGCCGCGCGTTTGCAGGTAGTGGGATCCGGTGCGGAAGCTGGAGGAAAAGCTGCCGGTACCGGCACTCTGGGTCAATGAGCCGTAGGTTAGGGTGAATTGGTACTGGTTGCCAACCTGGAAGGTACCGGCGGCAAAGTTCTCCGACAGGAACGAGCCGGGCGCGCCGCTATTGGCGTAAACCGAGGTGCCCTGCGTAATGTTGAAGATGTTTAAGTAGGTGCGCAGCGCGGTGTGATCGCCGGGTGCCGTGAAGTTATTCCAGGTCAGGGTCAAGGAATCCGAAGGGTCAAGGTTCTGAAGGTCGTCCCAGCTGTCGCCCGTGAGGTGGGGAACGGTGGTCGCGAAGCCGGGATTCTGGAAATTCACCGTGTCCGAGGCGCCATCGAACACGCCGCCATCCACGGTGAACGTGTAGTTGCCCGCTCCGTACACGGCTTGCGCGGCGGCTCGGTCGGCGAAGTCATCGTCGATGAAACCCGTCACGGTGGAGGAGATCGGGGTCAGGTTCTTCGTGCCGGCGCTGGGCGTTGTCACCGTTCCCGCCGTCACCTGGTCGGCGACATTCGTAAAGATGCGGGCGCTAAACGACGCGAAGGAAGGCGTGACCGGCGCAGCGGATGACGCCTGCGTGTAAACCTCGAAGATCGCGGCCTCATGAAACGTGATGGCGGCCGGGGTGACGGCGGCGAACGCAACCGCCAACCCCGCCGAACTCATTCTTAACACTGACTTCATGGATTCCGAAACTATTCCAGGATTGTCAGTCGATGACAACTGGTCATTTATCCTGTTCGTGCGCGGACCTCTCGGCGGCGTGGGCGGCCACCAAAGCTTGTTGATCGGCGAACGGCACTTCGGCGTAGTGAGCCGGTTCCTGCCGAAAGCGCCCCCGACCTTTGGTGATACTTCGCAAATCGAGTGCGTAGCGGCCCATCGAAGCCATGGGAACATGGGCGGAAATGCGCGTGCGTCCTGGAGCGCTGGGCTCCATGCCGCCCAGGTGGCCGCGCCGCCCGTTCAGGTCGCCCACCACATCGCCTACCGCATCGTCCGGCACGTCGACCGTTACCTCGAGAATCGGCTCCAAAACCACCGGGTCTGCCTGCTCGGCTGCGGCCCGCAACGCAATCGCGCCCGCCGTCTTGAACGCTTGCTCATTCGAGTCGACATCGTGATAGCTGCCGTCGTAAACGGTCGCGCGGATGTCCATGGCGGGGAATCCGGCCACCAACCCCGTCGACATCGCCTCGCGGACGCCCTTTTCGACCGCCGGAATGAAGTTTTTCGGAATCGCTCCGCCCACCACCTTATTCACAAACTCAAAGCCCGAACCGCGCGGTAGTGGCTCGATTTCGATCCAGCAGTCGCCGAACTGGCCTTTTCCGCCCGATTGGCGCTTGTGCCGGCCCTGCGCCTTGGCCGAGCGGCGAACCGTTTCTCGGTACGGCACGCGCGCGGTATCGGTGCGCACCGTCACGCCGAACTTCGCCTTTAGCTTTTCGATGACGGTATCGAGGTGAATGTCGCCCATTCCGGAGAGCACTTCTTGGTGGGTGGCCTCGTCGCGCCGGTACCGCAGAGTTGGGTCCTCGTCCAGTAACTTGGCCAGGGAAACGCCGAGTTTGTCTTCGTCGGCCTTGGTCGCGGGCACAATGGCGACTTCGTAAATGGGTTCGGGAAACTCGACCGGCGGCAACGGCTTCTGCTTGGGGTCGGCCAGGGTATCGCCGGTGTGCGTGTCGTTGAGCTTGGCCACCGCGCACAGGTCGCCGGCGCCTACCACGGTGGCATTCTCTTGCCCTTTACCGTGGGGAAAAAAGAGGTTGTGCAGGCGCTCGGTGCCACCGTGGCTGAGGTTGGCCACGTTCTGGTCGGCCTTGAGGGTGCCCGTGAAAACCCGCAGGTAGTTGATCTTGCCCACAAAAGGATCGGCGGTGGTCTTCCAAACAAAAGCGAGGGGCGGCCCGTTCGGGTCCGGTGCTAAGTGAGTACCCCCGATCGTCTTGGCCATTTCGTCCGGGCTCGGCAGTTCGCCCACAATGCGGTCGAGCAACGTGGCGACCCCGATACCGCTGGCAGCCGAGCCCAACAGAACCGGCACCACCTTACCGGTTTCGACCCCTACGAGAAGCCCGTGTTCGATCTCTTCTGGCGTCAGCTCTTGCCCATCCAGGTACTTCAGCGCGATTTCGTCGTCGCCCTCGGCCGCCGCATCCATCATTTTTTCGCGGCGCTCGGCGGCTTCTTCGGCGTATCCGGTGGGGATTTCGGTGATCTCCACACCCCGGTCGCGGCCCTTGTACACCTTCATGTTCAAGAGGTCGAGGACCCCCGAGAACGCGGCCTGGTGCCCAATGGGAATCTGCGTGCTCACCACTTTTCGGCCGTAGCGGGCGTCCAGGGTTTCCAGGAGCCCTTCGTAATCGGCGTTGTCGCGTTCGAGCTTGTTGATGAAGATGCACCGCGCGATGCCGTGATGCTCGGCGAACTCCCAGGCGAGTTCGAACCCGACATCCAGGTCTCGCTTGGCCTCGACTACCAGGACCATCGATTCCACCACCCGGGAAACCGCCGCCAAGTCTCCGATGAAGTCCGAGTAGCCGGGAACATCGATCAGGTTCACCTTGACGCCGTGCCATTCCAGTGGCGTGAGGCTGGCGCCCAGCGATATCTTCCGCTTGATCTCCAAGGGGTCGAAGTCGCTCTGGGTGTTGCCGGCATCCACCGAGCCAACGCGATCGGTGGCGCCGGCCGTAAAGAGCATGTGTTCGACGAGCATGGTTTTCCCCACCCCGCCGTGACCGACAATGGCGACGTTTCTGATGTTTTCCGCGGTGTACTGTTGCACGATGCGTCCCTCCGTTGGGTCTCGAGATCTCGAGCCGCTTGTTAAAACCTTACGCTCTTTTAACTCGGGCGGCGATAGGATACGGTTACGTTCGAGATGGTTTTGGGCTTAGTTTTGGCGAGCGTCAGTGGAGTGACCGTCGAGCAGGGAACTTTGGCGGGCTTTGGCGAGGCGATTTGGATGCGCTCCCGGCACGCGGAGGTCGCCGTTGTGCCGCGCCTTGGCCGGATTATGTGGTTCAGCCGGCCGGGGGGCAAGAATGTGCTGTGGACCCAGGTTGTGGAGCCCAAGGCGGGCGAATGGGCCAATTGGGGCGGCGACAAACTTTGGCCGGCTCCGCAAAGTAACTGGGGTTGGCCGCCACCCGCCGACATAGATGGCGCCCCGCATCAAGCCGTCATTCAAGGCACGATGGTGGAGTTGCGCTCGCCGGTTTGCCGCCGATTCGGTGTGCGTTTCACGCGCCGCATGTATCTAAGCCCTAACAGGGCGGAGTTCACCACCGTGAATTACATGGATGGACAGCGCGATGCCACACAGCGCTTGGCGGTGTGGCAGGTGGCGCAGGTCGATAATCCGGACTACGCCGAGCTTCCGGCCCAAGTGGGCAAAAGTCGGTTTGCCAAAGGGGTCGAGGCTTACGAAGGCACGAAGCTGGAAATGCCCTGGATCGAGTTCCGGGGCGACTTCGCGCGCCTGTACCGGCAATCAGCCGGCGTGGCCAAGTACGGCAGCGATGGCCCGGATGGGCGTGTCTCCAGCGTAAGAGACGGAGTTCGCTTTACCATTCGTACCGAGCTGGACCCCAAGGCCGAGTATCCCGACGGAAACAAGGCCCTGCAGGTGTACTTGAGCCAAGACCCGCTGAAGTACGTCGAGCTGGAGCTGAATTCGCCGCTGGTCGACCTTCCGCCGTATGGGCAAGCGAGGCTCACCACCGTTTGGAGCCTGCAGCCGGAGGGACGTTAGCGGAAGCGGTCGACGCGGCCAGTAAACTGGGAGTTGGTATGGCGATACCGATCACCGTGGCCCGTCGGCAAACCGTGTCCTGTCGGGTCGGGCCTGTTGCCATGGGCTCGGCGCATCCGGTGCTGGTCCAGTCGATGATCACGGAAGAGACGCGCAACGTCGAGGCGTGCGTCGAGCAGATCATCGCCCTGCATCGGGAAGGTTGCGAACTGGTGCGCGTGACCACTCCCAGCCTCAACGACGCCGCCCTGATGGGCGAGATTCGCGCCAAAACGCAGGAGCGCTACAGGTACGTTCCCCTCACCGCCGACGTACACCACCAAGGTACGGCCATCGCTGTGGAAGCGGCCAAGCACGTCGACGAAGTGCGGGTCAATCCGGGCCTGTTTGTCTTCAAGCGCCACGGCTCGCGGGCCGAAGAGCGCGATGCCGGCCAAAAGGTGGATTTTCGCGGCGCGGGCGCCGACGCCAGCGTGGACCAATTGCGGGAGGAGCTGGCTTACTCCCCACAGGAAGTCGCCGAGGAACTCGCCGCCATCGAAGACGGCTTTGTGCCCGTCATCGAGGCGTGCCAAAAGCACGATCGCGCCATGCGGATCGGCGTAAATCACGGCTCCTTGGCCGAACGCCTGCTGGTCACTTACGGTGACACGCCCGAAGGCATGGTGGCGAGCGCCATGGAATACCTTCGCATTTGCGAGCGCTACGAGTACAGAAACCTCAATGTTTCGCTCAAGGCGAGTCGCGTGCCTATCATGGTGGCGGCGAACCGTTTGATGGTGCAGGCAATGGACCAAGAGGCCATGGCCTATCCGCTGCATTTGGGCGTCACCGAGGCCGGCGATGGCGTTTATGCGCGCATCAAATCCACGGCGGGCATCGCGACGTTGTTGATGGAGGGTATTGGCGACACCATTCGCGTTTCGCTCAGCGAAGACCCCCGCGCGGAAATTCCCGTTTGCTACGACATTTTGCAATCCCTGGGGCTGCGCAAGACCAAGGTCGAATACATCGCCTGCCCCAGCTGCGGGCGCACCAAGTTCGACCTGCCGACTGTGTTGCACCAAGTTCGCGAGGCGACCAAGCACCTGGTGGGGCTGGATATCGCCGTGATGGGGTGCATCGTGAATGGCCCCGGCGAAATGGCGGACGCCGACTACGGATATGTAGGTGCGGCGGGCGGAAAGATTACGCTCTACCGCAAACGCGAGCCGGTCAAGCACCAAATTCCCCAGGAAAAGGGCGTGGAGGAACTGGTCGCTTTACTGAAAGCCGATGGCGTGTGGCAAGAACCGAGCTCGGCCCCGAAAGAGCTAACGCGATTGCCGGTACTGAACCGCTAACCTCCATGGCTCAATCGCTCAACGATCGCCGCCGCTTGCTCGGCTTATCGGGGCTGGAGGGCCCCGACCTGTTGGCGGCGGCTTTGGCCCGTCGCGAGGCCGACGCGGACCTGCTACTGGAGTCCGCTCGGCGCCTGCTCGGCCAGTTACCCTCGTTGGCCGATGTCGGTCGACTTTCGGGGGAAGAGCTGCGCCGCGCGGCCGGCTTGGACGAATGGGAGGCCGTGCGTTTTCGCGCCGCGGTCGAGTTGGGCAAACGGGCCGGGTTACTTTCGCGGGCGTACGATCGCTCGGGTCATTCGCCCGAAGCCGCCCTGGAAATGCTGGCCGACTTGCGCGACAGCCTTCAGGAGCAAGTGGTGGTGCTGCTATTTGATGCGAAGCTCCAACTCATTAGGCGGGTCGATGTGCATCGAGGAACGGCAGATCACAGCATCGTTCAGGCCCGCGACGTGTTTCGGCCGGCGGTGGCCGAAACACGTCGCGGGCCTGAAC
>Ga0224722_1000472_pt1 | contig 23248 bp, 16 predicted proteins | sample Balambano_FR1_Me_FD_161646 | JGI IMG/M metagenome (GOLD analysis project Ga0224722, IMG submission 161646) | Freshwater sediment microbial communities from Lake Towuti, South Sulawesi, Indonesia - Balambano_FR1_MetaG | ecosystem: Environmental > Aquatic > Freshwater > Lake > Sediment | place... | reverse complement strand
CCCCTATCCCCCATCCCCCATTTCACAAATGCGGGGCATCCATCGCCCGATTTTCATCCGCCTGGTAAAGCGCGTAGTGAAAACCCGGAATCAGGGAAAAAGCCCCGTGTTCGCCCGCTTTGTTGATAGCCAAATAGCCCACCTGGGTATTGGGAGCCAGAATGTTGCGGTATCGTTTGTGAATGCGCCCGATGGCTTCCTCACAGGCTTCCTGAGGCGTTCTGCCCTGGCGCATGAGTTCTACAATGAGAAAGGAGCCGAGGGTTTTCATCATAAACTCACCCTGCCCGGTGGCGCAGGCACCGCCCGCTTCATTGTCCACATACATACCCGCTCCCAGAATCGGAGAATCCCCTACCCTGCCGTGCATTTTGTAGGCGGCACCGCTGGTACTGCACGCTCCGCTGATGTTGCCGCTTTTATCAATTGCCAGAATGCCGATGGTATCGTGGTTGTCGGCGTTGATTTGGGGGGTGTACCGGTTGGTTTGGAGCCACTCCTGCCATTTTTGTTTGGAAGACTCGGTGAGCAGATTTTCTTTTTGGAATCCATTTTCCAAAGCAAATTGCAGGGCACCCTCTCCGCTGAGCATCACGTGCGGGGTTTTTTCCATGACGAGCCGTGCCACTGAAATCGGGTGCATAATATGTTGCAAAAACGTGACGCTGCCAGCGTTGCCCTGTTCGTCCATGATGCAGGCATCGAGGGTGACGATGCCGTCGCGGTCGGGCAAGCCGCCGTAGCCCACGCTGGTGTCAGTGGGGTCGGCTTCGGGCACGCGCGCGCCGGCTTCTACCGCGTCGAGGGCGGTACCACCGTTTTGCAGGGTTTGCCAGGCAGCGGCGGTGGCTTTCACGTTCGGGTTCCAGGTGGCGATGACGAGGGGGAAGCCTTTCCGGGAATTGGGATTTGTGTTTTCATCCGCTTTGGATTCGTCGTTTTTGCAAGCGGATAGTCCAAGTGTGGCGGCAACGGAGCCAAAAAGCGTTTGTTGGAAAAAGGTTCTGCGGTTGGTCATTTGTTTTGAAATTAGGATATTTTGATATTGAGATATTCTTTGTTGAGCTGTTTTTGAGATTAGTAGATTGGAGTTGGGTGGGAAGGTAGGGATTTTTTTGAAAACGGGAAATGGAGTAATTTTCATTTGTATGAATCGTGTAGGAGTGATTGTTTTTTACAGAATAGGAAAATGGCTTTTTGAAAAAGGACAATTTTTATAAAATGAGAGACAAACATTTGACAATTCAGTCCTCCGTTCAAAAGGTGTACCTCAATCCAAGTATAATGCTATATCATTCCACGTCAAAAATATATCATTCTGCGTCCATTAAATATCAATCTGCGTCAATTCTATTTCATACTTCGGTAAAAGAAGGAGGTGCCAGGGCGACGCAAGTGCTACTGTCAACGTTTAAAAAGGGCTGCTTAACCCAAAAATTGTACCTTCATTATACGTGAGCTGATACTCAATTGACAAAACATCATTTTTAATTAACACGGAATGATATAAAATTGACACGGAATGATTATTTTTTAACAAAATTATTCTTTTGCAAGAAAAGAGTGACTCATTTTAAAAGCAGCTGGCTTGTTTTAATAAAAAAGGGGTTTAATCAGACGTTTATTTATTAAACTCTTATAAAAATCTTCCGCCAGTACAAAATCCACGTCAAGCCGAGGATGAACAGCACAAAGGCGATGGCAAACGCCAGCGAAGCATTGTATGGCGAAGTGAAAAGCGGTACAAAGAGGTCGGTGTAAATTTTGCCGTAGAGGTTTTGGGTGCTGCCGTCGGGGAGGGTCCATTTGGGTAAAGACATGAGTTTGACAACGAAACTTGACATGAAAAACGCAAACAGCGCATTGGTGCCGAGTACAAGGAAGGGCTTAGTCCAGCGGCGATAGCCCAGCACGTCCACCAGCCAGTATATAATGCCGAGAAACAGCAGCGCAATGCCGCCGGTGTAGAGCACGTAGGAACTCGTCCAGATTTTTTTGTTAATCGGAAACGTCAAATCCCAAATCAGTCCCACTGCCATTGCCAGCACACCCATACCGATGATGCCGGTGATTTTCTCGTAATGGTTGCGGTCGGTTTTGAGCCACAAGCCGGTAAACACGCCCATCATGCCCGTGCCGATGGCGGGCAGGGTGCTGAGGATGCCTTCGGGGTCCCAAGTGAGGGATTGCTTCCAGAGGTGGTTAGAACCCAACAGGAATCGGTCGAGCCAGGCACCGAGGTTGGTTTCGGGTTGGAGGTTGGGCGGGTTGCCGTCGGGTACGGGCATGAGGGTCATCAGTACCCAGTAGCTGAGCAGAATGCCCCCCGTAAGCCAGGCTTGCGTGCGCCAGTTACGGACATAGACAAAAATGAGCGAGCAGAAAAAGTAAACCAACGCGATGCGTTGCAACACGCCGGGAATGCGCACCGTGGCAAAATCGAAGCGGGGAAAGAGATTCAAAAACAACCCCAAGCCGAAAATAATCAGGGTGCGCCGTAAAATTTTCAACATGATTTGCTGCCGATTCGCGCCTTCGTCCAATCTGCGCCCTAGTGCCAACGGAATGGCTACGCCCACCATGAAGAGGAAAAACGGAAACACCCAGTCGGTGGGCGTGCAACCGTGCCAGTCGGCGTGCAGCAGCGGCGGATAGACGTGTTCCCAGGAACCGGGGGTGTTGACCAAAATCATGCCGGCGATGGTGATGCCGCGAAAGAGGTCGAGGGCGAGGAGGCGGTTGGAAACTTCCATAGTTTAAAGTTCAATAGTTCAATAGTTCAAGGGTCAAAAATGGCGGTCAATATCCCACGTCTGGCATCCGGCATCTCCCAATCTGGCATCTTGGACGAAAGGTAAGAATTTTATGGAAAACTGCTTGGAAATATACCTTTTTGTTCAATCCATGCGTTTTAACACTTGCATAGCTAAAACATGTTTATGGGATTGTTGAAATCGCCGGAGCAGCCAGGAGTGCCGCTTCGGCGATTTATTTGTAGCCCAAGCTTTAGCCTGAACGCGTCCCACAGCCTTCAGGCTGAACTCTTCTCACAACCTTCAGGTTGTTCATCCAATTTTCGATCCATTTTATCGAATAAATATTTTAGTTTAATTAAAAAGCTGAAGTTTGAAATAAACTTTGATTATGAAATTTTATCTGCCAATCTTCATTCTCATGATACTCTTCCACTTCAATCTATTCAGCCAAGTCAAAAACACCTTGCAACCCGTTGCCGGTTTTGAACAAGCGCAATCGGACTCCATTGCAAAATTTATAACAGATTTTCCAAACAACACGCAGTTCTCGATTGCTTTTGTGAAAAACGGAACCGTACACTACCTCGGCGCACTTCGTCAACAAGATACCTTACAAAACATTCAAAATCACCACTCTATTTTTGAAATTGGCTCCATTACCAAAGTGTTTACCTCGGCGTTGCTGGCGCAGTTGGTGCAGGAAGGCATGGTACAATTGGACGACCCAATTCAAAAACATCTACCTTTTAAATTACATCAAGCCGAAAAAAACGGCAGGGTCATCACCCTTCAAACTTTAGCCAATCATACTGCTGGGCTACCCCGTTTGCCGGAAAATATTATGCCGTTGTTAACTGCTTTCCCCAACGACCCGTACAAAAATTATACAGAAAAAGAATTGGAGCAGTACTTACAAAACCAGCTGACTTTGAAAACGCCGCCCGGTACGCAGCATGATTACTCCAATCTGGGCGCAGGTTTACTTGGCTATATGTTGAGTAAAAAAACCGATAAAAGTTACGCGACTTTATTACAGGAAAAAATTTTCACGCCTTTACAAATGAAATATTCTTCGGTGAATGAACCGGTGGATTCCAACAAACTGGTCAAAGGTTTGAATATAATGGGCGAAGCCACACCTCGCTGGCACTTGGCAGCACTGGCGGGCGCAGGCGCGATGTTGTCCACGGTAGAAGACTTGAGCAAATTTGTACAAGCGAATTTTAAACCCAATCCGGCTTTCGACTTGCAACGCAAAAAAACGCAAACCATAAACGAAAAAATGGACGTGGCTTTAGGTTGGCACCTCATCAAAAGCAAAGACGGCGCAACCTGGCACTGGCACAACGGCGGTACGGGCGGCTACACTTCCTCGCTGGTGATGGATGTAGAACAACAAACGGCGGTGATTATTTTATCCAATATTTCGGCGTTTCACAAAAAAATGGGCAACGTGGACCAACTGGCGTTTGCGCTGATGAGGTCGTTGTGAAGTGAACGTTTTGAAGTAATCTGGTGACTCCAAAGTCATCAGATTACTTCAAAACGTTCTGGAAAACCCGCTGGTTGTTGAACGTCCACCATTCAATTTCGTTTGTTTGGTGTAAAATGGTATCTTGCAAGATGAACCTTCCCAATTTGTCGCAACCGCTCGTTTTCCTCCTGGCTTCGCTTGCTGTGGCAACGGTGGTATTTTTTCGGTATGTAATGACCGCCGGTGGTTTTTATGTGTTTTTTTACATTTTTGTAAAAAAGCGGTTTTGGCATCGCAAAATCAGTGTCCAGCTCCGAAAGCCTCGTCAATCCTGGCGGGAAGTGGGCTGGTCGGCACTTACTTCGCTGGTGTTTGGCGTAGCGGGTGCGGGGATGTTATTGGCATGGGAAAAAGGTTACACCAAAATCTACACCGATGTAAAGGAATACGGCTACTGGTATGTACCGCTGAGCTTGATCGTTGGCTTGCTTATTCACGAAACGTACTACTACTGGCTCCACCGTTGGATGCATCGCCCCAAAGTGTTTAAAATCGTACACAAAGTACACCACGACAGCATTGTCACCTCGCCGTGGACTTCGTTTTCGTTTCATCCCTGGGAGTCGGTTTTACAATCCATTTTGGTTCCATTACTCGTTTTTATCCTGCCGTTTCACTACTCGGTGGTTATTCTGATGCTCACCATTATGACTGTCTCCGCCACCATCAACCACCTCGACATTGAAATTTACCCGCGCGGCACTGCCACCCACTGGCTCGGCAAATGGTTCATCGGTGCTACCCACCACAGCCTCCACCACGCCGAATACCGCAGCAATTATGGCTTGTACTTCACCTTTTGGGATAAGTGGATGCGCACCGAGAGTGGGCGGTATAAACAGCGGTTTCGGGAGAAGACGGATTTTTAAGATGTTAGACCCTAGACTTTAGACACCAGATTCGGGATTTATTTTGAAATTCGCTTGTCTAACGTCTATCGTCTAAAATCTAAAGTCTCATAAATGAAACCACTTCTATTTGCTTTTCTAACCCTTACCCTTTTCACCACGTGTCAAAATCAACCAATCGCCGACACGATTTTTTTGAACGGCAACCTCTACACCGTCAACGACCGGCAACCCCGCGCCGAAGCCCTCGCTGTGCAAAACGGGCGCATCATCGCCATTGGGAGTAATGCAGACATTGAAAAATTGAAATCAGAAAATACCGAAGTCATTGATTTACAAGGACAATTCGTCATGCCGGGCTTCATCGAGGGGCATGGGCATTTTTCCGGGCTGGGGCAAAGCCTGATGAATTTGAATTTTTTGAAATCGAAAAGTTGGGCGGAAATTGTGGCGATGGTGGCGGAAAAAGCCAAAACCGCCAAACCCGGCGAGTGGATTGTGGGGCGCGGCTGGCACCAGGAAAAATGGGAAACGCCGTTGGATAAACAAGTGCTGGGATACCCGTACCACGATGCCTTGAGCGCGATGTCGCCCAACAATCCTGTGCTGCTGCGGCACGCGAGCGGGCATGGTTTGTTTGCCAATGCCAAAGCAATGGAACTGGCGGGTGTAAGCAAAGAAACCCCTAACCCCAAGGGCGGCGAAATTGTACGCGACGCGCGCGGCGAAGCCATCGGTGTGTTTGAAGAGCGGGCGATGGGCATCATCAGCGCGGCGTATCAGGCGTATCGCGATTCGCTGTCGGAAGCAGATTTGAAAAAAGAATGGTTGAAAGGCATCGAACTGGCGGAGCAGGAATGCCTGTTGAAAGGCGTGACGAGTTTTCAGGATGCGGGTTCGTCGCAGCAGGAAATTCAGTGGTACAAGGAATTGGCAGAAGCCGGTAAATTGGATTTGCGCCTGTGGGCAATGATTCGCCACCAATATCCGGAATTGAAAGACAAACTCGGTGGCTTGCCCATCATCAACGCAGGCAATCACTTTTTTACCTGCCGGGCGATTAAATCGGAAGTGGACGGCGCGCTCGGCTCGTTCGGCGCGTGGTTGTTGCGACCCTATTCGGATAAAAGCGATTTTCACGGTCAGAATACCACCCCGATTGAAAATGTGGAAGCCATTGCCAAGCTGGCGACTGACAACGATTTGCAACTCTGCGTACACGCCATCGGCGACCGCGCGAATCAGGAAGTGTTGAATATTTTTGAAAAAAACCTGAACGGCAAAAAAGACCTCCGATGGCGCATCGAACACGCGCAGCACCTCGATCCGGCGGACATTCCACGCTTTGCCAAGATGGGTGCGATTGCCTCCATGCAGGGCATTCATTGCACCTCGGATGCGCCCTTTGTGGTGAAACGCCTCGGCGAACAACGCGCCTGCAACGGTGCCTACGCCTGGCGCGCCCTCCTGGATGCAGGCGCGGTGGTGAGCAACGGCACGGATGCGCCGGTAGAAGACGTGAGTCCGCTCGAAAGTTTTTATGCTACGGTGACCCGCAAGCGTTTTGCAGTGCCGAAAATCGAGTTTTTTCCGGAGCAGAAACTGACCCGCGCCGAAGCGATCCATTCCTACACCCTGGCGTGCGCCTACGCGGCGTTTGAAGAGCAGGACAAAGGCTCGCTGGAGGTAGGCAAATGGGCGGATTTGGTGGTGCTGTCAAAAGATTTACTCAACTGTAGTGACGAAGAAATTTTGCAAACGCAGGTGATGATGACCGTGGTGGGTGGGAAAGTGAAGCATAAGGGAAAATAGGAGAATAGGAAGATGTGGTACGTGTTTCTATCCCCCTATCCCCCTATCTTCCTATCTTCCTTTTTCCTATCTTTGTAATCACCAATTGTTACTACAACAACATGGAATCGGTTAACATCCATACCATTTGGGAGCAGGTACAAACGTTTGTACAAAACCGCACATCCACAGAGTTAGCCATCGGCGGCGGGTTTTTTGCTTTGCTGCTGATATTCGTGCCACTGGTAAGCCGGGGGCAGCGACGGCGGCGTTTGCGCAAATTTGCACCGAATATTGGATTAGAATCCTTTCAAATATCTCCGCTGGGGCGCGATGCGTTTTTTAAAATTCACAACCACGGCGAAGTAGCCACGCTTACCTCCATTTTCATTCGCGGTCGGCGAGATATTTTGTTCAAAAATGCGTTCGTCGGGCATGAATTGCAGCGCGACAAAAGTTACAGCATCCTTCTGGAAGCCACGGCGAAAGAACGGATTGAAAATAATTTTACCATCGAAATCAGCTATCTCGACCAGAAAAGCAATGTGTATAAACAGGCGTTTGATTTGAATCATAAAACGGCGAAGCAGCCGAAACTGGTGAGAGCGCGGTGAGCAGGAGGCAGTTTTCGGTAGGCAGTCGGCAGTTTCTCTACAATTTCAGTTCAATAACCTCGCCAGGGTTTCCAAAAAAACCGCCTGGTCAAAAACCGCTTTCACCGGAATGCTAAAACCTTGCGCAGCGGTGCTTTCAATGGTTTGTTTGAGTGTGAATGTGCCGATCAGTTCATACTCCCCATCCACTAACAAATATTTTTCAATCTCCTGTTTGCGGGCATCTACGATCCAATACTCCAGAATACCGTGCGCCTGGTAATCCTCCATTTTTACACCTCGATCTTTATCCTTCGTACCCGGTGACAACACCTCCACTGCCAGATTCGGCGCGGGAAAGCGCGTCTGATCTTCGTCAAAATCCTGGGCTTGGGCTTGTTGGAAAAAACAAATGTCGGGTTCATAGTCATTGCGGGTAAGCGCAATCATCACTTTTTCGTGACCGACATAACCCAATTGGTGTTTGGTAACGAAGGCTTTTAATAAGATATACAAATTTCCACTCGCGTCATCATGCCGCTTCTGCACCGGCGAATGCACAATGATTTCTCCGTTGATAAATTCTGCTTTTTGGTCTTCAGTAACCGTATCGTAAAAATGCTGGCGCAAAGCACGTTCGGCATCCAGGGCTTTTTGCACCTCCTGCAATACCAGCGGCGCATTCGGCATATCCAAGATTTGGGCGGCAATATTACTACGACTCATATTTTACATTCTGTTTCTAAAGATAAGAAGTTCTTTTGAATCGAAAAAGTTTCCTGTTTCTTTTGTCAAACGCCAGATGCCAGACCCAGTGACCAAGTGACCAAGTGCTATGTGCCAGATAACCGTTAACAAATAACAGACACCAAACCTAAAACGTATGAAAAAACTCCTGCTCTCCCTTATTGCAGTTCTACTTGTATTTCAAGTTTTTGCACAAAAAGTCAGTTTAAAACGACCGCTCACCTACTTCCTGCCGGCAATAGAATACGACCCGAACGTGCCCACCCCGGAACAGTTTTTCGGGTTTCAACCGGGTGAGTGGCACCTGAGCCACGATTTGCAATACCAATACATGAAAGCTCTGGCGGCGGCGGCTCCGCAGCGCGTCAAGCTGGCGGAGTACGGGCGTTCGTACGAGCATCGTCCGCTCATCAACCTGTACATCACCTCGCCGCAGAATCACCAGAATCTGGAAAATATTCGCACCCAACACATTCAGTTATCCGATCCGGGGCGGTCAGGCAGCCTGGATGTGAGCAATATGCCCGGCGTGTTGTACCAGGGCTTCAGCATTCATGGCAACGAGCCGAGCGGGGGCAACGCCGCGCCGCTGGTAGCCTACTACCTGGCAGCCGGCAAAGGCGCGGAGGTAGAAAAATTATTGAACGAAACGGTGATTATTTTTGATCCGTGTTATAATCCTGACGGCTTCAATCGCTTTGCCAGTTGGGTGAACGAACACAAAAACCGCAACCTCACCGCCACCGCCGACGACCGCGAGTACAACGAAGCCTGGCCCCGCGGGCGTACCAACCACTACTGGTTTGACCTCAATCGCGACTGGCTGCCCGTGCAGCACCCGGAAAGTACCGGCAGAATCAAAACCTTCCACGCCTGGAAGCCGAATGTACTCACCGACCACCACGAGCAGGGCACCGATGCTACGTTTTTCTTCATGCCGGGCGTGCCTTCGCGCACCAACCCCATTACCCCGCCGCGCAATCAGGAGTTGACCGCTCAAATGGGCGACTTCCACGCAGCAGCATTGGACAAGATCGGCTCGGCGTATTTTACCAAAGAAAGCTACGACGATTTTTACTACGGCAAGGGTTCCACCTACCCGGATGCCAACGGTGCCGTCGGCATTTTGTTTGAACAAGCCAGTTCGCGCGGGCATTTACAGGAAAGTGCCAATGGGCTGCTCGATTTTCCGTTTACCATTCGCAACCAGGTCGTTACTGCACTTTCCACCCACGAGGCGATGGTAGCCATGCGCAAAGAATTTTTAGAATACCAACGCCAGTTTTACCAAACTGCCCTCACCGAAGCGCGGGGCAAGGGCGTGCGGGCGTACGTGTTGGGCGATGGGCAAGACCCGGCACGCACAGCCCATTTTCTGGATATTTTGTTGCAACACCAGATCGAGGTATTTGAATTATCAAAAAATACCACGGCAAACGGGCAGAATTTCACTGCCGGCAAAGCCTATGTGGTACCCACTGACCAGCCGCAGTACCGCCTCATTCGCGGTATTTTTGAAACGCAATTGAAATTTGAAGACAGTTTGTTCTATGATATTTCCAGTTGGACGCTACCGCTGGCATTTAATCTGCCGTATTCGACCGTCACCGACCTGAGTTTGCGCGGCAAGCGGGTAGAATCTACCGCGAGTTTGAAAACTGCCGGTACAATTGCCAAAAGCACGTATGGTTATTTGCTGCCCTGGGAACACTACTACGCCCCGGCTGCCGCCAATCACCTGCTGGAAAACGGCTTGCGCCTGAAAGTAGGCACCCAAAATTTTACCCTGAACAACCAAAAATTCAATCCCGGTGCAATTTTAGTTTTAGTACAAAATCAACATAAAACGGCAGATGAAATTTTTCAACTCGTGCAGGAAGCCGCTACCCGATACGGAACGCCCTTTGTGCCGGTGAACACCAGCCTGACCCCCGAAGGCATTGACCTGGGCAGCCGGAATTTTGCCCTCATCAAACAACCGAAAATCCTGCTTGTGGTAGGCGAAGGGGTCAATTCCAACGACATCGGCGAAGCCTGGCACCTGCTGGATCAGCGTTACAATATTGTTGCTGCCAAAGGAGAAATATCGGCACTTCCGCGTGTCAATCTGAGCAATTACAACGTCATCGTCCTGGCGGATGGCAATTATAATTCGATTTCGCAAGGCAGCGTGGATAAATTGCGCGACTGGGTGAGCAACGGCGGCACCTTGATTGCCATGCAGGGCGCGGTGCAGTGGCTAAAAGGGCGGGGCTTGAGCGCCGTGGAATTCAAACAAGACAAAGACGAAGCCAAAAACGACCGCCGCACCTACGCCCGGTTTGAAGAAGATTTCGGTTCGAACCAACTGCCCGGCTCCATTTTTGACGTACAGGTGGACGGCTCGCATCCGTTGGCATTTGGATATAACCAGCCGACGATGCCCGTTTTCCGGCAGGGCAATCTGTTTTTTGAACCTTCTAAAAACAAATATGCCACGCCTTTTGTACACACCGCCAACCCTTTGCGCTCCGGCTACGTCAATAAAAAGAACGGTGATTTGATTAAAAACTCTGCTTATGTGGTGGTAAGCGGCATTGGCAGCGGCAAGGTGATCAACCTGGCAGATAATCCGAATTTCCGGGCGTTTTGGTTTGGTACAAATAAGTTGTTTGCCAACGCTATTTTCTTCGGCAGCATCATCAGCAACGGCACGGTAGAACGCCCGGCACCACCCGCTGCCCCGGCAAATCCGGCACGGCAGGAATAACCGCAGTAAGCAGTGGGCAGTAGGGCAGTTAGAGCACGGAAGTGCTATGTTATACAGCCGCTTTAACAACCTTTGCACCAGAAAGAACGTATAAGGTACAGGGACAAGGGTAGAGGGTAGAGGGTAGAGGGACGAGGAAATTATGGTTGTTGTATAAGTCCTTCTACCCCATACTCTCTACCCTCTACCAATTCGTACTATGAGAAAAGCAACTTTCGCCGTCCTCCTCTTATTGGTGGGCGTTCAACTAGTCACCGGTCAAAGCACTTACCAGGGCATCGCGCGCGACACGATTGTGACCTTGCGCAAATTTCCGACCCGAACCTATTTACTGGACGGTAAAAAACTGAATCTCGCCGTCATGGATTGGTTTATGACCGACTACCCGGCTGCCAACGACCAGATCAAACTCTCCATTCTTACCGAACAGGCGAGTGCCGCCAGTTACAGTATCGGCATATTGTTTGGATTGACAGGCTTGCTGGTAAATCGTCAAGACCCGCATTTGGGCGGTGAACTCCTGCAAATCGGCGGGGTAGGCATCGGCAGTGGCATCGTGTTTCACCTTTTTTCCGCTTCTTTCAAACGCAAAGCCGTGCGGTACTACAACGAAGACGTGCAACGATTGTACAAAAGCGAAGGCAACCGCCTGCAAGTTAAATTTCAGCCGAATAGGATGGGCTTGGGCATTCGATTTGAATAATACCGGAGTGTTGGAGTAGTGGAATACCAGGCAAGCATTACTCCAACACTCCACTACTCCAATTTTACTGATTATTCTCCTCGCCCTGTTTCAAGTCATTATTCCGTTCGCCGCGCTCGCCGCGCTGACGAAAATCGAGCTTGCCGAAGCGATAGCTGAACGACACCCCGATGGAGCGCGAAGCCACCGCGTAGAAGCTGCGTTGTAGCAGTACCGGCGTTTCCAGTTCATTTTCAAACCTCAAATCCCGCGTAAAGGGTTGTACCAAATTAATACCCAGATTAAATTTTCTGCTAAACTCTTTCACCAAGCCAAAACTTACCTGCGAGAAAGCTGCACGCGAGCCTTGCAGCGACTGGCGCGGGGCATTGAAAAAGCCAAACGTTTCAAATTTGAATCCTTTTGGCAGGGTCAGCGTCGCGTTCAGGTTGGCGTTCCATTGCATCGCTGTACGGCGCAGCGCAATGCCGTTCACCACGCCTTGGGCATCATAGGTTGATAGGTTACCGCCGCCGCGCAACACCAGCTTTTCTTTGATGTTGAGCGACGTATATAAACTCACGCCGAGCGAACGATTCTGCCCGATGTTGCGGAAACTGGTACGCGAAATGGTCTCGTCTGTAATTTCCAGAAATTCTTCGATGATGTCGGAGGTGTAGCGGTAAAAAACCGAGCCGTTCAGGGTGATGCCTTTGAAAAACGTATTGTAATTCAACTCCAACTGGTCGGTTTTTTCAGGGAGCAAATCAGGATTGCCCACGCGCTGCTCCAGCGGATTTTCCTGCTGTATGTAGGGATTGACAAAAAACAAACCCGGGCGGCGAATGCGCTGGTTGAAGGTGAATTTCAGGCTGGACAGGTTTTTAAAACTGCGGTTTATAATAAAACTCGGCAATAAATTTCCGTAAGAATTGGCAAACCTCGTTTCGTTGCGGTCATAATCACCGGCAATGTCGGTGTGTTCATAGCGCCCACCGATGACCATGCCGTATTGGTCGCCCAGTTTCAAATTGAACGACAAATAACCTGAGTACACATTCTGATCGTAGTAAAAAATATCCGAGCGGTTGGGGTCTTCGATAAACCGGTTCTGGTCAAAATCAAAATCCTGGTAGGAAAAATCGCTGTTAATAGCGCGCAACACCCCTTTCACGCCGGTTTCCATTTTCAGCGCCTTACTGAAGGGATGCGTGTAGTCAATCTGCCCGGTGAGTTCCGGATTCCTACCCTGATTGTCATTGAAATTGCGCTGCCGCAGACTGTCGCTATTGCCCTGTTGGTCAAACTCATTTTTAGCATTGTCAATATCCATTTCCATTTGAAAACCAAAGACTAATTCCTGATCGGGCTTTTTAAAGGTGCGTTTGTAATCGGTGTTCCAATCAAAACCACTGCGCAGGGAACTGGACGAACTGGTGAAATTATACAATTGGTTGAGCTGATTTGCCGGATTGGTGAAAGCCGCATTCGTCCATTCGTTCTGGCTTCTGCCAAAACCGCGAAAACCCACCGAAGAGTTAATGTTGTTATAAGCATTTATATCGTAGAAAAAACCCAAATTGGCGCGCGGACCGTAAAACGCGCTTTCGCCCTCACTGCGCTGGTCGAGCACACTGGCATCCAGTTTGTTCAGCCGGTAGTCATTGCCGTACGACGGGCGGAGTGGATTGTACCAGCCGCTGCCGCTAAAATTCACGCCAAAGCGCCCGCGCGTCAGGTTCAGGCTCAGGCTGCCCCGATTGGAGCGATTGCCCGCACTGCCATTGACGGAGCCGGTAAAACCCTGCGCACTTTTCTTTTTGGTAATGATATTGATGATACCGCCCGAACCCTCGCCGTCGAATCTCGCCGTGGGGCTGGTGATCACCTCCACGCTTTTGATCTGATCCGCCGGGATGCTTTTCAGGGCATCTGCCGGATTGGTGGAAAACATGGTGGAAGGCTTGCCGTTGATGAGAATTTGAATGTTGGAGGAGCCGCGTAGCGACACATTCCCCTCTGCATCCACCGCCAGCAGGGGCACTTTTTGCAACACATTCGAAGCATCGCCGCCCAGCGAGGTCACGTCTTTTTCAGCGTTATAAACAAGTTTGTCAATCTGATTCTCCACCACTGCCGCCTGCCCCGTGATTTCTATCTCTGCCAGGGTTACGCTCGACGAAGCCAGCGGTACGTTGTTCAAGTTCAAATCCGGCTTTTCCGGGGTGAGGGTCACATTTTTGATTTCCTTGTTTTGATAACCGAGGAAAGAAATTTGGAGGTGGTACGTACCCAATTTGACCTCCTGAAGTTTAAACTCGCCTTTGTCATCGGTGATCGCGCCATCCACTTGCTTGTTTTGCTGAGGATCAAACAGCACCACGGTGGCAAATTCTACCGGCTGGTTGGAAACAGAATCTACCAGGATGCCGGAAATTTTGCCGGTGATGCCTGGCTGGCTGCCGCCGAAATTACCCGGAGGTCCGCCGCCGCCCGGACGCTGCGCAGTAGCTGCATTTTGTAAAAACAAGCCTAAGAATAACAGCCAGCTGATTAAAAACTTTTGCATGGTGATCTTTTAAATATATTCAAATAGTTTGTACTAAAGACAAGTTTCCTTTCCGAAAGTGACACATTTTGACAATGCAGTTTGAAAACAGACACTTCGTGTAAAAAAAACACCAATTGGACATTGAATCATTTTTAAATATTTCCAATCGAAAAAAGTTTAGGATAATCTTAACAGAATTAAAATATTACGAATGTTCACACAAAACAAGACTTTAACGTATTTTGTGAACAATTTAGAAACTAAAGAAGCGACCCAAGTCGTTTGCTCTTGTGACTTTTCAACCCAAGTGGCGTTCCAATGGAAAGAAAAGCGAATAAACCGGTAGAGATGGGAAAGCGTTTATTGAGCGTGTCAGCACTGGTATTATCCTGTTGCGTATTGGCAAATAACAAAGTCTGGTTGGTCAATTGGTGGCAACCCGCCATGCAGGAAAACCCCGCGCCGCAGTTGGATGCAAAGTGGCAGTACATTTCTGACCGCTACGAAAGCTACGTGCGCGGAGCCATGCGGGCGGAGAACATCCCCGGTGCGGCGGTCGCCATTATTCAAGACAGCACCATTGTGATGGCAAAAGGTTTTGGGGTAAAGAGTACAGCTGAGCGCCAAGACAGCGTGGATGCGCACACGGTGTTTCGCTTGGCTTCGCTGTCCAAAGGTTTTGCGCCCATTCTTACGGCACAGTTTGTGCGCGAAGGCTGCCTGACCTGGGATGACCGGGTGCGGAGTTACCTGCCCTATTTTGCCTTGCGCAGTGAAGAACAAGCCGATAAAATCACGCTGCGCCACGTGTTGAGCCACACCACAGGTTTGCCCCGGCACGCCTATTCCAATCTGCTGAATTACGGCTGGTACTACGAGCAGATTTTTCCGAAACTGAAAGAAGTGAAATTATACGATAAGCCCGGTACGCGCTACAACTACCAGAATGTGGTCTATAGTGTCATTGGTGATGTGCTGCACAATGCAACCGGCAAAAGCTACACCCGCCTGCTCAACGAACGCATTTTCAACCCGGCAGGCATGGACGATGCTTCGGCAAGCTACAACGGCATCCTCAGTGCCCGCAATGTGGCACGCCCGCACTGGTATTACAAAGGACAGGGGTACAAACCCATCCCGATTTCGCGCAACTACTACGAAGTGATTCCCGCCGCCGGGGTCAATGCCAGCATCACTGATATGGCGCAATGGTTGCAGGTGCTGGTGGGCAATCGCCCGGAAGTGATGACGGAGGAGGACCTGGCAGAGGTGTTCAAACCCGAAATCTGGGTAAATATGCGCGAACTGCGCCAATGGAACGGGATGCAACGCGCCTGGTATGCCAAAGGATGGCGGGTGCTGGACTTCCCCGACAAGCGGCTGATCTACCACGGGGGGTTTGTGAATGGATTCCGTACCGAAATTGCCTTTGACCCGAAAGAAAAAGTAGGCATCGTGGTGTTGAGCAATGCCATGAGCAACTTCATCGGGCAGAGTGTGCAGGTGTTTTTTGATCTGTACGAAGCAGCGCAGAAGAAGGATTTGGCGGCGTATGAGTAGGAGATTTGCTAAATCTTAAAGATTTAGCAAATCTTTTTTCGCCTATCAACATCCCTCGGTCTCTTAGTCACTCTTTCGGCACCTCCCGTTCCCGTCGCTCCCCGGAATGCGGTTTATCAATCAATTTTTCGCGATCCGAACGACTCACCACGTTCACTCCACAGGTTTGCAACGCAATGGAAATGCCGATAAATATTGCCAATCCAATAAAAAACAATTGCAGCGGACTGCGGCGTTTGGGCAATTCCGGTTCGGGTGGAAGGGCTGCGCGTCGTGCCATACGGAAGGTTCAAGGTTTAATGTTCAATGTTCAAGCATTACAAATATAACTTATTGAACGGTTGAACGTTGAACTTTTTTGTACTATTTTCAATCCAAATACGCTTTTGTAAATTTCAAAATACTCAAATTGGCGTTGTAGAGTGCGTCTTTATCCACTTTGTCAATCGTATCTTCCGAAAAAACCAGGTACCAGGGAATGCCCACAATACTCACATAATCCAGGTCTTTTTTCACCGCCTGAAAACCACTCGCCGCCGACAAGGCTGCACCGTCACTCAAGCTAATTTCCTGCACCGGCGCGTACGTACGCACGAGGTTTTGCACCTCCGGCAGCACTTTCCCTTTAGAATGATAAATGACCCACGGGCTGAGTTTATCGGTTGCAACCGCCTGATTGTTTTTAAATTCAACCGCCTTCCCGGCAACGTGTTCGATGACCAACAATAATTTTGTTTTATTCAGATAATCGTTCAAATGTTTTTCTGCAAATTTGCGGCTGCCGATGTCATTATCAAAAAAATGCGCGGCGGTCACTACAAATACCAGGGTGTATGGTCGGTCTTTCGCGGGCATTTTGCTCCACGCACGTGCCTGCGCCAGCACCGAAGCTACGCCTGTACCGTCTTCCACCGCCCCGCTAAAGGGCGAATCGCCGTGTGTAACCACCAGCACGACGCTATCCGACTGACCGGGCAGCGTACCCACCAGGTTGTAGGCTTGCCCGTTGGCATTGCGCGAGCCGGTGAGGACGAGTTTGGCAGACTTTCCGCTGTCGGCAAAATTTTCTAACTGCGCCTTCGCATTTTTTCCGACAAACACGCTGGGAATGGGCCAGGCATTCGCATCCATGTTGGGCCACATATATTCGGGGTTGTTCGTCGGGCTGTTGGCTAAAATAAACACCATACCCACCGCGCCGCGATTGGCACAACGCCAGTACAAATCCAGCAGCGAAGAGGTGCCGTTGTCTTTGGGCAAACCCAAATGATTGGGTCGAACGAAGGGATTCGGCTGCCCGTTTTGCACCAGAAAATTCAGATCGGCTACCACGATTTTACCTTCCACTTTTTCTGAGGCGCTTTCCAGCGAACTGCCGATGTAAAGGAGCGGAGCCGTCACCCCTGCCGCATTGGTGAACCCGGCATTGTATTCAAACGAACAGGGAATATTCACCGAATTATTTCCATCTAACACATTTAAAATCCAGCTTTGCACGTCCCACACCGGCGTGGCAAAATTTTCTTTGGTCACGTTTTGTAAACCGAGTGCTTTGAATTGCTGAAACACATAATTCATGCCTTTTTCCCAGTCAGCAGTGCCGATGTGCTTGCGCGGGTATTGGCTCATTTGTTGGGCGTGGCGGTAGATTTCGTCTTTCGTGGGCAGTTGGGCGGCTTCCGATTGCGGCGGATTGATGTCGGTTTGAATGACTTCTTTGGTGCTGCAAGCGGTTACAATCAAAATGAACGCAATTAATAATGAAAAATAAAGATGCATGGTTTTGATATTTTGATATTTTACCAGATGTAATTACCTGCGGTGTCTATTTTTCCCCTGCTATTGTTGCGACCGCCGATCGTACCATTTTGCAGCCATTCGGCGGAAGCCTTGAAAACAGCGGTGTGCTGCCGTTCCCAAAGCACAAAATGCGAGGCACCTTGCACTTCCAAATGAATTTTTTGGGTAGAAGCCACATCGCTCCACAGTGCCCGACCCGCTGCCGGAAAGCCCAGATGATCGTGGGTTCCGTTCAAAATCAAAATCGGCTGCGTCACTTTTTTCAAATCGGCTTTGACAAAACCAAAAACGGAAATCGTGGGTGAGCGACTGCCGCCACTGCCCCAGGATGCACCGAGCGGGTCGGTTTTCAACAATTCGTCGAACACCAAATTTTGTATGCCAGACTCCACTTGAATGTCACTTTTAATAGATTTCGTCCAGTTGTTTATAAATTCCTGACGGGTTTGGATGGCAACCGGAGCACCTACAGCCGGAATCTGCCTGGGTCGGAGCCAGTCGGTGTTGGAAAAAGTGCCGTTGCCCAACGTCACGATTCTTGCTACTTTATCGGGATGGGTACTCGCATACGCCAGCGTGCGCGCGCCGCCCAGCGAGTAGCCGATGAGGTACACTTTTTGTACCTTTCTCAAATTGCGAATGTAATCCACTACGGTGTTGATTTCCTGCACTTCGTCGGGGGAGGTTTTTAGCACAAAATTATATTTGGCAGTACAGCGATTCAAACCCAAAGCAGCCTGATCACTTCTTGATAAATTACAAACTTCATTCATGGGCGCAGGGCGCGTGGAAGCTCCATAGCCCGTCAAATCCACACTGAACACATCCAAACCTGCTTCTGCCAGCGCGTTCATCCAACTGTAACCGGCTTTGTTTAAATCAAACGATACCGTACCCGGCACGGAATTACCGTGAATGAACAACACGACTTTGTTTTCTAAATTGCTGGTATTTAACGTGTTTGATAAATATTTTTCACGCAAGTACAATTGTATCGTTATACCGGTAAAATTGGACATTGTGCTGGAATGCGTCACCGAATATTCTTTGGTAGTAACCTTCGGATTTTCTAAAACTTCAATTTCTGACGTAATGATTTCCGATTGGCAAAAAGCAAACAGCAGGCAAAGGGCGGTGCAAAAAGTGAGATGGGCTTTCATACGTTTGTCGGTTTTCATAATAACGTCAAAAAAGTTAACGCTGTTCACTTCTAAATGCAAGTTCTTGCTTTCTTTTTTTTCACGCGGAGGCGCAGAGGTGCCAAGATTAGATAGCTTACACTTTTCACACACCTTCGCCGGTTGACAGGGCACTGCTCCCCATCGCACTATCGCACCACAACACTATGATACCATCGCACCATAACACTATGACACCATCGCACCATAAAACTATGACACCATCGCACCCTTGATAAACCGCTCTAAATTATTCAGCATCCGTTTTTTCACCTCGGCTGCGGTGCCGAAGGTTTTGCCGTAGAGGTATTGCGAGCAGTAGCCGATAATCATATTGATGGCACCGGAGAAGAGTTCCCAGTTGCGGTCGGCGTATTGGGGCAGGGCTTCGTTGATTTTGTCGGTTACAAATTGAATGATTTTCAGGGCGTTTTCGTCGGGTGTGAGCGTGGCGGTCGGATTGGGATGGGCGGTGAGGTAAATGAGTTTGTACCATTGCGGGTGCTGCGCGGCGAAGTCCCAGTGCAGGGCTGCCATTTGCAACATAAGCGGTGTAAATTCCTGATTGACATTTAGTTGCGAAAAAACAAAGGTGTACATTCGGGCGTGACCGAGGCGCATGAGTTCCCACAAAATTTCATCTTTGTTGCGAAAATGTTTGTAGATGGCGGCGGGGGTGTAATTGATTTGCTGGGCGATGCTGCGAATAGAAATGCCCTGCCAGTCGGAGGTTTCCAGCATTTGCAGGACAACTTCCAAGACTTTTTCTTTAAATTCTTTGGATTGCAAAGTAGTGGTTTGATTAGTGCGGTAATGGCACGTATTACTTAATAGAACGCAGATTTTCGCGGGTGCAACGGATAGGTACGGATTTTTTTCTCACAATAGCACTCCGTCCTTAACAGATATTTTGCCGCAGGCAAAATGACTGATTCATACCAGAAATCCGTTCAAATTCGTTACACCCGTGTCAATCTGTGTCCCATCCTGTTTGCCGGGCGGCACAAAGTGCCCTCAAAAATCCATCCGCACCCGCAAATTAATCCTTCTCGAAGTCAAATAATTCGGAATGGCGTATTGCTGATTGAAAATGGTTTTAATCCAAGTGTTACCGGCTTGATTTTGAACCTGTAATAAATTAAATACTTCCAGACTTAACCAACTATTTTTGGTAAAACGCAAGGGATGACGTGGCTTTTTTTCTAAATTTTCCTTGTCCCACAGGGCTACCGAAAAACCAATATCCACGCGGTGATAGGGATTGAAACGGTAAGTGTTGCGGTAGATGCGGTTGTTGCCCAGCACGCCGTAAGGCAGCCCCGTGCCAACGGTGAGGTTGAGGTGCATTTTAAAATTTTCGTTCTTCGGCAGGTAATCCTGAAAAAACATGGAAAGGGTCATAAACTGGTCGGTCGGGCGCGGCACGTCTTCCACCACGGTGGCTTCCTCCTGCCCGATTTCGCGACGCAGGTGGCTCACGCCCAGGATGCGCTCGCGCGCCCGCAGGAAAGACAAGTTTACCCACGATTCGGCACCCGGTACAAACTCGCCGTTCACCCGGAAATCAATGCCCGTTACGTAACCCTCCGCATCATTTTGCCCGGAATACCGAATGCGCACATTTTCAATCTCATACGACACCATGTCCCACAGTTGTTTGTAATACGCTTCGGTAATAAATTTAAACTTTTTCGGATTTCTTTTTCCCATGTAAAAATCAAACGCCATGCCCCCCACCAGGTGCAGCGATTTTTGCGCCCGCAGGTTGGTGTTCACCTGCCCGTCAAAGCCGCGCATTTCCCGGTAAAACGGCGGCTGATAGTACAAACCTCCCGCCAAACGATACGACACGTCGCGGTCACTTTTCAGGGGTTTGTACAGCAACTGCGCACGCGGCGCAATCAACAATTCTTCATTCAAATCCCAATACGAAGCCCGCACGCCGAGCGAGAGGCGCAGTTCGCTCCCGCTTTCCTTGCGCCAGGTGTAGGTATTTTGAAAAGAGGCACTGAAGCGATTGGAATTCAGGTTATTACGAGTTTTTAAAACATTAAAAACCCGCAATTGCACGGTGTCAAATGGCAGCGAATATCCGGCAGAATCCAGTCGTTCCCACTCGTTGATGCGGTCAGCAATGGCTTCGTTTTGATATTTTACACTCCATTGCAAAAAGTGGCTGCTGGTCACTTCGGGGTCATCAGGGTCGTTTTGCAATTCAATACCGCCTTTGTGTTCGATATTGCGAATATCAATATTCAAAAAATTACGTACATATTGCTGTTGCGTACCCACGCCGAGTTCCGCCAGCACCTCGCCGAAATTATCACTACCCAAACCCGATTCGATCTGGCGCAGGCTGTAATCGCTCGTAATGTCGAATCGCTCATTCTCATCACTGCGAAACGCCGAACTTAACAGTTTCAAAAACAAGGGATTACGCTTGCGATCCGGCACGTAGGTGAGCGACACGCCGCCCATTGCCGTGGTAAAATCGTCAATTTCCTGCCCTTCAAACACGCTGAACAATTGCAAGGCGTAATTGATCAAACCGAACGCCGTGTTGCGCTCGGTGGGTTGAAATTTATACACACTGCGGTTGTAATTGCCGAGGAAGCCGATTTGCAGGTCGCGGCTCAAGTCGTACGTCAGGTAGGTTTGAAAATCGGTGAAATTCGGCACGTACTCGCCCTCCACATCCAGCGTTCCCAGCAGGTAGCGCGTGGTTTTGTAGCGGGCACCCGCCAGGTAACGGAAGCGCCGGTAGCTGTCTTTGCCGGGTTTAAAACTCCCCTCGATGTGCGCCGAGCCGCCCAAAAAACTGGCACTCAGGGAGCCTGCCAGCGTGTCGGGGCGTTTGTATTTGACATCCAAAACGGAGGATAATTTATCGCCATATCTTGCTTCAAAACCGCCGGAGGAAAACGACAAATCGCGCAGCAGGTCAATATTCGGAAAGGTCAAACCCTCCTGCTGCCCCGCCCGGATGAGCTGCGGACGGTAAATTTCAAAATCGTTTACATACACCAGATTTTCATCATAATTTCCGCCGCGCACATTGTACTGCGAGGTGAGTTCGCCGCCCTGCCCGCCGCTCGTACCCAGCGCAATGGACGGCAGGATGCTTTCGAGGTTGCCCGTTGTGGTCGGCAGTAGCTTCATGGCTTGCAAATCCTCGCGAATCATGCCCGACTCCTCAATTTTTCCTGCCCGAATCACCACCTCCAGGTTCGACTCTGCCGGGGGCATCTCCACGTCAATCTGCCGGCTGCTGCGGGGCGGCATTGCCTCCACCTGCGTACGCACCTCCTTGTACCCGATGCGCGTGAACACCAGCGTAAACGCCTCCTCCGTAGGCACTTCCAGCCGGTAGCGACCATTCACCGCCGTTTCGGTATTTACATTTTTGCCCTGGATGTACACCGTGACAAACTCCACCGGTGCCTCCGACACGGCATCGCGCACCAAGCCTGTGAGCAGGGCGGTACGATCGGATTGAGAGAAAATATTAGCTGTTAAAAAAAATGCAATTAGAAAAGTAGAAAGGTGTTTCATACTCAAAATTGGAGTGTTGGAATAATGGAATGATGGAATGCGGACGATTCTACCGTGCCATTTCACAAACGACAAAGATAGCATCGTGTTGTAGTAATGCGTTCTAAAAACGGTACGTTGCGTGCTAAAAAATCAGTTTGTACATTTTAGAAACTTTAGCCAACTTACCGATGTTTTTAAAAAGATTTCATTGTATTAAAAACAGTAAAAAGAATGCATCCGCTGCTTGAACATATATCGGTTGATCCTGCGATTTGTTTTGGTAAACCCTGTGTAAAAGGCACCCGCATTTGGGTATCTTTGCTGCTGGATTTTATTGCTGCCGGAACTACTTTTGAGGAAATTTTAGCGCATTACCCTCAACTAACCAGAGAAGACATTTTGGCTTGCGTAGCTTACGGGGCCGCCATGAGCCGGGAAAACTTCGTAGAATTACAACCGATATTCTGATATTGCGATTTAAATCAAATTAAAAACAGATAAAATTACTCCCCCAAAGCATCCTACGGCGGCGACTAAAGCTCGCCGGTACGCTCACACCCACTTCGTCCAGTTAATCTCCAACGCCTTCATCTGGGCAATCGCTTCCCGTGGTTCCTTTGCACCAAACACGCTACTGCCCGCCACCAGCACATCCGCGCCGGCTTGCAGGATTTTCTCAGCGTTTTGCAAACCCACGCCGCCATCTACTTCGATCAAAGTAGGCGCGTTGCGAATGGTAATCATTTCTTTCAAACGCTGCATTTTATGCAGGCTGCGGTAGATAAATTGCTGCCCGCCAAAACCGGGATTGACCGACATGATGAGTGCCAGATCCAAATCTTCCAGAATATCTTCCAGCACGTCCACCGGCGTGTGTGGATTGAGGGCGACCCCGGCTTTGGCACCGGTTTCTTTGATCTGCTGC
>Ga0224722_1000471_pt1 | contig 23318 bp, 17 predicted proteins | sample Balambano_FR1_Me_FD_161646 | JGI IMG/M metagenome (GOLD analysis project Ga0224722, IMG submission 161646) | Freshwater sediment microbial communities from Lake Towuti, South Sulawesi, Indonesia - Balambano_FR1_MetaG | ecosystem: Environmental > Aquatic > Freshwater > Lake > Sediment | place... | reverse complement strand
TTCATCCATCACCGGTGCCAGCGCGTCGTAGATCCTCTCCATGCGCTCGATCGCGTCTTCGTCTCGCATGCCCAGGTTAAACCACCCGCGCCAATTTGTGTCAACTTATTCCGACAAGCCTCCTTAGCCAGCACTCATGACGTGGCCTTAAACGCTCTGGATGGCTCAACAAGCCTACTTGCAACACAATTCAACTGGACGCAAAAGCCTGCTCAGAATCACTGTCAAAAACTGTCAGCATTTTTGCAATGTCCCTGGCAACATACAACATGACAAAAAGGCAAGATTCAGCGTGCAAACAGAGAATAACCAGCACCTAGCTATTCGGTCAATGGACAAAGTCCAGCTGAGATTAGACCAAGCGCGAGGCATTTGACTTGCTCATTGCCCTTCGAACCATGAGCATATCCCCTTCACTACGGTTGGCCGAGCGACTCAAAACCTCACTTTGTCCCAACGCTACATATCTACGCCACGGTCAAGAGGTGTAGAAAGTGTGAGTGGATTATCATCTCGGCTCTCTTCTCAGCCGTTGTATACTTGCGGCGCGTACGGGGAATGGCGCAGACTGGTAGCGCGCTGCGTTCGGGTCGCAGAGGTCCAGGGTTCAAATCCCTGTTCCCCGATGTGTGAAGAAGCCTCCTGAAGCCAGTTCGGGAGGCTTTTTGTCTAGAATCCAGTCACAGTCCACAGTCACATGCGATCACGCCAGATTCCTCCGCGCGCGAGGGCACGGGAAATCTCCGAGAGCGAGTGGGATAGCTTCGTCGCTCATCACCCGCACGGACACATCCTGCAAACGCAGGCCTGGGGCAAGCTAAAGACCCTGCATGGCTGGCGGGCAGCGCGGGCCAGCGTGCTCACGCCGCAGAACAAGCCAGTCGGCGTGGCGCTCACGCTCGTGCGCGTTTTGCCCTATGGGCTGGGCAAGATCGCGTATGTGCCGCGCGGGCCGGTTGTCAACTGGGACAATGAGGAATTTGCCGCGGCGGCCGTGCGCACCGCCTGCCGCCTGGCCAGAAACGCCGGCGCCTTCGCTATCGTCATCGAGCCTGATCTGCTCGACACGGCCACCGACCGCAATCTGCTCAGCAAGCTCGGCTTGCAGGCGGTGGACTTTGGCGTGCAGCCGCGCCGCACCATCTGGGTCAACCTCGACGTGGACGAGGACGTGGACATTCTCGCGGCGATGAAGCAAAAGACGCGCTACAACATCGGGCTGTCCAAGCGCAAGGGCGTGACTGTTCGCATCGGCAATGCAGGCGACGCCGAATTGATCTACGGCATGATGCAGACGACGGCCGAGCGCGACACATTTGCGATTCACCCCATCGCCTACTATCGCGATTTTCTCCAGCAGTTTGCCCAGGGCGAAAATGCGCCCGGACGATTGTTCATCGCCGAGCACGAGCAACAACCCCTAGCCGCCGTCATCGCCACTGCGCTGGGCGATCACGCCATTTATCTGTATGGCGCCAGCACCAACGAGAAGCGCGACTTGATGCCGACGTATTTGTTGCAATGGGAAACCATGCTGTGGGCACGGCGGCGCGGCTGCAAGACCTACGATCTGTGGGGCGTGCCCGACGAGGACGAAGCCACGCTCGAAGCCGGCTTCGAGTCCCGAGGCGACGGCTTGTGGGGCGTGTATCGCTTCAAGCGTGGCTTCGGCGGCCAGGTCGTGCGACACATCGGGGCGTGGGTCAGCGTGCTCTCGCCAGCACGTTGGTGGCTGTTCAGCCAAGCCCGCAAGTTCCGCAAGACCACCGGCCTTACGGCGTAGTAATTCGTAATGGGTAATTGGAAAGGCGTGCCAATTACAAATTACCAGTTACTGTTCACACCTCTGCGTCACTGTGTCTGATTTCACCCTGCACTTCCCGCGCGACTTCAAATGGGGTACGGCATCTGCTTCGCACCAGGTGGAGGGCAACAACACCAACAACCAGTGGTGGCAGTGGGAGCAGATGCCCGGCCGCATCGAGAATGGCGACAAGTCGGGGCTGGCGTGCAACTGGTGGGTCAACGCCGAAGCAGACTTCGACCGCATGGCCGAGTTGGGCCTGAACGCGCATCGCCTTTCGCTGGAGTGGAGCCGCATCGAGCCACGCGAGGGCAGGTTCGACTCGGCTGCGCTCGAACGTTATCGCGCCATGCTGCTGGGCCTGCGCCAGCGCGGCATCGAGCCGATGGTGACGCTGCATCACTTCTCAAACCCAATCTGGCTGGAGGAGCGCGGTGCCTGGGAAGACGCCGATGTGATTGTGCCGTTGTTCCAGCGCTACACCGAGAAGGTGGTGCAAGCGCTGGGCGACCTGTGCGATCTGTGGTGCACAGTCAACGAGCCAAACGTGTTTGCCGTCATGGGCTATCTGTCCGGCGGACGTATGCCGCCCGGCGTCAGTGACCTGGGCCGCGCGCTAACGGTGTTGCGCAACATGTTGCTGGCGCACGGCGCGGCCTATGAGGCGCTGCACGCCAACCAAAAGCTGGCGCGCGTGGGTCTGGCGCATCACATGCGTTACTTCCAGGGCTTGCGCCACCGCAACCCGCTCGACAAGGCCGTGGCTCGCATCCAAGGCGGCATCTTCAACGACAGCGTGCTCGATGCGCTGTTGCGCGGGCGCTGGCACTGGCTGGTGGGTCGTGGCGCCAGTACCAGCGCCCGCAAGCTGCGCGGCACGCTGGATTGGATCGGATTGAACTATTACACCCGCCAGCGTGCCGCGTTTAACCGCGCCCGCAGAGATACGATGTTCGGCACGATCGAGAACACGCCCGGCGCGGTGATGAGCGACTTCGAATTCGGCGAGGTCTACCCCGACGGCATGTTGCATCTGATGCGCCAGCTCTCGCACCACAACCTGCCGATCTACGTCACCGAGAACGGCCTGCCCGACCACGACGACGATCTGCGGCCGGAATATCTGATCCGGCATGTGCAAGCCATCTGGAAGGCCATTCAGTTCTGCTTCGACGTGCGTGGCTACTACCACTGGACGTTCGTGGATAACTTCGAGTGGGGCGAGGGCTGGCGCATGCGCTTCGGCCTGTACGAGCTGGACATCCATACTCAGGCGCGCACGGCCCGGCGCAGCGCGTGGTTGTATCGGGATGTCGTCACGTCGAGCGCGCTCACCAGCGCGATGGTGCGCGAATACGCTCCCGAACTGATGGGGACGGAGTTCCCCTAACGTTGTGTCGATGGTGTCGGTTGACACCAACGACACTTACGACACCTTCTTCCCGAAGACCGTCTGCTCCAACGTCTGCGCGCTCTTGGTGCTGTCGTAATACTCGCGCCAGCGCCAGAACTGACCTTCGCGCATGATGCCAATGTTCAGATCCTGATCGCCCGCGCGCGCACCGGTCTTGCGGTTGGTGCACGACCAAGTTTGACTGATGGCCAGGAAGTGGCCGTCATACACGATGCGATGCACTTCTACGTTCGTGTCGGCGTAATTCGCAAAGTAAGCCTTCACCGACCGGCGCAGGTTGTCGTGTCCGCGCACGGTCTCGAATGAGGTCTGGATCAGGCTGCCTGGCCCGTGCGAACTAAGCACGACCACTTCGTCGCCCTGCGCCCAGCCCTGCATGGTGTGGCGCATCTGCGCCGCCAAAATCTCCTCGCGCGTCATTGGGCTCACTGGCGCAGTCGGCACGCCCTCCGGCCACGACTCGTCTCGCAATGGATCGTCCACGCCCACCTCGCGCACCGTGGCGTGATCGTTGTGCGTGCGCAGTTCGGCGATGCGCCCACCGTCAACGCGCATCAGCAAGCCTTGCTCGATCTCGTGCCAGCGTTCGCCATCCGGGCTGCTGCGGAAGGTCCACTCCCCCGCCCACCATTCTGGCTCGAACAGATCGCAAAACGCGCGGCGCAGCACGATGTGCGCATGGGGCCGCGTTCCGAGCGACGCTTGCAAGGCCAGGGCAATTTCGTCGCCGTCCAGCCGCGCGCCGTCTATCGTCCACGTGGCTTGGGGGGGAAACAAATCGGCAACCCGGCGCCAATCGCCGGATTGCCATTCATGCGCCAACAGCGCAAGTGGGTTGGTTGTGGTATTGGTCACTGTACCAATCGCAATCTACATCCGGGTCAGCCCGGCATGAACATGCGCTGGAAGCGCATCATCAACCCCAGGTCGCCCGCGATGCGCAATTTACCGGTCATGAAGGCCTTGGTCGGGTCGAGCTGGCCGCCGATGATGTCAATCCAATCCTTGGCCGCGACGTTGATCTGAACCGACGACTTCTCAGCCACGCCCTCAGTCACATCCATCTTGCCGTCGGCGATTGAGAGCGCATACTGCCCGCCGCCCTCACCCGTCGCATTCAACTGAATCACCGCATTCACGCCCTTGGCCTGCGCAGGGTCAAAACTCTTCACCATGGCCTGTAACGTCTCAAGTATGTTCATTCGTCACTCCTCACTATCTGGGGCGGTGTGCTTCACACCGCACATGCTGTGCAAATTTAAGGCGCGAGTATACCGCCGCGAAGCCTTACGCTAGAATCCTCGCACGCACCTCTGAGCGCCGTCTAATTGATCACGCACCCAACCCAATGAGGCGACGGATATCTACGCGCACGCTGATTGAAAATGGGGCCGTCATCGGCGTCGTGGTGCTCGTCGCGTTCGTTTTGGTCAACGTCATCTCGTTTGCGACATCTCGCGGGCGGCTGCCTCCCGAGACGCGCCTGGCCGGGGTGGACGTGAGCGGCCTGACGCCAGAAGAGGCCATCAGCCGCACCGTCGAAGTCCTGCAAGCGCCAGTCGCCCTCAGCTACCTGGGCCGGCCGATTGAACTCCTGCCCGATGCCATCGAGTTTCGATTGAACGATGCCATCACCCGGCTGCAACTGGACGAATTGATCGGCCAACAGCAAGGGTTGGACAAGCTCCCGGCGTTCATGCTGCGGCAATACGCCAACCCAGCGCAGCTTGCCGCGCCGTATCAATACTCCGAGCCCAAGCTGCAAGCCATCCTGGGCGACATCGCGCTCAAGAACAACCGCGAAGCGCGACCGCCTGCACTCGACCTGAACGCATCGGCTGTGACGCCCGGCCAGGACGGCACATCCATGGACTTGGGAGAGGCTGCGCAGCGGGTGCTGGCGGCAATGGCATCGTCGGTCTCGCGCACGGTTGAGTTGCCGGTGGATGTGATTCCACTTGGCGATGCCAGCGTCAAATCGCTGGAGCCGGCTGTGACCGAACGGCTGAAAGCCTTCACCGACGTACCCGGCAACGTGGCCGGCGTGTTCATCAAGGACTTGCGCACCGGCGAGGAACTCGCCATCAACGCCGACGTGGCCTTCTCCGGGCGAGGTTGGCTGAAGCTGGCGGCGATGCTGGAAGCTGTGCGCGCCGCGGCGTCGCCGCTCAGCGACACGGTGCGCGCGCAACTATCGCAGATGTCGAGCCAGGGCAGCGACCCGGCAGCCAACGAGGCGCTGCGCCAACTCGGCAATGGCGACGCTGCTTTGGGTGTGGATCGCGTGAACGCGATGGTGCATGCATTGGGCTTGCGCAACACGTTTCTGGCCCAGCCGTTCGATCTGGCTGCAACAGCGCCGACCATCGTCACCCCGGGCAATTCGCGCGGCGATATCAACACCCTGCCCGACCCGACGGCGCAGACGACCGTGGCCGATGTGGGCGTGTTGCTGGAGATGATCGAGCTGTGCCGGAACGATCAGGGCGCGCTGACGCTGGCCTTGGGCGAATCCATTACGCCGGAGAAATGCGGGGATGTGCTGTCGGCCCTGGGCGAAAACCGCGCCACGCCGCTGATTCATGTGGGCGAGGGCGCGACCGCCCTGCAGCGGCAGTCGTGGGATGCGGCCAATCACGGCGCGGCGGGGCTGGTGCGCTCGCCCGGCGGCAGCTATGTGATCGCGGTGATGTTGCACGGCAACGACGCGCTCAGCTGGGCCGACACCGCGCCGATCATCGGCGACATCAGCCGGCTGACGTATGGCTTCTTCAACGGCGTGCTGCCGCCGAACGTGGCGCCGCTGGCTGCGCCGCCATCGCCGTAAAAGATGAACAGGGATTACGCATGTGATCAGAAGTCGGACGCGGACTTCACTGATAACGCAGATCGGAACGTATTTATCTGCGAAATCCGTGTTAATCCGCGTCCAAGAAACTGTGTTGCGCAAGTCCAGATGACATGAAACTCTGTGTGTCAAGCATCCTGTTCATCTTGGCGCTCGCGCTTTGGGGCTGCGCTGCGCCGCCGCCCCGCACCCTCCCCATGAGCGAACTCAACCAGCAACTCATCCAGGCCGCATCGCGCGGCGAGACCAGCCGCTTGCAGGACTTGCTTGAGCAAGGCGCGCAGATCAACGCACAAGATGCGCAAGGGCGCACCGCCGTCATGGCCGCGACCTATGGCAATCACGTCGCGTCGGTGCAGGCGTTGCTCGCTGCGGGCGCAGATGTAAACCTGCGCGACGGCATGCTGAACAATCCGTTTCTGTATGCCGGGGCGGAGGGCTATCTCGACATCCTCAAGCTGGCGTGGGCGGCCGGCGCGGATACGACGATCACCAATCGCTTCGGTGGCGTCGCCATCATCCCCGCATCGGAACGGGGCCACGTCGAGGTCGTGCAGTGGCTGCTGGAGAACACCAACATCAACGTCAATCACGTCAACAACCTGGGGTGGACGGCGCTGCTGGAGGCAATCATCTTGTCGGACGGCGGGCCGAGGCACCAGCGCATCGTCGAATTGCTGATCGAACATGGCGCGGATGTGAACCTGGCCGATAAAGACGGCGTGACGCCGTTGGCGCATGCGCAACAGCGCGGCTATGGCCAGATCGAAGCGTTGCTCAGGGCCGCGGGCGCGACGGCGTAAGCCAAAGCCCTCGTCTCTGTCTCAGCCGCGCTACAGCCACGCCTCAGACCCGGCTCATAGCCTGTAATCCATCAAACGGAGGTGAGCATGTCACAGTCACACATGATTTCGCGCCGGCGGGCGCTGCGGTTGGCCGCATTGACGAGCGCAAGCGGTTTGTTAGCCGCGTGCGCATCTACAGCTGCGCCTGCGCCAACGGCAGGGCCTGCACAACCGACTTCAGTGCAACCAGACCCTGCGCCAACTCAGCCGATCGAGACGCCCACGAGCGCACCTGCGCCAGCGCCAACGCTTGCACCTACAGTTGCGCCGTCCACGCCCGATGCTCAGGCCGCACCGACCACCGCACCTGCTGCCACAGCCGCCGTCTCGGCCTCACCAGCCGGCGCGTATGTGCAAGGCATGACGGCGGCTGCGACGCAGTTCCTGGCCGTGCTGGATGATGCCCAGCGCATCAAGGCCACCTATGCATTTGACGACGCCGAGCGCACGCGCTGGCATTGGACGACGCCGGGCAACTTCCCCCGCAACGGCCTGCATCTGCGCGAGATGAACCAACAACAGAAGGATGCGGCGCTGACGCTGCTCCAAAGCAGCTTGTCGCCAACCGGCTTTCAAAAGACGCTCGATATCATGTCGCTGCAAAACGACCTGGGCAACGACGCGGAGTTGTATTACCTGACCGTGTTTGGCGCACCCGGTTCGGCGCAACCGTGGTCGTGGCGCTGGGAGGGTCATCACGTGTCGCGCCACTTCACGATTAAGGGCAACCAGGTGACTGTGACGCCGTTCTTTCACGGCGCGTGGCCGACCGCAAGCAGCGCCAATCTGCGCGCCATGCCGCGTGAAGAGGATGCGGCGCGCGAACTGACGCTGTCGCTGACGGCAGCGGGGCAGAGCGCAGTCATCTTCCAACCGCGCACGCTCACCCGCCATGTCACGTCGAACGAGACCCGCGTCAATCCGCTCGACCCGGTTGGCCTCGCCGTTGGCGACTTCACATCCGATCAACAAGCGTTGGTGAACGAGATCATCCAAAGCTACCTCGGTGCGCAAGCCGAGCCGATGGCAACTGACCTGTTGGGGCGACTGCAAGCCGCCGGGTTGGAGCAAGTGCGCTTTGGCTGGGCGGGTGCGACCGAGCCGCGCCGCCCGCACTACTACCGCCTGCAAGGGCCGACCTTCCTGTTGGAGTTCGACAATTCCCGCAACGGCGGCACGCACATCCACAGCGTGTGGCGTGATTTCGCTCAAGACTTCGGCTTCAGTCTTTAATCGTTTATCGCGGAGGCGCAGAGGCGCGGAGAACGACAAAATCAATTCTCCGCGTTCTCCGCGCCTCCGTGATGAATCTCCCATGCCTTGGTTGCGTCACAACTGGCATCGCGTCATCGCCCATGCGGCCGGCATTGCGCCGCTCGCTGTTCTGGCGATTGAATACGCCGGCGGCAGACTGGGCGCCATCCCCGAACGCGCGGCCATGCTGCGTACCGGTGCCATCAGCCTGGCGCTGCTGGTTGCCTCGTTCGCCTGCACGCCGGCCGCGGCGCTGCTCGGCTGGCGCGGGGCGATTCAGATTCGGCGCGCCTTGGGGCTCTATGGCTTCCTCTATGCCGGGCTGCACATCCTGATCTACGCGCTCTACGACAGCCAGTTCGACCTGGAATTGATGCTGCGCGATCTGCTGGAGCGCCGCGCCATGAGCGTGGGCTTGATCGCGTTCGTGCTGTTCATTCCACTGGCGCTGACCTCGACGGCCGGTTGGCAACGGCGCCTTGGCAAACGTTGGCGCACCTTGCACGCGCTCATCTATTTGGCTGTGCCACTATCTGCGCTGCACTTTCTGTGGCTGGAGCGGGATCGGCTGGAGACTGCGGCGATCTACGCCGTCCTTGTCGGTGCGCTGCTGCTGATGCGGCTGCCACCCCTGCGCCGGGCGCTGGTGCAGGCACGGGCACGGGCGCGCACATCCTCCCAAAGAATGTGACGAATATGACAATGTTTGCTACAAAGCCCGTAGCCTAAGCGCCCGCGCGGTGTTTCTTCTACACGAGGCTAATCCGAAACCCTTCAGATTAACAACAAAGGAGAAGAAACATGGGCGTAATTATCGGTTTCATCATCGGCGTCATCATCGCGGCTATTGTCCTGATGATCGTCAGCCGGCTGAACCTCGGGCTCAAGGTGGCAAGCTTCAGCGCCGCGGCCATTGGGGCAGTCATCATCTCAATCGTGTCGAGCGTGGTGCTGTGGCTGCTCGGCCTGCTGGGCATCAATCTCGGCGGCGCCGGCTGGCTGCTCAACGGGATCATCTGGGCGATCATCTCGGCCGTCGTCCTGCTGTTGGCCGCAAAGTTCGTTCCCGGCATGGCTGTCGAGGGCTTCACTGGCGCGATCATCGCAGCGATTGCCATCGCCGTGCTGTATGCCTTGATCAGCTTGCTCTTCCCCGGTCTCGTGTCACCGTTGCCGACGACGCCGTAGTCGCATGACCACGGCAACAGTGCGTTACTGATCAGACCGCCAACAAGCCACCTGACCCTGCCTCATCTCGTGGCCTTGTTCGGCAGATCGGTCGTAGCACACCGGCGCAGATCAAAACGAAGCGCGGTTCACGTTGAACGTGAACCGCGCTTCGTTTTGCTTTACTACCCCTCACCCCTCCGCTGCAGCCATGGCCTTGGCCCGGGTGGCGGCTGCCTTGGAGCGATCATCGCGCCGCAGCACCTTCTTGCGCAGGCGGATGCTTTCCGGCGTCACCTCCACCAACTCATCGTCGCTGATGAACTCGATGCAGTCGTCCAGCGACATCTGCCGAATGGGCGGCAAGCGGCTGGTGTCGTGGTCGCTGGCGCGCGTGCGCATCGCGCTCAACACCTTGGTCTTGCACACGTTCACGTCCAGGTCGTCGCCGCGAATGTGCTCACCCACGATCATGCCCTCATACACCTGCGTGCCCGGCTCGATGAACAGCGTGCCGCGCTCCCAGGCGTTGCGCAGGCCGTAGGTCACGGCTTCGCCGTCCTCCCACGCCACCAACGAGCCACGGTCGCGCTGGCGGATGTTGCCGCTAATCGGCTCGTAGCCGGCGAACAGCGCGTGCAGGATGGCCGTGCCACGCGTGGCCGTGAGCGACGCGCCGCGAAAGCCGAGCAGGCCGCGCGTCGGCACTTTGTAGTGAATCGTCACGATGCCGTTGTCACCGTGCTTCATGTCCTGCATCTGGCCCTGGCGCGAGCCGAGCATCTCCATGATTGCGCCGAGATATTCCTCCGGCACCTCGACATACAGCTCTTCGTATGGCTCCAGCAGCACACCGTCCGGGCCTTCTTTGAAGATGACCTCGGGCTTGCCGACCTGAAACTCATAGCCCTCGCGGCGCATCGTCTCGATCAACACCACCAGGTGCAATTCGCCGCGCCCGCTGACGATGAACGAGTCAGCCGATTCGCCGTCTTCGACCCGCAGCGACACGTTCGACTCAAGTTCTTTGTATAGCCGCTCGCGCAATTTGCGGCTGGTGCTCCACGTGCCTTCCTTGCCGGTGAAGGGCGACGTGTTCACGCCAAAGGTCATGCGCACCGTCGGCTCTTCCACGCGAATCGGCGGCAGCGCTTTCGGGTTCCGGGCGTCGGCGATGGTCTCCCCAATGTAAATGTCCTCGATGCCGGTGACGGCGATGATGTCGCCCGCCTCGCCCGTCTGCACTTCGATCCGCTCCAGCCCCTGATGGGTGAAGACGTTGGTCAGGCGGCCTTTCGACTGCGCGCCGTCGGTGGCGATGCGCACCACGTCCTGGGCCTTGCTCAGCGTGCCGCTGAACAGCCGGCCAATGGCGATGCGCCCCTTGTAATCGTCATAGCCCAGCGTCGTCACCAGCATCTGGGCCGGCGCGTCGCGGTCTACCGTGGGGCCGGGGATGCTATTGACGATGAGGTCAAACAGAGGTTGCAGGTCGGGCGTGAGCTCCGGCGAGCGCGAGGCCTGGCCGGTGATGGCGTTGGTGTAGATGATCGGGAATTCGGCCTGTTCATCGCTCGCCCCTAGTTCGATAAACAGGTCGAACGTGGCGTTGGCCACGAAGTCCGGCCGGGCGTTGGCGCGGTCAATCTTGTTGATGACGACGATGGCCTTGTGCCCAAGCTCCAGCGCCTTGCGCAGCACGAAGCGCGTCTGCGGCATCGGCCCGTCCACCGCATCCACCAGCAGCAGCACGCCGTCCACCATGTTCAGCACCCGCTCCACCTCACCGCCGAAGTCGGCATGGCCGGGGGTATCCACGATGTTGATCTTGATGCCCTTGTAGGTGATGGCCGTGTTCTTGGCCAGGATGGTGATGCCGCGCTCGCGCTCCAGGTCATTGCTATCCATCACCCGCTCCGCCACCACCTGGTTCTCGCGGAACACGCGCGCCTGTTTCAGCATCGCGTCCACCAGCGTGGTCTTGCCGTGGTCCACGTGGGCGATGATGGCGATGTTGCGGATGTCTTGTCGTTCGGTCAATGCCATATCCCTGTCACTTCCTAATCAAATAAACCTCCGGCCTTTTGTCACGCCGGAGGTTTCACTCACATCTCAAAAGCACGCTATTGTAGGTGCATTACTGTTAAATTTGATGGCGGCCAGCCCGCATTTACGCCACCATTGCCAAACGCGGCGGCGAGCAACCGCCCGCCAGCGACCGCGCAACGGCGCGGTTTGAGGCTGTTCTAAGTGCGACAATCGGACGCATGACGCATCTCGCCCGCCTCGGTCTCGCGCTCGCGTTGGGTCTTACGTCGTCGCTCCCCTTCCATTCGCCCCGTTCATCATCCTCTCGCATGGCCGTTCATGCCGCTGCGCCGTTGCAAGCGCGTCAGCCGGACGCCATCTCGCCTGAACTGCGGGCGGTGCTGGCCGCCACGCCGGCCGGCGAACGCGTGCGCGTCATCGTGCGCATGCAGACCTCGCCCTTCGCACGGCAGGCGTTGGACGCAACCGAGTCGCTCGACCGGCAGCAGGCCCGCGCCACCCAAATCTCAATCCTTCAGGCCGAGGCGCAGGCCGCGCAGGCTGGCGTGCTCAGCTACCTGAGCGCGCCGCAGGTGGCCGCACAGACCGACGAAGTGCGCACCTTCTGGATCTTCAACGGGCTGTCCATGCGCACCACGCCCGGCGTGATTGCCGAAATGGCGCAACGCAGCGATGTCGAATCCATCCGCCCGGACGAGTGGGTCAAAGCCGACTACGTGACAGCCTCCATCACCGAGACGCTGCGCGCACAACTGGCGCAGGGGTTGCCGGAGATAACGCCCGGCATGCCGATCAGCTTTAGCCGCCAGCCGCGCGTGGCTGCGCTGGCCTCCAGCCCACCCGGCCCCGGAGCGGTGACTTGGGGCGTCGCGCGCATCGGGGCCGACCAGGTGTGGCGCGGGCTGGGTGTGACGGGTCAGGGTGTGGTCGTGGCCAACGTGGATGGCGGCGTGGACTGGCAGCATCCCGCTTTGCAGTCGCGCTATCGCGGTTACTCCGGCGGGCCGGTTGCCGACCACCTGCACAACTGGTTCGACGCGACCGGCGACGCCACTACCTACCCGACCGACCTGGACGGCCACGGTACGCACACCATGGGCACGATGGTTGGCGACGGCGGCATCGGCGTCGCGCCAGGCGCGAAGTGGATGGCCGCCCGCGCGCTCAACGGCAGCGGCATCGGCCTGTCGAGTTGGATACACAGCGCCTTTCAGTTCATCCTCGCCCCGGGCGGCGACCCATCGTTCGCGCCCGACATCGTCAACAACTCATGGGGTTCGACCAACGGCGGCAGCCAGGAATTCAAGGAGGATTTGGCGGCCTTGCGCCGGGCTGGCATCTTCGTGGTGTTCTCCAACGGCAACGCCGGGCCCGATCCGCAGAGCGTGTCATCCCCGGCCAGCAACTCCGGCGCGATTGGCATTGGCGCGACGGACGCCGAGGATGGCGTGGCCTATTTCTCGGGCCGCGGGCCGTCGCCCATAGATAACGCCATCAAGCCCACGCTCAGCGCGCCGGGCGTGGACGTGGTGTCGGCTTTTCCGGGCGGCGGCTTCGCCAGCTCCAACGGCACCTCGATGGCTGCGCCGCACGTAGCTGGCACAGCGGCGCTGCTGCTCAGCGTCGCGCCCACGCTCAGCATCACCGCCACGCTCTATGCCATCACCAGCACGGCCAAGCCGCTGGCACAGAGCGTGCCAAACAACGATTCGGGCTGGGGCCGGCTGGATGCGTATCGGGCCGTGCTGACCGTGTTGCCGTCGGGCGCCATCGTCGGCACGGTGCGCGATGAGTCGGTGCCCATCGGCAACGCCAGCGTGCTGGCGACCGACGGCGTGACCGGCCGCCAGGCCTGGACGACGACCGACTCGGCCGGGCGCTATGCACTGCGCGTGTCATCGGGCATTTACACCGTCGAGGCGGGCGCGTTTGGCTACATCACCGCCACGTCTGCGCCGCCGCAACTCGTGGTCACCGGCAGCGTGGCAACGATTGACTTGAATTTGACCTACCTGCCGTCGGGCAGCGTGCGCGGCACTGTGCGCGACGCGGCCACCGGGGCTTACATCACCGCCACCGTGCGCGCGCTGGGCACGCCCAAGGTCTCGCTCTCGAACAACAACTGTCTGCCCTGCCGCTACGCGCTCGACTTGCCGGCCGGCGATTACACGCTCGAAGTGCGCGCCGTCGGCTATTTGATGCAGACGCGCCAGGTGTCGCTGGCCGATGGCGCGCTGGTGGATGAGAACTTCTCGTTGACGCCGACGCAGCGCGTGGCGCTGGTGGATTCGGGCGCGTTCTACTACGGCAGCCTGGCGCCGTACTATCGCGAGGCGCTCGACGCGCTGCGCATCAGCTACGACGAATATCGCATCAAGGATGTGCTGGCCGACACGCCCACCATCACCCAGTTGCTGAAATATGACTCGGTGATCTGGAGCGCGCCGTTTGATTCGCCGGGTGTGGTTGGGGCAAGCGATACGATCTCGCGCTTCCTGGGAGCAGGGCGCAACCTGTTGCTGGCGGGTGAATCGGTTGCGCTCTACGACGGCGGCGGTCTGTTCAGCTATCAGCCGTATTTCTCGCGCATCAACGCCGTATTCAAGGGCTTCGCCATCAACCCCGAAACCATCACCGGCGCGCCGGGCGGGCCGATTGCGGGCACGGTCATCAGCGCAGCCAACCCCAGCGCGTTTTTTACGCCCGACGTGGTGGACATCGTGCAACCGGACACCGGTCGCATCATTGCCAATTACGACGCCGGCGCCAACGGCTACACCGGCGCGGGCGTCTTCACCAACAAGTGCACCCGGTTCCGCTCGGCCTACTACACCTTTAATCTCAATCGCGAGGCCGACCCGGCTGCCCGCGCGGACATCATCAGCCGCACGCTCAGCAGCTTCACCGCGCCGCGCCCGCAATACGGCGTCGAACTGCTCTCGCGCGATGGCTACTTGACCGGCGTCGGCGTCGGCCCAGCCGGCAGCGTCGTCACCCATGCACTGCGATTGCGCAACACCGGCGATGGCGGGGTCACGCAAACATTCACCCTCGAAACGAGCGGCAACCAGTGGCCTGGATCGCTGACCTCGGGCAGCGTGGTGCTGGGGCCATGCGCCACCGCCAACATCACGCTCACGGTCAACGTGCCCAATACCGCGGGCTGGAACGCCAGCGACAGCCTGACCGTGACGGCGTTTGTGCAATCGGCGCCCAGCGAGCGCGCCACGATCAGCTTCACCACCAAGACGCCGGCCGGCATCCTGCTGGTGGATGACGACCGTTTCTTCAACCGCGAACAGGATTACATCGCGGCGCTCGGCGCGAACGGCAACATCGCCGACCGCTGGGACACGCGTGGCAGCGTCAGCCTGGCCTACTCTCCGCCGATCACGTCGCTGCGCATGTATCCGGTCGTGATCTGGTTCAACGGCTACGACTGGTTCGACCCCATCGCGGCAACAGAGGAACGCGCGCTGCGCCAATACCTCGACGGCGGCGGCAGGTTGTTCTTCACCTCGCAGGCTGCGCTGGCGTATACAGGGTTGAGCCAACTCACGACCACCTACTTCGGCGTGGGCGACATTGACTTTACCGATGTCACATCGAACCTGGTCAGCATGCCCGGCACGCCGTTGGGCAATGGGTCATTTGGCGGCACGCTCTTGCCCTTCCCCTACAACTGGAACTTGAGCACGGCTGTGCAGCCGATCAGCGGCACGGCCGTGTTTTTGCGCGGCGATAGCAGCCAACCCTTTGGATTGGCGCGCGAGGAGCCACTGGCGCGCAGCTTCCCGCCGCTCGGCCGGCCAACGTGGCGCACCGTGCTGGTGCCGTTCGCCTTTGAAGCATTGCAACCCAGCAATCGTGTGGACATGCTCAATCGCATCGTCGGCTGGCTCACACCGCTGGGCAAGTCGTTACTCAGCGCCGACCGCGCCACGGCGTCGCCGGGTGAGGTGGTGAACTTCACGCTGGTGATGCGCGCCGACCAAACCTTACCGGCAGCGCTTGGCATCTCGCATCCGGTGACATTGGCCGTAGACCTTGCGCCGGGTTTAGCGCTGGTGTCGTCATCGCTGCAAGGCGCATCGGGCCAGACGGCCGGGGCATGGGCGGGCGATGTGACGGCGAGTGAAACGCTGACGTGGACGTTTGCGGCGCGGGTGGATGCGGGTGGCCCACTCACTGCCACAGCCCGGTTTGGCCTGACAGGGGCTGGCTTGCGCTTCTCACGACAGGCAGTTGTGCGCCCGCCCGCGCCCAACTTGCAGACTTCGTTGGAGGTTGCGCCAAGATCAGCGGCCTGGGGCAGTTCGGTCACGGTCACGCTGCGCATCACCAACACCAGCGACCTGGCCGCGCCAAACGCAGTCATCACAGCGGTCGTGCCACCCAGCCTGAGCATCACTTCGTTGGCGACGGCGGTGCTGCCGGATGTGGCCGACGCCGCCAGCGCAGCCACCGATGCGACGCGCATGGTCATCAAGACGGGGCTGCCACCGCGCGGCAGCTATGTGACGCAATACCGCATCATCTTGCCGCGCTTCAACGCGCTGGCGCTGGAGGCCTACGATCATGCCGTGATCGTGGACGACGGCGCGGGTAACTTGACGCAGACCAGTGTGTGGCTCACGCCCCGGACGACGCGCCTGCGCTATCCGCTGGTGCCCAAGTGAGAGTGGCAACCGTTCCGGGCGCTGAAAATCGGTCAAGTTTCAACGCTCAGATAGCGCCCGGAACGGTGAGCGAGCGTGGCACCTATTGCTTGCGCAGCAGCGACAGATAGGCCGAGAAGTCACGCACGAATGTGATCGTGGCGCTGGCCTCCTTGTTGTTCGGGTTTTGGTCGTTGCTGGCTGCGTGGACGGACATCGTCACATTGGCCGTGACGCGCGTGGCCTGTTGCGACAGCGGCGCGCGCGCGGTGATGTTAATCGCCGGTGCGGCCCCGACCGTCAGCAGCAACGGTTGCCAGATGCAGGTGACCCCACTGCTTGTTGCATTGCACGTCCAGTTCGTGCCGCTTGCGCTCACAAACGCCGTGTTCAGCGGCAACGTGATTTCCACCGACGGGTTGACCGCTGTGCCTGGGCCGAGGTCATCCACCTGAACGGTTACAGTGAATTGCTGGCCGAGCTTGACTTCGGGCGAGGCGCTGCCGGTGATGCGCAGATCGGCATCCGTGCCGACCGTCACCTGCGCCGTGGCAGTGTCGTTGCCAATATTGACATCGGCTTCGTTGCCCGCTGCGTAGAACGTCATGGGGATTTGGCCGGTGACCAGCGGCGTCATTTGCAGCGTCACGGTGGCCTTCGCGCCGGGGGCCAGGCTGCCCATCGCCCCGCTGAGTTGCCCAGCCACGACGTTGCATGTGCCCTGGGTGGCTGCACAATTTATTGCGCTTGCGTCGGCTGGGATTGTGCCGGTGATGCTCACCCCGGTTGCATCGGTCGTGCCGGTGTTGACCACTTCGGCCACATAGGCATAGCCGTTGCCCAAGATGACCGACGGTGGCGACGCGCTGGCTGCGATGCCCAGATCAATCGGCACCGCCTCGACCGCGCCGATATCGCAGCGGGTGTCTTGCGGACGGGTCGCGCCGCGCTGGTCGCGGGCCGGGCATGGCCCGCTGAAGACAGCGTCTATAGCCGGGCTTGTTCGCCGCAGTGGATGAATATAGGTCGCGCTCACCAATTGCAACGGGCCGACCTTTGGATCGGTGTTGCTGCGGTCCGAGGGTTGGGTGAAGGTCTCACATCCGGCGTCGTTGCTGAGGTTGTTGCCGAACGAGACAATGACGCCGCCATCGGCAAAGCAGTTATCGCCGTGATTGAAGGCGACGATGGTGTTCGTGATCTCCACGCGGCTGCCCGTGCTGGCCCGCACGCCAGACGCCACACCCGCGCCGATCGCCGTGTTACTGATGACGCTGACGTTGGTGAGCGAGGCAAAAGCGCTCGCCGCATCGTTATCTATACCTGCCCCCAGCCCCCCCGCCGATTGATTGCCGCTGAATGTAGTGTTTGTAATGACCAGCGAGCCGGTGTTGTAGGCACCGCCGCCAGCGTTGGGGGCGACATTGCCCGTGAATGCTGATTCGTCCAGCGTCACGTTGCTTGGGGCGTAGTTTGACAGCGCGCCGCCGAGCGAGCCGACATTGCCCTGAGCCACGGCGCGCAGCAGTTTGATTTGGCCGCCGCTCTCGTTATTGATGCCGGCACCATACGCGCCACGGTTGGCAGCGAGAGTTGCGTCCGTCAGCGACAGGCTGCCGACATTGTGAACACCGCCACCGACACCAAACGTCTCATCGGCCACGTTCGCTGCAATGATGACGCTGGCACCCGCGAGTTGGCCGGCGTTGAAGATGCCACCGCCAAGACTGGTGGCGCGATTCTCTGTGATTAGCGTGTCGGTTAATAGCGCTGTTGCACCGGCGGCGTTATACAGGCCGCCGCCGAGGTCGCTGTTGTTGTCGGCGATGGTGCTGTCAATCACCGTCAGCGCGCCGGCGTTAAAGATGCCGCTGCCTTCGGCCACGCCGCTGCCGTTGCGCACGGTCAACGCATTGAGCGTGAGTTGCACGCCGGCCGTCACGCTGATTACGCGGCTGTTGTTGCCGTTGATTGACGTTAGCCCTGCCCCTTGACCGGAAAGCACAACCGAACGGGTGATGACTAGCACTTCGGTGAATGTGCCCTCAAGCAGCACCGTGTCGCCAGGCTGGACGCCTGACAGATTTTTGAGGACGTGGTTGATCGTTCGGCATGGGAGCGCGGAAGTGGTTCCACATCCTGATGAGTCGCTCGCAGCCTCATTGGTTGATGACACAAACCACGGCCCAGCCGCGTGCGCCGTGCGCGGCATAACAGACGGCAGAGCGACGACCTGCATCGCCATCCATGCCGTGACTACTAAGGCTCGAAGCCATCGCCCAAGTCGCGCTGCTCTCATGACCCCTCCCCCAAACTGGCCGCGCCAGCCCTTGCAGGCAAGGGCCTTCGCGCGGCTGCGTTGAAATAACTGACGGTGCAATTCTACGCAACCATTTGCATGCGTTGCAATAGTATTGGCAGTGAGATTGCGCTGTCGTCGGACTTAGAGTTGGTTTAGGCGCTGAGAATCCTCATTGAAGTATCAGACGGACCGCTGCGATGGCCGACAGGCTGAGCGCCAGGACGTTGAACACGCGCTGTGGCACGCGCGGCAACATCCACCGGCCGACATAGACGCCGATGACGATGACCGGCAGCATGACCAGAGCGAACAGCAGGCCGTGCGGGCTGAACATCGGCCGCTCGGGTGCGAGCGCCATCAGCAGCACATACAGCGGAATCTTCGTCAGGTTGAAGATGAGGAAGTACCAGGCTGTCGTGCCCATGAATTCCATCTTGGGCAGGCCGAGGCTGGTCATGTAGACCGACATGATCGGCCCGGATGCGTTAGAGACGGTGGTGGCAAAGCCGGCCGCGCTGCCGGTGAAGACCAGGCCGGTTTTTGACGACGGACGCAAGCGGTCGCCCCATTTCAAGCGCAGCACATACAGCCCGATCATGACGAGCACCAGGCCGCCAATGACGAGATTGATGTTATCCCTGCCCTGCGCATCTTCACCAATGGCGAACAGCGCTGCCGTGCCGATGACCATCCCGCCCGCCACCCAGGGCAGCAGTTGCACCAGCTTGTCCCAGCGGGTGTATTGGCGATACCACGTCACGGCGAATAGATCGGCTGCGATGAGCAACACGACTGTAGTGCCGACGGACACACGGCCAGGAAAAACCAGCGCCATGAGCGGAACGACCAGGATGCCGACGCCGGGCACGCCGGTCTTGGAGAAGCCAATCAACAGCGCAGCCAGCGCGCCGACGAGCCATTGTTCAATTGTGAGCGTGAGCGTCATCGAGGATCGAGGGTTGCAGATGCAGATTCGGCGAGGATGTGTTGGATCGGGGCAAACGAGCTGCGGTGCGCCCAGCATGGGCCGTATTCGGCCAATGCTCGGGCATGCGCGTGTGTGCCATAGCCCTTGTGCGCGGCAAAGCCATAGCCCGGCACAGTTTCACTCAAGCGGCACATGGCCGCGTCGCGCGCGGTCTTGGCCAGGATCGAGGCAGCCGCGACGGACAGGCTGATCGAATCAGCGAAGTTGAAGACGTGTTGGGGCAAGGGCAGATCGGGCAACGTGACCGCATCAATCAGCAAGGCAGCCGGTGCAAGCGGCAAGGCCGTCACCGCGCGCATCATGGCCAGGCGCGTGGCCGGCACAATGCCGAGCGCGTCAATCTCAGCGTTGCTGGCGCAGCCCACAGCCCACGCCAACGCAACCGCGTGAATGCGTTCGCGCATGGCGGCGCGTTGTGGCGTGGTCAGCTTCTTGGAATCGTTGACGCCGCGCAACGCGGCCCGCGTTCGCGCCGTGCGGTCATGCGGCAGGATCACGGCCGCGGCAAATACTGGGCCAGCCCACGCGCCGCGCCCAACTTCATCCACGCCGGCGATGTGCATGAGGCCTTTTGACCACAGATTCTTTTCAAACTTGAGTGAGGGTGCGCGAGGGATGTGCTTCTGTCGCGATGATGAAACAGGCATGCGGGGCGAAGTATATTCGCGGGCCACTCACTTGAACCTGGACCGCAAGGCTTGCGAATAGATGCGTATGCGCTCGGCTCGCAGCGGGCGCTTGTGACCGAGCAACCACTTGCCGCCTTCGATCAGCCATTCCCAGCGCAACAGCCCCAACAGGGCAAACCGGGCGAAAGCGGCTTGCGCCCGCCCATGATGTTTGGCCAGGTAGCGCACTTTGCTGGTGTTGAAGTTGATGATGCGCTGGGCTGAGGCCTGGCTGCTGCTCTTGGCCTCGTGATGAATGACGACCGCTTGCGGCAGATAGACCACGCGCCAACCAGCGTCTTTGATGCGCTTGCACCAATCCATCTCTTCCGAATACATGAAGAAGGTTCGTTCGTCCAATCCGCCGACTTTCTCGATTACCTCACGCCGCACCAGCATGGCCGCGCCGACCACCCAATCCACATCCCCGGTCTGATCGTCGCGCAACTCGCGCGCGTAGTAGTAATCACTTACTCGGCGCGGGGCATAGTTTTGCAGCCAGGTGCTCTCAAAGATCGTCGTCGCCAACGTCGGGAAGTGACGCTTGGATGATTGCACGCTGCCGTCGGGATAGCGCAACTGCGGCCCGATCACGCCCACGTCCGGGTGCGCGTCGGCATAGGCCAGCATCGCATCCAGCGCGCCCGGCGTCACTTCGGCGTCGGGGTTGAGCAACAGAACGTGGGCCGTAGGCTGTGAGGTGTGGGCAGGTTTATCTGCCGACTGCGCACGTCCCACTGCCCACCGCTCTCGAATATGCGTCAGTCCGTCATTATTCCCGCCGGTGAAGCCGCGGTTGGTCGCGTTGGCGATGAGATGGACGCCTGGAAAGTCACGCCGCACCATGTCGGCGCTGCCATCGGTCGAGGCGTTGTCCACGACGATGATGCGCTGTTCGTGCGTCGTGGCTGGGTAACGCTCAAGCGAGAGCAAGCACGCGCGCAGCAGATCGCGCACGTTCCAACTGACGATGAGGATGACGACCATACTCGGTAGGGGCGACCGAGTCGGTCGCCCCTACAATGACAACGGTCTACTTGGTCCGCTCCAACGTGTAATCCACAAGGTCGAGCAACACAGCGCGATAGGCGTTGTCGGGGAAGGCCGTGAGGGCACGCTTGGCGTTCTCGCCAATGCCCTCGGCCTCACCTAGCGAACAGGCAATCGCATCGGATTGGCGAATCTGCGTCACGATGGCGTCGTAGGTCTGCCCATCGCATTCGCCGGCCAGAGCGCACTCCAGGCCAGCGCGGCCATGCGCTTCGATGTAGCAAATGGTGGGCAGCGTGATCAAGCCTCGGCGCAGGTCACTGCCGACGGGCTTGCCGACGCTGGCCTGTTCGCCGGTGAAATCGAGCACATCGTCCATCACCTGGAAGGCGATGCCGAGGTCGCGGCCGTAATCGTGCAGCGCCGTGATCTGATCTTCGGTTGCGTCGCTCACCACGCCAGAGGCCGTCGCGGCCAGCACAAACATCGAGGCGGTCTTGTTGTAGATGCGGCGATAGTAGTCGTCGCGCGTGGCTCGCAGGGCGAAGTCGGTGAACTGCTGTTGCAACTCGCCCGCCACGATGACGCCGAGGGTGTCGGCGAAGATGCTGATCACGCGCGCGCTGTCGGTGCGCGCTGCCAGGTTGGCCGCGTACGCGAATAGGTAATCGCCCGTGAGCACGGTTGCGGCCGGCGTCCAGATGGCATTGAGCGTCTGCGCGCCACGGCGCACCAGTGACCCATCAATCAAGTCGTCGTGCACCAACGTGGCGGTGTGTAACATCTCGACGGCGGCGGCCAGATCAATCGCGTGGGGGTTATCGGCCTTGCCCAGCATGCCGGCGATGAGCAACGAGATGGTTGGGCGGATGCGTTTGCCGCCAGCGGAGACGATATGCTGCACGGCCTCGCGCAGCGCGGGCGGTTGAATATCGGGCAAATGACGAAGCTTTGATTCGACTTCGGCTAAATGTGACTTGACCAACGCGTGGGCGCGGCCCATCGCATCGCCGCCGGCCGGGGGCTGTGCGTTTGACATCACGGTTTGCGTCCTGCTTCCCTGTGCGTTTACGTTCATCTCACCGGTTCCCATCTTCGAGCCTAAACAGACGCCTAGCATTATCCGATGTAATTCGCGCGATGTCATCCAAGCTCATGCTTTTCACATCCGCCAATCGCTCGGCCACTTGGCGCAGGTAGGCCGGCTCGTTGCGCTTGCCGCGCCAACCCTGCGGGGCAAGATAAGGCGCATCGGTTTCCAGAACGATGCGCTCGATCGGCGCGGCCTGGACGCAATCACGCAAGGTGTGTGCGCTTGGATAGGTAAGCGGCCCGCCCACGCCGATGTGATAGTCGAGGGCGAGCGCGGCGCGCAAGTGCGCCATCTTGCCCGCGAACGAGTGCAATACGAGCGACAAGCCCTGCCCATGTTCGCGCAAGATCTCCAGGCAGTCGTCGTGGGCGTCGCGACAGTGGATGATGACGGGCAGGCTTAGTTCGCGCGCGAGTTGCAACTGCGCGATGAACGCTTCGGCCTGCTTCTCCGGCGGCACGGTCTTCCAGTGGTAGTCCAGCCCGATCTCGCCGATGGCGACCACTAACTCCCTCTCCCCTTGGGGGAGAGGGCTGAGGTGAGGGGGAAAACGCCGATAAGCGAGTCGCCTCAATTCATTCAACGTTTCCCCGCCAAACTCCCCGGCGTCGTTCGGGTGGATACCCACCGCCGCGACCACATCCTCGCGCGCCTGCGCCAGCGCCACGGCGCGTCGGCTGCTCTCCAAGTCATAGGCCGGGTTGAGGAATTGGGTCACACCCGCTTCATGGGCACGGCCAAACACGGCATCGCGGTCTTCGTCGAAGGCGGCTACGTCGAGATGACAATGCGTATCGAAGAGCACGCTGCGATGCTACCATTGACCATGCCATAGATGTCTATTTATCAACACCGCCATATCAAAATATGTCTGAGCTTTCACTTTGGCTAGACCGCATCGGCACAGTCCTTACTGGTATTTCATTTCTTTCTGCTTTACCGGAATTACTTGGAGACGATGAACTACTGAAATACGAAAAGAGCATCCAAAATTTGAGCAGGAATTTTGCATCGTCTCGGACTGCGTACATAGTATTCGGCCTATTGGGGTTGGTTTTGTTTCCAATATTGGTGATTCTTGTATTGGTGTTGGCAGGTTTTATCATCCGGATCTGATGTCAGGACACATTTGCAGCCGGGAGTGCGAAATCGAGTTTGATGCGGGGATCGAGGAAGGCCAATAACGAAGCATCTTGCTCAAGGAGCTTGACCACAGCGTTGACCAGACTCAACTCGCA
>Ga0224722_1000470_pt1 | contig 23348 bp, 16 predicted proteins | sample Balambano_FR1_Me_FD_161646 | JGI IMG/M metagenome (GOLD analysis project Ga0224722, IMG submission 161646) | Freshwater sediment microbial communities from Lake Towuti, South Sulawesi, Indonesia - Balambano_FR1_MetaG | ecosystem: Environmental > Aquatic > Freshwater > Lake > Sediment | place... | reverse complement strand
GGATAGGTCCATTGCTCTCATTCCTCTGTCGATTATCATTTCTTCTGACAGATTAAGGGATGAGAGCTTCTTTAACCCCACATTGCGCCATACCTGGACTTTTAAGACATCCTCTCAAATGTTTCTATCTTTTTTTGAGCTCGTGCAGCTACTTTGTTTTGATTTGCTCACATTGAAATAACCTTAATTTGCGATAAACATAAATCTCCGCAAGGTTACTGGCATCTTTCGTCAAAGTTGATAGAAGAATAGAAAATTTGCGGATGGATATTGAGAAGTAGATAAATCAAAATTAAGATACATCTGAGGAACGCAACCAGAAGAACTAAACAACTAGGGGGCAACTACGTTTGTTTAGATTTTTCAATAGGGAAGCGTCCTTACAGGTAGATGCCTGACCCTGGGGGCTTTTAAGGGTCAGGCTCTTTTTTTTGCTTAAATTTGGGATAGAAAGCGGTGCATGCGATCGACTGCCGTCTCTAGCACCTCTGGGGGGTGAACCAGCGCAAAGCGGACATACCCTTCTCCCGATTTACCAAATCCTGCCCCCGGCGATACGGCAACCCCCGTTTGCTCAACCAGTTGTTGACAGAAACCGATTGAGTCCTGTGCCCAGCGATCGGGAAGTTTTGCCCAGATGTACATAGTGGCGTTTGGGCGCGGCACCTGCCAACCACTGCGATGAAGGGCTTGAACGAACACATCTCGTCGTTGCTGAAACGTCTCCACAACGTGCTGAACTCCGGTTTGCGGCCCAGTAAGCGCCGCGATCGCCCCATTCAAAATGCCACGGTATTGATTGAAGTCGATCGCCGCTTTGACTTGCCGCAAAGCTCGAATCAGGTCAGCATTGCCGATCGCGTAACCAACCCGAAATCCGCCCATGTTGTAGGACTTGGACATGGTGAAGAATTCGATTGATACGGTCTTGTCTGGATCTGCTTGCAGGACAGACGGGGCTAATTCTTGAACGGTAGGATTGGGGGTGGAACTGGGTTTGGACTCAGCCAAGGGCGGCGGCGGAAAAACAAGATCGCAGTAGGGAAAGTCGTGTACCAGCACCAACTGGTGTTGCTGGCAAAAGGTCACAGCGTCTGCAAAAAACGAGAGGGGAGCCGTGGCGGTCGTGGGATTGTGGGGATAGCTCAGCACCATCATCTTTGCTTGCGCCAGAACGGGGGTCGGAATCTCTGCAAAGACGGGCAGAAACTGATTTTCAGCGAGCAGGGGCATTGGGTAGATTTGACCGCTGGCCAGATACACACCACCAGCATGAGAGGGATAGCCTGGGTCTTGCAACAGCGCAAAATCGCCTGGATTCAAAATTGCTAGCGGTAAATGGGCTGTCCCTTCCTGCGAGCCAACCAGAGGCAGTACTTCTGTCTCTGGGTCGATGGTAACGCCAAATTTCTGGGTGTACCAGTGGGCTATAGTTTGGCGAAATGCCTGTGTGCCGTGGAATAGTAGGTAGCCATGAGTGCTGGGGTCGGGTAGGGATTGGGCGATCGCCTCCAACACATGCGCTTCTGTTGGTAAATCAGATGAACCGAGGGACAAATCAATAATTTCTCGTCCGGCTTGCCGCGCTCCGGCTTTCGCCTGATCCATATCGGCAAAAACATTTGCTTGCAGTGGTTGTAACCGTTTGGCAAATTCCATGCTGTGCTACCCCCAGCAAAAAACTCTCAGCGCTCTTATCTCAGCACTCCTAGAAAATCCCAGTGTAGCGGATCGATGGATCGTCAAGGGGCATTAAATGTGGGCAGCTAGCATTTCTTCGACTTTTTGCTTGGGAACCGCTCCTTCCATCGACTCCAGCAATTCGCCTGCTTTGAATAAACGAAAAGCTGGAACTCCATCGACCTGGTAAGCTTTGACCGCCTCCGGGTTTGGGTCTACTTCCATCTTGACAACTTTGAGGCGATCGCCTAAGGAAGCGGCCATCCCATCCATAATCGGAGCCATCAAACGGCAAGGTCCACACCACGGTGCCCAAAAATAAACCAATACGGGCTGAGTTGCCTGTAAAACCTCTTTTTCGAACTCAGCATCGGAAATAACAATGACGCTGTTCATAATTCCTTCCAAGGGGTGACTCCAAAAACCAAAACCTCAGACATTGTGACTCGTTTTGCAACCTAAAGGCAAACAACCAGCACAGTCTGAGGGATTGAGAATATTGAGGGAGTAAATAGGGACGGGTTGATAGCCAAAGCTGGATTTTAGGATTCACTCAGTCGATCGAGGTGTGATTCTGAGGCATGAGAATTAAGTAAAGTCGCAAATTCTGTGGAAAGGGCATCCTTGCCTGTCACTTGCAGCCGAGACGGCTATGCCACTTTATTTAATTCATAGTCATTTAATTCATAGTCCTTAGAGTTGGTCTAGCTTCGTTTTTAGCGCTTCCAATTCGTCATCAACTTCATCTTTGGGTTTGTCGCTGGGTTGGGTTGTTGCCGTGCCGGGCAGTTGGGCTTGCTCTTGGGAGCCACCCAGAAGCTGAGCCTTCATCGCGGCCAGTTCATCATCCACATCGCTACCAGATTCCAACATGGCAAATTGGCTTTCCAAATCGGCACCAGCTAGTTCGGCGGCGGCTTGAGAGCGGGCTTCCATTTGCAGCACTTTCTCTTCCATGCGATCGAAGGCGGCCATGGCACTTCCGGTACTCATGTTGCCAACCACGCGCTGCAATTGTTCGTTCGCTTTCGCTGCACCCGCGCGGGCTTTGAGCATGTCTTTTTTGGTCTTCGCCTCGGAAATTTTACCTTCGAGCGCAATCAAGTTCCGCTTTAAGGTATCGACCATCGTATTTTGCTGGTCAAGTTGGGTTTTGAGGGCAGTGGCGGTTTCGGTATTGGTCTTTTTCCGCAGGAGGGCTTCTCGTGCCAGGTTTTCATCCCCTTTTTGGAGCGCAAGCTGTGCCCGTTGCTGCCAGTTATTCGACTCGGTTTGAGCTTGATTGTATTGTTGCTGGGTCCGCTTTTGGCTGGCGATCGCGCTGGCAACGGCCTGACGCATTTGCACCAGGTCTTCCTGCATATCCAAGATGGTCTGTTCTAAGATCTTTTCCGGGTCTTCGGCTTTGCTAACGATATCATTCAAGTTTGCGCGGACGACCCGGCTCACACGGTCAAACAATCCCATGACTGTCGTTCCTTCTCTAAACTGCGTGGATAAAGGATATGCAGGTGATAAGCTGCACCTGCAAGATTAAGCGTTAGGGGGTTTAGGTTCCCGCCTCTACGATAGCGTTATTTTCAAAATAATTAACCCCGGATTACTGATTCAAAGGATGGGCGGTTTTCTTCCTTAAGCTTAGAACTACAGCCAGCGATCGCAAGATTACAGAGAAATTCGTTCAAAATGCAGATAACCGAATTAGCAAAGTTCTAGAAATGAGAATTTAAGCCAACCATATCGGACATGGGAGCAGCGAGGATGGTTCAAACACCAGAAAGAATGTTGACGTTGGAGGAGCTTTTGCAACTGTCAGAGATAAAACCAGCCAGCGAATGTATAAACGGCAAAATGATTCAGAAGCCGATGCCGCAAGGAAAACACAGTACAGTTCAGGGGGAGTTAGTGCCTGCAATCAATGCGATCGCCAAACGTGAACAGATTGCCAGAGCTTACCCAAAACTCCGTTGTGTCTTTGATCGTATCTTTGGAGGACGATCAGTTGTTCCAGATGTCAGCGTTTTCTTATGGGATCGCATTCCTCAAGATGCAGATGGTAGCGTTGCCAATTCGTTTCTGCTCGCCCCCGCTCAGACGATCGAAATTTTGTTGCCGGAGCAAAGCACGATTCGCGTCATGCAAAACATACTGCATTATTTGAAACATGGCACCCAGTTGGGGCTCATTGATCCAACCGAAAATCTCGTTTTGGTTTACTTTCCAGATCAGCGTCTGAAAGCATTCGAAGTTCCGCATCATGTCTTGCCAGTTCCTGCCTTTGCAACGGATGTGAGGCTAACGGCGGGAGAGACTTTTGGCTGGCGAATGGAGTAAGCGGCGTGCAAAAAACAACCTTACCGCTACAGTTCTGGATTCTCGCCCTGATTGCTCTGATTAACTCTGTAAGTTTTACAGCTATCATTCCACTGCTGTATCCCTACGCGAAGCAATTTGGCTTAAATGACTTCCAAGCGAGTTTGCTGACGACTGCCTACGCTATTTCCCAATTCATTGCTACTCCCATTCTGGGGAGACTCTCGGACTTTTTAGGGCGCAAACCTCTATTGCTGGTGAGTTTAAGCGGTAGTGCGGCGGCGGGGACGATCGCCAGTCTCACACCTTACGCCTGGTTGCTTTATGCCTCACGGGTGCTGGATGGAGTCACGGGCGGGAATGTGTCGATCGCCAGAGCCGTTGTCAGCGATATTACCACCCCCGAAACTCGACCCAGAGCCTTTGGGATTTTCGATGCGATGTTTCGGTTGGGATTTGTGGCCGGACCGAGTCTCAGCTTTCTCGCCCAAACCATTCCGCCGTTTCCAGGGGTGTCTCCATTGGGTATGGGGTTTCTGGTGGCAGCGGGCATGGCATCAATAGCCGTGGTGCTAACTTTGTTTTTTCTGCCGGAGACGCTGGCAGTTAAACGAGACTTTCACCTCACCTGGCAGGATTTCGGCTTTGGCCGCATTGCCCGATCCGCAACTCGTCCTATTTTGGGGCCGCTGTTTTTGCTGACTTTTTTTAGTGGGTTCACGTTTACGATTTTCACCTTTGCGTTCCAGCCATTTTTCATGATTGTGTTGGGTCAAGATGCCCAGACGTTGGCGATCGTCTTTGCAATGTTTGGCATTCTCGGATTTGTGGCCCAGATATTTGGTCTGGAACCACTCACGCATCGCTTCAAGTTGGTGAATATTTTGGCGATCGCGATTCTAGTTCGCGGTATTCTCTTTCTGCTGATTCCCGCTTTTCCCACGTTGATGGCATTTCTGATTCTGGGCGTCTTTTTTGGCCTTGCCAACGCCTATCCGCTGCCATTGATTAATTCTCTCCTGTCACTCAATAGCAGCAATCAGGAACAGGGAGAAGTTTTTGGGATAAACGCCTCCTATCTCAGCATTTCTAACGCCTTTGGCCCCGCATTTGCTGGCATTTTGGTCAGCATGGGATACAAGGCACCGTTTTGGATTACTGGTGGGTTGACTTTACTGACGGCCTGGTATGCCTACACACTCAAGCCCAAAGTTGAGCCGGACTAAGGCCGATCGTAGCAATTAGCCACCCCAAACTTTTTCCAAAACGGTGGCAGGAGCGATGTCTGCCATATTGCCGGTGAGAGACTTGATGCCTACAAAGCGGCTGTCATCCGGTAGTAGTTTCGCTGGATCAGTGGGGCCAAATAGCGCTAGCGTGTAGGTTTTCACGGCGACTGCTAAGTGCATGGGGGCACTGTCGGTACAAAGCATTAAGCTGGCGCCGGCGATCATGGCGGTCAAGCGGCCAATGTCTCGTGGGCTGGTGACTTTTACCTTGGGGTTCGTATTCACCAGGGCCTGGACAAATTCTTTGTCTTCTGGGCCTTGCACAACGACGATCGGCAGATCGGGCTGGCGTTGCTCAAAGTCCTGCAAGATGAGCTTCCAGCTTTCCACAGGATAGATCTTATTAATGCCTTTGTCTTTGGCGAGTTGGCTCGACCCACCGTGCAGCAGCACGTATCCACCACTGCCAATGCCTAAGCGCTGCCGTTCGGCCTCGGCCCAATCCAACGATTTGGCTGAAACTGTGACTGCAATTTCGGGACAGGGTGAGTTAATCTCCAATCCCTTCAGCAAATCGTGGTACATCTGGGCGGCATACTGGTCTTTCTTTAATGGCACGGGATTGGTGAGAAAAAAATCGCCGCCACCGCCCGAAAACCCAACACGAGTTGAAATTCCAGTTAGCCATAATAAAAAGCCAACAAACCACCGCTGCCCTAGAGAAAGCACGATGTCGTACTGGCGATCGCGTAAGTTTCCCAGGAGGTTTCCAAATTCCGCCAAGCTATTGCGTCCCTTGAAATCGTACTGGATCACATTCTGGACTGATTTGCTAACTTGGTAAGCTGCTGCGGCTCTCGGTTCCACCACAACATCGATCTGAGCATCTGGGTAAACGCGCTGTAAGTCATCCAACGTTGGAAAGAACAGCACCTGATCGCCAATTCCACCAGGGACGAGAGCTACTATCCGCATAATTTTTATGTCACGCCAAATTCGCTCCTTATTTTAGGGGAATAACTCCCCAAGTTATGTGTTTTCCGATGACTAGTGCGAAAGGAATTTTACATGAAAGAAGAGAAATGTCGAGATGCTGGGCTCTCTTTCCTGAAACTGCGTAAAACTCTTGAATGAAGATGATATAGAAACTTAGAGCAACCCGCGCCTGCTAATTCTCTCCAAGGCGATCGGGTTTTAAAATTTATGCCAGTGATAGATTATCCTCCTATACCTTCTGTTGTTGTGATGAACTCCACCGCACAACCCACTTCTGGCATAAACCAGAAAGCATACATGCGGTTGAAAACATCACTGCAATTAAATTTACGCCGTCAAATTTTCTTGGCTGTTTGTGATGATTTGGAACTGCGGAGTCAACTTGTTAGCCAACTGCAAAGAGAGCTATCTCCCCGGTTTGTCAGTTTGAATTTGAATTTGGCCGATCCGAATCCACTGGCTCAGGTTTCCCAGTGGTTAAACCAACGAGCAAGCCAGACAACACACTTTTCCCCACTTGCGACGGGGTTTCAAATCTTAGGGATTGAGCATTTAACTCGCCAGCCAGCCCCCGTTCAAAAGCGGTTTCTAACTCACTTGCAGGCGATCGAGTACTACATGCCTTCTTTGGAATGTACAACGCTCCTGTGGATACCACGTCCCTGGCTGCGGAGCATTCGCCAATCAGCGCCGACTTTTTGGGAATGGCATACTGCCCTGTTTGAGTTTGAAGGCGATCCGACGCCATTACGCCCAGTTCAGGCCGCAACTTCTCTGACTCAGCAACGTCCTGCCATTAGCACTCAAGCTTCTGTCGTTCGAGTTCCCCTGGCCAAAATTGAAGCCTCCAGTTTTACCCAGGGGGACATAGATTCAGTTGAGTTGGAGGAAACGGCTCTGTTGCGAGAGCCAGACGCTTTGCCAGACGCGCTTTGGGAAATTCTGACTCAAGACCTTGATCGCTGGGATGTCCAGCCTCAATCAGCGCCGATCAGATCAAAGGTTGTTTCAGCCGAGTTACCTGCTGCCTCAATCAACGTTGAGCCACAGTCGACTGTGCTGCCAATTGGCTCAACGCTGCCAGTTTCTCCACTGAAGCAGCTTCTGATTGATGCGTTAAACCAATCGCCAGAGGCCGAACAGCATCAAGCGGGATTGGCCTCGTTGCAGCAAATTGAGGCATTACAACAACAAAATGTGCCCCTCAGAGCTTTGGCCTCTGCGTATTATGGGTTGGGTCGTGCTTATCGGGAGTGTATTGAACAAGGCGATAGCTCTGAGCAAACGTTGGGAATTGCGATCGCCGCTCACAGGCAAACGCTCGAACTGCTGGAGGGTGATTCCAGTCTTAAAGCCGATGTTGCGAATGATTTAGGGAATCTGTACTGGATGCGATCGCGCAACGTCACGACAGCCGAGTTGCAATTATCTGGTCTGGAGCAGGCGATTGAGGCATATCACATAGCTTTGCAACACGCGGACGTTGGCCAACCCCAAACCTGCGCCATGATTCAGAACAATCTGGGTTCTGCGTATGGAGATTTGGCTCAATATCGCGAACCTGCTGCTAATTTGCAGAAATCGATTCAAGCCTACGAAGCGGCTCTGCAACAACGCGCCGCCGAAGCCGAACCCGCCCGCTATGCGGCCACCCAAAATAACCTGGGAACCGCTTATTGGAATCTGGCGCAATACGACCAACCCATCAACTGGTTGAAACGATCGATCGCCGCCTATCAGGAAGCCTTACGCTACTACACACCTGAGACAGAACCACTAAGTTACGCCATGATCCAGAACAACATTGGCACAGCCTACTGGAACTTAGCGCAACATATTCAACCGACAAAAAGCGGTTCGCCAGCAGCGTCCTCTTCCCCCGAAATGTTGCTGCGGCTAGCGATCGCTGCCTACCAGAATGCCCTGATTTATCGCACCTTACAGGCTGCACCCGCCGCCTACGCTGCCACTCAAAATAACTTGGGAACGGCCTTCTGGGATCTGACCATGCTCCCCGGTACTGCTATCTCAGAACGTCGAGAGCAATTTCAGCTTGCCATCACCGCCTATGAAGCTGCGATCGCAGCTGTCGCCGTCCTCGCTGAGCGCACCACTGATCGCCCTGCCCTCACGTTTGATGTCTTCGCTACTCACAATAATTTGGGGTTGGCTTACTACCATCTCGCAATGGATCGGCCTGTGGGCATGGCGACCCGCGATCGGCAGCAGGCCCTCGAAACAGCCCTCAAGCACCATCTCAAAGCCCTCCAGGGATGGGAAAGTATGGCAGAGTTTCAAGCGTCCACCCTCGACCTCATAGTCCAAACAGTCCGGGCACTTTTCAGTGAATTTGGCATTCAAGGACAAAACCTGGCACTTTCCCAAATTCCACCAAACTTTTTGCCCCAGGTCATGAGTAAACTCTAGCGACTTCACTAAACACACTCAACCAAACACGTAGTTGAAGCTCACACTAATGCGATCGGTCGTGCTCAAATTGGGTTCTACTCCATGCTTGAGCCAACTTGGAAAAATCAGCAATAATCCTGGCTCTGCTGTGTGAGCCACTGCATCTGCGGTATAGGCAGTAAACGTTTGAACCGAAGGTTTATAAAATGTGCGGGCTTCTCGTGGATCGTAAAACATTAAATTGCCACAACTTTCAGGTGTTTTTAGATAATAAACACCGCTAAATAAACAGTTCGCATGGTCATGGATTTTGTTACTGGCGTAGGGTGGGTTGACGTTTGCCCAACAATTTGCCGGCCGAATTGGAACATGCCCATACCCCATGGCCTTCGCACATTCAGCGATCGCCTCGGTAACTAATCGCTGAAATGGTTTAATCTCTTCCAGCTCAAATAAATTGCCTCGACTATGCCAACCTAAAACATTCGAAGCCGTCCGTCCTGGGTCAGAATCTTTTAGGCGATCGATCACACTCAACAGAACATCATCCAGTTCCTTATGATCAACCAGTTGAAATGAAAATAACGGAGTGGGAAATAGTGCATGATAGGAGGCTTTCCAGCGATCTTCAACCATGGGAACTCTCAAACTTCAACGACAAAATAGTGAGTGCAACTTTACTTCATTTCGGCAGATGAATTCCTGGGATTACACGGAATTCTTATTCTTTTGGCAAAAAGTGGGTAAAGTTCTCAATTGGGTGCTTGCAAATTTGATGAAGCTGGGAAATCTAGTGGTGCGATCGTAGAGGGTTTACCCATGGCTGACAACACTATTTTTGATAATTCTTTAGCTGGAACTCAACGCCTCATCCAAGCAACCTCAGGGGTACAAACCTTTAGGAACTCAGGTACCGATACAAGTTACTCCATTGGTCCGGGTGACTCAGACGACTTTTACAAACTCACTGTAAGCCGCAGCAGCAACGTCATCGTTAAGCTGAATCCAGACGGAGGCAACCTCAATCTGGCCGTGCTGAATGCGGCGGGCACTCCGATTTTGGGTCGAACAACCAACAATCCTAATGGGCTAGCGGATGCAGTCGTTTCAGATGCGATCGAGCCATTGCAACCAGGGCAAACCTATTACATCCACGTTTCTGGTTCCAGCACCACTGAAATCAACTACACGCTCACTGTAGAAACTAACCCAACCAGCCGCTCCGATATTTTCTGGCAAAACATTACAGCTCCAGGACAAAACGGCATCTGGCGCATGAACGGGGCGCAGATTGCCAGTATCGACGTGAGTAAAGATTTGGTGCCACCCCCTTGGCGTTTAGCTGCGGTTGGTGATTTTGATGGAGACAAAGCCGCCGATTACCTCTGGCACAATCCCGAAACTGGGGTTTTAGGAATCTGGTTGATGGAAGCCGACGGGGCTGCAATTCGCTCAATTTCTTTGCTGCCTAGTGTGGCTGGTAACTGGGTTGTGGGAGGGTTAGGTAACTTTGGTGGTAACGCAAGCCTTGACATCGTATGGCGAGATGTCAATACAGGTTTTACGGGTGTTTGGGTGATGAACGGTACGCAATTTGTGAGTGTCATTTCGATCGCTCATCTACCAGAACCCAGTTGGCAAATTTCAGCCGTCGCCGATTTCAACCTAGACAACAATCCGGACTTATTCTTCCGCAACAACCAAACTGGAGAAAATGTGATCTGGTTAATGAACGGAACCAGTTTTGCATCGGCTAGAAACTTTCAACCGATTGTTACCACATGGGGCATGGACGCTGTCGGTGATTTTGATGGAGACGGCGATCAAGATTTACTCTGGCACGATCGCGCCAGTGGCCTAGTTGGAATTTGGTATCTGGATAAAACCGATTTTCTCTCTGCTGTACCCATTACAACGGTCAATGCCTCCACATATACGATCGGCGGCATTGTTAACAACGTTTTCCCAAGCGACTTAGCAGGAAACACGTCAGCCGCAGCATTTAACATTGGCAAGCTGGATGCGACAGGAACCTACAGCGATTCGGTTAGTCCTTCAGATTCCCAGGATCTCTACGCCTTCAGGCTAGATGCAGCCTCTAAAGTTGGGCTGACTGCTATAGGCACCAACATCGCAACCCAAACGACGATCGATGTAGTATCGAGCGATGGTACGACCGTACTTGCCAGTACCACCGCAAATGGTGCGAATGAGAGAACGTTGACCGATTTACTGCTCGATCCGGGTACCTATCTTGCCCGCGTGAGGGCTGTGGGCGCAAATGAGACTCGTTACGTGATTAACTTTGTCGCCGAAGAACAACTTCCCACCAATCTACTCTTTCCAACCGCTCCGCCGGATGTCGTCACCTTCAAACGCTTAGATGGAACAACATTCACTTCCTCTACCGCTGTAAGCGTCAAAGACCCCTTCACCTTCGATCTAGACTATGCAGTCACCTACCTTGGCCGACCATTGAGTCAATTCGAAGTAGGCTTCTTCCTCTCTAAAGACAATATCTTAGACGCAACCGATTTACGCCTTGACCTAAATAACGATGGCGTTGGCAATGATAGCGATGTTGCTGTGATTACGGGTGCCCAACCCAACACGAGAATTGCTCGAACCCAACGACTCACGTTGCCCAGCAAAGATAGTCCTTTTTGGATTGATGAGGGACTCTACAACATCATCATTGTGCTTGACCCAAGTCGCAATCCAGATCCGAACGGTAAAATTTTGGAACGAGATCCAGGGACAGGGCAACCAGCAGAAAACGACAACACCTTTGCTGCTCCGATTCGGGTCAGGGATGCGCGCTTGCCTGATGTGATTCCTGAAAACTTTAACGTTACCCAAAGTACCGCCGCTAGAGGTGGGCAAATCGATTTGTCTGGGTTTGTCAGAAACATTGGTACAGCCAGATCAGATACGGGCAGACCTGCTGGCACGACCTTTGAAGTACGCTTCTACTTGTCACGCGACCAGGTCTTCAACTTGTCTGCGCCTGATGCTGGCGATCGCGACATTCAACTAACAACCACCCCTCGCCCTATCCGCATCAATCCTTTAAATGCTGGGGAGCAGGTCAGTATTGGCACGGGTGTAACTGCTGACCTACCCTCGCTCTGGGCAGGATATCGAGCTGACCAACCTGGAAGTAGTTACTACATCTTGATGGTCGCTGATCCAACCGGCACCTTAAACGAAATCACAGGTCAAACAGCAAACAACACTGTCTTTGACGTGATTACAATTCCCTTTGCGTAAACCGGAAACATTTCATGTAAACCAGAGACATAAAAAAGCAGGGTTCATTTGAACCCTGCCATCTCATAAGGTGTGTAGGAGGAAGCTAGCGATAAATGGGGCTCTGGATGTCTCGCAGACGCGCTTCTGGACGCAAGAATCGATCCATTTGCGACTCAAAGAATTTGCGGTTTGCCATTAAGTGTTTTGGGTTAGGGTCATCCAGTGGGTACAGTAACGCTGCCCGGAGCGCCTGGATGACTGCCGAGGTAACGCAATACATCGATCGCTGGAAACTGATGGCCAGTTGGATCAGCATATCGTCTTCGCCGCGACAGTGCTGTTGATAGTAGTCCACGAGATATTGCGGCAAAAAGTGGAGCATATCTTGAGCCAGCAGCGTTGGCGGGATACCGGCGGTGCCGACGGGGAACTTATCTGCGTATAGCACGCCGTAATGGAAGTCTTTCTGGTCATCCGGCACCTGACCCGCCTGGGCATTGTAAGACTTTGTGCCGCGGAAGGGAGACGTGCGATAGAACACCGCTTCCACGTAGGGTAAGGCCGCTTCATATAACCAGGTAAATCCTTTCGATTTGGGAATGATTTCGTAGCACTCACCGCGAATGTAAACGTGGTGATAAATGGGTCGTCCCGCGATCGCAAAGATGCCATTTACCAGGAAATTCATGGCATCGGGGACACTGGCAATCTTGCCTTCATCGTAGAGATCAGATATTTCAAAAAATACGGGAGCCATCACTTCCCAGAACAAACCCAGGTTGGCGTAGTAGGAAGCCTCCCGACATTGCTCTAAGAACATTTCGGGGAAGGTGTTGTGCAAGGCCAGCATCAGGGGATTGCCCTTGAAGTAGGCCCGAATGGCGCGATCGGCATTCTGCTTATACTCGTCACTGTCCAGGTATGGATCAAACTGATTCACCGGGGCGTACATGTTTCGATGCCACAACATCGCCCGCATACACTCTTCCGCAAATTCCATGTTGATGCGATCGTGCCAGAGATGATGGAACAAGCGCGGCAGTCCCTTTTTCAACTCACCTTGCTTGATAAATTCCTCTAGCTCTGGATGTACAGTACCCCGACCACGCCAGATGCGCAAATCGGCATTGTCACCAGCATAGTGGTTCTCACGCTGAAGATATTCGTTTGAAATGAAAAACTTGAAGAAGGGGAGCGGATTGAGAAAGACCTGTTCACCGATGTAAAGCAGATCTCGCCAGTAGAAGTCCATTGGGACGGCGTAGGCTTTGTACAAGCCGATGATCTGCATCAAGTTTTCGGGGGTGTCAGGCAGCATCGCTCCGCCTGCCTCCAGGCGATGAATCACCTCGGCAAAGGGATGATTGGAGGGCGGAATCTTGGTTGAAATTGGCATGTTCATAAGGCTTCAGGACGTGGGGAGTAGGGGAATGGAGGGAGAATTTGAATTAATCCAAAACTGGTGCCGTGATTGCAGTCGCCTGACTGAGAACAATTTGCCGTTCCACAGGGGCCGCGCTGACGAGAGCCGTCGTCGTGCTTTCGCTCCACCGCACCAACCAGGTTGGTTGAATCCCCAGCCAGAAAACTAATGCCGTTAACGCCAACGCCGGTAAATGCTCACTTAATGTCACACGCGGGTAGTACGCAGTTTTGTTATCTAATTTGCCAAAACAGGTGCGGTTCAACAGGATGACGAAGTAAACAGCTGTTAGCCCAGAGCCAATCACCCCAAGCAGAGTTGGAATCGGGAACGTCGTAAAGCTTCCCTGGAACACTAGAAATTCCGCAACAAACCCCATCATGCCAGGAATTCCAGCACTGGCCATTCCAGCCAGAATCAACAAGGCGCTGGTCATGGGTAAACCGCGAATGGCGTTCAGCAAGCCGTTCAAAACATCCAGTTCGCGGGTGCCGACCTTCACTTCGATCACCCCTACCAGGTAGAATAGAAGTGCCAAAATTAAGCCGTGGCTAACCATCTGGGACACCGAACCCACCATACTGAGGGGTGTCAAAGCGGCCATTCCCAGCAGCACGTAACCCATATGGCCGATCGAACTGTAAGCGACCATCCGTTTGATGTCCTTCTGAGCGATCGCGGCTAAAGCTCCGTACATCAAACAAACCGCAGCCACGACAGACAAGCCAGGAGTCACCAAAGACCAGGTTTCTGGAAATAACCCCACGCCAAACCGAGCTAAACCATAAGTGCCCAACTTGGATAATACGCCACCCAGCAAAATCGCAGTTGGGGTAGACGCTTCAACGTACGCGTCCGGTAACCAGGTATGCAAAGGTACTAACGGAATCTTGATCCCAAATCCAATCACAACTAGCGTCAAGAGAATCAACTGCACCCGCTGAGATAATTCGGCTGTTTGAATCGCGCTGTATTCAAAGTTGGCGCTACCCGTCAACCAACCGATCGCCAAAAATGCAGCCAGGATCAAAACCCCAGAGGTTGCCGTGTAGATCAAGAACTTCATACCAGCGTATTCGCGCTTTGCACTCCCCCAAATCACAATCATCAAGTAGAAGGGAATGAGTTCTAATTCGTAGAAGAAAAAGAACAAGAGCAGGTTTTGAGCTAGCAAAGCACCAGCCATGCCTGCATTAATGAGCAATAACAGGGCATAGAACAACCGGGGCCGTTTGAGTACTTGCGCTTGCGGTGTTAGATGCTCACTACTGAAGGCAACTAACAGAGTCAGCAGATTGGTGAGAGCAATCAGCGGCAATGATAGACCATCCAAACCGAGAGAATAGTTGATGCCCAGAGTTGGAATCCAGGCAACAAACTCCCGCATTTGCATTTCGGATGTGGCCAGGTCGAATTGGGTGAACAGCCACAGCGTCCACAGGAGCAGAAAGCCAGAAATGGCGATCGCACCCCAGCGAAAGCGGGCTGACGCAAAATTACCAGGTAGAAATCCAATAACGGCGGCACCAAAAACCGGAAGCCAGATAAGAGTACTAAGCATGGGTGGCGGGTGAGTGAGTGGACAAGGGAAGGATTAGCCCAAAGTAGATTGAGACACGTTCGCTGTGAAAACCAACGCCATGTGAGACAGGAACGGAAAACAAAGATATAAACCCAGGAGTGCAATTCCCAGGACGATCGTCAGAGCATAGAACTGCGACTGCCCAGAAGTACTGTATTTCAAGCTCTGGCCACCAAACATGGTTACCAAGCCAAACAGGTTGACAATGCCATCCACCAGATACTTATCGAACCAGGAGGTGAGCCGGGAAACCAGGTCAACAGTGCCAACAATGCTGGAACGATACAACTTAGGCGTGTAGAAGTCGTAAGCAATCAGGTCTTGCAGTGCTTTGATCGGGAACCGAACTGGCTTGGGAATGGTCTTGCCCAGGTAAACAACAGCACTCAAACTCAAACCAAAAATGCTCGACCATAGCAGCAATAAAGCCATGTCTTTGCTCATTTCAGCCCAGCTTGGAAGCAGATCGCAAGCTCGTAACACGAGCGGCACATGCAGCGAAAATCCCAGGAGGAAGGTCATGGGTAGCATCATCGGCCAATGCACTTCGGGCGATCGTTGGGCCATTTGTTGCGCCTGACCACCGAACACCAAACAAAAGACTCGCGCCAAACCAAATGCCGTTAATGCATTTACCAACAGCAACACACCAACTAGCCAGGGATGGGTATCTTGCAGGCCATCTGCCAATTCCAGTAGGGCCCAGAAACTCCCAAATGGAGGAAAGGCAATCAACCCCAGGGTTCCAAAAATGAAGGCTAAGCCTGAGATGGGGCGACGTGCCCATAGTCCACCTAGCTGGGTCACATCCTGAGTAATACTGTTCCAGATCACGCCGCCTATACTCATCACCAGCAACGCGATCGCGACGGCGTGGGTAAAGACCAGAAGCAGACCGGCTTGGGCATGTCCAGTCCCAACTGCAATGAAGACAATCCCCATATAAGCACTCACCAGATAGGAGAGTGTCCGCTTAATATCGATTTGAGCCAGCGCAATCAATGAGCCGCCCACTGCTGTCACCGCCCCAATGAAAATCGCCGCATTCATGGCAAAGGGAGACAAGGCCAAGACAGGCTCTACCTTCACCAACACCCAAGCCCCAGTGGCTACCACAACGGAGTTTCGAAGAATTGTTGAGGGGATGGGACCTTCCATTGCTTCATCCAACCAGAGATGCAGTGGAAATTGAGCGCACTTACCCATCGGACCAGCCAACAATCCCAAACCGATGAGCGTGATCAAGGTTGGATCAACCTTAGCCGTGTGTGCCCAAACGGCTAGTTCTGAAAAATCCCAGGTTCCAGCCAGGGGGTAAATCGCGATTACTGCCATCAACAAAAATAAGTCTCCAACCCGTTTGGTCAAGAAGGCATCTCTTGCCCCAGTGACCACCAGCGATTGGTTAAACCAAAACCCAACCAGCAGGTAAGTACCCAATGTGAGGATTTCCAGAATGATGTAGCTGAAGAAGAGGGAATCGCAAAGAGCCAAAGCTGTCATTCCAGCCTCAAACAGGGCCAGCAGGGAGAAAAACCGTGCCCAGCCCCAATCCATCTCCAGGTAGCCAAAGGCAAAAATCTGGGCCAGGAGGTTCATTCCAGAAATCAGGGCGATCGCCCCAACTGTCAAAGCTGAAATTTGAACTGGAATGTTAAACGATAACCCCGCCACCGTCAGCCAGTGAAACGACAACTCGTAGGGAGGCTGATTTAAGGTTGCTGGCAAGGCCAGTAAGGCGTGCGCAAACGATAGAAACGTCATTAAGGCATTAACGTAGCCAGCCGGACGAGGACCAGTCCGACGAGTAATAGACGGGAACCAAATTACCGATAAAGCTGCACCAATAAGGGAATACAGAGGCACTAGCCAAATGCTCTGTAACAGGAGAGGAGCCATTGAAATCACCTCATGAGATTAGGGAGAAACAGAGTTACAACACGATCGCTCAAGAGTAAAACCCCTAAGCGAACCCGCTAGATCCACACCGGAAAATATTTGTTTTTTTCAATTCTATGTATATTTACTATTTACCATGCTCAATGCCTGTCGAGAAGCAATTTAGCATTTGAAATTTACCAATCTAGTCATCAAAAAAACTAATGTGTGCCAATGGGCTGAATTCAACTTTCTTCTATAGATTTAATCAGGTAAAGATCATCAGTTTGAATCTATAAAAGAGAATAATCTTAAGCGAGAGCCGTACACCTATGGCACCAGAAATTAACGCAAGAAAAATAACACGCTGCAAGGTTTATGTTTCTTCTTCAACCCATCAGTATGACCGTATCAATCACGTGAATAATGCCATTATCTGCTTCAATGTTTGGCGCAATAACTGTTGCATTCTTCACTTCAAATCCATCTGAGCAGTCGATTGGAATGGTTGATCCTTCTACTGAAGTTACTGTTCCGAGTGCAGCCAGGTCAGCTTGAGTTAACTTGCCAGGAACGACATGGAACTTGAGGATGCGTGTTAATTGCGGAATGTTTTGAACTAAGGTTTGGATAGTGCCGGGAGGAAGTTTTGCAAAAGCATCATCCGTGGGAGCAAAGACCGTGAACGGGCCTGGACTCTTTAATGTCTCAACTAAACCTGCTGCTTGAACCGCAGTCACCAAGGTTTTGAATGACCCTGCATTTACAGCAATATCAACAATGTCAGCCATGTCTGGATGCGAAAAAGTTAGGAAATTAACTGAAGACTTAAATGTTCAACTAATAGAATTGTGCCATGTTTAGGAACGCGATCGTGAAGTCAACTCAAACAACCTCACAACGATGAAAGAACTGACTCCAAACCAGAAAGACAAGTTAAGATAGAGGCGTTGCAAATGTTGTTATGATTGCTAACTATTTGCAGTTCATGTTGCTTTCGTTTGGCTCAACTCTATCTTCCTCTAAGGATCATGGATTAAATGAAGTGGCATAGCCGTCTCGGCTGTGAGTGACAGGCAGGATGCCTATTCCACAAAATTTGCTAATTTATTTAATTCTCATTCCTAAGTGAAAAAGGCGTTACACATCAGTAGGAAAATGAAGATCGAAGCGCTACGATGAAAAAATCAAATCCCAGCCCGATTTCATCAAAACATTCCGTGTAACGCCCTATTGGAAGGGAGCATAGACTCTTGGCTATGATAATAACCCGATATTTTATAAATAAAAATCATTGTTTCCGATTAGAATAATAGAATCGTATCTATGACCCTCGTCGTTGGGAGATCCGCTCTTGAGGCAAGCCACTCTCCATCAGCTAAAGGTATTTGAGGCGGTTGCTCGGCATAACAGTTTTACCCGCGCCGCCGAAGAACTTTTTCTAACTCAGCCCACTGTTTCTATGCAAGTGAAGCAATTGTCTAAAGCAGTTGGGTTGCCCTTGTTTGAACAAGTTGGTAAGCGGTTGTATCTAACTAATGCTGGCAAAGAACTGTATACAACCTGCCGTGAAATCTTTGAGCGATTGTCTCAATTTGAGATTGCGATCGCGGATATGAAAGGACTCAAGCAAGGCACGCTGAAACTGGCTGTAGTTACCACTGCAAAGTATGTGATTCCCCGTCTGTTGGGGCCATTTTGCCAACGCTATCCCGGGATTGATGTGTCCTTGATGGTCACAAATCATGAGTATGTGATTGAAAGTTTGGCGAACAACCGTCACGATCTCTACATCCTCAGTCAACCCCCTGAAGATTTGGATGTTTCCATTCATCCATTTCTGGAAAATCCTCTAGTGGTAATTGCGTGGCGGGATCACCCGTTAGCCAACGAGAAAAATATCTCGCTTAAGCGACTGGCGGAAGAAGCGTTCATCATGCGGGAGCCTGGTTCTGGAACTCGCAAAGCGGTTCAAAACCTATTTGATGAACACGACTTACAACTCAAGGTGAAGCTGGATTTGGGCAGTAATGAGGCGATTAAACAGGCGATCGCAGGTGGCTTAGGTGTTTCGGTTTTGTCAATCCATACTCTGGCGTTGGAAGGACTCAGCAGTCAATTAACCCTTTTGGATGTTGAAAACTTCCCAATCCAGCGGTATTGGTATGTGATTTATCCGTCGGGCAAGCAACTGTCTATCATTGCCCAAACCTTTTTTGACTACCTGTTGAACGAAGGTAAGACAGTGGCTGAGCAAACTGCCTTTCAGGGAATTTTCAGCAAGTTGCATGGTAGCAAAAGAACTGAAGATGGATCAGAAAATGGTGCGTCAGAAAATATGGAACCGGTTTAGGTGAACCAGGTTTATTTGGTAGGGCCGTTCTCTGGGACGGCCCTTCTTCGTTAAATCGCCTCGGTCGGTGCGGTGGCTGTGGGTTGAATCTGCGGCTGGAACTGGAACAGGGAATAGACCACATTCCGGCGAATGTCCGTCATCATTTCCAGGAACAGCTCAAAGCCTTCGCTCTTGTATTCAATCAATGGATCTTTCTGCCCGTAACCGCGCAGACCCACAGATTCCCGTAAGCCATCCATTTGCTGCAAATGTTCGCGCCAAAGGGTGTCAATTTGTTGCAGGATAAAGAACCGTTCTGCCTGTCGCATCAATCCAGGTTGAATCTGGTCGATTTGGGCTTCTTTGCTGTCGTAGGCGATGCGCACTTGTTCATGCAGGAACGAGCGAATTTCACCCACACTCAAATCTTCCAGTTGGTTTGGTTCCAAATCTTGCAGCAGGTAAACGAACTCCTTCACTTTGCCCACGAGCTGATCCAATTGCCATTCTTCCGAAGGTAGTTCTGGGTCGATGAAGGCATTGACGATGTCATCCATCGTTTGTTCGGCGTATTTGATCACCTGCTCCTTCAAATCCTCTCCTTCCAACACGCGGCGACGCTCAGCATAAATGGCACGACGTTGTTTGTTCATCACTTCGTCGTACTCAAACACCTGCTTCCGAATGTCGTAGTAGTAGGTTTCGACTTTCTTTTGTGCTCCTTCCAGGGATCGCGTCAGCATCCCTGACTCGATCGGCATATCTTCTTCGACACGGAAGGCGTTCATCAAGCCGGCAACGCGATCGCCACCGAAGATCCGCAGCAAGTTATCTTGCAAGCTGAGGAAAAACTTGGTGGAACCGGGGTCGCCCTGTCGGGCTGCCCGTCCGCGTAACTGGTTGTCAATCCGACGCGATTCGTGGCGTTCCGTGCCGATGACGTGCAGCCCGCCCAAACTGACAACCTCATTATGTTCGGCACTGGTGAAGGCTTCGTACTCGTCTTTAATCGCTTTGTACGCGGCCCGCAGTTTTTGAATCACGGGGTCATCAGTGGGGGCTTTTTCCGAAGCAACCGCCACCTTATCTTCGGCTTCCAGTTCCGTCAAAGACCGTTCGCCGTACTCTCTCACGGCAAAATCCACAGCGTCTTTAAGAGATTTTTCGGTGGCTTTTGATAACTCCGTGGGAAAGATTTGGGGCGAGGCTTTCCAGGTTTTCACTTTTTTGCCAGGCGCAAAGCCTTGGCCGCCGCCTTTGTCGTGGCCGAGCAAGGAAAAATCAATAATTCCCAAATCGTCATCATCATCTGGTTGCACGATGCGAGGCATGAAGTATTCCCGCACTTTTAGCCGCGCCATGTAATCGGCATTGCCGCCCAGAATAATATCTGTCCCGCGGCCGGCCATGTTGGTGGCGATCGTCACGGCTCCCTTGCGGCCGGCTTGCGCTACGATTTCCGACTCCCGCTCCACATTTTCGGGTTTTGCGTTCAACAAGTTGTGCGGAATGTTTAACTCGGCCAGCAAGCGTGACAGAACTTCTGACTTCTCGACACTGGTGGTGCCCACCAACACCGGGCGACCTTCTTCGTGCATCTGGGCACATTCCACCGCGATCGCCTTCCACTTCGCTTCCTCGGTTTTGTAAACCACATCAGACAGGTCGCGCCGAATATTGGTGCGGTTGGTGGGAATGGTGGTCACTTCCAGGTTGTAGATCTTGCCGAATTCGGCTTCTTCGGTCTTTGCGGTGCCCGTCATGCCACCCAATTTGGGATAGAGCAGGAAAAAGTTCTGATACGTGATGGTTGCTAATGTTTGAGTTTCCGGCTGAATTTCGACGTTCTCTTTCGCTTCGATCGCCTGGTGCAAGCCATCACTCCAGCGCCGACCCGGCATCACCCGTCCGGTAAACTCGTCTACGATCACCACTTCGCCGCCCCGCACGATGTAATTCACATCCAAGGTGAATAGTTCCTTCGCTTTGATGGCATTGAACACGTAATGCGCCCAGGGATCTTTTGGGTCAAACAAATCAGTAACATTCAGCAACTCCTCAGCCTGAATGAAGCCTTCATCCGTCAGCAAAATGGTGCGTTGCTTCTCATCGACTTCGTAGTGTTCGTCTTTGTTCAAAGCGCGAGCGATGTCTGCCGCCTGCATGTACTTTTCGCTGGGCCGTTCTACCTGCCCCGAAATAATCAGGGGTGTCCGCGCTTCATCGATCAGTACCGAATCGACTTCGTCAATGATGCAGAAGTTAAATGGCCGCTGCACCACATCCGCCATGGACGTTGCCATGTTGTCCCGTAGATAGTCGAAACCGAGTTCGCTGTTGGTACCGTAAGTAATGTCGCAGTCATAGTTTTTCTTGCGCTCGGCTGGGGTCATGTTTTGCTGAATCAAGCCCACAGTCAGGCCCAGGAAGCGATGAATTTGGCCCATCCACTCGGCATCTCGACGGGCCAGGTAATCGTTCACAGTGATGACATGCACTCCCTTACCCGTAAGTGCGTTCAGGTAAGAGGGTAGCGTTGCCACCAGGGTTTTACCTTCTCCTGTGCGCATTTCGGCGATTTGGCCTTCGTGCAGAATCATGCCGCCCAACACTTGCACATCAAAGTGCCGCATGCCCAACACACGCCGCCCCGCTTCCCGCACAACCGCAAAGGCTTCCGGCAGGATGTCATTGAGGGTTTCCCCTTTCTCCAGGCGTTGCTTAAACTCGATCGTCTTGCCTGGCAATTCATGATCGGACAATGCCTGGATCTGCTCCTCAAACAAGGTCACTTCAGTGACGATCGGTTGATATTTCTTCAGTTTGCGGGTATTCGGATCACCCAAAATCGCTTTCAACATGGCGTTAATTTTGTAGGTAAAGAATAGTTGATGAATTAGAGTCCAGATTGGACAGGGCAGCAGATAGGAGGCAGAGCAATGAGGCAGAAGTAGGAAGGGCAGGGGGTAGAAGGTTAAACTCTGATCAGTTTTGCCTTTGAGCTTCAGTAAACTGAAAGGTCATTTCTGACACATGTACTAGTTACCTTTCATCCTTTTTTATTCTCTAGCAGAAAACGAGCAGATCAGGAGGAGTAGCCATTTGCAGCATTGGGAGAAACAGAGTTCATGGCAGACTGCCTTCTACCTTCTACCTTCTGCCTTGCTCTTCTCCTTATGGCGCGTTTTGCCACTCGGCAGTCAAGCTGCGGAAATCGTACACTCCCGCTCCAGGATGGCAGGAGACACAGCTTATGAGAGTGGCTGGTTCGGTAAATTTGACGCGCGGATGCAGGGCTTGAAAGATGCGAGATTGCTGAATGCGGTAGGGCGTTGCTTCACCTTGCGCCAGGGGACGCGAATACTCCCGCAGATATTGCCAAAGAATCTGGATTTCGGGCGTTTTCAGAGGTTGAATCGTGACACCGTAATGCTCTGAATCCTGGATGAGTTGCTGCCAGGTTTGAGTGGGCATTACAGCCGGAGGAATTCCAATATGACAGGTGGCGCAATTTTCTAAGTAAAGCTGTTGTCCCAGTTGGAAGCGGGGAGGGATCACATCGACGGTCCCGATCGCGGCGGTCTTCGTGCCATCAGGGGGTGTTGTTTGAGCCAGCGCATCGGCAGGTTTGAACCGGTCTCCGCTGGGATCGGTCGCCTGCGCCATGCCCATCCCCAGGCAAATACTCCAGATCAGCAGCAAAACAACCAGTACGACTAGCGATCGCCGCCGCTCTGAGCGGGAGCGTCGCACCATATCCGCAGATAAGTGTCGTTGAATTGGATTGTTTCGAGCAGACAAGTGGGACATAAACCGGGCGATCGTCGAGCGAAAGAAAAAAGCAGTCAATCAACAATCCAAGGAAATTGCTCCAGATACAGTTCTATCCTTGGTATTCGTGTTTCGTATTGTATTCTAACGTTGCTCGCGGGTCGCATGAACAAGTCCTCCTGCTCGGCGCTCGCATTGAATCGTTCAAATCAGAATTGGCTGTTCAGCAATTCGACTTGGCCTCAGCCGACTGACCAACGCTACAAATTCTCTGGTGTGGCTGATTAAGTGCAAGGCGTTTTCGCTGGTTCTTGCGGAAGAGACATTTGAAGACATGTATCTTTACAATCAAGCTTGATGTTGAGTGGCGGGAGGTTTGTGAATGGATTGTCGGCATGTTCAATTTTGTGACCAGAAAGCGCGAGTAGATTTACTCCAATTACAAGAACTGTTCAAGCTAGCCGCATTTTGGGCGCGCGA
>Ga0224722_1000469_pt1 | contig 23366 bp, 17 predicted proteins | sample Balambano_FR1_Me_FD_161646 | JGI IMG/M metagenome (GOLD analysis project Ga0224722, IMG submission 161646) | Freshwater sediment microbial communities from Lake Towuti, South Sulawesi, Indonesia - Balambano_FR1_MetaG | ecosystem: Environmental > Aquatic > Freshwater > Lake > Sediment | place... | reverse complement strand
GGGTGGGCGGGGCAAGGCCATTGGATAGCACCTTCTTGGCGCAGGCGATCGTGGCTCAAGCCTGTCATATCGCAAATTCGCCCCTGAGTGAGCTGGACGTATTCTGCGTAGACTGCGGCTGAGGATGGAAATGCGAACTTATCGGCAAAACCCAATCGTCGTCCCACCTCGGCGATGATTTCCCAATCGGGACGGGCTTCTCCAGGCGGCGATCGAAACGCCTGACACAACGTCACCACCCGTTCAGAGTTGGTCATGGTACCAGTTTTTTCACCCCACTGAGCCGCAGGTAACAAGAGATGGGCGTATGCCGCGGTTTCAGTGGGATAGTAGGCATCCTGACAGATGGTAAACGGCGATCGCTGTAACGCCACTTTCACTCGTTCCAGATCCGGCAAGCTCACGGCAGGATTGGTCGCCACCACCCACAGCAACTCAACCTCAGCCGCTTCTAACCCAGTGATAATTTCCCAAGCGGTTCGTCCCCAGTTAGGAGAAATTTGCCCCGGTGGCAGTTGCCAAAACTGCTCCACCTCAGCACGATGTTCGGGAAACATGACATGGCGATAACCAGGCAGCAGATTGCACAACCCACCCACCTCGCGCCCGCCCATCGCGTTGGGCTGCCCAGTCAGGGAAAAAGGACCGGCTCCGGGGTGACCAATTTGGCCTGTAAGTAAATGCAGGTTGATCAACGATCGCACCTTCGCACTCCCCTCACTGGACTGGTTCATCCCCATGGACCACAAGGACAGCACCCGCTCCGATTCCCCCCACCAACGCGCTGCCGTCTCCAGTTCAGCGATGGAAATGCCGCACCGTTGTGCCACAACCTCGGGTGGGTAGTGTTGCACAACGGTGGAGAAAGCCTCGAATCCGGAAGTGTGGTTGGCGATGAAGGCAGGCTTAATCAAGTCCCACTGCAACAGGAGATAACCAATTCCGTTGAGCAAGTCGATATCGGTTCCCGGTTGAATGGCCAGATGCAAGTCGGCATCTTCAGCCGTTTGGGTGCGCCGGGGATCAACCACGATCGTTTTTACGGCAGGATTTTTCTTGTGATGCTTCTGAAGGCGGTTGTAGGCGATCGGGTGACATTCAGCGGCGTTGGCTCCAATGATAAAGGCGCAGTCGGTCAACTCTAGGTCTTCGTAACAACAGGGCGGCCCATCAGAACCGAAACTTTGCACGTAGCCAGACACCGCAGACGACATACACAGCCGCGAGTTGGAGTCAAAGTTATTGGTGCCTAAACAGCCTTTGAGAAGTTTTTGCGCCACGTAGTAATCTTCCGTCTGCATCTGCCCCGAACCATACATACAGATGGCATCAGCCCCTTGCGTGGCCAGAACGGTTTGAATTTGGTTAACAATGCGATCAATCGCCTCATCCCAACTAATCCGTTGAAAAGGTTGATCCAACGATTCTCGAAACATAGGATAGAGCAATCGGCTTTTATCCAACGCTTCGGCAACCGTTGCGCCTTTCACACACACCATCCCCTGGCTGGAGGGGTGAGCGCGATCGCCTCTCACTTTCCAGCTTGTTGCTTGCAGCTCTGGGTTCCCAGCTTGCTTGGGTGGGGTTGAAGCCAGTACTTCTAACCCACAACCCACACCGCAGTAGGGGCAAAGTGTTTTGGCCGAAGTCGTCATCATTCGTTTACTAAATTTGCTTGGGAAACAGCATCAAATGGGGTGGACAATGGGGCAGGATGTAGTAAGTCCTTTTGGTTAACTTTGAGTTGCCAACAGGGAATCTGTTTAATGAGAGTTTCACCAGAACCAGAACCAGAGCAACTGCTAATTTCCAGAAATGCATCTGGACTTGCCTCAAACAAAAAGCGCTGCTGTGGAAAAATCAACCGCTCAAACAGTTGCTTCTCAATGCCAGAGAAACAAATGCATTGAATTTGAGAAGTTTGATTGATGTAGTAGCAGAGGATGGAATCGGGCGAATCAAACAGCGGGGAGCTAACAGTCGAAATCATCACTACACTCCGCGAAGTCAACAACTTGAGCTTGCAACAGTCTGAGCGATCGCCCTGCTAACAATGCAATGGAGCGAATCACTGGAGCAGTTATTAATCTTCGTGATGAGCATAGCGACCAAACAGGAAGTTCAACGCCTGATTGCGAAGAGTGTAATATTTCGGGTCTTCCATCATTTGGCTACGCTTCCGCGGATGGGGAAAATGCACATCCATGATCTCGCCAATTTTGGCGGCAGGGCCATTGGTCATCATCACAATGCGATCGGCTAAAAATAAGGCTTCATCGATGTCGTGGGTGATCATCATGATCGTGATCCGATGTTCTTCCCAAATCTTCACCAACTCGTCCTGCAACTCTTCGCGGGTAATGGCATCCAATGCTCCAAAGGGTTCATCCAGAATCAGGATTTCAGGATAGATGGAGAGGGCACGGGCGATCGAAACCCGCTGTTTCATCCCACCCGATAACTGCCCCGGTTTTTTATTCGCTGCATCTTCTAACCCCACCATGGCCAGATGATGGCGGGCAATGTCGATTTTCTCCTGCTTGCTCTTTGCGGGATAAACCGCATTGACGGCGAGGTAAATATTTTCGAAGGCTGTTTTCCACGGCAACAGGGAGTAGTTTTGGAATACCACCATGCGCTCTGGGCCAGGACGAGTAATGACTTTGCCATTTAGCCGCACTTCACCCGCCGTGGGTTGCGCAAATCCAGAAACCATATTCAGCAACGTGGACTTGCCACATCCAGAGTGGCCAATGACACAAACAAATTCGCCTTCTTGAACGGTTAAATTCACTCCATCGAGAACGGTGTAATCGCCTCTGGGTGTGGGGTAAATCTTAGAAACGTTATCAACCTCTAGAAAGGCTGCCTGGGATGAAATAGAAGACGTAACTTGTGGATTGGTGAGGGTTTGCATAAATGCTTGGGAAATTGAGGATTGCGAGAATTGCATAAACAGGCCGAGGCAGAGAAGGAAAGCAGCAGATGATCACTTTTTTGTTGTACTTCCCTTCTTGATCGCGCTTTGTCTAAGCGGCTACCGTTGTAATGCCGTCCAGATAGACTTCTTCAACGCGAATGTCAGCGTGGATGGCAAAGCTGTTGAGATAAGCCAGCGGATCATTTGGGTTAAACACCACTTCATCAAACAATTGGAAGGGCTTGCGATCGGGTTCGATCGGTGGCAATTCCAGTTGTTGAGCCGCTTCCCGAAACACATCGAGGCGATGGGTTCGTTGCAGTACTTCCTGCCAGTTCTTAGGAAAGGGGGTGATGCCCCAACGGGCGAGCTGTGTCAAAATCCAAAGACTTTCGGATGGTTGCGGGTAGTTACTGCGATCGACGTAGAACTGATTGAAGCGCAACAAACTTCTGGGATCTTCACCCATGCCGTAATTGTAAGGATCGATAAAGCCTGGACGGGTATACTCTGGAGCCGAGCCAACATACTCAGGCCGACACAGAAGTTCCAGGACTTCCTCACGATTGCGGCGATCGTCGCAATACTCGCAAGCTTCCAACAGCGCTTTCACCAAAGCCAGATGGGTTTGCGGATGTTGGTTTGCCCATTCTTCCTGCACCCCCAACACTTTTTCAGGGTGACCAGCCCAGATATCTAGATCGGTTGCAACCACCACCCCATGACCTTCATGCACTGCCCGCGAATTCCAGGGGTCTCCAGCACAATAGCCATCAATGTTGTTGGCGATCAGATTAGCCACCATTTGAGCGGGAGGAATTACCGTTAACGTGACATCCTGATCGGGGTGAATACCCCCGGAAGCCAACCAATACCGCAGCATCAAATTGTGCATGGAGGTTGTATGAACCATGCCTAAAATACGGCTGCGATCGGTGGAACCTTTAACCAGTTGGGCAAAGTCTTCTAGCGATCGAATCCCCTGCTCAAAGAGGTCTTTGTCCAGGGTGATGGCATTGCCGTTGCGGCTTAGGACGATGGAGGTCACAATCGGTAACGGCGTACCACCGAACCCCAGTGTCATGGCGATTGGCATCCCAGCCACCATTTGAGCAGCATCCAATCGTCTGGAGGCAACCCCTTCTAACACGGCTTTCCAACTGGGTTCGCGAGAAAGGTTGACTTCCTCCAGGCCATGCTTGGCAAAAAAGCCTTTTTCCTTAGCAACGACGAGCGGCGCACAGTCTGTTAACGGGACAAAACCAATGTCCAGGTTGATTTTTTCCAGCCCATGACGCGCAATCGCGGCTGCTTTCTTCGACTTGCGTTTCTTCTCGCGCTTTTGCTGGTTAAGAAAGTAGATAACTTCGTTGCGTAACGCATAGTAACTGGGGTGATTAACGACTTCCAACTTGTGGCGAGGGTGGGGAATATTGACCTCCAAGATTTGCCCAATTTGCGCTTCGGGGCCGTTGGTCATCATCACGATCCGATCGGACAGCAGCAAGGCTTCATCCACATCGTGAGTCACCATAACGCAGGTGATTTTGCTTTCCTCGCAAATCCGCATCAGTTGCTCTTGCAAGTTGCCGCGAGTCAAGGCATCCAAGGCTCCCAGGGGTTCATCCAGGAGCAGTAGTCGGGGACGGATGGCCAGGGCACGGGCGATCGCAACTCGTTGTTTCATCCCGCCTGACAGTTCCTTCGGCTTTTTGTGAACCGCATGGCGCAGACCGACCAGGTCAATATGATGCTGAATGATGCTTTCCCGTTCTTCCAGTGGCAGGTTTTTCATCACCTTTTTGACGGCTAGTTCAATGTTTTGATAGACCGTCAGCCAGGGCAGCAAGGAATAGTTTTGAAACACCACCATGCGATCGGGGCCGGGTTGTCTCACTTCTCGTCCTTCTAGGACAACGCCCCCATTCGAGGGGCGATCGAGGCCAGCGATGATGTTGAGCAGTGTAGATTTACCGCAACCAGAGTGCCCAATCAATGAAACAAATTCGCCCTGTCGAATCCTCAAATCAATGTTCTTGAGGGCGATGTATTGGCCACCATCGGCAAGGTCAAAAACACGATCGACGTGATCAACTTCTAGAAAATAAGACATAGGTTTGGGAAATGAAGAATGGGAAATGGGGCGTAGAAACAGACTGCGACTATTTGTCTGAACTAACTAATGTGGCCAGAAAACCAACCAGCTTATCTAGCAGGAAGCCGACAATCCCAATGTAGACGAGCGCCAGAATCACTTCACTAATGGCACCGCTGTTGTAGGAGTTCCAGATGAAGAACCCAATGCCTGTGTCCCCCCGCAACATTTCTGCGGCCACGATCGCCAACCAGGCCAAACCGATCCCCAGCTTCAATCCTGTGAACATGTAAGGCACAATGGACGGCAGCAAAATATCAAAGAAGTATTCCCGACTGGAGAGGCGCAACACCTTAGCCACGTTTTTGTAATCCTGGGGCATTTGCTGCACCCCAACTGCAGTGTTGTAAATGATGGGCCAAATCGCGGTCACAAAGATGATGAAGATCCCGGCTGGCCCCGAATTTTTGAAAATCGCCAGGGCGATCGGTAACCACGCCAACGGCGGCACCGTCCGCAATACTTGAAACATCGGGTCAACCGCTTCATACAGAATCGGCACGGCCCCGATCGCCACACCTACGAGGATGCCCACGACTGCGGCTAAGGAGTACCCGATCGCCACCCGCTGCAGACTCGCTAAGGTTTGCCAACCCAACCCTTTATCATCCCCTTCCGCGTAAAACGGTTGGGTAATCAGTGGATCCCAGGTCTCCTGCACAACTTGAATCGGGCCAGGAAGAGTTTTCGTCACCTCTGCAAAGATTTGCCAAAGAAACAAGGCAATCAATAAGGCAACGATCGGCGGAATGATGCGACGAATGTTCTTCTGAAAATAACCCAGAAAGCTTGAAAAAAACGAAGTTGGAAGACGATCTGCACGTGTAGCCATAACTGTGTTGTTGAAGTAATTAGAGGAGATGAGTAGCGGCGAAACATCCGGTAGCAGTCAAGAGAATCACTAGATTGCTTCCACCCAATGCTTCGCCCATTTAAGCAGTAATGCGATTTAAGCTTTCAACGCCTTGATCTTGAGGCTCTTCAAATACGCTTCTGGATTTTCGGGATCAAACTTTGTCCCGTCAAAGAACGTTTCCACACCGCGAGAAGGACTAGATGGAATATCAGCCGCCGCCACACTCATTGACTTCGCTGCTTCCCGCCAAATGTCTTCCCGGTTCACCTGCTTCACCAACGCCTGCGCATCCAGATCACCTGGCAAATACCCCCAGCGCTTGTCTTCCGTCACAAACCAGAGATCATGGCTCTGATACGGATAAGACGCACTGTTTGAGCCATCCTTCCAGAACTTCATGACGTGAGGGCTATTTTCTTCCACTCGACCGTTGCCAAAGTCAAATTTTCCGCTCGCACGAGCTACGATGTCGCTAGCAGGGGCTTTAAAGTACTCACGCTTCGAACAAATTTCTGCCATCTCCTGCTTATTTTCTGGCTTATCACACCATTGCTGAGCTTCCATCACAGCCATGAGCAGAGCTTTTGCCGCTTTAGGGTGCTTATCAACCCAGTCAGCCCGCAAGGAAAATGCCTTCTCTGGGTGACCATTCCAAAGTTCACCAGTCGTGACAGCCGTATACCCAATGTTTTGATTAACCAATTGAGCATTCCAGGGTTCACCAACACAGAATGCCTCCATCTGGCCTTCCTTCATGTTGGCAACCATTTGAGGCGGAGGAATCACGATTAATGATGCATCCTTATTGGGATCAATGCCACCAGCCGCTAGCCAGTATCGCATCCACAAATCATGCGTTCCACCCGGGAAGGTCACAGCGCATCTGACTTCTTTACCTGCGGACTTTGCATTAGCAAACGCAGTTTTCAATGGATCGCTCTCAACTCCAATTTTCAAATCCTTGTATGAGTTGGAGACTGAAATACCTTGCCCATCCAGATTTAACCGCGCCAGGACGTACATGGGTACTTCTTTGCCATCAGTAATCCTCCCAGTAGTCATCAAGTAGGGCATGGGGGTGAGGATGTGTGCCCCATCGATCCCGCCGCCTTGAGAACCAGTCACCAGATTGTCTCGAGTGGTAGCCCAAGAGGTTTGCTTCACCAACTTCACATCTTTCATGCCGTACTTGGCAAACATGCCTTTTTCCTGGGCGATGATAAGGGGGGCGCTATCGGTCAAGGCGATGAACCCCAAGCTGGCGTTCGTGACTTCGGGGGCATCGGCAGCACTCACGTTGACTGCAGAAGCCGCAGGGGAGGATTCAGTCGTCGCGGTGTTGGAGCCGGAACTGCAACCGTGAATCATCATGGTGCCAGCGGCGGTGGCTCCAGCCGTGATCAAAAACTTGCGTCTAGACAGGTTCGACATACGAGATAAGGTCCTTGAATTGGGTGAAATTATTCAGTCTTGAGATTTGTCAAGAAATCAGGTCACGCATCATCTGAGGTGATTTGCAGCCCGGATGTTGAATTGGTTGCAACCTCGATCGCTGCTTCGCTCCGAGGCTTGGCCCCGAAGGTTTGAATCAGCAGATCGCGCAGAATTGGTTTGAGGTCGTCGCAGGGAATCCCTTTCTGGACACACTTACCCAGTTCTGCATCTTTGCCAACTTTGCCACCCATGAACAAATCAACCCCATCGACGGCTTTACCGTCCTTGCGGGTTTTGGTGCCCATCAAGCCAATGTCAGCCACTTGCGGCTGGCCACAGGAGTTAGGGCATCCCGTCCAATGAATTCGCACCGGATGAGGGCAATACAGCTCTTGATCCAGTTCTTTTGCCAGAGCCAGTGCCCGTCGTTTGGTTTCAACGAGAGCAAAGTTACAAAATTGTGCGCCAGTACAAGAGACGAGCGATCGCACCAATGGCGTTGGTTCAATGGAAAAGCGCTCTAGCAATGGTTCTTGCAGTAGCAGCGGAATTCGTGTGGCAGGCACATTGGGGATAATGATGTTTTGTTCTACCGTCAGGCGTAGTTCGCCATTGCCATACACGTCTGCAATCCGGGCCAAGTCAAACATATCGGTGTCGCTCAAGCGGCCTACAGGAACGTGTAGCCCCACGTAATTTAGACCAGGTTGCTTTTGAGCATAAACCCCGATGTGATCCCGTTTCTCCCAACAAATCTCATCCTGGGGGGCTGCCGTTTGTAACGCAACTCCCATTTGCTGTTCCACTGCTTGCCGAAAGCGATCGAGGCCCCATTCATCAATCAGCCACATTAAGCGAGCCTTTTGGCGATTCGCCCGTAAGCCGTGATCCCGGTACACAATCAAAATGGCTTCACAAAGGGCAACGACCTCTGCCGGTGAAACCCAAACATTCATCGGGATGGCAGCCTCACAGCGTTTGGCAGAGAAGAACCCGCCCACTAGCACATTGAAGCCAAATACATCATCTTTATAGGCGGGAATGAAGGCGATATCGTTGATTTCGGCATGAACGGAGTTATCACGGCAACCCGCGATCGCAATGTTGAACTTGCGTGGCAGATTTGTAAAGGCTGGATTGCCCTGGCCGCTGTTGGTGATCAAGTTTTGTACCTGTTCGCACAATTCTCGAGTGTCGTACAGTTCATCCGCATCAATCCCAGCGACGGGAGAACCTGTAATATTCCGCACATTGTCCATCCCCGATTGCACACTAGTCAGTTGCACCGCTTCAAATCGCCGGAAAATATCGGGCAAATCCTCAATGCGAATGCCGCGTAATTGAATGTTTTGTCGAGTCGTAATATCTGCGCTGCCATCATCGCCGTAGCGTTGCACAACTCCGGCCAGTGTCCGCAATTGATCACTGGTGAGCAAGCCATTTGGAAGACGCATCCGCATCATGAACTTACCTGGCGTAACAGGCCGAAAGAAAACACCCACCCATTTCAGCCGGTGATCGCGATCGGTTTCATCCATCCCTTCCCAACCGATTTGGGCAAAGTGTTCAAGCTCTGCTTTGACTTTCAATCCATCTTTTTCAGCCTTAAATTTCTCAAACTTGTTGAGATTCGCTGCTACTGGAACAGTGCTTGTCATGCTGACCTTCTTTATAGAACCTAGAAACCATTGCAAGCGAAACAGTCAGTTGCTACAGATATGCATTCAATCAAATCCGATCTAGCATTAAGCAACCAACAACCCCGAATTCATTTTCAAAAGAGGTTAGAAGTCGTATGCAATCTAAAATGCAATCCAAAATCAGTAGTCAACCGATCCTTGCCGCATCGAATTTATAACCCATGAAAACAAATTCACAACTATGAAAGGCACAACGGAAGACTGGCATATCACCTAATCCAAATAGAAACTCTCAAACTTTCGTACTTGATGTTTACTAACGTCGTTAGAAATACGTTAAGAGTAAGTTCCAGGAAAAAACGTATATATAGTTACAAAATATTTCCAATTATGTAGATAGCGCATCATAATCATGCAGCTTTTGCATTTATTCTGTGTCAATCTACTCAAACTTGGTGGGTCTCACCTGGAACCGCTCGCAAGAACGGCAGCAGAAAACCGAGGAACCAACTATTTTCTGACAACAGGGACAAATTACAAATGATTGCAATCAATCAACTCGGTGCATTTTGAAGTCAAGTAAACTTCTTTCAAAGAAAAGAAATCTTATATTTTTGCGCCAAAAATAGTTTTTGTATTTTTTGATACAGAAAATTCTGGTATATTTGATGTGGGATTTGAAATTATTTTTACTGTGGAGAATCAAAATTATGAATACTCAAGACCAAGCGCGGGCATTGATGTTACGGCATCAACACATGATCCGAAATCGAGAACAGTGCATGTTGACTCGTGCTGCTGATGAAGTTGGAATGCCCGCAGAAACGATCGCGCGTCATGCTGAACATGGGAAAACTCACCCCAACCGCGCAGGGTACGATCCTAGTCATGTCGGTCTCAGCTAGATTGATTGCTAGCCGAAACATGGGGCAAGGCCTGCTTTGCCCCTATTTACTGAAGCTATCCATTCGTTAGATCGTCAAAGGGTTAGTGGCTCTTAATGCTTGAATTGTTTGAGTAACGTGAGCGATCGCTAGGTCAATGTCTGATTCTGTGTTGAACCGTCCAATTCCAAATCGAATAGACGCATAGGCCAATTCATCAGAGCAACCAAGTGCTTGTAAAACATGGGACGATTTAGTCTTGGCAGAGGTGCAAGCAGAACCAGAAGATACGGCAATCACTGGTTGTAATGCGAGCAGAAGTGCTTGCCCATCAACGCCCTCAATACTTACGTTCAGGTTGCTTGAGAGGCGATGAATTGGATGGCCATTCAGGTACACTCCATCCAGTTGCTGTAAGCCTTGCCACAGGCGATCGCGCAACTGGGCAAGCCGGATCGGTTCAGTTGGCATGTTGGCGATCGCGTGTTGAACTGCCGTCGCAAATCCTACAATTTGAGGTGTGTACAACGTACCTGAACGCATGCCACGCTCATGCCCACCCCCATGTAATTGAGGAGCAAGCTGCACTCTCGGGTTGCGCCTGCGCACATACAACGCGCCAATTCCCTTTGGCCCATAAATTTTGTGGGCGGTGAGCGCCATTAAATCAACCTGCATGGCTTGCACATCCAGCGGGATTTTGCCGATCGCCTGTGCTGCATCTGTATGCAATAAAATGCCTCGACGGTGACATAACGCCCCAATTTCCGCGATCGGTTGCAGCACTCCAATTTCATTGTTGGCAGTCATCACAGACACCAAAACGGTATCGGGACGCAAAGCATGCTCCAGATCAACCAGATCAATCAGTCCGTCTGGCTGGACTGGCAGAATCGTGATATCAAAGCCCAGCGATCGCAGGTAGCGGCAAGGATCTAATACCGCATTGTGTTCTGTGGCAACAGTAATCATGTGTTTGCCGCGACTGATATAAGCCTCTGCAACACCTTTAATCGCCAAATTGTTTGCCTCGGTTGCACCACTAGTAAATACAATTTCTTCTGGTGTGGCATTTATAGCCGCTGCCAACTGTTCTCGGCTCTGCTGAATGGCAGCATCAGCCTCCCACCCGTATTGATGGCTTATGCTGGCCGGATTGCCAAAAAAACTTGTAAAGAACGGCAGCATGGCCTCCATCACAACGGGATCAACCGGAGTTGTTGCGTGGCAATCCAGGTAAATTGGACGTTGAGACGGTTGCATAAATCACCTAGCGATCGCAAATCAACATGTTCCTTGCAAAGGATTGAGTCTATTAATAAACAAAAATTCCACCTGTTTTCTGAATATTGACAGTCGTATTACCAGGAGAACGTTCTGGTAGTTGCTGAACATTGATCGTCACCACATTTTGATTTGCTGTCAGCCTGTATTTCAAATTGAATCTTGAATTGATTGGACTGATGAGCAAATACACTGGAAGCGGCAACTTACTTAATGTGGTGGATGCCCCTGCTGCTAATCGACGTGGCGGAAACTCATTGGTTGTCGATGCATATTCCACCACGATGCCGGTTTGATTGTTAATGCGAACGGTGTAAGGTTGACTTGGATTGATTCGGGCGACGGGCTGCCAAGGAGAAGCCGCGATCGAGGCAACCGGAACAGCCAACCCAGGAGTTACCGTAAACGGCAGGACGTGCGAGAGTAGGAGCGCTGTCGTTGCCAGGGGTTTGGATGCCATGAATGATGTCCATACTTTCTGAGGTTAGTCTACCAAGTTTGTTGCATTGCTCATGTTATTTACAGCGCAAGGAGTTAAATACTTGGGCAACTTGTTGCTCAGCGTCCTGACCAATCGCGGTTAAGGTAATTTGCCGTTTGCTATTTTCAAAGATGGCGATCGCATCATACTTAACCGCAGCAACCGGCGGGAGGGCAGGACTCAAGCTTAACGCCCCCGTTTGAATTCGAACCGGAACTAGATCATTACAAAATTTCAGTTCTTCGGTGCGGGTAGATGCAACCTGAAAATCTTCTCCAGAGCGGTAAGAGAACGAGAAGTCTGGTGATGAAAATGGATCAGTGGGTGGCGGTGGAGAAGGCTCTGGAGTGGGGGTTGACGTTGTCATGGTTTCAATATCCAGTGGCACTCGCGCAATGAATAACTCCACCCCCGACAAGGTTTCTATTTCTTCCGCTGTTAATTGGGCCGGATCTTGGGGAAAAGTGGCACTGCTGACAATAGCAACCTTGGCTCCGCCCAAATTTGACCCAAACACCCCTTGCACTCCTCCCGGAATTTGATACTCCATCAAACTGCTAGCGATGACGGATGCCCGTCGGGGATCGGCGGCATTGCTGAAGAATTTGTACATCAACCCAACCAACCCGATCGCCACTAACAAAACGGCCCCTGCGACGATCGCGATCGTCTCCCAAACTGTGACGGTCAATTGCGATTTGGACTCGTTTTCGGAGGTTTCGGTCATAGCCGCGGGCCTGAGAGAGGGGCAAAGAAGAGAGGGCAGAAAAGGGCTGGGAAGACGCAAATTCGATGTCCTAAGGATCATGGATTAAATAAAGTGGCATAGCCGTCTCGGCTGTGAGTGACAGGCAGGATGCCTATTCCACAAAATTTGCTAATTCATTTAATTCTCATTCCTAAGCGTTCTGACCAAAGCTATCTTTATCCTTGTTCTTTAAGCATGAGGATTGAATAACTTGCAATGTTTATGGGATGGGCATCTTGCCTGTCCAGGCGATCGAGACGACCACCCCACGGATGATTTAATTCATGCTCCTTGATGGCTATACCTTCTTTAACCAGCTAAACATGGCTCGCAAATCTTTTCCGACTTCTTCGATCGGGTGTTCCGCTTCGCGACGGCGCATGGCGGTGAAACCGGGTTTGCCAGCTTGGTTCTCTAAGACGAATTCACGGGCAAATTGTCCCGTCTGAATTTCTTGCAGAATCTTTTTCATCTCAGCGCGGGTTTCATCTGTAACGATGCGCGGGCCACGAGTTAGGTCTCCGTATTCAGCAGTATTGGAGATGCTGTCGCGCATCTTGGCCAGCCCACCTTCCACAATCAAATCTACAATCAGCTTCACTTCATGCAGGCATTCAAAGTAGGCCAGTTCTGGTTGATAACCTGCCGCCACTAATGTTTCAAATCCGGCTTTAATCAGCGCACTCAAACCGCCGCAGAGAACCACTTGTTCGCCAAACAGATCGGTTTCAGTCTCCTCCCGGAACGTCGTTTCCAGCACTCCGGCCCGCGTTCCGCCGATGCCTTTGGCGTAGGCCATAGCCCGATCGCGCGCTTGCCCCGACGCATCTTGATACACCGCAAACAGAGCCGGAACCCCTTCACCCTGCTCATAGGTACGGCGGACGAGGTGACCTGGGCCTTTGGGCGCAACCATCACCACATCTACATGGCTGGGGGGAACTACTTGCGCGAAGTGAATATTGAAGCCGTGCGCAAAGGCCAGCACTTTACCTTCAGTCAGGTGCGGTGCAATTTCATGGGTGTAGACCGTTTTTTGCACTTCGTCAGGCAGCAAAATCATAATAAAATCGGCTTTCTGGGCTGCCTCTGCCACGGGGTAAACATTTAGCCCTGCGTCTTTGGCTTTTCCTGCGGATTTGCTGCCGGGATACAACCCCACAATGACGTTTACGCCGCTGTCTTTCAAGTTCAGCGCATGCGCATGCCCCTGAGAGCCGTAACCGATGATGGCAACTGTTTTTCCATTCAATAAATCTAAATTGGCATCTGCGTCGTAATACATGCGCGCCATAGTGGGTTGTCTCCTTGCTGCATTCAGTTCCTTTGCAAACTCTTAATCTTACCAAAGATAGAGAGTCTTCTAGAGTTCCTTTACATTTTGTGGATAATGAGAGGCCTGACTGCAATCATCAGGGAGATAGGCGCTCAATTTTCCAGGAACTATCGATTAAGCGATACAACAGGCGATCGTGCAGCCGACTGGGGCGACCCTGCCAAAATTCGATCGCCGTGGGAATCACCCGAAAGCCACCCCAATGCGGTGGCCGCGGCACGGCTTGATTCTGATACTGGCGAGTTAGATCGGCCAATCGTTGTTCCAACACGGCTCGATCGGGAATCACGCGGCTTTGATTCGAAGCCCAGGCTCCCAGTTGACTGCCGAGGGGACGGCTATGAAAGTATGCCTCCGTTTCCGCTTCAGCCACTTTTTCAACGCTGCCCTCTATTCGCACTTGCCGTTCCAATACGCCCCACCAGAACACGAGACAGGCGTAGGGGTTGGCAGCCAACTCTTGCCCCTTACGGCTCTCGTAATTAGTGTAGAAAACGAAGCCTCGTTCGTCCACGCCCTTAAGCAACACAATGCGGGCAGAGGGAATGCCTGCTTTCGTCGTGGTGGCGATCGTCATGGCATTCGGTTCAAGGATATCTGCCGTCATTGCCTGGTCGAACCAAACTTGAAATTGCTTAATCGGGTTCGGATCAACCTCGGTTTCGAGTAACTGTTGGCGGGTGTAATTCAGTCTGAGATCGGCGATCGAGTAATCAGTCATATCCTTATGAGCGACGAATATTCATGCAACACCATTCTCCCCGTTTCCAAAGCGCGGCAACAATCCAGTCATTTGCTTCCAGAGTATCGGCAACGGGTTTGGCTTGCTCCACCAAAATGCCGCTAAGTGCCCCCCAGGTGGAGGCTTTAACCAGCGGTGTAAGTTGTGGGATCAAATCAATAATCACTTCTGCCAGGATGTTGCAGACCAACCCATCCACAGGCGTATCGGTCATGGTCAGCAGGCGATCGACGCTGCCTTGTTCAACAATCAATCGGTCTGGCGCAATGTTGTTGAGTTCACGATTTTCCAGCGTCGATTTGACAGCCAGTGGGTCAGTATCAACAGCAAACACTTTTTGGGCACCTAAGAGCAACGCCCCGATCGCCAAAATGCCCGACCCACAGCCCACATCGGCAATCACCAGGTTTTCATTTCGTTCAACCTGCGTTGGGTCTAACCGCATTTCCAAGGCTTCTAAACAGAGTTGGGTAGTGGCATGATCCCCGGTACCGAATGCAACCCCCGGTTCCAATTTCAACAGGATGCGATCGGTGTGTTCTGGCAATGGCAACCAGGCTGGATGAATCAGCAAGCGATCGCCCACATTTTGCGGCTGCCAATGCACCTTCCAGCTACTCGCCCAATCCTCTTCATCAATCAAAGTCCACTGCACTGCTGGGATGGGTAACCCCATACACAATGCATCCTGTCGCAGGAGCAACGCCAACGCCGACAAATCCAGCAACTCGGTTTGAATTTGAGGCAAGTAAGCGCGGACCAGGTTGGCATAGCCTTTGTATTCGCTAGAGGTGCCACGGCTGCCAAACTGCTGTAATCGCCAGAATACTGGCTCTTCCAGAGTGGAGTCACACAGGATTTGAATTTCCCACCAACTATTAGCCATTGTGAAAGGGGGTAAGGGGGCACGGGGTGAGAGATCTAACTGTAGCTGAGACTTAACGATGTTGGAAAATCTCCGCAGGCTAAAGTCTTAGGAATGCGGATTAAACAAAGTGGGAAATTCTGTGGAATGGGCATTCTGCCTGTCACTTACAGCCGAGACGACTATGCCACTTGATTTAACCATCATCCAACTTTTTAGTACCTATAAAGTCACGGTGTAGGCATCTCGAAGGCCAGGAACTTTCAAGATTTCGACCAAAATCCCATCGGGTAAGGGATCGTCAATACTCAACACCATTACCGCATCACCGCGCACAATCTTGCGTCCGACTTGCATACTGGCGATGTTGACGTTGAAGCTACCCAGCAGGGAACCGATCTTCCCAATGATTCCAGGCATGTCACGGTGCATTGTGAACAGCATGTGGCGGTTGGGCGGCACATTGACGGGGAATTCATCCACGTTGGTAATGCGAATTTCGGAGTCCCCCAATAAGGCTCCTGCCACAGAGTGTTCGCCCAGAGACCCTTTCGCGGCCAGATGCAAGGAACCGGTGTAGTCTCTGATGTTGGCATCTCGAGTTTCAATCACATGAATGCCGCGCTCTTTGGCTTCCAGGCTGGCATTGACGTAGTTGACCCGTTCTTGCAACGCGTGGGAGAGCAACCCTTTGAGGGCCGCGACGACGATCGGCTGGCTCTGATTGGTTGCCAATTCTCCCTGCAGGCGAATGTTGAGCGATTCAATGCGACCACCGGCCAGTTGCGCGACGAGGTTGCCTAGAGTTTCCGCCAATTGGAGATAGGGACGGAGTTGTTCCAGTAGATCGGGACGCAATCCGGGAATGTTGACCGCAGAGCGCGCGGGTAGTCCCAGCAGCACATCACGGATCTGTTCAGCCACATCGATCGCCACATTAATTTGAGCTTCTTCAGTGGATGCACCCAAATGCGGAGTAAGCAGCAATTCTTTACCCACCTCTCGCAGGGGAGAGTCGGCTTCTAGCGGTTCGTTTGCATACACGTCCAGAGCCGCTCCCGCAATCTTGCTGTGTTTCAGAGCATCAACCAATGCTTTTTCGTCGATGATGCCACCTCGGGCACAGTTGATGATCCGCGCTGTTGATTTCATTTTGGTCAGCGCTGCTTGGTTAATCAGGTTCGTCGTTTCAGGCGTTTTAGGCAAGTGCAGCGTAATGTAATCAGCCTCTTGCAACAAAATATCCAGATCCACGAGGCGGCAGCCCAGTTGTTCCGCTCGTTCGTGTGACACAAAGGGATCGTAGGCCAACAGTTTCATGCCCATCGCCTGCGCGACGGTAGCAACATGGGCCCCGATTTTACCCAAGCCGACAACACCCAGCGTTTTTTTATAGACTTCTACGCCCGTAAAACTTTTGCGATCCCACTTGCCACTTTTGACAGATAGATTGGCATCGGCAATGAAGCGCGACATGCCCATCATCATGGCGATCGCATGTTCTGCTGCCGCGATCGTGTTGCCTTCGGGCGAGTTCACAACGATGATCCCCCGCCGAGTGGCTGCTGGCACATCGACATTATCAACACCAACCCCAGCCCGACCAATGATTTTGAGCTGGCTGCCCGCATCAATGATTTCTTTAGTGACACGAGTGCCAGAGCGGATCATCAGGGCATCATATTCAGAAATAATTTGGATGAGTTCTTCGACAGGTAAATTTGTTTTGACATCAACTTGAGCAACTTGAGAAAGAATTTCAAGCCCAGCTTGATCGATTGGATCGGACACAAGAACCTTTGGCATGGCAGGCGATGGGAGTTAAAGATAGACAGGCAAACCGATCAATTACCATACGTCATTTTGAAACGAATTGTTAGAAATTCGCCTGTTTTTTTAAAGTGTCTTGATTGACGGCTGGCATCATTCAAAAGTCTTAATGTATAACCGATGACAAGTAGCTTTTTGATTCCGACAAGGTTTGTGTTTAACCGTGTGCGTTTCTTTGGCAAAACCACGATCGCCCTTTTGCTGGGTGCGGGGCTGAGCAGTTGTAAGGCATTTGACCAGCTCTTTGCCCCAACGGAACCCTGGCTGACACCGGATGAATTGGTCGTCATTGTCAATCGGGCTGACCCATTGAGTGTGCAGATTGGGGAATATTATCAGCAGCAGCGGCAGATTCCAGCACGCAACATCATCACCGTCAATTTTCCTCCCGGACAACCAGAGCTATCTCCCCAAGAATTTGAGTTGATCAAAACAGCGATCGAGGCTGAAATTCCTAGCTACATTCAAGCGTATGCGCTCACCTGGGCTGCCCCGTATCGCGTGGGTTGCATGTCAATCACCAGTGCCTTTGCCCTGGGATTTGATGAAGCTTACTGTGCGCAGGGATGCAAGCCCACCAAACCCAATCCCTACTTTAACTATGATGGCGATCGCCCCTTCCAAGAGTTGCAAATTCGCCCAACGATCGCCATTGCTGCAACCACATTCAACCAGGCAAAAGCCCTCATTGATCGAGGAATTAACAGTGATAGTAATTTCCCCAGTGGCACCGCCTATTTGCTCAAAACCAGCGATCCAGCCCGGAACGTGCGATCGCAGCTTTACCCGCAAGTAACCCAATTTATTGCTCCACGGTTTCAAACTGAAATCATTCAAGCGGACAGCTTAAGCAACAAGCTGGATGTGATGTTCTACTTCACAGGATTGGCCCAAGTCGAGCACATTGAAAACAACCAGTTTCTCCCCGGCGCGATCGCCGATCATCTCACCTCCTTTGGCGGCATGCTTACCGACAGTCCCCAAATGAGCAGTTTACGTTGGTTAGAAGCAGGCGCAACCGGCAGTTATGGCAATGTAGTAGAACCGTGTAACTTCCCTCAAAAATTTCCCCATCCCGCCGTTGTCATGACGCATTACCTGAACGGTGACACTTTACTAGAAGCTTACTGGAAAAGCGTGGTGATGCCTGGGCAAGGCATTTTCATCGGGGAACCCCTGGCTCGTCCTTTTGCCCGTTTTCAAGCGCGGCATTAGTAGAAGGTTTCGCCTTCTGCTCTCCGCCTTCTGCCCTCTGCCTTCCTGCACCAGTTGCATCGTCGGCTTGCCCCCTGCCTATCCAAAGAAGATTGTTTTGAGAAATCGGGCACTCTAAACATATTCTTCGGAAAACGCAGATGGTTTTCTCGTAAACGTGATTGACAATCGTTGCTTCGATGTATGGATTTGATTTTTGTGCATTTCCCCCTGAGTTTAACGGGCTGGTTCGTTGCGATCGCCGTTACTGCTGGCTTTTGGCTCCACCAAAAGCAGAAGATCCTGGGAAGTGAGGAACGCCTCCGCAGTTTGCTGCAACACACCAAGGTCGGCATGATCTTATTTGACACAAACGCACTGGTATTAACCAGCAACCAGGCCGCACTCGATTTGCTCAATGTCGAAACGGAAGAAGAATTGCGTTGGCGATCGTCTCAGGCTATGTGGCGATTTTTTGACGAGGATGGGACGCTTCTGGCCCCCCATGACTTTCCCCTGGAACAAGCACTGCGTAGTGGTCGCCCGGTGGATAACGCCATTGTCGGCATCGAAATTCCAGGCAGCAACGACTATCGCTGGCTCTCCGTCCACTACATTCCGCAAATTTCAAAAGACGGAAAAATCCAACGAGTAATCGGCACTTTTATCAACATCACTCAACAAAAGCGGGCTGAAGCGGCACTACAACAAAGCAACTTGCGGTATCAAAACCTGGCCAATAACATCCCTGGCATGATTTACCAGATAGTGATGCAGCCCAATCAACGGTTTCAATTTACTTACGTCAGTTCTGCTTGCAAAGAAATTTTTGGTTTAGAAACGAGGGAATTGCTCCAGAACATTGATTTAGTGTGGGAGTTTATTCACCCGGATGATATCCGCCCCTTGCGACAAACGTTTGTAAAATCAGCCGAAACATTTGACCTTTGGGATTTCACCTGGCGCATCAAAGTCGGTGAGCAGATAAAGTGGTTGCATGGGGTCTCACGGCCTGTCAAGCGATCGGATGGGGTCATCGCTTGGGATGGGCTGATTACAGACATCACCGATCGCATCCTCTCGGAAGAGCGGTTGCGGAAAAGTGTTGAACGAGAACGTAGCATCGCGCGAGTCATTCAACGAATGCGCCAAACCTTAAAACTAGAGCGGATCTTTAGCGACACCACAGAGGAACTACGAGACGCACTCCATTGCGATCGTGTCGTGATCTATCGCCTCTCCACAGAGCCACGCAATCAAGTCGCTTCCGAGTCGGTTGCCCACGGGTGGAATTCCACCGTTGATCGATGCCCCAACGCCGCTCAAGTGTTTACGCCCCATTGGTTTCAAATTCGAGAGACAACTGACACGATGGGGATTAGCTATTGCAATGTGGCCGATATCTATCAAGCTGGTTTAGCGGCCAAAGATATTGCTTGCCTCGAACATTTGCAAGCAAGAGCCTACTTAAGTGTGCCAATCTTTCGAGGGCATCAGCTCTGGGGCTTCTTGGTGGCTTATCACAACGCCGCTCCCCACATTTGGGACAGTGCTGAAGTCAAAATTATGTTGCAAATTGGCAACCAGTTGGGTGTCGCTGTGCAACAGGCAGAACTATTGGAACAAACCCAGCAACAAGCCGCAGAACTACAACAGGCCAAAGAAGCAGCCGATGCCGCCAACCGCGCTAAGAGTGAATTTTTAGCAAACATGAGCCATGAGTTACGCACTCCCCTCAACGCGATTTTGGGATTTACTCAGCTCATGGGCCGCGATCGATCGCTGTCCACGGAATACCAGGAGTACATTGAGATTATTAGTCGCAGTGGTGAGCATCTGCTGACGCTTATCAACAACGTGCTGGAAATGTCCAAAATTGAAGCAGGTCGGATTGCGCTAAACGAGACCGTTTTCGACCTCTACCGCCTATTGGATAACTTACGCCTCATGCTCAAGCTCAGAGCAACCTCCAAAGGCTTAGCTCTCAACGTTGAACATACGCCCACAGTTCCCCGTTACATCCGCAGCGATGAAGGTAAACTGAACCAAATTCTGATCAATCTGCTTAGCAATGCCATTAAATTTACGCAATCTGGGCATGTCACGCTCCGCATTGATGCCCCCCCTGCTGCCTCTGATTCTGCCCTCTGCTATCTCACCTTTGAAGTTGAAGATACTGGAATTGGCATTGCCTCAATTGATTTGTCCAGTATTTTTGAAGCCTTTGGGCAGACAGAAGCAGGCGTAAAAGCCAAAGAAGGCACGGGGTTGGGGTTGGCCATTAGCCAGCGATTTGCCCACCTAATGGGAGGCCATATCTCGGTCGTTAGCACGCCACACCAAGGCAGCATCTTCACCCTGACGATTCCGGTCGAGCCAACCGCGCCACCAGCGGAGTTGAGTTGGGTTACAACGCAAGCAACGATCGTTGGCATTGCCCCAGCGCAAGCTAACTTGCGGATGCTAATTGTGGACGATGATGCCATTAATCGCAAGCTACTGGCAAAACTGTTGTCAGCTCTAAAATTTGAGGTGCAGGAAGCCACGAATGGATTGGAGGCGATCGCGGCCTGGAAAACCTGGCAGCCTCATCTCATCTGGATGGATATGCAAATGCCAGAGATGGATGGTATCGAAGCAACAAAACAAATTAAAACCAGTTCGATCGCTCACCCAACGATCATCGTCGCGCTCACTGCCAGCGTTTTTGAAGAACAACGCCAAAAGATTCTAGCCGCTGGATGTGACGACTTCATTCGCAAACCCTTTAAGAAAGAAGAGATATTATCTTGTATTGCTAAATATTTGCATGTGGATTTCCTTTATGAAAACAATTCGTTCACGCTAGAATACAAGACCGCTCCGGTTAAACCGGAGACTCAATTCCCTCCCCTTTCCCCAGACCTACCGACCCTGATGTCATCAGAATGGTTGACGCAAGTGCATTATGCTGCGGCTCAGGGCAGTGATGAAAAGCTATCCGCCTTAATTCAGCAAATACCCGCCGACCATCCCTGCCTCATCAAAACTCTGACTCAGTTGATGACTGACTTTCAATTTGAACAGATCATGGAACTCGCAACTCTATCCCTTCCTTCCGAGGTAAAAGGGCAAGCTGATGACTGAGCAACCTTCACCCTTATCACGAGTTGATGTTCTGGTTGTGGATGACACCCCAGAAAACATTCGCCTGCTTTCGAGTATGTTGACGCGGGAGGGTTTTTACGTTCGCAAAGCCTTGAACGGCCAAATGGCACTTACCGCAGTAGATACACTCCTGCCCGATTTGATTCTGTTAGACATCATGATGCCTGATATGGACGGCTATACAGTCTGTCAGCGTTTGAAGGCAAACCCTACAACTCAAGAAGTTCCAGTCATTTTTCTCAGTGCCTTGGGAGATGCACTGGATAAGGTAAAAGCTTTTCAATCGGGCGGAGCAGATTACATCACGAAACCATTCCAGATTGAAGAAGTGTTAGCCAGAATTAATCATCATCTAGCTTTGAAAGCGGCGACTCAAGAAATTCGCCAGCTCAATGCTCATTTGGAACAACGAGTGCAGGAACGAACACAGCAATTGGAGCTAGCCCATGCCCAATTACTGAAAATGGCATTGTCTGATCCGTTGACGGGGTTACTGAATCGAGCGGCTTTGATTGAACGGTTAGAGTTATCGTTGCATCGAGCGGCAATGGATGCATCTCATCAATTTGGTGTGCTATTGCTGGATTGCGATCGCTTCAAAATTATCAATGATTCGCTTGGGCATGAGTCTGGCGATCGGCTTCTAATTGAAATTTCTCAACGTTTACAACAGTTACTACAACCCTCTGATGTTTTAGCTCGGCTAGGTGGAGATGAGTTTGTCTTGGTGTTAACAGATCCGAATCAAGTTAAAGATGTTCATGAATTTTCCAATCTAGTCTTAGAAACATTCTCAGAGCCATTCTTTTTACAAACTCAGCAAGTCTTCATCAATGTCAGCATTGGCATCGTTATTTGTGACTCAAAATATGACAAGCCAGAACATATCTTGAGAGATGCAGATACAGCAATGTATCACGCCAAAGCATCCGGCAAGGCGCAATTTTGTTTGTTTGAACGAACGATGCATGATTCAGCCTTGCGTTTCTTACAACTCGAAAATGATTTACGACGGGCAATTCAAGAACAAGAATTTGTGTTGCACTATCAGCCCATTATCTGTCTCAAAACAAGTCAGATTGTTAGTGTTGAAGCTTTAGTGCGTTGGAAGCATCCAACGCAGGGAATTGTTTCACCGATCGAGTTCATTCCCCTCGCCGAAGAAACGGGGCTAATTCAACAGATTGGGCTCCTCGTTCTTAAACAAGCTTGTCAACAACTGAAGCAGTGGCAAACTCAGGGTTTAGTTAGCCCTGATTTGAGTATTAGCGTCAACCTGTCTGCCCATCAATTTACCCAAACTGATTTAACAAAACACATTCACAAGACTTTGGCCGAAACTCAACTGGATCCTCAATGCTTGAAGTTAGAAATCACTGAAAGTGCAATTATGCGAAACCCTCACTTGGCAGCAAACATCCTGCGTCACTTGCGGCAGCAACACATTCAACTCAGCATGGATGATTTTGGTACGGGCTATTCCTCATTGAGCTACCTGCATTCATTCCCAATGGACAACCTGAAAATCGATCGCTCATTTGTCCAAAGCTTACACGAAATGCCCTCAACTCAAGGGTTAGTTCCCATCATTGTGGCGATCGCCAAAACCATGAAGATGAAAGTCACCGCTGAGGGCATTGAAACCGCCGAGCAACTTGAGCAACTGCGATCGTTGAACTGCGACTTTGGCCAGGGTTACCTATTTTCCCCACCACTTGAACCCGCCCAAGTCATTGAGCTAATTGCCCAAAATCCTCAATGGTAGAGGGAGGTGAGAAATCCGGCGGTTGGAGGTTAGGGGTTGGGGGTTAGGTTCTAGACAAACGTCTCTCCCCCTCACCCCCACGCTC
>Ga0224722_1000468_pt1 | contig 23388 bp, 23 predicted proteins | sample Balambano_FR1_Me_FD_161646 | JGI IMG/M metagenome (GOLD analysis project Ga0224722, IMG submission 161646) | Freshwater sediment microbial communities from Lake Towuti, South Sulawesi, Indonesia - Balambano_FR1_MetaG | ecosystem: Environmental > Aquatic > Freshwater > Lake > Sediment | place... | reverse complement strand
GGCTTGGATGTGTTGGCCACGGGCGGCGTCGGCATCGGCGGCGACACATTCGACCGGGCCATCTTCCGGCGGGCGTTGCTGCCGTGGTTTGGTGGTGACGTGCGCTGGGGACAGCAGCGCGCGCCATTGCCGGCCCACATCCTGGATGCGCTGGGCGATTGGCAGGACATCCCGGCGCTCGCCACAGCCGAGACGTTGCGCTTCTTGCGTGAGGCGCAGCCAAGCAGCGACGACCCGCTGCGGCTGATGGCGCTGGAGGACTTGATCAGCAAGGGCTACGCCTACGACCTGTATGAGCGCGTCGAGGCGGCGAAGGTGGCGCTGTCGTCACAGCGCATGGCCGTGATCGCGTATGACTCCGGCGCTGCCTCGGTCTGGCAGCCGATGACGCGCGCGCAGTTTGAGAGCGCCATCGCCCGCGAACGCAGAGCCATTGGCAACGTGGTGGATGAGGCGTTGGCCCGCGCCGGCGTGGATGCATCGCAGGTGGATGTGGTGGTGCGCACGGGCGGCTCATCGTCCATCCCGTGCTTCGTGGATGTGTTGGCGGAGCGCTTTGGGCGGGAGAAGATCGTCGAACAGGCGTTGTTCACCGGCGTGGCGGCCGGCCTGGCGGTGAGGGCGCAAGAGTTGGGGATGGCAGCAAATGCGTAAGTCGGTCATTTCGAGTGCGAAGCACGGGAAATCCCTGCGGACTAGGCTGCGCATGTTACGCCGCAGGGATTCCTCGGCCTCCGGCCTGCTCAGAAACATGCCTTCGGCTGTAGGGGTCGCTCTACCCCATGCGGGGCACAAGTCCGCAGCGACCCCTACAGCCGACGACGGCGCGCTACGGAGAGCGCGCCCTACCGTTTCTGCCGCGTCGTCTGGTCCGCGGCCATCTTGAACTCGGAATGACAAATTCATAGCCATGCATCTGGGTATTGATTTCGGCACGACCAACAGCGCAGCGGCGATCATCGGCGACGACGGCCAGCCGCGCGTGTTGCCGCTGGATGAGCATGCGGCCAACGCCGGCACGTTGCGCACGGTGCTCTACGTCGAGCGCGACGGCAACATGCGCATCGGCAGCGATGCCATCGCCGCACATCGCGCCCAGAACGTCGGCCGCTTGCCGCGCTTCGTCAAGCAATGGATCGCCGAGATTGACGTGGTCATCACCGAGGGCGGCACGATCGTGCTGGACATCTTCTCCGACGTGGACGCCGATGCGCCCGGTCGCCTGCTGCACTCGCTCAAGGGGCCGCTGGCCAGCGACTATGAAGGCACGATGCTGTTCGGCACAGCCTTTACGTTGGAAGCACTGATCGCCGAATTTTTGTCGCGGCTGCGCCATCGCATCGAGCAAACGACCGGACAACGCGTGACGCGTGCGGTGTTTGGCCGGCCGGTCAACTTCGCCAACGCCAAGAGTGATGCTGATAACGCCATGGCCGAATCGCGCCTGCGCGAGGCAGCGCGCCTAGCCGGCTTCGACGATGTGACGTTTGAGATGGAACCGATTGCGGCCGGGCTGGCCTTCGGCGCGGGGCACAACCTGAGCGCTGGCGAGCACGCGCTGGTGTTCGATTTCGGCGGCGGCACGCTCGATGTGGCGGTGCTGCGCGTCGAGCAGGGCGGGGCGCAACGCGTGCTGGCGACGGGCGGTGTCGGCATCGCCGGCGACCGCTTTGACCAGGCGCTGTTCAAGCGCGCCGTGCTGCCGTGGCTGGGTGCACACACGCGCTGGGGGCCGCAGAAGTTGCCGCTGCCGGCGCACCTGCTGGAGGCGCTGAGCGATTGGCAGGATGCGGCGGCGCTGTGCAACATGCCCACGCTCGGCTTCATCCGCGATGCGCAACGGCAGAGCGACCAACCCATTCGGCTGCTTGCGCTGGAGGATTACATCGCGCGCGGCTATGCCTACGAAGTGTTCGAGCAGGTTGAGCGCTGCAAGGTGGATTTGTCGGCGCGGCGCTTCGGCGTGATCGGGTTCGACCCTTCGACAGGCTCAGGGCAGGCTGCGATCTCGGTGTGGCAACCGGTGACGCGGCCGCTGTTTGAGAGCGCCATCGCCCGCGAGGGCCGTCTGATCCGCGACATGATCGCCGATACGTTGCTGCGGGCTGAGGTGAAGGCTGGGCAGATTGACCACGTCATCCGCACCGGCGGCTCGTCGTCCATCCCGTATTTCATCGAGATGCTGGCCGGCCTGTTCGGGCGCGACAAGATCGTCGAAGAAGATCTGTTCACCGGCGTGGCGGCGGGGTTGGCTGTTCGCGCAGCATCCCCCTCATAGCCCATTCGGGCCACAAGCCCTAACCCTCTCCTCGCAGGGGAGAGAGGATAAAGCGGCGTGTATATTCCCCCCGCATGGGCAAGCACTACGACGAACTGACAGCGCGCATGGCCGAGGTGATTGACCTCAACCACGCCGAGTCGCTGCTGAACTGGGATCAAGAGACGTATATGCCAGCGGGTGGGGCGATGGCGCGCAGCCACCACCTCGGCACGCTCAGCAAGGTCACGCACGACATGGCCGTCGCGCCCGCCATTGGGCGGCTGATCAAGGCTGCGGCCAAAGAGCAGGACGTGACCAAGAGCGCCGTCAAATCGGCCATGCTGCGCGAAGCCAAGCGCGGCTACGACCGCAGCAAGAAGCTGCCGAGCGACTTTGTGGCCGAGATGAGCCGCACGCGCTCACAAGCGCAGCAGGTGTGGATCAAGGCGCGCCAGGCCTCGGACTTCAAGCAGTTTGCGCCGTGGTTGAAGAAGAATCTGGACTTTGCTCGCCGCGCCGCCGACTACTTTGGCTGGCAGGATCATCCCTACGATGCATTGCTCGACGTATATGAGCCGGGGATGAAGTCGGCTGAGGTGAAGGCCATCTTCGCCAACCTGCGCAACCAGACCGTGCCACTGGTTCATGCTATCGCACGTGCCGCTGCACACGTGAGCGACGCATGCCTTAGCGGCCACTTCGCCAAAGAAGCGCAGCAGGCATTTGCCGAGGATGTATCGCGCAAGATTGGCTACGACTACGCGCGCGGGCGGCTCGATTACACCGCGCACCCGTTTTGCACCAACTTCAGCCGCGACGACGTGCGCATCACCACGCGTGCCGACGAGTCGTTCTACAACACGCTGTTCTTCAGCGTGCTGCACGAGGCCGGCCACGGCATGTATGAGCAAGGCATCGCGCCAGCGTTCGACCGCACACCGCTGGGCGGCGGCGCGTCGTTGGGCCTGCACGAGTCGCAATCGCGCCTGTGGGAGAACCTGGTCGGTCGCAGCCGCGCGTTCTGGCAGCACTTCTATCCGCAGTTACAGGAGCATCTGCCACACTTCAAGGATGTGCCGCTCGATGTGTTCTACGGCGCGATCAACAAGGTCGAGCCATCGCTCATTCGCATCGAGGCCGACGAGCTGACCTATAACATGCACATCTTCACGCGTTTTGAGCTGGAGTTGGCCTTGCTCGAAGGCTCACTCAAGGTGAAGGATTTGCCCGAGGCGTGGCGCGCCAAGTATCAGAGCTACCTGGGCATCACGCCGCCGAATGATGCGCTGGGTTGTTTGCAGGACATTCATTGGTCCATCGGCCTGATCGGCTACTTCCCGACCTACACATTGGGCAACATCATCTCGGTGCAACTGCTCGACAAGATCAAGCGCGACATCCCCGATCTTGACGGGCAGATCGCGCGCGGCGAATTCGGCGCGCTGTTGGGTTGGCTGAACAAAAACATTCATCAGCACGGCCGGTGCTTCCCGCCCACCGAGTTGATCAAGCGCGCCACCGGTCAATCGCTCACCGCCGCGCCCTACGTCGCCTACCTCACCGGCAAGTTCAGCGAGATTTATGGACTTGCGGACGAAAAGAGTAATCCAACGCATTGACCTTTGCGTTTTGCGTTTAACGACTCACGCAAAACGTAAAACGCAAACGAGCACCCATCATGACCTCATACCGTTACGCCATCGTCGGTGCAGGCGCGGGCATCGCCGAGTCGCATTTGCGCGCGCTGTCGCAACTGCCGGAAGACAAGATCGTGGGCATGGCCGACCTGAGCGAGGCGCGGGGCAAGCCGCGCGCCGACGCAGCTGCATGCCCGTTCTTCACTGACCACCAAGCCATGATCGAGGCGACCAAGCCGGACGTCGTGGTGATTTGCACGCCGCATCCCTTCCATGCGCAGATTGCTGTGGACGCATTCGAGCGCGGCGCACATGTGCTGACCGAGAAGCCGATGGCGATCCAGGTGGCTGATGCCGACCGCATGATCGCCGCTGCCGATACGACCGGCAAGCTTCTCGCAGTCAACTTTCAACAGCGCTTCCGGCCAGTGATCGTGCGCGCAAAAAAGTTTGTTGACGAAGGAGAGTTGGGCGCGCTGATGCGGGCCGAAGCGAGCGAGAGTTGGTATCGCACAGCGGCGTATTACCAGCAAGCCCCGTGGCGCGGCACGTGGCGCGGCGAGGGTGGGGCGATTTTGATGAACCAGTCGCCACACACGATGGACCTGCTGTGTTACCTGGCTGGCGAGCCGATCAAGGTGTGGGGTTGGGCAAGGACGCGCCTGCACGCCATCGAGTGCGAGGACACGGCCCAGGCGATGCTGGAATTCGGCAATGGCGCGCCCGGATACTTCACCTCCAGCACGGCCGAGGCGGTCGGCCGGCCCAGCCAGCGCATCGTCGTGGTGGGCGAACTGGGCATGCTGGACATCGGCGACGCACGCCTGACGCTGACGCGCTTCAAGCAGGGCGTGCGCGAGTTCGCGGCCGAATCGCCGAATCCGTATGCCTCGCCGGAGGCGATTGACGAGACGATTGATCTGCCGGGCGACGGCGGTGGGCACCTGGCGGTGTATCGCGACCTGGAGGCGGCAATTGCCGAAGGCCGCCAGCCGCGTGTGAGTGGCCGCGAGGCGCTGATGGCTCTTGAATTGGCGAACGCAATCCTGTACTCGGCGCACATTGGCCAGGCCGTCACGTTGCCGTTGGATCGAAAAGCATACGCCGACTTTCTGGCCGATAAGCAGACCGTCATTCCGACCGAAGGGAGGAATCCCTGATGCGTCAAATCAGACGGGCATCAATCGGCCCAAACCCACCGTGGCTCAGTTGCATTTAGCGCAACAGGGATTTCTCGACCGGCCTGCCGTTGGCCGAGCGCATTCGTGACAACCTAGTCTGCGTCAAGTTTTTGATTTAACCGCGGAGACGCCGAGTTCGCCGAGCAACGCATTTTTGCTCTGCGATCTCCGCGCCTCTGCGGTGAAGAACGTTGTGAATATACAGAAGTTGCTGCCCGTCATCGCCTCTATCGCCATCATTCTCCTGGTCGCATTCCTGCGCGACCGCTCGAAGACGCTCGCCGTCATCCTCTCGACGATGCCGATCAACATCACACTGGGCTTGTGGGTGATCTTCGGCACAGGCGAATACGACCAGCAGACGGCAACACTGTATGTGCGCGCACTGCTGCCTGGATTGAGTGCGACGATGGTATGGATCGTGGTCGTGTTCTTGTTGCTGCGCCTCGGATTGAACCTGCTGCCAGCGGTGATCGGTGGCTATGCAGTCTGGGCGGTGCTGATCTTCGTGTTTATGCAGCTTGGCTGGATTGTGGTGAACCGATGAAGCTCCCCCATGCAACACTTCCGGATTGGCAAAATGCAGGCGACGAAGAGCGCTTGGAGAAGCTGCGGCTGATGATCGAAGACTTGTATCGCTATCAACTCGCTGAGCATGTCCAGCGCGTGATCGAAATGCTGGCGCAACACCCGTGCGCCGACGAGAAGGAGGCGCAGGATGTGCGACGCATCATCGAGATGGCCCGACTGCATCCGAATATCTTCAGCCCACTGTGCGAGGTCGGCCACATCACCGGCTCGGCGTTGATCGTGCACCCGCCCACGCGGCGGGTGCTGCTGAATCATCACCGCAAGTTCGACCGCTGGATGCAGTTCGGCGGGCACATGGACAACGACCTCGCCCCGCACATCACCGCGTTGCGCGAGGCGCGCGAGGAGAGTGGGTTGAGCGATGTGTGGCTGTTGCCCTCAGACCTCCGGGGTCTCAAAGACCCCGGAGGTCTAGGCACCGCACCACGCCCCTTCGACGTAGACATCCATGTCGTGCCACAGCGCGGCGACCGGCCAGAACACCTGCACCTCGACCTGCGCTACCTCGTCACGACTGATGCGCCGGATGCGATTTCGACCAGCGACGAATCGCTCGACGTGCGCTGGTTCAGGCTGGATGAACTCGACGCGCTGAACCTGGAACCCGGTGTGTGGCGCATGATCCGAAAGGCCTTCCCTACAATCATTTGAGGATTGGTGTATAACGCCCGCCATGCGCACCGCCGAACCCATCACCCGCACCAAGATTGATGAACTGCTCCACTTTCTGCCTGGCTTCGAGCGGCCATTTCGTGAGTTCATCATGCGCTGGGAGGGCGGTCATCCTCAGCCAGATGGCTCGGTCACGATGCCGTATCCGGTTTACTCGGCGGACGTCAACTTGTTCTTCCACTACGTCAGCCAACCGTGTTGGTGCGACTTCGACTACACCCACAAGCGGGCAGATGTGATGCTGGATGACGACGCTTTGATCGCCCGCGCCACTTTGGAGGAGATACGTACGATGCTCACGTATTGCGCGCGAGGCGAGAAGCAGTGCGACGGCTTCTGGGGTGGGGTGCTGCGACGTGGCCGGGCGCAGGCGGTGCTGCGCAGACTGGCGCAACTGCGAGACGCGATATAAACAAAAAACCTCCGGGGTCTGCGAGACCCCGGAGGTTTACTTTCGCTTATAGCTCCCCGCGCCATTTGCGCGCGCCTTCGCAGTTGCACGCCTTCACCTTCTTGCCGCTGTCGCAAAACGGGCAAATGTCGTTGCGCCCAATCTTGGCCGAGGCAGCGGGCTTGGGTTTGCCGTTGCCAGCGCCGGCGCTACTGGCCGAGCTGCTGCCCCCGCTGGTCTTCAGTGCGCCGCGCTCGATGGCGCGATCCACGGCCGACTTGCCGCCGATGGCGGCCTGAGCTTGCGCTTGCGCTTGGCGACGTGGCTGCCCGTTGCTGGTGCCGTTGGCCTGAGCCTGCTGACGGGGCTGCGGCGCTTGCACATTGAACTGCACGTTGAACACGCGGTGCGCCACTTGTTCGCGCATCGTGTCGAGCATCTCGGCGTAGGTGTTGCTGGCCTCGGTACGGTATGCCACCAACGGATCGCGTTGCGCGTAGGAGCGCAGACCGATGCCCTCGCGCAACTCGTCCAGGTCGGTCAGATGCTTGACCCACAGTTGATCCACCGTCTGGATCATGATGGCCCGGTCTCGGAACAAGCGGATGCCGTCGAAGAAGGCCTTGCCCAGCGCGTCGCGCTCATCGTCTGGAATGTCGGCCAGCGGCGTCTTTTCTAACTCCGGCGTGAGCGCGTCGCCCAGGTGCTTTTGCGCCCATGTGTAGATGCTGCGCTGCATCGGGTCGCGGCTCTCGCGCATCTGCTCCAGCGTCACGCCCGCCAGGGTGGCCTGCGTCTGCATGACTTTGGCGAATTGGTCGAGGCCGGCGTCGTAACGCTCCTCGGCCCGAACGCTCAAGTCTTCGATGATCTCGTCGCGCGTGCCCTTGGCCCACGGCGTGACGTCAAAGTTCTTGGGCAGCGGGACGATCACGCGCGCCTCGTTCGTCAGGCCCTGCAAGTCCCAGTTCTCGGGCAGGTCGCCGGCGGTGTGGTCTTTCACCAGCGCCTCGATCTCGCCGTCCACCATGTCCATCACGCTGTCCTTGAGGTCGTCCTTCTCGAGGATGGTGCGGCGCTGGCGATAGATCACCTCGCGCTGGCGGTTGATGACGTCGTCATATTGCACCACGTGCTTGCGGATGTCGAAGTTGTAGCCCTCGACTTTCTCCTGGGCCTGTTCGATGCTCTTGCTGAGGATGCCGTACTCCAGCGGCACGTCGTCCTCCATCTTCATCCGCTCCATCAGCCCTTTGACGCGTTCACCGCCAAAGCGGCGCATCAGCTCGTCGTCCAGCGAGACGTAGAAGCGGGTGCTGCCGGGGTCGCCCTGGCGGCCGCAGCGGCCGCGCAACTGGTTGTCAATGCGGCGCGCCTCGTGCCGCTCGGTGCCGATGACGTGCAGACCGCCGAGTTCCAAGACCTTCTTCTTGTCCTCGTCGGTCTCGCGTTTAGCTTCGTCAAGCGCGGTCTGCCATTCCTCAGGCGAAATCTCGGTCAGGTCTTTGCCCTGCTTGCGCAGCCGCTCGCGGGCGATGCCTTCGGGGCTGCCGCCAAGCAGGATGTCCACACCGCGACCGGCCATGTTCGTGGCAATAGTGACGGTGCCTGGCCTGCCTGCCTGCGCGATCACGGTCGCCTCTTTCTCGTGCTGCTTGGCATTCAACACCTGATGCTTGACCCCCTTGCGGTCGAGCAGCTTGCTCAGGTGCTCACTGGTCTCGATCGAGATCGTGCCCACCAGCACCGGCCGGCCGGTCTTGGACGCGTCCGCGATTTCGTTGACCACTGCCTGAAACTTGGAGTTGGCGTTCTTGTAGACCAGATCAGCGTAGTCGAGGCGGCGATAGTACCTGCGTTCACCCTTCGGATCTACGAACACGGTGACCGGCGAGCCGTCCACGAACTTGTCCTGCCTCTCGACCAGCTTCTTTTGCATCGCTTGATATTCGATGTTGGTCGGCAGCGGCACCACTTCCAGGCTGTAAATCTTGAAGAACTCTTCGGCCTCGGTCATGGCCGTGCCGGTCATGCCCGATAGCTTGTCATACATCTTGAAGAAGTTCTGGAAGGTGATCGTGGCATAGGTGAAGCTCTCGCGCTGTACCTTCACGCCTTCCTTGGCTTCGATGGCCTGATGCAAGCCTTCGCTGAAGCGCCGGCCAAACATCTGGCGGCCGGTGAACTCGTCAATGATGATGATCTCACCCTTGTCGCTGATGATGTAATCGCGGTCGCGCTCATATACCACGTTGGCCCGCAGCGCGTTGTCGAGATACGGCGTCATCTCGGCGTGCTCAGGGGCATACAGGTTCTCGATGTCCAGCCACTTCTCGATCTTGCCGATGCCGTCCTCGGTCAACGTGACGTTTTTGGTCTTAGCCTCGACGATGTAGTCGCCGTCGGGATTCTTGTAATCATTCTTGGCGCTGGGTTGCAGGCGGCGCACCAGTTCGGAGAAACGCTTATACAGCGGCGAAGGCTCATCGGCTGGGCCGCTGATGATGAGCGGCGTGCGCGCCTCGTCAATCAACAGGTTATCCACCTCGTCAATCACCGCGAAGTTGAGCAGCGGCTGGCCTTCATCATCCACGCGCTGCACGCACTCGGCCAGCTCCTGGTTCATGTTGTCGCGCAGATAGTCGAAGCCGTACTCGTTGTTGGTGCCGTAGGTGATGTCGCACTCGTAGGCCATCTTGCGCTTGATGGGCCGCAGGTTGAGGAAGCGGTCGTCCTTCGATGGGTAGGCCGGGTCGAACTCATACGATGCCTCGTCGGGCCGGCCATCGCCGGCGCTCTGAATGATGCCGGTGCGCAGGCCGAGGAAGTGATACGTGCGGCCCATCCATTGCGCGTCGCGCTTGGCCAGGTAGTCGTTCTGGGTGACCAGGTGCACGCCGTTTCCGGTCAGCGCATTGAGATACAGCGGCAGCGTGGCCACCAGCGTCTTGCCTTCGCCAGTGCGCATCTCGGCGATCTTGCCCTGGTGCAACAGCGCGCCGCCGACGAGTTGCACGTCGTAGTGGCGCATGTTGTTCACGCGCCGGCTGGCCTCGCGCACCACGGCGAATGCCTCGGGCATGATCTTGTCGAGCGATTCACCCTCGGCCACGCGGGCCTTGAATTCATCGGTCTTGGCGCGAAGATCGGCGTCGCTGAGCTGCATCATCTCCGGTTCGAGCGCGTTGCAACGCTCGACCATCGGGCGTAGCCTGGCGAGTGCCTTGTCGCTGTCGCTGCCGAAGAGGCCTGAGAAAAGATTCTTGAACATATCGGTGGAAAGCGCCGGCAGCGAGGCTGGCGCAGTATTGTCGGGACTGTAGCGAGCGAGAATTATACGGGGATTAGCACGGCGAAAACGCATGCTCACGACGCCCTCATTCGGCTTCGCGAATGCCGGACAACCGTTGAGCAAATTGTGAACTGGACAGTGCATCGGCGCGGGCTTATGCTCCCGCGCAGAAGAACATATGGATCACGACGTTCTCAAACAGATCACGCTGTTCTCGCAATTGCCGGACGACAAGCTCGACTGGCTGATGGATCATGCCGGCCACGTAACCGTGGACGCGGGCGCAGTGCTCATGGCTCAGGGCAGCGCGCCCGATGCGCTCTACGTTGTGGTGGACGGCGAATTCGAGATCATTCGCCGCGCCGGCGACCAGGATGTGGTGATCGCCCTCACTGGTGCGGGCGGCATGCTGGGTGAAATGTCACTCATCCAGGACACCGTCCGCTCGGCCACTGCGCGCGCGTTGCGCCGGAGTAGTCTGCTGAAGATCAGCCGCGATGTGTTCGAAGAGCTGTTGTGTGGCAATAGCGCCACCGCGTTGACGATCTTGCGCACGGTGATGGCCCGGCTGCGCAACACCGAGACGATGGTGGCGCAGAACGAGAAGCTGGCCTCGTTGGGCACGCTGGCGGCCGGCCTGGCGCATGAGTTGAACAACCCCGCTGCGGCCGCCAAGCGCAGCGCGGGTCAATTGCGCTCGAGCATCAGCCAGTGGCTTGAGGCGCGCGGCGCGCTCGATGCGGTGCACCTCGACCCCGAGTTGAACGAAATCGTGGTGAGCCGGCTGCGCGATGACCTGGCCCGCAACGCCCGGCAGCCGCTCGCGCCCGATGGGCTCGACCGAAGCGACCGCGAATACGCCGTCGAGCAATGGCTGGAGGAGCGTGGCTTGGACGAGGCCTACGAGCATGCCTCGTCGCTCGTTGCCTTTGGGTGGGACGCCTCGTCACTCGAGGCGTGGACGGCCCCATTCGCGCCAGAGCAAACGCCGGTGGTAATGCGCTGGCTGGCCACAGGCTATCTGGTGCATTCGTTGCTCGACGAGGTGACCAACAGCACCGAGCGGATCAGCGAGATCGTCAAGGCAGTCAAGGACTACTCGTATCTCGATCAGGCTCCGCTCAAAGAGATTGACGTGCACGAAGGCTTGGAGAGCACGCTGACAATGCTCAAACACAAGCTGAAACAGGGTGTGACCGTGACGCGCGATTACGATTCGGCGCTGCCGCGCATCGAGGCCTACGCCAGCGAACTCAACCAGGTGTGGACGAACCTGATTGACAACGCGATTGATGCGATGGGCGGGCAGGGCGAACTGCGCGTGAAGACGTATGCACATGATGGTTGCGTGGCGGTGGAGATCGCCGACAATGGTCCCGGCATTCCTCCCGACGTGTTGCCGCGCATTCTGGAGCCGTTCTTCACCACCAAGGAGCCCGGCGTGGACACCGGCCTCGGGCTGCACGTCAGCAACAACATCGTTCTCAAGCATCGCGGCAAGATTGATGTGGACTCAAAGCCGGGTGACACGTGCTTTACCGTCATCCTACCCTTGCGGTTGAAATCAAGTTGATATCAGTTTCTCAATTCTTCATTCTGCATTCACTATCATGACCGACGAAGACATCAAGACCATTTTGAAGACGAGCAAGAGCGTGGCATCGGTCGGGCTTTCGGCCGACGAGACCAAGGACAGCTTTGGCGTGGCGGTGTATTTGCAGCGCGCCGGTTATCACCTCATCCCCATCAATCCCAGAGCCGAGGCGATTCTGGGGCAGAAGGTGTATCGCAGCGTGGCGGATATTCCGGTCAAGGTGGATGTGGTGCAAATCTTCCGGCCCGCGCCCGAAGCGCCAGCCATCGTCGCGCAGGCCATCGCCATCGGGGCAAAGGTGGTGTGGATGCAAGAGGGCATTGTGAACGAGGAAGCCGCTGCGACCGCCCGCGCCGCTGGCCTGCAGGTGGTGATGGATCACTGCATGATGCAGGAACACCGTCGGCTGGTGTCCACGTCGCCATTCTGAGTAAGCTTTGGCCTGGTACCTCACATCACGCAGAACCTCTCGCGAAGGCCGCCAATTCCGCAAAGAAATTTAGCGCACTCGGTGCTCTTTGTGAGAGATATTCTGCAAATTGCGCAACATCAGCTGGCAACTAATTTGCGCGTGCAGGCTGAGGCAGAAATCGCATTCATAGCCGCCGGCCTTGGCGACGACGTGTTGCGCGAAACATTCCTGCGGCACGCTCATTTGCAAATACAGCATCCTCACAACTGGTAGAGTTCGGCTCATGGTCAACCCAACCCGTTCCTTGAAATTAGCGTCTGCCCTGGCCGTCGTCGTGGCCGTGGCAGCGATTGCGATTCAACCTGTCGCCGCCGGTAACAGCGGTGGCGTGGTGCAAGCGCCAGTTGCACAATCAACGGCGACACCCAAGCCGACGGCCTCGCCGACGCCGCGTCCGAGAGCGACTGCAACCAAACCTGCCGCCACACCAAAGCCTGCTGCCGCTGCCACCAAGGATGCCGGCATCGTCATCCAGCCCATCAGCAAGGCGGCCAGCGTCAAGAGCTACAAGACGACTGTCATCATGAAGCTGGATGGCCAGAGCGCCGGCAAGGTCGCTAAGGGCGACTTGAATGCAGTGGTGCAGTCCATCCCGGCCAGCAAGAAGCAGAGCATCGCCATCACTGGCAGCCTGGTTTCCACATTGCTGGGTAGATATTTGCAGGGCTTGCCGGTCACGAATCCAACCGTCTTTCTAATTGGCAATCAGGTCTATGTCACGGCGCAGGCGTTGATCGTGCAGGTGTGCGCCGTGCCGCGCAACCCCATTGCCGGGCTGGATCAACTAAGCAGCGGGCTTTCGGCCGACACGTTCCTGTCGCAGATCACTGGCTCGAACAAGGTGTATGGCAAGCTCGTCGGTGATGCGACCGTCAACGGTATTCCCACGCGCCACTACAAGCTGGATGCGGCGACGATGAACACGCTGGCCAAGCAGAACAAGGCCGACGTGCAACTGAAGAGCGGTGACATCTGGATCGCTAAGCAGGGCGATTACGTGGTGCGATTGCTTATTGATGGCACGGGCAATCTGGCGGCCGGCACGGGTGTGGACTTCAAAGGCAACGCCAACCTGTCGCTGGACGTGACCGACGTCAACAAGGTTGCGGACATCACGCTGCCAGGCAGTTGCAATAACCCGGTTCAGATTTGATCTGGTCACTCGTGCACGTGCACGAGTGACTAAATCGCACCCAGCACCATCGCCAGCAAGGCCATGCGCACAAACACGCCGTAGCGCGCCTGGCGGAAGTATGCGGCGTTGGGCAACGGGTCTACATCGGTCGCAATTTCATCCACCCGTGGCAGGGGATGCATGATCGTGACGCCGGGCTTGGCCTTGCTCAAGGCCTCGGCAGTGATGACGTAGACACCACGATAAGCCACGTATTCCTCGATGGTCTCAAAGCGCTCCTGCTGGATGCGCGTGATGTAGGCCACATCGGCCTGAGCCAGCGCCGCCCCCATGTTCTCGGTTTCGATCGCGGCCACGCCATCGCTGCGTAATTGCGCCACAAGCTGCGGCGGCATGCTCAGGGCCTTGGGTGCGCACAGGATCAATTTTGTCTTCCAGTGAGCCAACGCCTTGGACAGCGAATGCACGGTGCGGCCGTTCTTCAAATCGCCGATCATGGCAACGGTCAGGCCATCCAACGCGCCCTTCTCGCGCTCGATGGTGTATAGGTCGAGCAGCGCTTGCGTGGGATGCTCGCCCGTGCCGTCGCCGGCGTTGATCACCGGCACGCCGGCGGCGTCGGCCAAGGCGCGCGCCGAACCGACGGCTGGGTGGCGCTGCACCAGCACGTCGGCATAGCTCTCCAGCATGCGCCCGCTGTCGTAGATCGTCTCGCCCTTGGCGGCGCTGCTGCTGCTCTTGGCCTCGGCCACGCTGATGACCGCACCGCCCAGCCGGTGCATGGCGCTCTCGAACGACAGGCGCGTGCGCGTGCTTGGCTCATAAAAAACGGTCGCCAGAATGCGACCGTCCAACAGCGTCAACCGTTCGCCGGCCTGGAGCCTGCGCTCAAAATCGGCGGCCTGGTCGAGGATGGCGCGAATTTCTGCCTTGCTGAGGTCGGAGATGCTGACCACATCTCGCCCGACGAGTGGATTGGTGTTCATCGGGCTTGCATTTTAATCTGTGTGTACACTCTGAGAAATGCAACTCACTGGCCGCTGCTGGGTGTACGGCGACGACGTGAACACCGACGTCATCTTCCCCGGCAAATACACCTACACCCTGACTAATCTGAATGACTTCGCAGCGCACGCTCTGGAAGATCTCGACCCCGACTTCGCCAAACAGGTTCAAGCGGGTGACATCATTGTCGGCGGCAAGAACTTCGGCTGCGGCTCGTCGCGCGAGCAGGCCGCCGTGTGCATCAAGCTGTGCGGCGTGCGCGTCATCGTCGCCAAGTCGTTTGCCCGTATCTTCTTCCGCAACTGCGTGAACAATGGCGTGCTGCCGGTCGTTTGTCCGGAGGCAGTGGACGTGATTCGAAAGGGCGACATGATCACCGTTGATCTAGAGAAAGGTGTCGTTAGTGTCAAGAGTGTCGGTAGTGTAGACACTGCCGACACCTTCCCATTCCCCCCCCTCTCGCCGTCGGTCATGGCCATCATTGATGCGGGCGGCCTGATCCCGATGCTGCGCAAGAAGCTTGGCACCGAGCATTTGCCGATGCCGGAAGTCAAGTTCGCCAGCGAAGGGTGATTGTGCTCGTTGGGCAATCGTTTTGCCCGATGTCTACTGCGTTGACCCGGCAGGACGATTCGGGGTGTGGCGCTCATTCAGCCGCGCGAGCACATCGCGCAGCGGCACGCCGCGCTCGTTCAGCAGCACCAGCAGGTGGAAGAGCAAATCGGCGCTCTCGTCAATCACCCGCTCGTCGTCCTGCGCCACGCCGGCCATGGCCGTCTCCAGACCCTCTTCGCCCACCTTCTGCGCGATCTTGAAGCGGCCCTTCTCAAACAGGCGCGCGGTGTAGCTCTCGTCAGGCGTAGCGGCGCGGCGCGAGGCGACAATCCCTTCCAGTTCATCCACAAACCCCGATGCAGGAGGCTCATGTATGTTGCCGTCGAGGTCTTGCCAGAAGCAACTCTCGCGGCCGGTGTGACAGGTTGGGCCGGCCGGAAGGGCGCGGATGAGCAGACAATCCGCGTCACAGTCTGCGCGAATTTCGCGCACGCGCAGCACGTTGCCGCTGGTCGCGCCCTTGTGCCACAGCGCCTGGCGGCTGCGCGACCAGAACCACACTTCGCCGCTCTCGCGTGTGTGTCGCAACGATTCCTCGTTCATCCAGCCGAGCATGAGCACGCGGCCGGTGAGAGCGTCTTGGATGATAGCGGGGATGAGGCCAGCGGCGTCGAATGTGAGCATGTTGACAATGATAGCCGCCGGCCGAGTCACGCGGCGTCACGGATGCTAGTTCTGCGGCAATCTGCGCACAACCCGGCGATAACGAGATGGCTGGGTTGAGCCTCGAATCCGTATTGCCGCAGGAGCATGTCGCTCATGGCCTGCACCACGTCGTGCCCGATTTCTTGTTGCTTGCCACAATTGCGGCAGATCAGATGATGATGCGGCCGCGGCCGGGCGATCTCATACCAAGTCTCGCCGTCATCCGTGGTTGCGGAGACCACGAGACCTAAATCCACGAATAGCTTGAGTGTGCGATAGAGCGATGACTGGTCAATCGTGTCGTCCACCTGGCGCACGCGTGAGAATACCTGCTTGAGCGTGGTGTGGCCGCGGCCCTCGCACACGGCGTCCAGGATGACGAGCCGTTGGCGGGTGACGCGGTGGCCGGCATTGCGCAGCACCGTTTCGTAGTCCAGATTCTCGTGTGCCATTACGCCTGAGTGGCCTGCAACCGCACGCGCACGACGACATGCCCGCGCGCCGCGTACGCAATCTGTTCATCCGTGGGTTCGCCGTCCTGACCCAGTTCGAGATTGATCATGAATGCTCGCTTGACTCCCGCTTGCGTAAGAAACTGTCGGATCTCGCTGAGGACAGTAGCTTTGTCCTGCTCGACAGTTGCAAACCCAGGCACATCCATCCCGCGCAATCGAAGGACGACCGGCGCGCCGTCGATCAAGTTTCGCCACCAACGCTGGTTGCTGAACACGCGAATGATCTCGCCGTCGCGAACATATGTCACGGGTGTCGTGAACGCCCTACCGCTTTTTCGCCCGGTGAATGTGATGAGCATGATACGCTTGCTGATGACACCGTGGAAAGGCGATCTCAGCATCAGCTTCATCACCCGATTCAGAATGACGTGGCTGTGCGGCTGTGTTTCGCGCGAGTCGGATTTGCGTAGCGAGGTCATGTGATGCATGTGCTTACCCTCCTGACTCTTGACTGCATTAATGCATATTGAGAATAGCGCACCTTGAATCTCAAGGCTCTTGTTGCCGAATTTTGCAACAAGAGCCTTGCCGTGCTAACAAGGACTAGGATTACGGCCACTTAAGCAGCCAGGAGCATCCAGGAGACCCGTATGAGCGCTGAAACACACCCACACGACCACGATTCTGCCAAACACGATCACGATCATGGCCATGGCCATGACCATGACCACGACCACGACCACGGTCATTCGCACGGCACGGGCCTTCTGGGCTGGCTGGCGAACGTCTTTCACTGGCATGGCCACGCCGACGACGCTGGCTTGACCGCGTCCGACCCGGCACTGGCAACCGAGGAAGGTATCCGCACGGTCTGGCTGGCCCTCGCCGCGCTGGGTGCGACCACGCTGATCCAGATCGTCATCGTTTCTCTCAGCGGCAGCGTGGCGCTGTTCGCCGATACTGCCCACAACCTGGGTGACACGCTCAACTCGATCCCACTGCTGATCGCGTTTTATCTGGCCCGCCGCACGGCCACGCGCCGTTACACCTACGGCTACGGCAAGGCCGAGGACGTGGCCGGCATCTTCATCGTCCTGTCCATCGCTGTCAGCGCGGCGATTATCTTTTGGGAGTCGTTTCAGAAACTGCTCAACCCGCAGCCGATGCAGAACCTGCCCTGGGTGGCGGCAGCGGCGATCGTCGGTTTCATCGGCAATGAAGCCGTGGCGCTGTTGCAAATCCGCACTGGCAAGCGCATCGGCAGTGACGCGATGATCGCCGATGGTCTGCATGCCCGCACCGACGGCCTGACATCATTGGCAGTGCTCGTTGCAGTAGGCGGCATGCTGATCGGCCTGCCAATCCTCGACCCAATCATCGGCATCCTGATCGGCGTCACCATCCTGTTTATCACCAAGGATGCAGCGCTGCGCATCTGGTATCGCCTGATGGACGCGGTGGATCCCAAGATCATTGACGAGATCGAGCATGCTACGGGGCACGTGGACGGCGTGCAGCGCATCGAGCGGGCGCAGGCGCGCTGGGTGGGGCATCGCCTGCAGGCCGAGGTGGTGATCGTGGTGGATGAAGACCTCAACATGCGCCAGAGCCATGCTGTGGCCGATGCGGTCGAGCAGGAGTTGCACGCGCACCTGCCTCATCTGGCGACCGTGACCGTACACCTGCATCCGTGCGGGCATTCGGCTTCAGGCGCAACGCCTCAATTGAAGACGGCATCTGGCTGACTCATCTTCATCGCTAGGAGGCATCCGCATGTGTAATCAGTGTGAGCAGCATTCGCATCATCACAGTCATGGTCAATTCGACCGTGCGCGCTTGGGGCGGTTCCGGCCCATCGGCCGGCGCACCTTCTTGGCCAGCATGGGCAAGGGCACCTTCGCCCTGCTGACCGAAGCCAGCATCGGGCGCGGCGTGATCGCCATCGCCCTCGGCACGACCGCGACCGGTTTGGCCGCGTGCACCGCGCCGCCTGCAGCACCAGCCACCCCAGCCGTAACGGCTGTGCCAACGGTTGAGCCGACGGCTGAATCAACCGCCGAACCTACTGCCGCGCCGACCGTTGCAGCCGCGACCGAAAGCCCGGCGGCGACAACAGCAAGTGCCGCAACCGGCACGACATTGCCGCCGGTGGACTATCAGTTGGTTAACCTGGGCTTTGTGAATGCCTATGTGCTGGTGCGGGGCAACGAAGTGGCCGTGGTGGACACCGGCGTAGCCAACAGCCAGGGCAAGATCGAGGAAGTCATCAAGGCAGCCGGGCGAAGCTGGGACGATGTGCGTCACGTCATCCTGACGCATCACCATCCCGATCATGCTGGCAGCATGAATGAGGTCATGTCGGCAGCAGTCAAGGCCACCGCCTACGCCGGCTTGATGGATATCCCTTCTATACACACCACACGGACGATTCAACCTGTGGGCGATGGTTCCGAAGTGTTTGGCCTGCAAATTATTGCCACGCCTGGCCATACGCCGGGCCACATTTCTGTTTACGATCCGAATATCGCCTTCATCGCCGGCGACGCGCTGAACAACGGCGATGGCAACCTTACCGGCCCCAACCCGCAGTACAGCGCCGACATGACGACCGCCAACCAGAGCGTGCAAAAGATCGGCAATCTATCGTTCGAGCGAGCCTTCTTTGGGCACGGCGTGCCCATCGAGACAGGCGCATCGGCGGCCATTGCTGCGCTGGCCGCGACGCTGAAATAGCGCTACTGGTTCCGGATCAGGCTGGCGGCAACGCGCACAAGCCACACCGCCGCCAGCCCCAGGACGACGTGCGCCGTCACATTCAGGAACGCGCCTGAGCCTTGCCCCTGGCGCAACAGGCTCACAGAGTCGTTGGCGAATGTGGAGAACGTCGTGAAACCGCCGAGGATGCCGGTAAACACAGAATTGTGTCCTGAGCGTTGAGAGCGATGTGCCTACTTCTGTTGCTGCCCTTGCCGCACATACCGGAGGGTCAGGCTCAACGCCAGCGCGGCCAACACGCCCAACGCGAACATCCAGCCGAAGCTCAAGGATGCGCGGACGGTCAGCGCGAGGCCGGCCACGCCGAACCCGCACCCCGCGGCGAGCAACAGCCAGCGCACGTGCTGGCGCTCAATCTCGTCGGCTCGCTCGACGCGCATGGCAGCTGCCTTGTCGCCCCGCAAGCGCTGATCGAGATGCGTCAAATCCCAAGCGATCAACGCAGCGACGACCGCGACCAGCATCAGGATCGCGGGCGCGTTGATCAAGATGCCCACCCCAGCCAGCGCGGTCACCGCGACAAAGCTGGCGTCCGCCAGGGTAGTGGTCACAGCGCGCCATCGCCGCAGCCAGCCGGCGGCCCAAACGGCGACGCCGGCGAGCGACGCCAGGGTGAAGATGGGCGCATTGCGCAGCGCGAAGCCAAGCCCAATGGCGACCCAGGCGAGCACAAACGTCGCGGGCAACAGCATCAGCGTTAGTTTCATGGCAGCCTCGCCAATGTCGCGCGAGCGGCTGGCTGCCGGGCCAGCGCCTCGTGGATCACATTGCCCAGCGGCAGGCTGACATCCCAATCCACCACCTGCACGCCGACGCGCCGCAACCGTTGCAAGTTGAAGGTCCGCTCCGCCGTCGCAATGCGATGGGCGTATTGCACGGCATGCGATGAACTCAGGCGCAGGCTGGGCGCCCCGGCTTCAAACGCCACCGGGTTGGGGCTGACGACCATGAGCGCATAGCCCAGCGCGCGCAGATGGATGAGCATCGCCGGGTCATCGGCCGTCACCGGGCCGACGAAGACGATTTGCGATTGGGCCGGGAAGAAGCGCGTCGGCAAGCTGTCCAGTTTCTCGAAGACGAAGTGATGCCCGGTCGCAGCTCGCCCCAACGCCCGCAAGATGCGCTCGCGCTGCACCCGGCCATAGCCGGGGAAGACGCTCTCGATGCCGCTGCCATAGATCAGCAACCCCACGCGATTGCCATCGTTCAAGAACGCCTCGGCCAGCGAGGCCGCCGCGCGCACCGAGTGCTCGAACAAAGAGTCACCTGCGCCTGTGGCAGGGCCGATGCGCACGTCGCTCCCCTCGCGGGCATCTAGGATCAAGCCTACATCGGCGATGCGTTCTTGCTCAAACACGTTGCTGTAGACGCGCCGGTCGTTGCGAGCGGTGACGCGCCAATTCACCCAACGCAGCCGGTCGCCCAACTGATAATCCCGCACGGCAAAGAAATCCACACCCGAACCACCCTGACGTGCTGGGATCGGCCCGGCAAAGCCGCGCGTGCGGGGTGGGCGAATGGGGATGGCGCGCATGCGTTGCACGGTGGGCTGAACCACCAGCAAGGCTGGCGCGGGAAGGAGGATTTGCCTGCGAAATAGGTCGAAGCCATCGTAGACGGTGACCTGAACATGCTGAAATTGATATGCGCCACGCCCGCCGCGGACGACATATGACAACTCGGCAGCGTCGCCGCTGCCCAACGGCGTAAACACGCCGGTCGCACCTTCGATCAACTCCAACTTGGCAGCGAGGATGTCTTGCACGAGCACTTCGCGCAGCGGCTGGCCGTTGTTGGTTACAGTCAGTGTGACGGCGACTGGTTCTTCGACCGAGGTGCGGCCCACGCTGACCCTGCGCACGGCGCGCAACTGCAAGGCATCCGGCCGTTGCAGGTAACCCAAGCCGAGGTAGACCAGCAGCGGGATGGTGAGCGCGATCACGCCGCCGTTCAAACTCGCCAAGCCGAAAAGGAACAGGGCGAGTGCGAGCGCGAACAGCAGAATGCCTTTACCCGTCATCATTTACCGTTGCGCATCACCGGGACGGGGACGGCTCCAATGACGTCGTTCAACACGCGGTCGGCGGCCTGTGGCACCATCCACAAATCAGGCGGCAAGATCAAGCGGTGGCCGAGCGCGGGCTTGGCGAAGAGCTTCACATCGTCGGGCAGCACATACGAGCGGCCGTGCATGGCCGCCCACGCGCGCGATAGCTTGAGCAGCGCCAGCGTCCCGCGCGGGCTGGCGCCGACGGCGACCTGCCGGTGCTGCCGCGTGCGCGCAACCAGGTCCACCATGTAGCGTTCGATATCTGGGTCCACGTAGATTTGCTCGATCGCGCTGCGCATGCGCAACAGCCCTTCGGCATCGGTGACGGGCGCGAGGTCGAATGCATCCTGCTGCCGCTCGCGCCGGCGCTTGAGGATCTCCTGCTCCTCCTGCGGGGAAGGGTAGCCCACGGACAGCTTGACGATGAAGCGGTCGAGCTGCGCCTCTGGCAGGGGAAAGGTGCCCTCATATTCAATTGGGTTTTGCGTGGCAATGACGATGAACGGCTGGGGCAGCGTCATCGTCTCGCCCTCCAGCGTGACCTGGTATTCCTGCATCGCCTCCAGCAAGGCCGATTGCGTGCGCGGCGAGGCGCGGTTGATCTCGTCGGCCAGGATGATGTTGGCGAAGATCGGCCCCTGGCGCAGGACGAATTGATTTTGGGCGCGGTCAAAGACGTAGCCGCCGGTGATGTCGCCGGGCAGTAGGTCCGGCGTGAACTGGATGCGCTTGAACTGCATGCCCAGCGCTGTCGCAAAGCTGTTGGCGATGAGCGTCTTGGCCAGGCCGGGGTAGTCCTCCATCAACACATGCCCGCCGCTGGTGAGGAACGCGGCCATGATCATCTCCAGCGCGCTGCGTTTGCCGACGATGGCGCGCTCGACCTGCGCGATCACGCGCTCGGCCAGCGTGGCGACCTGTTCGACGGCGATGGTGGTGTGTGTGGATGCCTGTTCGTGATTCGTCATGTCAGTTGTATGGCTGAGCGCCAGATTGAGCCTCGATGAATTCGATAGCGGCGCGCAGGCTCTTGTCCATGCGATCCGTGTCGCTATTGCGTTGTGTGGATGGCCGCAGCATGGCGCGCAGCCGCTGCAATGGGCGTGAGGATATCCCAGCCGGCTCGGCGTAAGCCCAGCGTTGCCAGTCGAGCAAGATTATCCGGACGTCCGGCGGCACTGATAGCACCGCCTCAGCGTCGCTGTCGCCCTTGCTCGTGCGCAACAACTGCAAGACCTCGTCTGGCTCGATGCCATGCTGATGGGCCAGCATTTTCAAGATGAGCCCGCGCAACGCTCGGGCCAGACTCTCGCGCGCGTGCGGGCTGTCGTCAACGTTGTTGAGATAGGTGGCCCAATAGCCGAGCGGGCCGCGCGATGCGCTTGCCTCTGGCACGCTGGACTGCCACAACGGCGATTCATCTCGCCAAGCGACGCTGCGCGCGATGATGTAAACGCACACGACCAAGAGCACGGCCAGCAGAATGCTCTGCGGGATGGTGCTGAGTATGACGCCGGCCAGCCAAGCCAAATAGGCCAGCGGCAAGACCACGAACTCGCGCACGGTGTCTCGGAGGATCAGGACGAGCGCGCCAGTCACGATCAGGATCAGCGCCAGAATCAACACCTGCGTTGGGCCGATGGTTTTGAGTCTGCTCATGGACGGTTGCAGGTTGCAGGTTGCAGGTTGCAGGTTGCAGGTTGCAGGTTGCAGGTTGCAGGTTGCAGGTTGCAGGTTGCAGGTTGCAGGTTGCAGGCTAGGATTTTTACGGCTCACGATGCGCTTTTGCATGCCGCCACGATGGCCGACAGGCTGTCAATCGCCAGTCGTTCCTCGCGCGCGCCGGTTGGCTTGGCCCCGTAGCGCACGTCCTCGAACAGGCGCGTCAACTGATGCACAGCTTCGTGCGGCACGCCTTTGCCATGCAATGCCCCTTCAAATTCGCTCGGCGTCATGGCCGCGCTGCGCTGGATGTTGCGCTCCTGTTGCAACACCTCGCTCATGTCGTGATAACAGCGGATTACGATGGATCGCAGGTCGCCGCCGGTTTGTAACGCCTCGATGGCGGCCTGCGCTTGCTCGCCCAACCGTTGCAGCGGCCTGCGTTGCCGTCGCTGCCAGATCAGCCACGCACCACCCGCTACCAATCCAACCAACAGCAAGGCGATGGCCAGCGTTACTGCAATCACCGTCCAATCTGGCGGGTTGGCCGTGAACTCCGGAAACGGCATGACAGGCAGCAACTCTTGCGTGGGCGGCGCTGTTGTGCCGGCGTTGGCCGGCGCCGCGCCGGTGGCCGCTTCTTGTGCAGCCTGCTGCACGAAGCTCAGCCCCAGCCACAGTAGCGCGATCAGGACGAGGTTCGCCAACAAGCGCCGTCTGCCCTCCTTGGTCAAGATGCTCCAGGCCAGCGTGATGGGAAAAGCAACGAACGCAATCGCCAACAACACGCGCAAGATCACGAGCAGCGTGTCGCCTCCGCTCAGGCCGCCGCCTGCGCTGGATTGAATCAGCGCCGGCATGGCAAACACCTCACCCGGCGCGAGCGACAGGCCGGTGATGCCGATGGACAGCACAAAGATCAGCGCCAGCGCTATGGCGAGGGCGAGCAGCGCGCG
>Ga0224722_1000466_pt1 | contig 23408 bp, 19 predicted proteins | sample Balambano_FR1_Me_FD_161646 | JGI IMG/M metagenome (GOLD analysis project Ga0224722, IMG submission 161646) | Freshwater sediment microbial communities from Lake Towuti, South Sulawesi, Indonesia - Balambano_FR1_MetaG | ecosystem: Environmental > Aquatic > Freshwater > Lake > Sediment | place... | reverse complement strand
CGCCAGGGCAATCGCTTCAAAGGTGTGCCAGAGGATAAATCCTCCGTCTCCGGCAAAGACAAACCTCTTCGAGGTTCATGTTCAGTCTCGAAGAGACTTGTCTTTACCGGTAGCCGGGCAATTTATTGCCTGGCGCGGCAAGCGATACCACACATTAGGAGTTTTGAAGCGATTACCCTGGCTTATCCGCTTCCGAGATAAATCCGCAGATAAGCGTATCCATCATGAAACTGCGCCAGAATCCAGCCAGCTTGGTCGCCATTAGCGTCCTTTTCCCCAAACGGTTTGCCTGCCGCATTCGGCGGGGTATCCAATGCTGGCGTCCACCAGTCCAGATGAAGAACCTGTGGTGTCTGCCACTTGCCCGGCAGCAGCATCCGCAGGTCGGAATCGGCAACCGGCGTCAAACCGAGTGCCTGAACGAGATCGGCATACGCCTGCTCATCTGCATCCACACGGGCATAAAACGTGTGCGGCGGATAGGCTGGGTCGGGCTGGTCAGCGTAAAGTTTGACACTCGCCTTCTCCAGCGCAGCAGGCAGTTTGACGCCGATCAACCTTTCAAGTCTTTGAAAATCGTTCATTTCTCAAAATTCGACTCACCGCCGGTTTCGCCACCCTTTTCACCCTTCTGCTCGTGAGGAAGGGCTCTGGCGAGACGGCTTGGAACGCCGGGAATACCCTTACCCGACCACTCTGCTTCCCGATCCTTGTTCGATTGAGTGACCGGAATATTCGCGCTGTTGATGTCAAAGCCTGTGCCGGGCAAAAACTCAGCAGCGCTGGCGGTCAGCAGTTCGCCATAAAATGAGCGATGCCCATCACCAAAACCGATCAATGTCAGGAGTGAGTAATCAAAATCCCACAGGTCATGAAAATTCATCGTTCCATTGAATTCCCAGTCCTTGTCACCAAACAGATTCGCCGTTAGCGTACCCTCGAAGTTGATATGGAATGAGCCTAACGTGCCGTGTGTGGTTGCGACAGAGAGGGCAGCAAACTTCATTTTCTTTTCAGCTTTGGGTGCAGCTGGGGTCGTGGTCTTGAACAGTGCAAGCGCCTCCTGGCGGAAATTAATGCCTTCTGCCTCAGTTACATCCGCGACGACGGCACACTGTCCCATATCCTTCTCGTTCATCATATACGCGCCGCCAAGGTCAACATAGTTATCAATGAAGGCTTTTGGCAGATAGTGGCTGTAGCCCGCTTTGAAGGCTGCCCGCGCCAGTTCCCTGTAGATGCCCATCGTCGCCAAATCCAGCCAGAACCAGGGATAGCCGATGTTCTTCAGGCTGCAATATTTGCCCCACATGAGGAAAAATTTCTTGACTCCGGCGATAAACGCCTTCACCTGTGCAAACAACGCCTTAGGTATGACGCTGAGCGCGGCAACAGCGCGGCTGATCATATCCTTTAGCGGCGTGATGTCAGGCAGGGTGACGTTGGCGGTGCCGATCTGGCTTTCCGCGTTGCTTGCGAATCCCTCTACCAGTTGATTCGTGCTGTCAATTTGGGGATCAAGATTTGTTTCCAATGCTTCAAGGCGGGATTTCAACGCATCTATCTGCGGCATTGCCTCGCCCAAACGCTCCGTCAGCGGCTTCCATTCATCCCACAGCGCTTGCAGTTCGTCCACATTTTCGCCGCGCCCGCCCATCAGTTTGTCTATAAAGGTCTGTGCTTTTTCCTGAATCTGTGGCGGCAGTTCCATAATCGCGCTCAGATCACCAGTCGTCAGTTCTTCAAGCCCTGAGAACTCCTCCCGAATCCCTGACAGAATGCCGTCAATCTGGGATTCGACCTCGCGCTGGATACCCCGAATCACGCCTTCAATCTGGGCGATAATCCCGTCTATGCCGAGCGCATCGCTCACCGCGCCCGTTACAGCGCCGACGGCACCGCTGGCAGCGTCATAGGCGCTGGACGCCGCGCCAGACACAGCATTATAGGCTGAACTCGCCGCGCCGCTGGCAGCGTCGTAAGCGGAACCGGCTGCATCGCTGACTGCTCCGGCTACACCGCTTGCCGTATCGCTCACGGCAGAAGTCGCATCGTCAAACCAGTCGCGCTGAATCGCCCCGCCACCTGCTGTGACGCCCTGAGCAAGCAGGGCATTCATGCCGCTGTTGCCGATATAGCGCTGTAACGAGACGATTGACGGTGTTACGCCCACAGCAATCTGAGAGTCATCCACTGGTTTCTGCGGGCTGTTGGAGACGTTTTCATTCGTTAAAGGGCTGCGCTGCGCGTGTCCTTTGGGCAGTTTGGTTTTGTTCATGAGTGCATTCCGCCTCATTAACCATCACTGCATTATAGGTCAATTCGCAGAATGCACAACTTTGACGCATGAATTCGCTATTTGATATCGCGCAGTACCGCCAGTGCTTTCTCCACATGCCCCATTGGGTTGAGCGATGAAAAGGCATAGCGCACCACGCCCTGATTATCTATAACGAAGGTCACACGCCCACGTACAAGCCCGCCAAAAGAACGATAAACACCATAGGCATGATGAGCAGTTTCATCAGGATCGGACAGCAGGACAAACGGCAGCCGATGTTTCTGAGCAAATCCGCTGTGCGACTCTTCTGAGTCCATGCTTACGCCGATGACTTCTGCGCCCGCGTCCTTAAACACCTCATAGTTATCACGGAACGAGCAGGCTTCGGCTGTACAGCCGCCGCTGAAATCCTTCGGGTAGAAATACAGCACGACATTCGACTTGCCGCGATAATCGCTGAGGCGAACATCGCGCCCCTGTGTGTCGCGCAGGGTGAAGTCAGGCGCGATGTCTCCAACAGCGGGGAGTGCATTTTTCTCTTTTGTCGTCACAGCCATATCTGCTAATTCCTCTAATGGGCATCATGATGATTATGACGCGGCAAGGATAGCGATACTTCCTGAGTAATGAGTGAGTAGTCGCTGAGGATAAAGAAGAATTTCCTTTCAAGATAGGACTCAAATGGATTATTAAGGGCTGACGTTCGCAGTGGTGAGGTCATTGGGGTAAACTCTGATCTCATAAATTTATCACTATTCTACTAAAAGCGTAAATCAGCCAAGGAGATGACGCAATGGCAACCGGACCCGTTCAGATAATTGTTATCGGCTTCACCAATACAGAAAATTTTCGCGGTCAGATCAAGAAGGAACTCGACGCGCTGCGTGGGCGGGGTATCCTGCGTATCATTGATCTGATCTTCGTATCGAAAGATGCCAACGGCGGCGTATCCACGCTGACACAATCCGATCTAAATGAAGAAGAGCAGGCAAAATTTGGCGCGATGCTCGGCAAAATTATGGGCATTGAGCCGGGTGATGGCGTACACGATGCTGACGTTCACGACATGATGGCGATTGCGACGACCAATTTTGGGCTTGGGGCGCAGGATGCGAAGGACATCGCCAATCACATTCCCAACGGAACAGCTGCCGCTGTCCTGCTTGTGGAACACCAATGGGCAGCAGACTTGAAGAGCGCGGTACACTCTGCCGGTGGCGAACTGCTGGCGCAGGGCTTTCTAACACCTGAAGCACTCGTGGTGGTCGGGCGCGAATTGCAGGCAACCATTGAGGCGGAAGATGCCATTGAAGCCGCTGAAATCGTCAAAGGCGCTGCCGAACTGGAAATCCTTGCCACTGTCGCTGAAGTCGCCGAAGTTCAGGCAATCGCTGACGACATCAAAACGGCGATTGCCGCCGAGGTGATTCGTACCCTGATCGCGGCTGAACTGATTCAGGAAGCCGCGGCGGAGGAAGCGCTGGAAGCCGTTGTCGCCGCTGAAATTATCAAGCAGGAAGCGTTAGACTCCGCCGTTGATGCGGCGCTCGCTGCTGCCGAATCACAGGCTGCCCTGCCCGCCGGTGGTGAAGCCTCAACCGCACCTGCTGAGTCGTAAACACCGTAATAAGAATCAAAACGGGGCATGACAACATGCCCCGTTTCATATTCCAAGCACACTTCTTTATGGAGACTTGATTTTCAAGACCTCATTCACGGCATTCACCAGTTTATCCACCGCGACAGGCTTACCGATAAAACGCTCCACGCCCACTTCCAACGCCTGATTCATCTGAAAGCCGCCCGTCGCGCCGGAAACAACCAACGTTGGGATCGGTCGCATATTCGGCTGCTTCCGCAAATAGCGAATCACATCCAGTCCGTTCATATCGGGCAGCATCAAATCCATGATCATCACATCCGGCACAAGCTGAAAGACGATGTTCAGCGCCTTCGTCGCCGTATCCACCAGCGTGACGGAATAGCCTGCCAGTTCAAATGCCATGCGAAAAACGGTGCCAACTTCCTTGTCGTCCTCGACGATCAAAATCGTCTGCCCTTTAGCGACCTTGCGAATATTGACCGGTTCGAGCATCCCGTGAAGGGGTGTACCATCATAGGCAGGAACGACGGCAAACAGCAGTTGCAGCCGAAGCCGACCCAGCATAATTTCATCACCATGCCGCAGGCGATATTCCTTATCCGCCTCGCAGATCATGTTATTCAGGCGCGTTCCGTTGGTGCTGTTCAGGTCTTTGATGTACAGACGCTCATCACGCACGATAATCATGGCATGTTTACGCGAAACACCACCCGCAAACCCGTCGAACGGCGTGAGATCAATTTCGGGAAGGACACGCTTTTCAAGGTCGGTCCGCCCGATCAGCATTTCATCCTGGACCTGCTTCTGCATGGTGGCAGCAGTGCCGACAACACGCAGTTCGATAACATAGGGGAGTTTTTTGTCCAGCGGACCCGTTACTCGCCCGATGGGAGAGTCGGGCGTCAAATTCATCTTGAGATAGCGGGTGCTGGAATTGGTCGCTTCAGGCGTCATTCGCTTTCCTCATAGCTCGTTATATCGGTGAAATGCAGCCTTCATTACTTAAGATACACTGAAATTCGCCAGCAGCGTCTATCAAGATTCAAGCCAAATTGTGCGAAAAAGCATACAGTACCATTGTCCTCAAGGGAAATGTTCGTTGTAATGAACATTCTACCATAGGGTTCTGATATGTTGATCAAGGGTTTTTAGACTGCCCGTTCGTTTTCACATGCGGTAAAATGCCCGTCAACCCGGTCAGATAACGAGGTTTACCACTCCTGATGCGTTATTGGATGATACGGATCGTCGGTACTGTTATATTGATAGTTTGCGTTCACATCACCTACACTGCCGCACAGGAACAAACGCCGCCCCCGACAACGCCGGAGAGCCTGGTTTCAACCCCGGAGGCGTTCACGTCCAGCCCTGTATTTTTGCCTGACGCCATTAGCCTGGCAGGTCTCAGTCTCGTCTGGCAGCAGGTAAATCGCTGCTCCGCCGCTGCGCTAACGATACAACTTTCATATTTTCAATGGGAAGGCGATTACGACGATACGATCCGGGGGCTAAACCCTCATATCGAAGATGTCGCCGTGCGTCTGGATGAGATGGCAGCGTTCACCCGGGAACAGGGCTTGGGCGCGGTGGATCGTATTGGCGGCACGGTTGATTTGCTCAAGGCGCTTATTGCGGGCGGCTTTCCTGTCCTGATCGAAAACTCATACTTTGAGGGCGCTGGTGGATACGACGACTGGCTGAGTCATAACCGCGTCATCATGGGTTATGATGATGCCGCTGGCGTTTTTCTCTCGTTTGACTCGCTGTTAGGGAACGGCGAAAATAATCAGGGTCGCCCGATTCCTTACGACGAACTTGAAGAGCGCTGGCGTCCCTTCAACCGCGATTATCTGGTGCTGTACCGCCCGGAGGCTGAGGATCGCTTACAGGCGATCCTCGGCAATCACTGGGATGTGCAGCAGAATGCCGAATGGGCGCTGGCGCAATCTACCGTAGAAATTGGTACGCCTGCTGAAGATGGCTTCACCTGGTTCAACATCGGTTCATCCCTACTGATCCTCAATCGTAATGAGGAAGCCGCCGATGCGTTTGACAGGGCGTTGGCAGAAGGGCTGCCGTGGCGGATGCTGTGGTATCAGTATGGTCCGATGGAAGCCTACCTGCGCGTCGGGCGCTACGATGATGTGATTTCACAGGCACAGAGCGTCATTTACACCACACCCGGCGTTGAGGAAACCTATTACTATATGGGGCTGGCGTGGGAAGGCTTGGGCGATCTCCAGCGTGCGGAAGGCTATCTGGAGACCGCCGTTTGGCGCAATGAATATTTCAGCGCCGCGCACGAAGCGCTGGCGCGGGTACGCGGCGAACCCACTCCTATCCCAACTGAGGAATCGTAAATGCGTCTGAGCGTCACGGCTAAAAACCTGCTTATCCAATTGTTCACGTTGCTCGCCTTACCTGTACTTTCACAGGAATCCCGCGCTGCACTCCCTCTGGAAGTGCAGGATGCCACAATTTCCGAGACGGTGGATGTCTACGGACGGGCAATCTCGCAGGTGGACGGTCAGCTTCTAAATATAACAGACGACAACTACGCCAACGTGATGCTTACGGCGGAAGTGTTCGATGCTTCGGACACGTTGATCGGCGAAGGCATTGGCTTTCTGGTGGATGCCTGCGGCGCGGGGCTGCTACCTGACTATCAAATACCACCCGATCACCACCAGCGCTTTATCGTCCCTCTGGAACTGTTTGAAGAGGACAGTACCATCGGGCGAGTCGAAATTATTGCCTCAGGCGACGCCATGCCCGCGCAAGATTCGATCACTCTGCCCGAAGGGGTGCGGCAGTTAAGCGATCAGGAAGTCGTTACACTTGCATGGGCGGGACCACGCAGTATACGTTACGCAGCGGGATGTCCACGTGATCTACCCTCGGACTGGGCATTCACTCGCTATAACACACTTACGGAGTCTCTCCAGAGCGAGGTTAATCCCTTCGCGCCGCTGATCACGGATGAACTCCGCGAACGGCTCGGTCTAAATGATCCCCTGTTATTCGCCAATTCGCGCCTGACGTTTGCGCCGAGTGGTTCTCGCCTTGTCTATCAGGACCCGGTGAACCGTTTCTACACCGCTGCGATAGATGGGCGGTTACAACGGCAGCTATTCGGCGGGCTAAACAGTCGCACCTTACAGCGGATCGAATGGCTGGCGGGAGATCGATTCATCGCCTATTACTATGGAGCATTTGGCGACCCGGTCGAATACTTTACGGCGGATGCTGAAGGGCGTTTTATCAGTGCCTCGCCCACTCAGAACCGCGATTCGGTCATTATGCCCGGCGCGTCCGTTGATGGACGACGCGTGGTTGTCGCCGGAACGTTTGACAGCGACGCGGGAGCGGGGATCACGGGCTATTACATTCACGTCGTCAGCAATGGTTTCTTTGAACTGCTGTTTGAAGGCGATTCGCCCGGCAATAATTATCCGCCGCCAATTCCGATTGTGAACCCCGAAGAAGACCGTGTAACTCGTGTATACCTCGTTCGCCCCGCGGACGGTAGCCCCGTGTTGCAATGCTTCAACCGCGATGAAAACACTCTGTATACGCTGACCGACATACCGCTGCGCCTTGCAGATGGAGACCGATCCGGGATGTGGTTATCACCGGACGAAACCACCATCGCACTGACAGCGACAGGCGTCAACGGTGGGTTGTGGCTGCTTGATCTGGGTGCATTTCCCGCTTGCTCAACGAGCTAATGGGGAAGACGATCCTTCGCTCCGCACAATTCATCCATGCAATTTGCACAATCTAAACACTCATAAATTTAGGCGATATGCTAAAATAGAGAAAATTTCACTTCTTAACGAAGGATTTTCTCATGCGACATGACTGCTGGAACATCAGCATGGATCGCGGGTTTTTGATGACGCCCGATCCTCTTCTTTCCACAAAACAGGCATTTGATGGCATTTTGCCCCTTGAAGCACTCGACCACATTCACAATGTGGCGGCGGATTTACCGGCGCTGCTCGTCAGTGGACGCGCCCGCCCTATACTGGAAAAACTACCTCTATATAATTTTTCCGCGCTTGCGCCTATTCTCGATGATGTTCATTTCGCTGCTATTGAGCGGCTGAACCAGATTTACTGCTATTTTGCCAGCGCCTATATCCATGCCGACATTCATCAGCCCGCAAACTGCATTCCTGCTGGGGTCGCTGTACCGTTGGTACAGCTTGCTCATTTCGTCGAACGCCCGCCGATTCTCGCCTACACTGGCTATGTGCTGGGCAACTGGCAGCGCCCTGCCCCCAACGCGCCAATCGAAGTGGATGATTTGAAGCTGATCCAGAATTTTCTCGGCAACCGCGATGAGCGCTGGTTCATCCTCATCCATGTGGATATTGAAGCCCGTGCTGCCGCCGGGTTATTTCACCTGAAAGTAGCCGCGCAGGCTGCTGAAAAGTGTTCGACGTATCAGCTTGAATCAGCGCTTGAAGGCATTCACGCCAGCTTGAAAGAGATGATCAGGTCATTTCACCGAATGCCTGAAGCCTGTGATTCCAACGTCTACTACTACAAGGTGCGTCCCTACATTTTCGGCTTTGACGACGTGATATATGAAGGCGTGGCGGAATATGGCAACAGACCCGTCAGTTTCAGAGGGCAGACGGGGGCGCAGAGTTCGATCATTCCCGCGCTTGTCGCCGCATTCGGGCTGAATCACGAGCAGAACGGGCTAACCCAGCATCTTGACATCATGCACAACTACATGCCCAAACCGCACCGCCAGTTTATCGAGAGTATGCGTGACAGCGGTATCCGAAATCTCGTCATGGCGCATCCTGATGAAACGAGCCTGATTGAAGCCTACAACGAATGCCTGCGGGCGATGGTCGAATTTCGCAGCCTGCATTACCGCTTTGCGACGGAATATATCTTCCAGAAGGTCAAGGACCCACGCGGCACCGGTGGCACTGTCTTCATGGACTGGCTCAAACAGTTGATACTGGAAACCGACGCTCAAGTCGTGTAAGAATACAAACAACCGCCAGAAATCCTTTGAAACTGGCTGTTCATTTTCCACACGGGCTTTGTCGCGCTCATGCCATATCGCATTCTATTCGTCGCAACAATACATCACCCCGAAGCCTTACGCACCGCACGAGCGCAGGCAAATGGCATTCCGCCACTGTTTCCGCCGAGCATGGCACAGCATTTCTGGGAAAAAGCGCTGCGAAAACGTGGGCATGTCCTGGATGTCTTTTATCGCAACCTCCCCGCAGGCAGCCTCGGCAATGCGCCGATGGCGCGTACAGAACGACACACGCAGGGCATTACGCCCTCAAAGGTCATGAGTGCGCTGTACAACCGCGTCCCTGTCGAAGCCAAACTCAATTTGCGAACGCGAAATGCCGATCTGCTTGCCAAAGCCCGCGCATTCCGCCCTGACATTTTATGGATGGTTGGCGATAACACCGTCATTTATCCGGACACTCTGGCGGCGATTCAGCGCGAGGTCGGCTGTTTACTGATTTATGCCTGCGGCACATCACCGATCGTCTTCAGTCATGTGATAGACCGCCGCGCAGCGCGGCTCTACGATCTGGTTCTCACCAGCGATTATTATCATGGCATTCAATGGCTTGAACTCGGCGCGAAACAGATGGAATGCCTGCCGCTTTCCGCATGTGATCCGGATTTTCATCATCCGTATGCGCTGACAGATGAACAGCGACGCGCCTATGCCTGTGACATTGCCTTTGTCGGTACCCTTGTGCCGTCTAACCTGTACAGCCGCCGCGTTCGCACCCTCGAAGTGCTGCACGATTTTGATCTCGGTATCTGGAGCGTACATGAGGTTCCAGAGAGCCTGCGCCCGTTTGTGCGCGGTAAAGCGCTCGGTGAGGAGATGGAGCGGATACTTTCAGCCGCGAAAATCTGCTTTAACACGCACGGCGATTTCGTCTTTTACGGCGGCAATCTGCGCCTGTTTGAAGTGGCAGGGGCGGGGGTTTTCCAAATCACCGACGATCTACCCGGAACGCGCCAGTGGTTTCCAGAGACAGGCGAGGGCGCAACCATTACGACCTACAGCACTGAACAAGATTTGTGCGACAAGATCGCTCACTTTCTCGCACACGATCAGGAACGAGAAGCGATTGCGCGGCGAGGGCAGGCGCACGTCTACGCTCATCACACCTATGACAACCGCGCTGAAACGTTCGACACGCTCGTTGAATCCATTATTCGCTAATCGCATATGAACACCACTGACGCGCCATCCGCCTCGCGTTACAACAGCACCCGCCAGACATGGGAAGATATCTGGTCTGGCGCATCCGTCGCGGTTGAACTCGATATTGTGCAGTCGGCGCGTTCCAGGGAGACGATTGAAAAATATTTGCCTTACCTGCCAAAAAACGCGCCGATTGTTGAAGCCGGCAGTGGCTTAAGCGCCGTTGTCATCACCCTGCGGCGGATGGGCTATAACGTGATCGGGCTGGATTACGCGGTCAACGCGCTGGAAATTTCGCACCAGTATGATTCATCACTGCCATTACTGGCGGGTGATGTTCACGCCCTGCCCTATGCTGACAATGCGCTTGGCGCATACCTGTCATTCGGCGTCCTCGAACATTTCGAGCAGGGAATGGGCACCGCGCTGCTTGAGGCTTATCGAATCCTGCAACCCGGCGGTATCCTTATCCTGACTATCCCCTACCCCAACATCGTGCATCAACTGGTGGAATGGCGGCGCAAACGAAGCGGCGAAACAGCGCTGACAAACGATGATTTCTACGAAAGCACTTATACTCGTGAAACACTGGTGAATAACGTCAAACAGGCAGGCTTTGCCATTGAGCATGTCTCGCCAACCAGTCATTCCTACACGCTGTGGGGGCTAGGCGGAATTTTTCGCGCAGCGGGTTACTACCGCACCAGCAGAACGGCGGAAGGCACGGCAAAACTCCTGAAAATGGCTTTGCCCTGGACGTTCAATTTCATGACGCTCGTGATCGGGCGCAAGCCGTGACGGATGCGCCGAGCTTGTCGGTTATCATCGTCAGTTATAACACACGGGATGATCTGCGCCGCTGCCTGACCGCATTGCGCCAGTCAACCATCCGCGCAGAAGTCATTGTCGTGGACAACGCCTCCAGCGATGGCAGCGCGGAGATGGTTCGGCACGAGTTTCCCGAAGTAAAGCTCCTTGAGTCGGAGCGCAATCTGTACTTCTGCGCGGGAAACAATCGAGGTCTGGATCGCGCAACTGGCGAGTATGCTCTGCTGCTCAACCCGGACACCGTACCACCGCCGAATGCGCTCGAATCGCTCGTCAGCTTCATGAATGCCAACCCCGACTATGCAGGCGCGACAATGCAGCTTCGCTATCCCGATGGTTCGATTCAACGCACCTGTTCGCGTATCCCGACCTATTCGTATCTGCTGCTGCTGCTCACGCCGTTGCAATGGTTATTTCGCCGCCGCGCACAAACGCTGAAAACGAGGCACTGGTATGATGACTGGGATCGCACGACGGAGCGCGATGTTGAGGTTGTTCCCGGTTCATGTACGTTTATGCACCGCGCTGATTTGAGGCTGAATGACAATCTGCTGCTGTACTTCAATGAAGATGATCTGGCACAGCGCTTTCGCGGGCGAAAGTTTCGCTATCTGGTAGACGCGCCAATTGTACATCGTGAAAAATCCGTCGCACGGGGGAAAACCGCGACGGCGATCTATTTTCGTGACATGATCACTTATACTCGCGCCTATCATGGTGCGGCGCGAGCAGCGCTCCTATGGGCATTGAGCCGCCCCCTACTCTGGGGCATGATGGTATCAGATCGGATCAGGAAAACGGGGTAGCGGGCGAGGCAAACCTCGCCCCTACGTCCAGCCTGGTTAAATATCCTCACGCATACAGCGGAAACCATCAATTGAAGCGCTTGCGTCATCTTGCGTATTGGCACCGCGATTCGCCATGTGAATATTGTTCGGGTTGATGTCGAGCCACGAGCCGCCGCGCAACACCCGCCGCGTGATCGCCAGCAGATCGTCACGCCCATCATCAAACTGGTAAGGATACGGGAAAACGTTCAGATCGAAAATTGTCGTCGTCCATTCCCACACATTGCCCGCCATATCCATTGCGCCGACCCAGCTTGCGCCTTCAGGGATCGAACCAACCGGCGCGGTGCTGCCCTCCTGCCCCTGCTGAAAAACCACCAAAGCGGGGTCCAGTTCATTCCCCCACGGATATCGCAGACTGTCCGGTCCACGGGCGGCGTATTCCCATTCGGCTTCAGAGGGCAACCGCGCTTCACGAAAGGCGCAAAATGCACGTGATTCATCCCAAGAGATCATCTCGCGGGGGTGGTCGGGGTCAGAGAACTGGCTCTGATTGATGGATAGCCCCCCAAATCGGGTAAACTGCTCATTCGTCACTTCAAACTGGTCAATCCAGAATGGGCGCTCAAAACAGATTTCATGCTGCGGACTTTGCGATACGCGCAGATAGTCGAAATAGCCTTGATCCTCACCAAACAATTCGGTGAAGGTGGCAATTTCTCTTTCAATTTCCTCATCCGAACTGCCCATCAGGAAACAGCCTGCGGGAACATAGACCATTGGCACACCGTTAAATTCCTGAATGAAAGGCAGCGTATCAGGCGCCGGAGTGGATGCGGCGGGCGTGTTTGTCGCCAGCAGTACCGCCGTCGGTATCGTGCCAGCAATACGCACCGTCGCGGTAGGATTCGCTCCAGCAGCACTTGTCGCCGTCGCAACCACACCTGTGTCTGCCTGCGCTGTTCCCGTCAGCGCGGCGTTAAACGCCGCCTGAATCGTCTGCGTGAACAACTGCCCGACAGCCGCATCCACCGTTTGCTGTAATTGCGTGGGGTCAATTTGGGCGGACAGCGGCGGCGAATCAACCAGCAATATTACCGCCAGCATCAGGGCGGTCATCAGCGCGATAAACACCAGTGAACGGGGATGTTTCCAATCACTACCACCTTGAGGCAAAAATTTCCGATGGCGCATGGTACAAACTCCATTGGATATAGCAAGAAGCATAGATTGCTACGCGGACTGGATGGTGATCAAATCCCTTTATCTCTACTGATTGTCCTGTTCTGTTTCTGAAATGGTTTGCGACCCTTCGATATCATGTTACGGGTTACATAAATGTGGTTAGCTATCATCCTATGCGGTAACAATTGATTGTTAAAATGATGAGTGAACCATTCTACCATGCTATCTATGCCATAAACATGATATGTGCAGTGGTCGTCACTCACACGATTGTTCGTTTCCAATCCACCATTACGTTGCAACTTGAGTCCATGAAATATCTGATGTTGATGCTCTGGCGCTGCGAGAGAAGATGGGTGCTATGATAGCGGCAGTTTGACCTGAAAGCAGGTTTCGCCAGGCTGGGAAGTCACCGCGATCTCTCCGAGGTGTTTCTGGACAATGATGGTGTGGGAGATGTTCAGCCCAAGCCCGGTGCCCTCGCCAGGCGGTTTGGTCGTGAAGAACGGGTCGAAGATTTTGGGTTGAATGTCTTCGGGAATACCCGGTCCGTTGTCGGTAATCTCGACGACGATCCAGTTCCCTTCCTGATACGTATGAAGCGTCAGTATTCCCCGACCATCCATGGCAGCAACCGCGTTGTCTATGATGTTTGTCCATACCTGATTGAGTTCACTGCTGTAAGCCTCAATCCGGGGCAGGTTCGCGGCATACTGGCGATTTACCGTCACGCCCCTTCCCAGACGGCTGCGGAGCATGATGAGGGTATTCTCCAACCCCTCATGCACATCAACATTCTGGACCGGTGCGCGGTCAAGATAGGTATACGTTTTGAGCGCCTTGACCATATCTGATATGCGCCCTGCTGCCTCGTTAACTGCTTTGACAACATTGAAAATGGTCGTGCCAGTTGTCATCCATCTGAGGATGACGGGAAGCTCTTCGATACCGTGTGCTGCTGCCAGACGCTCCAAATCATCTACCGCGAACCCCATCTCCACCAGATCGGGTGCCAGTTCCCAGCCCGTGGAAATCTGCTGCTGCTGCATCCATTCCGCGACTTCATCTTCGCGGTCGCTGCGACTGAGGGGGTCGAGTTCGATTCGGATGCCGCTGTTTATTCGCGCAGTGCGGACAAGTTCATCCAGGGTGAAGGATTGGGCGTCCAAACCATCCATAGCAAGTTCGGCATCAAGGTGCTGCTCAAACGACAACTGCATTTGCTTCGCGCCTCGCTGGACAGCCGCCGCCGGATTATTCAGTTCATGAGCCATACCCGCGCTTAACCGACCAAGCGTCGCCAGCTTTTCGCTCTGGCGCAGCATGACCTCCTGCTGCAAATAAGCCTGTTCAAGATCACGAAGCCGCTTGCGCTTCAGACAGGCATCAAGCCGCGCTTTCAGAAATACGGAATTAAAAGGCTTCGTCAGGTAGTCTTCAGCGCCCATCTCAATGCAGCGAACGGCGCTGTCCAATTCATCCAGAGCAGAAACAACGATGACGGGGATGTTGCGGAGTTCAGGCTCGCCCTTCATCTTCTCCAGAACTTCGTAGCCATCAATACCGGGCATGACGATGTCCAACAGCACAAGATCAAAAATATTCTCGGAGAGCATCTGGAGTGCCTGATAGCCGTCTTCAGCCAGTAAGACAGTATGACCCTGTTGTTCGAGGCTGCGGGACAATGTCAGACGGTTCAGGCGATTATCATCAACCACCAATATCTGTCCAAGTGCTTCCATTCACGTACCTTACCCTCAGTTCAGCCGCGCACAAGCGCTTCCAGTGCAGCCCGAACCCGCTGATATTCCGCTTCGATTTGCTCAAGGAGCGGCGCTGCCCCATCTAGCTGGTTGGATTTCCCGATCATTTCCATGTCTTTGCACAGATCAGCGAACGTCATGGCGCCAAATTGAGCGCCATTCGACTTGAGACTATGGGCATATAAGCGGACATTAGCGGCGTCGGCGTTTTCCAGCGAACGGCGCAGATTGAGTAACAACAGCGGCGCGTCTTCGAGGAAGGTCGTGACGAGTTCGGCGATAATGCTGTCATCATCGCCCACCATTGAGCGCAGGTTATCTAACGCGACTGAATCAAGGATATCCATTTGTGAGTCCGCTTTCTGCTGTTTGTTATCCACGCTCCGATGTTCGCCTGTCTGTTTCTTGACTTCTGCGCCCCGTTCAAGCGCCTCAACAAGCGCCTGAATACGGATCGGCTTGCTGACGTAGTCGTCCATCCCCGCTGCAAGGCACAGGTCACGGTCGCCCTCCATCGCATTGGCGGTCATGGCGACAATGTATGGGTGCTGGCTGCCCTTCCAGCGCTGATGAATCTGGCGCGTGGCTTCCAGCCCGTCCATTTCCGGCATTTGCATATCCATCAAGACCACGTCATACGCCTGCCGTTCCATGATGTCCAGCACCTCAACCCCGTTCGCCGCCAGATCAGCGCGGTAACCCATACGCGCCAGAAGATGGAGGGCGAGTTTCTGGTTGGTCGCGTTGTCCTCCGCCAGCAATATGCGAAGGGGTAAGCGCTGGCTCATGGCAGAGTCGAACTGGGATTCCGCGACCCCTTTCGGCACTTCACGAACTTCTTTTGGAGAAGCCGCAAATACGCCGATAAGGACATCGAAAAGGTGTGAGGGCTTAAGCGGTTTGGTCAGGAAGGCTGCGAATTCGACCCCTTCCCCAACCTCCCTTCGTCCGAGCGAGGTCAACATCACCAGCGGCAAGGTTCGCCCGTCTCGCATCTCGCGGATGGCAGCCGCAAGCATAACCCCGTCCATTTCCGGCATCTGCATATCAAGGATGGCAATGTCAAACGGCTCACCCTGCCTGATCCACTGGAGCGCTTCCAGCGGTGAGGCTGTATCGCTATACGTCATTCCCCACGATTCAGCCTGCATGGTGAGGATACGGCGGTTGGTCGCATTATCATCCACAATCAGGAGGCGTTTGCCACGTAAATCAGGATGAGCGCTGCGGAGGTAAACGGGTGCAGGTCTGGAAATCGCATCTGTCATGATGGTAAAGTGGAACGCCGAGCCTTTGCCAGCCTCGCCTGCACTTTCGACCCACATTGTGCCGCCCATCATCTCACTTAAGCGCTTGCTGATGGCGAGACCTAACCCTGTACCCCCATAACGGCGCGTGGTTGAGGCGTCAACCTGACTGAAAGATCGGAACAGCCTGTCCACCTGATCGGGTCGAATGCCAATGCCGGTATCGCGCACAATGAAATGTAAAATGTAAGCCCCATTTGGATCCGAATCTGAGGATTGGGAGCGTATATTAACAGATGTTGGTTCAGCCGATACCGAAAGAACAACTTCGCCTTTTTCTGTGAACTTGATCGCATTGCTCAATAGATTGACCAGTATCTGGCGCAAACGAGTCACATCCCCAACAATCGCTTCGGGCGTGTTCTGGTCGATCAAATAGGCAAGATCAAGCTTCTTCTCATCCGCTTTGCCCGCCAGCAGGTCTATAGCCCCTTCGACACATTCGCGCAGGTCAACCGGCTGATGTTCCAACTCCAGTTTATCCGCCTCAATTTTCGAGAAATCGAGAATGTCGTTGATAATGGTAAGAAGCGATTCACTGCTGTTCCGTATTGTTTCGGTAAATTCCTGCTGCTCAGATGTCTGGGGAGTATCGAGAAGCAGGCTCGTCATGCCGATGATAGCATTCATCGGCGTGCGGATCTCGTGACTCATCGTGGCGAGGAAAGCGCTTTTGGCTTCATTGGCAGCTTCAGCAGTCGCCCGTGCCTCCTGAGCCTGCGTGTAAAGCCGTGCGTTGTCGAGCGCAAGCGACGCCAATTCCGCAAAACGGCTGAGGAGCTCAACTTCCTGATCGGTGAAAATGCGATGCGATTCAGACTCGGATGCCATGCCAATCGTTCCGACCGCCTGACCATCTGATTTCAGGGGAACGATCATGACTGAATCTAACACGTCATATTCAAAGCCGGGTGCCCGATACTCGGATGCGTCATAATCCGTTTCCACCATCGGCATACCGGTCAAGATGACCTGACCGGACAGGCACTCATCCAGTTTCAAACGCCAGCCAATAGAATTGGCGAACACGCCAATGCCAACCTTTTGTTCAAGTTCATCGGTGTTGTTTTCAAGCAGGAAAATAAACCCGTGTGGTACGTGAAGCAGATCGGCGGCACGCGTGACAATCACCTGAAGCAGCTCGTTCAGGTCAAGACGGCTGATCAAGCCCAATGTCGTCTCGTGAAGCGCTTCGAGGAACATATTTTGCGCTCGCAGCACGTCTTCAACGTGCTTGCGCTCAGTGATATTCGTGCTGTAGAAGCGGATACGATTACTGTTTGGGACACGATAATACGCCTGCTGAAACCAGTCGCTCCCAATTTTGATTTCTCGCGTGTGATAGCTTTTATCCTGATTTGGAAGGCTTGATGCAACACCGGACAGATCGGGCAAAAGCGGATGCTGCTGCCGGGCAAAGCGAGAATTGGGATATAACCTGTCTCCAGCGGGATTCTGATAATAGATGTTTCCGTCCGGGTCTACTTCAATGACGGGACCGGGATTCATTTCAGGGAAAGAAGCCAGCCGTTCCAACTCATCCTTGGCGGTCTGCAATTGCTCTCGCTGCTGCCAGCGGTCAATCGCCAGCGCAAGATGGGTCGCTATGACGGCAGCGACTTTGATGTCTTCTCGATTGTAGGCATCCGATTTACGCGTGCCGAACGTGAGCGCTCCGAAGACTCGTTCATACGCCTCAAGCGGTAACGATAAGACCGTTTTCAGCGAATGATCTTCCCGCGACGGATCATCAAGCTCAGGCAGATGATGATCTAACGGGGATGATTCGGTAGCAAGCTGCACCTGACGGCTGCTGATCGTTATGCCGGGAATACCCTCCGTTAGAGGGATAGCCGATTCGGAAATGCGGGGTCTGTCGCGGCGGGTTTCCAGCAGGGTTTGTAGTTGATAGGTCCGGGAATCATCGTTGAGCAGGGCAAATGTGCAAACATCAAAATCAAGCACCCACTTGACCTTGCTGACCAATCCCTTAAGAAGGGGCTGCAAAGAAGCGGTCTCTGCAATCAGCAGCACAATTTCGGACAGCGTTCCATAACGGGCTGACTGTATCTGGGTGGTCTCTCGTTCAGCCGCCATCTTTCACCTGTGCCTGAAATGCACTTGCATGTGAATCCGCGACGGGTTCAACCAATCACGCCCTGTTTAGAGCGCCGTAACACATCGGAGGTAGCCGAGTCGACCTCGATCTTGAGCGAGTCCGCCATGGTATCGCCAAAATTTCCCATTGCTGCAATAAAGATGATTTCGACAAGCTCCTCGTCGGTCACACCGCGATCCCGCACCTTGTCGTAATCGTCAATATTCACACCTTTGGGATCACGCGCTACTTTTATGGCAAATTCGATAATCGCCCGGACTCGCTCCGGCGATACACTACCGAGATCCTTGACCAACGCAGTCAGCATGTCTTCGTCAATGCCAAGGATGCGGCAGGATACTTCATGCCCCGCACTACAATACTGGCAGCTGTTGGCATGGGCGACGGTGTAAAAAATCATGGCAGTGAGCGACTCTGGCAGAATTGAATTCTGATAGAAGCTGCTGATCATGCTCCAATACGATATGATAACCGTTGGGGAATTCGCCATGACCTTCATGATGTTCGGCACGAAAGGCTGGCGCGTCTCGCGTTTATATTCGGCAAAAACGCGTGCGACTTCGCCCGTCGCTTCTGCTTCTTCTATGATTGCGAGACCGGTTGCTTCTACATAAGCCATGATACCCAACCTTCATTTCATTTACGTATGTTTAATTGACGAATGCTTCGATCTTACTCTTTCCAGGAGTATTGCACACTTTTCTGTGAACACATATAAGAACCCATCTGAATATTATCGAAATACGGCGGATGCCCTGGCGGGCATCCCTACAAAATCATAAAAACAAGGGTATTGTTTGTAGGGACGTGCGCCAGCACGTCCGCGTTGCCATACAACATTCTGAATATTCAGTTGGGTTCTAAAGTAAATCCTGACGGTCAGACGGTTCTCAGGTATTGGTGAACCAGTCCGATTGCGATTGCTCCCTCGCCAACAGCCGAAGCGACCCGCCGTACAGCACCATGACGCACATCACCGACCGCAAAGATACCAGGCACACTGGTCTCAAGATAAAACGGATCACGGGTAACAGTCCAACCATCCGGATGCTTACCATTCCGAATGAGTTCCGCACCGGTGAGAATGAACCCAACCGAATTTCGCGCCACCACATTAGCCACCACGTCCGAGTGGGGTGTAGCGCCAACGAAGAGGAACATCGCCGCTGCCGGCAGCGTCCTTTCCTCATCAGTACCTGTGTCTTTAACCGTGATGGATTCCAGTTTCTGATCCCCTTCTACGCCTGCGACGACTGTAGACACGCAGACGTTGATGTTTTCAGCCGCCTTGATCTGATCCACGAGGTATCGCGACATCCCCTGTTCCAAAGACCTGGCACGGACAAGCATGTTTACCGTGCGAGCAAAGCGGGATAAAAACATCGCGCCCTGACCAGCGGAGTTCGCCCCGCCAACGATGATCACATCCTGATCGCGGTAATAGGATGCTTCGGTCACAGCCGCGCCGTAGAAAATACCGGCACCGGTGAGACGGTCAACGTTGGGCAAATCGAGCTTCTGGACGGTAGCGCCGGTGGCAATGATGAGGGCGTGGCAGCTCAATTCTGTGCCATCTTTCAGCGTAACAATCCGATACGGTCCCTCGACGCGCACACGCACCGCTTCCTGTGCGGTGAGGATTTCCGTACCAAAGCGGACAGCCTGAATGGTGGCGCGATGGGCGAGTTCTGCACCACTTAACCCGTTTGGAAAGCCGAGATAATTCTCGATGCGGGAACTGGTTCCCGCCTGACCGCCTGTGGCTTCCTTTTCGATCATGGCTGTACGCAGTCCTTCCGATGCGCCGTATACCGCTGCGCCTAAACCAGCGGGCCCCCCACCGACAATGATTAAGTCGTAAAAAGGCTGTGCCGCCTGCGTTTGCAGCCCGATCTTCTCGGCTAAAGTACGGTTGTCTGGGTCAATGAGCGATGTGCCATCAGGAAAAAAGATTACAGGCAAGTGTGCATTTGCTGGCGAAACCGCGCTGACCAGTGATGCGCCCTCCGAGTCTTTCTCAATATCGAGCCAGAGGTAGGGGATGCGATTGCGCGACAGAAAGTCTTTAACCGCATGAGATCGGGGAGACCACTGGCTTCCCGCCACGCGGATACCGTCATACGGGACCGGCACAGTCGTGTGCCAATCACTGAGGAGTCCGTCGAGGACAGGGTAGAGGTACTGGTCAGGGGGATCCCAGGGTTTCATCAGATAATAGTCCAAGCCTATCTGATTGATGCTGGCGATAGCCGCCTGAGTATCCGCATAGGCTGTCAGCAGGACTTTGCGGGCTTCAGGATAAAACTTGCGGGCTTCTGCCAGAAATTCAATGCCTTCCATGTGTGGCATGCGTTGATCTGCCAGGATAAGCGCCAGCGAAGCATTGCGCTGCTTGAGCTGCTGAACCGCGTCGAGAGCCTCGTTCCCGGAATTCGCTTTGATGACGCGATAGTTTTGCCCGTAGTACTGGCGCAGGTCGCGCTCAATTGCGTTGAGAACCATGAGTTCGTCATCTACGGTCAGGATGTATGGTTTCATCACACGCCTGGCTTCCTGGCACACGTTGCCATGAGGTTAACTTCGACCACCGATTATCCTGAAACTTTATGGGGATTTATCTCTTGAGTAAATTATAACACACCGCCTGAAGCCGACCAGGAACCGTTCATTCATCCGCAAAGCGCGTTACACTCCACACCATTCTCGCAACCAATTCTGAGGAGCAGCCATATGGCACAAGTTGGCTTGATGATCGAAGGACAATGGGGCTTAAACTGGGAGCGCTGGCGCAATCTTCTGCAAGCCGCCGAGGATTACGGATTTCAATGTCTGTTTCGTTCTGATCATTACACCATCGGTCCGCCCGACGAGGACTCACTGGAGACGTTTATCTCTCTGACGTATGCCGCCGATCATACCAAACGAATCGAATTCGGTACGCTGGTTGCCCCGACAACCTTTCGCCAGCCTGTGTTGACAGCGCGGATGGGCGCACAGATTGATGACCTGAGCGGTGGGCGATTCATACTCGGTTTAGGCACAGGCTGGCATGAACGCGAACACCGCCAGTTTGGGATTCCTTTTTATGACATCCCAACGCGCTATGAGATGCTGGAAGATGCGCTCGAAATTACCACGCGCCTGTATAAAAGCGCTGAACCGGTGACCTATCACGGCGGGCACTTCTCACTCAATGAAGCCGTTCTGCTGCCGCGTCCTCTCCGCGCAGGGGGACCTCCAATTATGATCGGCGGGAATGGTATGAAAAAAACCATGCCGCTTGCCGCGAAATACGCCAGTGAATGGAACGCCGTCTATATCACCGTGAACGAATACCGCGAACGGGCAGTGCATCTCAACAATCTGCTGGCACAAAACGAGCGCGACCCGGCTTCCTTCAAAAAATCACTCATGACGCAGTGCATTATCGGGAAAGATGACGCTGAAGTGAAGGCGAAGCTGGCAGGCGAGAAGCAGCCTGCCGATAAACTGCTCGACTGGAATATCATCGCCGGAACACCGTCCCAGATCGTTGAGCAGATTGGGCGCTATAGTGACGCAGGCTGCCAGCGCTTTATGCTGATGTGGAAGGATCAGACCGATTTCGCGGGCTTGGAACTGCTGGCGAAGGATGTGCTGCCGCAAGTTCAGAGTTAAAAGTTGAAGGTTAAAAGTTAAAAGTAAAGAACAGAGAAAGTCTGATGCGACTTGTCGCACACTTGATCTCACTTTTAACTTTCTACTTTTAACTTTTAACTGTCCTTAGTCCATCGGATACAAACTGCACCCGCCATCCACCAGCAAGACCGAGCCGGTCATATAGCGGGCGGCGGGGCTGCACAGGAAAAGAAACGCATCAGCGACGGACTCCAGCGATTGCAATTCGCCCAGCGGGATCGCTTTCTCAGCACGCCGGCGGTAATCCGGCTCGGTATTCCACTGCTTGAGCGCCATGCCCGCCCCAACGATACCGGGCGCGACACAGTTGGCGCGAATCCCTTTATCCGCCAGTTCACGGGCAAACGAGCGCATCAACTGGTTCATGGCGGCTTTGCTGGCATTGTATGGTCCAATCGAGGGCCACGGGACATTCGCCACCCACGATGTTGTGAAAATCAGGTGTCCACGTATGCCATCGGCGAGCATGGCATTCGCGCCCGCCTGCGCCAGCAGAAACGCCGCCTTGACGTTCAGGTTCATCAATTGATCCCACGTCGCTTCGGCATACTCCAGCAGCGGCGCAGCCAGCACCATACCCGCATGACACAACACCGTATGCACCGCGCCAAAGTGGTTATGCGCGGCGATGATAAACTGCTCCGCATCCTGCTTACGTGTCAGGTCTCCCTGTACATAATGAATTTTTGCTGGATCACATTCCGCAAGACGTTCCGCCGCTGCATCAGCAGAGAGAATATCGTTGACCGTCATTACCGCGCCGTGTTCGGTGAGCGCCTGGACAACGGCAGCGCCGATCGCGCCCGCCCCACCGCTGATGACGATATGCTGCCCCGCAAGCGCGTCCTTCTGAAATGTCATGGCATGAACTCCGTAACAAAAGACAGAATTTCACCGCCAAGTCGCCAAGGACACTAAGAGTCCAACGATTAAACTTCCTGGCGTTCTTGGCGGCTTGGCGGTTCAAATGGTTTTGGCGATAGTATACTGTGCGTTAAGGAAGCGCTACACTGGTTACACACAATTTGTGGTAAGCCGTTTCATAGGGACGCTCATGAACATTGAAACCATCACCCTGTTGCAGCAAAAACGGATCATCCTCGGCGTCACCGGCAGCATTGCCGCCTACAAAGCGGTTGATCTCGCCAGCAAACTGACACAGCATGGCGGGCTGGTAGACGTGATCATGACAGCGGCAGCGCAGCAGTTCGTCACGCCGCTGACGTTTCAGGCGGTGACGGGTCGCCCCGTGTATGCCGACCTGTGGCAGACCGAAAACAGCGGCGGCTTGCCCACCCATATCGCCCATGTCGGCTTGGCGGAAGCGGCGGATGTGCTGGCGATCATCCCTGCAACGGCGGATTGCCTGGCACGGCTGGCACATGGGTTCGCCTCTGACCTGCTGGCGATCACGGTGCTGGCGGCACGCTGCCCGCTGATGATCGCGCCGGCTATGGATGGCGGCATGTACGAACATACGGCGACACAGGCGAACATCAGAACATTGATCGAACGCGGCGCGACAGTGATTGAGCCAGAGACGGGACGTTTTGCCAGCGGACTCAGCGGGCGCGGGCGGCTGCCGGAAACGCCGATTTTGATGGGTGCAATTCGCCAGGCATTGGGTAAGAACGGCGTTCTGACG
>Ga0224722_1000465_pt1 | contig 23459 bp, 21 predicted proteins | sample Balambano_FR1_Me_FD_161646 | JGI IMG/M metagenome (GOLD analysis project Ga0224722, IMG submission 161646) | Freshwater sediment microbial communities from Lake Towuti, South Sulawesi, Indonesia - Balambano_FR1_MetaG | ecosystem: Environmental > Aquatic > Freshwater > Lake > Sediment | place... | reverse complement strand
GTGTAGAGAATATCGTTTTGGGACGGGCAAAGGAACCCCAATTCTCCCGATGGGGATGGCTAAAAACCAAAGCGATTCGGACATTTTTTGCTGAGAAGCAGAAGGAATTTGATGTGCGCGGGGCAGGTGAAAGCACCCCGATTCGTTCGCTGAGCGGTGGGAATCAACAAAAGTTGGTGCTGGCACGAGAGTTAAACCGCAATCCACGGCTACTTATCGCCGCACAACCGACCCGTGGTTTAGACTTTGCCGCAAGTGCTTTTGTCCACTCTGCCCTGATGAATGAGCGAAACCGAGGGGCAGCAATCCTTTTGCAATCGTTAGACCTTGCCGAAGTGCTGACCCTTGCTGACCGAGTGGCGGTGATGTTGCAGGGGAAAATAGTGGGGGTTCTGGCACGACAGGAAGCCACCGAAGCCCGTATCGGTGCTTTGATGACCGGAGCCAGTCCGGCAAGGGAAGCAGGCGCATGAAAGAGCGACTGGGAACTCTGCTGGAGCAGGTGGGGCGACCCGCCGTGGCACTGCTGATTGCCTTGCTCTTGGGAGGTGTCCTCATTGCGGTTGTCCAACGGAGTCTGAATGCACCGTTTGCCGCATACTCTGCGCTGTTTGCCGGGGCGTTCGGCGACACAACGGCATGGGCAAACACCCTGCGCCAAACGACTCCGCTTCTGCTCACGGGGCTTTCGGTGGCGGTGGCACTGGCAGCAGGGCTGTTTAATATTGGGGCAGAGGGGCAGATGGCAGTGGGCGCCTTGGCTTCTGCGCTGACGGCTTCCCTACTACCCGCAGGGTTTTCCAGTCCGGTTGCGATTGTTCTATCGCTCTTGGTGGGGGCAATCGCCGGAGGAGTCTGGGGGTTTCTGCCTGCCTTCCTCAAGGTGAAGCGGGGAGCGCATGAGGTAATTACGGCGATTCTCTTAAACTATATCGCGCAGAACGGAACCCGTTATCTTGCCTCCAGTCCGTTGAAAGACCCGTTGGGGGAATCGCCGGTCACTCGCGAGGTAAGCCATGTTCTTCCACGCCTCTTGCCCACGCAGGATGTGCATTTTGGGCTGTTTGTCGCGTTGGCTATCACCGTATTTATGGGCTTTGCTCTGCGTTACTCAGTCTGGGGCTATCGTACCCGAATGACGGGTTCGGGGACAAAGGCGGCAGAAGCGGCAGGAATCCCTACGGCACAGATGCAGGTTCTGGCGTTTGTGCTGGCAGGGGCATTTGCGGGAATCGCGGGAGCAGTCACTGTTTTGGGGGAATCGCCCTTCCGACGTTTCCCTGCCGATTTCTATGGTATCGGGTACGGGTTTGACGGTTTGGCAGTGGCTCTGCTTGCCGCCGGGAGTTCGGGGTTGGCATCGGTTTGGGGAGTGTTTCCCTCGGCACTGCTGTTTGGGGCATTGGGAGCCGGAGCCGAAGCAATGGACTTTACGGCAAATGTTCCCAAGCAGATAGTGCAGGTGGTACAAGCCATTCTTATCGCGTTGATTGCTGCTCGGTTTACCCTGCGCTACCGGAGGCGCACCTAATGGAAGCACTGCTCGCCTTTCTGCTCTCCGCCCTGCGCCTCGCGACCCCCTTGATTTTTGCCGCATTGGGAGGTGTGCTTTCGGAGCGTGTTGGGGTCATTGCACTACACTTAGAGTCGGTAATGCTCGGTGCCGCGTTTGCATCGGTGGGAGTTACCGCCCTAACTGGTAGCGCAGTCTGGGGTGTTTTGGTTGGGCTAATGGTCGGGGGGCTTTTGGGACTGCTCCATGCATACCTTACCCAAGCCTTGCGCGTTCCCCATATTCTCAGTGGGGTTGCTCTAAACTTAGGCGTGCTTGGTTTTACTACCTTTGCCTTGCGTCAAGCCCCCACAGGAATCAATGCGACCTCCCTCATCCCCGCATGGCTGATGATAGCCATTGCCTTTCTTGCCCTGCTGGGTGTCTCCTTTTTGCTCTACCGAACCGCCTTCGGGCTACGCCTGCGGGCGTGTGGCGAGAATCCCAAAGCGGCACAATCCGCAGGGCTTTCGGTGGAGAGGTTACGCTATAGTACGCTTGCGCTTTCTGGTGCTTTGACTGGGTTGGCAGGGATAACCTTAGGTCTGACAGGCTTAGGCGCGTTTACCGAGAATATGACGGCGGGACGCGGCTACATCGCGCTAGCCGCCGTTATCTTTGGGCGTTGGCATCCCTGGGGGGCGGTAGGGGCGGCACTCCTATTTGGCGCAGGGGATGCGTTACAACTCAGCCTACAAACAGCAGGGTTAGCCCAGGTGATTCCACCCGATGTTCTCTCGTTACTTCCCTATATTCTGACGCTCATCGTCCTTGCAGCGGTGAGTGGTAAATCCTCGGTTCCGGCGGCACTCGGCGAAACAGAATAGAACACTCTCTCACTCGCACAAAAGAGAATCATCGGAAATATCTTCAGAACTTCTTCAGTTTCCTGTTCTACAATAGAGTTATGCGGATTTTGCTCATCGAAGATGAACCGGAGTTAGCCGATGCGATACGGCAGGGCTTAACACGCGCCCGCTATGAGGTGGACTGGGAAGCCAACGGTTCGGAAGGGTTCCGCCGAACATTAGAGCAGGACTATGCCCTCTTGATTTTAGATGTGATGCTTCCGGGCATGGATGGCTGGGCGATTTGCCAACGTATGCGTACCCGTGGTGATGCAACACCGATTCTGCTGTTAACCGCTCGCGATGAGGTGGAAGACCGGGTGCGGGGGTTAGAACTCGGTGCCGATGACTATCTCCCTAAGCCGTTCGCTTTTTCCGAACTCCGGGCAAGAGTAGCGGCACTTCTACGCCGAGAACGAGTGTTCAAGGGGAAGGTGGTTCGTATCGCCGACTTGGAGATAGACACCGAAAAGCGGCAGGTGCATCGCGGAGGGGTAGAGATTGTGCTAACTCCGCGTGAATATGACCTTTTGGAGGCACTTGCCACGAACGAGGGGCGCGTTCTAAGCCGAGAATGGATACAGACCCGCATTTGGGGAGATGCCGAAAGTTACTCCAATACCGTCGAAGTACATCTCGGAGCAATGCGTCGCAAGATAGACGGCAACCAAGATGTTAAACTCATTCATACCGTTCACCGTCAGGGCTATATTCTTCGTCGTCCCGACAGTGAAACCGAAGAATCGAATTAGGTTAGCAAGGGTAGGCTATGTTTCGCTCGGTACGCGCTCGAATTACACTCTGGAATATCGGAATTGTGGCACTGACACTGCTTGCCACTGGGGTAGCACTGCGCCTAACAGTGGAGGGGGTTTTGCAAAATGCAATGGATAGGGAACTACGCGAACGCTTACAACGAGAGCCACGGGGCAGAGGACGACCTCCCGGAGGTCCTGAAGCAGGAAATCCACCGCCACCAGTCCAGATGCCGAACCCACCCGATATGCCGCGTATGCCAAACCCACCGCATTCCTTTGGCAGGGACGACTTCCCCGCTCCTCCACCACAAGACCCCCCCATACCCAATCCACTGGCATCTGTAGGGACTTCCCCATTTCGACTCCCCCCGCGCCTCCTAGATAAGAAGGGAAGAGAGGTTCGCATGGGCGTGCAAAACCCGATGTGGTCGGAGCGTGGCTTTCAAGAGGCACTGAGCGGCAACGAAACATGGTACACCGAGATTTTGAATGGGGAGCGCGTTCGAGTGTTTTCCCGCCCGCAACGTCTTCCCAATGAGGAGATGGGAGTGATTCAAGCAATCGCTCCTCTGGAAGAGATAGAGCGTGCGGTACAAGGGGTGACAATTACGCTACTTTTGCTTCTACCCGTGGCTCTCCTTTTTGCCGGTGTGGGGGGTGCGGTTTTGACCGAACGGGCATTACACCCCGTGCGTGACCTAACCGCCGCCGCTCGCGGGATACAGACAAGTAATTTATCGGCACGCCTCCCGGTTTCTGGGGGAGACGAGTTTGCGCGGCTTTCGGATGTGCTGAACGGGATGCTACAACGCTTGGAGGACGGTTTTCATCGAGAACGTCGCTTCACTGCCGATGCTTCCCACGAACTGAAAACCCCATTGGCAATTATTAAGGCAAATACGAGTCTTGGCTTAGAGGATAACACACTTCCCCCAGACTACCATAAGACACTAAGGACAATAGACCGCGCCACTGATAGGGCAAACCGTATCGTGCAAGACCTGCTCTTTTTGGCGCGGGAGGGAAAGGGAAGCGTTCCCCTAAGGTGTGAGCGGATTCTCTTGCAGACGCTCTTTCAGGAGGCGATAGATTCGGTGGGAGGAGAGGCGCAACGAATTACTCTGGGCGAGATACCCGACTCCTCGGTGCAAGGTGATAGACATCATCTCACTCGTCTCCTCACCAATCTCTTGGGCAATGCTGTGCGATACACTCCGTTCCCCGGAACTATCACTCTCTCTGGGAGGATAGAAGGAGGCTTTGTACTGTTTGAGGTGCGTGATACGGGCGAGGGAATCCCGGCAGAGCATCTGCCGCATCTGATGGAACCGTTCTACCGCGTGGATGCCGCCCGTACCCGTGATAGTGGAGGTTCGGGTTTGGGCTTAGCCATCTGTCGTAGCATCGCTCGTTCCCATGGGGGCGATATTCAGATAAGCAGTGCGGTTGGGCATGGGACAACCGTCACCGTGCGGTTGCCGCGTTCTTCGGTTTAGAACAGCGAAGCCGAAGGATGTCCTTCGGCTTCGTAGCGAATCTCTGATTCGGGAGGGACTATGGCTTGGTGCGACGTACCCCTAATGCGGCTATTCCTAAAAGTGTACACCCAACTAGTACACCAGATGCAGGCTCAGGAGCGACATTTCCCCCGCCCCCTGATTGGAACTCTTGGAAAGTGAAGTTTCCGGCTCCATAGCGCGGCAGAGGACCCCCATCAATGGTGGTAGGAAAAACCCCTTGGGCGAAACTGAAGCGACCCGTCCCCACAAAGGTCACTAAACCGCCTCCGGTATTGGTGGTTGGGGCTGGTGCACCACCCGCAATCCCTGCATTGAGAACCTGATTGGTATTACTAAAGCCCCATGCGACAATACTGTACTGCCCCGGAAGGAGCAGGAGAGGAGCACTGCTTTTGAAGCGGTAATTGCCATCGAGTACGCCGGGGTCGGCACTACTGAAGACGACGGGGGTTGTAATTTGCACCTGTGTTGTTCGGTTGAACAGAGCAACCCGAATCTGCCCTGCCCCCGCAATACCGTTTGCGCCGCTATCAAAGATACCCAAGCGTGTTACTTCAATGGTAGTGTTGACATTGAAGTCCAATCCGAGGCTTCCGGTGAAGCCGGAGTTCCCGTTCCGCACGGGAACTAAGGAGTAGGCATTGAATTGTGCGTGCGCCGACCCCGTAAACAGACCAATAACAAGAAAGGATAGCAATAGATGCTTTAGAGTAGGTCTCATTTATATCACCTTACAGTATTTCCACCGACATTCAGGCAGTTTGACCAATATTAGGAAGTCGTGAAAGTGTGACCCTTCCGAACGAAATACTTCATTGTATAACCATACGTTACCCAAGTTTATCAGGAATGAAACTTGTGAAATCTGATAAACATGGTGTTCTGTTGCTATTATACAACAATTTTTGAAGAACTACCGTACTTTAACAGGGTAATGTGATATTTTTGACAGGGAAGGGGGCTGATTGTAGAACGCTACAATGATGCATTCTGCCCCATAGTGATAACAAAAGGGTTGATGGTCTCTTTAAGGAGGCAGTCGGACTAAGTTGTAGTCTTATTGAGCAGAGGAGTGCTGTCGTTCACGGGTAATTCGGTGGTAATCCCCCCGTGAGAGACTCTTTTCCAGAAGGCAGTACAGCACAATAAAAAGATAGCGTGACCCCATCTCTTTGATTTTCAGTTTGGAGATACCCGTTTTCCGGTTTATCCACCAGTTCGGTACAACTGCGTAGGAGTATCCTCGTACTATCGCCTTCAGAGGAAGTTCCACAGTCAGATTAAAGTGGTGGCTCAGAAGGGGTTGTACCCCTTCCAGTACATGACGGCGGTAGAGTTTGAAGGCATTGGTAATATCATTGTAAGGCAGACCAAAGAGCATCTGGATAAAGGTATTCGCCATACGATTGATGACCAGTTTGTGCTGTGGGTAGTCAATCACCTTCCCATCGCGGTGGAAGCGGGTTCCAAAAACACAGTCCACCCCTTCGGATTCCATCTTTCGGTAGAAGGCAATAAGGTCTTCGGGTCGGTCCGACGCATCTGCCATATAGACCGCCACCGCATCCCCTCGAAAGTTCGTAAGACCCGCACGAACCGCGAAGCCAAAACCGTTGGGGGGACAGTTATTGATATGGCGCAGTTCTGGAATTTGTTGCTCCAATGTCAAGAGTATCTCTTCTGTCCGGTCTGAGGAGTTATCATTGACGACCAGAATCTCGTGCGAAATGGCGGCTTCCGCCAACTGTCGGTGAAGATTCTCGACAGTAGACGCGATACACCCCTCCTCATTGTGTGCGGGAATCACAACAGAAAGAAGGGGCTTGGTGTTTAGACCTTGCTTATCCATAGAATTGTCCTACTATTTGTGAACTCGCTCCTGTACCGCACAGACTATCTCTTTGAGTATCGTCTCCATGTCATAACGATACTGCCACTGCGGATAGTGCGATTGGAACTTGCGAACATCGCTCACATACCAGATATGGTCGCCGGAACGGTTCTGGTCAGAAAGGGTATACTCCAGTTTCTGACCGCTAAACTCTTCGGCATAGGCAATCGCTTCTAACATGGAGCAGTTGCTATGGCGTGACCCCCCCATGTTGTAGACTTCGCCCACCCGTGGGTTTTCAAAAAAGTGCCAGAAGGCATTCACTAGGTCAAAGGAGTGAATGTTATCGCGCACTTGCTTACCTTTATACCCGAAGATGGTATACGGTTTGTGCGTCACCACACACTTGACCAAGTAAGCAAGAAAGCCATGTAGTTCGGTTCCTGAGTGTGCAGGTCCGGTGAGACACCCGCCCCGAAATGTTCCTGTCCGAATCCCGAAGTAGCGTCCGTACTCTTGGGTGAGAATATCTGCTGCCACCTTGCTTGCCCCGAACAGGCTATGTTTACTCTGGTCCAGGGACATACTTTCATCAATACCATGCTCTCCGTAGGGATGGCTGGTATCACACTCCCAACGGGTCGGGGTTTCTATCAGGGGCAGAAAGTTGGGTGTGTCCCCGTAGACCTTATTGGTGGAGGTGAAGATAAAGACCGCTTCTGGGCAGAACTGACGAACGGCTTCGAGCAGAATCAGAGTGCCATTGGCATTGACAGTGAAATCCGTCAGGGGTTCGCGTGCCGCCCAGTCATGCGACGGTTGCGCGGCAGTATGTACCACCAGTGCAATCTCTTTACCATACGATGCAAAGATACGGTTGATACCCTCTTGGTTGCGAATATCTTCAGAAAGTGGAGTGAAGTGGGAGAGGGTGCGCGATAGTTCTTGGGTATTCCAAGCCGTCGAAGCATCTGCCCCAAAAAAGTATTGGCGCATATCGTTATCAATACCAACAACCTCTAAGCCTTTGGCATGGAGGAACTTCACCGTCTCACTTCCCACCAAGCCCGCAGAACCTGTAACAATCGCAACAGCCATAGAATCAATTTCTCCCAAAACTCACCGATTCTCTGGAAATCCAGATATTTTGTCGCAGAGGAACTATGCCGGGGCGAAGAGAGGGCGAAGTTGCGTCTCATTCTCCCGTAACCATGCCGCTATCTCGTGAACGATATCGGCAACGCGACGCTGAGGTTGCCAATCGAAAGTCTCACCAACCTTCCGACAGTCCGAAATATAGAGAGGAATATCAACAGGTGAGGTTGTTGTATCGTGGCTCATCGCAACGGTGTTGCCTGTAACCTGTTCGCAGAGTGTGGTCAATTCCTGAAGGGATGTCGAAACAGTTACCCCACCCCCCACATTGAAGATTCTACCCGTAACATTATCGAATGAAACCACTTGCCGCGCCACAAGGTCGTAGAGGTCTAAGGGGTGCAGAAGGTCGCGCACCTGCTTCCCTGTCCCCCCAAAGCCCGTATAGCGCAGGGGTTTTCCAAAATAGTGATGGGCAACCCAGAGAGTAAAGACCCCTTGGTCTACCTTCCCAAACTGACCAGGACCCGCAATAACCCCGCACCGGTTGATAACCGCTTTCAGACCATACGTATCCACATACTCTTGAATAATGAGTTCGGAGGCTAACTTCGACGCACCATAGAGCGAACGAGGTTCATGGACAGGGAAGTTCTCGGCAATTCCGGCAGAGGAGACTCCCAGTATCTCTTGATGCTCCTCAATAGCAAAGCGTGTCTCGGTTTCGCGGAGGCGAATCGCTCGCAGAGGCGCAATCGAGTAGACACGGGAGGTAGAGAGGAACACCACACCGCCCACCCGTTTGCGGGCAAACTCCAAACAGTTGAGCGTTCCCACTAGATTAGTTTGCAGAACATAGTTCGGGGAGCCATCCAATCCCGCTTTCACACTCGGTTCTGCCGATGCCTCAATCATCAGGTCAAAGTTTCCCGGCAGGTCGTCTAAGTCAGCAGGAGTTCGGATGTCCCCATGCACAAAGTTCATCCCCAACTGTTGAAGGACAGGGACATTCAGTTCTGCCCCCCGACGCTTGAGATTATCCAAAATAGTCATGGTCGCCGTGGGGTTGTTTTCGCGGAACGAACGAGCTAACTGAGAGCCGACAAAGCCTGCGCCCCCGGTGATAAGTATATTCATATTCTCTCCTTACCGCGTTTTGGTTGTGGCATTTATGGACTCCTTTTTCCGATGAATTCCACCAAGTACAGCACCCGATTTTCAACGGTATGTAGCACAGTCAGGCGATACTGCGGGTTTTGCAACAAGCGATAGGCTACCCATGTCACCCCTTGCGTATGGGAACGAGCATCGTAGATAAGAAACTTATGATACTTCTTCCCAAACTCCTCCCAAGAGATAACATTCGCCTGCGGGTAATGGCGTTGTAGTGCGCTGAAATTGATAAAAAGGGAGTGCAAAAAACCGATACGGTGTCCCGACTGCTCCACATAAGGATAGTCTTGCAGGAGATAGTAACGATTCCGATTGCCCTTGTAGTAGTGTGCTGGTGCAAAAGCGAAGGCATCTGTCCAACCGATAGGAAGATCAGGATATTTGCCGTCCAAAAGAGTTTCGACATCGAATACTGGGAAGAGAGGGACGGGACGTAACTTTCCCCATTCTGCGAGAGTCGCAAAAATCTGTGGCGGTTGAGGAGTTGGCGATTTTCCCCGGTAGGAGAGGGAACCGAAACTATGCGCTATCAGAAGCACAGTAGGTACTCCCAAGAGAAAAACTCGTACGGTTTTCTGGTAAAGCGCGTGATGTTCTAAGACTACGGGCAATCCGTTTACGAAAACTGAGGTCAGAAAGGCAATACTCACTGCCCACCCCATACTGGTGAGTAAGAAATAGCGTGTTAAGAAGAGCGAAGTCCCTTTTTGCGAGAGAATAAACAGAAGCAGACCGGGCAGAAGAGCTATCAAAATCCCTGCAAGGAGCAGATGTACCCGGTTGGATAGACACTCTTGCCGCACAGTATCAAATATCTGTGGTCGGAAGCGTATCCAGAGAATGAGGAGAAAAAGAAGCGTGATTCCTCCCAGAATCAAGGTGAGAGGAGTGGGAAACCACAGAAGATACTCAATTAGTGTGCGGCGATTAGGAGTCGGAATCCAGGAGTAGGGCTGAAATGCTTGACGTTGCGCCAAAACTTCCTTTCCCCAGAGAACGGCAAACAGTACCCACGAAGCGATAATCGCAACCGCACGTCCGATAGTGTGACGGTCTATCCGCTTACCCAGAACATCAGGAAGGACCCCCGCCAAAAGAAAGCAACCACTATAAATAAGAGTGAGGGAATGTGTGAGTATCATCGCAAGGTGCAGAAGCGTGTGCAGAAAATACTCCCAGCCCCGGCGCGGTCTTTCCGTCAAATAGGCAAAATGGGACAGCACTATAGCACCCAACAGAAACATCAGACCGTACTGCCGTGCCTGCACATTCTGCTCCAAAATAATCCAGTGGCACACCACCGAAGCAGTTAGGGCAAATGCGGCGGGGAGACTTCCGAACCGCTTCTGTAGCACTGTCCACAAAACCCAAACCCCGGCACAAAAACAGACCGTAGTAAAGAGACGCAGCGTCCACTCCGTTGCCCCAAAGAGACCTGCCCAGAGACGCAAAACCAGAAAGTACATCGGTGGAAACGCATTGATGGCATCCCGGTTTGCCTCTATCATGTGCGAAACGGAGGGGTCTTTCACAAAGTACGCCGTGAAAACTTCATCCAGCCAGAAGGGGCGGTTGCCTCCCAAGAGAAAGCCATGTGCTAAGAGAAAGAGCGAGGCAATCGCCGGATAGACAAAAAAAGAGAGTTGTTTCCCCTTGTTCTCGCGGAGCGTATCTTCCATGGTGCTTAACTCCACTGTTCTTGCGGTGCGATAGAATACCCTCCCTTGCCTTGGCTCATCGCTTCAGGTATCTCGCGGTAATCGCATCCCCGATTTCCCAACAACGTTCCTGAATCTGCTCCAGAAAGAGATGTAAACCCGCCTCATGCAGATCGGCAACCGTAAGGAAGGAGAGGTCGCTATGCAATCGTCCGGCTAACCGCTCGGCATTGTTTTCGTAGCGTCGCCCTGTCGAACCGGAGATATTGCGAAGGCATCTCTCTACCTGTGAAACCGCATGATGCACCGACGAGGGGTAATCCCAGTCGAGTATTAGGAACGAAAGCACGTGGTCGGGGGTGATTCCGCCTCGGTACATTTTACGGAACGCCTCAAACGCTGAAGCCGACTTCAAGCAGGCGATCCAGCCGTGGGTGTCCATATGCTCCCCTTCGTCCAGCACATAGTCCCCCCCAGTAAGCCCCCGCACCAGAACATCGGTGAGGCGGCTCACTTGGTCAGCACGCTCCAGAAAGATTCCGGTCTTGACAAAGTGGTAGGCATCCCCGATAAGCATCGTGCGCTCTGCCAAGCCGTAGAACAGGTGGCAACGGTTGCGGATGTCTAAGAGGAACGTATGCGGGGAGGTCGCGAGCATCTTTTCCACGTCCCAGTTGAGTGTGAGTTCCAGATAGGCACGATTGACCGTTTCCCACATCTCCGAGGAGATAATTTCGCGGACGTGTTGGGCATTGCGTCGTGCGGCGCGGATGCAGGACACCACCGAGTTGGGATGGTCAGGGTCAAAGACCATAAAGCGGATGAGGTCGGGTTCGTGGATGTCACCGTACCGCGCCCGGAAAATCAGTTCGTCACCGGAGATTTCCAGAATAGACTGCCAAAGGGTATGGGCATCGCGCATCAGGAGGTTTGTTTCGGCGGTTCCCTCTTGGGGGGATTCTAGAGCGGCATGGTACTGCACATCCACCAGGCGAGCGGTGGCTTCGGCTCGTTCCAGATAACGCCCCATCCAAAACAGGGCATCGGCTTCACGCGATAACATCGTTACTCCTCGGAGCAGGGGCGGCAGGGCGCAGAGTGGAACTGGTCAGCACCCAAGTATCCTTAGAACCGCCTCCCTGCGACGAATTCACCACATACGACCCCTCCTTCAACGCCACACGGGTAAGCCCCCCCGGAATAATCGTCATCCCCTCGGGACCCGTGAGGATATAGGGACGTAAGTCCACCCGGCGCGGTACAATCCCACTCCCCTCCTGATAGCATGGGGCGGTAGAGAGTTCTATCACGGGTTGCGCCAAATAGTTGCGTGGGTTGGCTTGGATGCGCTCGGCAAACTCGGCACGCTCGGCAACCGTGGCTTGCGGACCAATCAACATCCCATACCCCCCGGATTCGTTCGCCGCTTTCACCACCAGTGTTTCCAGATTTGCCAGCATATAATCTCGTTCGCTGTCCTCCCACGAGCAGTAGGTCGGCACATTCGGCAGAATCGCCTCTTCCCCCATGTAGTACCGGATAATCTCCGGCACATAGCGGTAGATAACCTTATCGTCCGCCACCCCGGTTCCAATCGTGTTTGCCAGAGCCACATTTCCCTTAGCGTATGCCCGCATCAGACCGCGCACCCCCAGTGCCGATTCAGGGCGAAATACCTCCGGGTCTAAAAAGTCATCATCAATACGGCGATAGATAACATCTACCTGTTGCGGTCCTCGGGTGGTACGCATATACACCACATCGTTATCTACAAAAAGGTCAGCCCCCTGTACCAATTCGATTCCCATCTGTTGGGCAAGGAAAGCGTGTTCAAAGTACGCCGAATTGTAGACCCCCGGTGTCAGGAGTACCACAGTGGGGTGAGGGCGGCGCGAGAGGGCGCGAAGATTCGCCAGAAGGCAGGTGGTGTAGTGGTCTACCGGGCGAATCAGGCTACGGTTGGAGGCAAAGAGTTGGGGGAAAATTCGGGTCAGCAGAAGCCGATTTTCGAGGACATAGGATACCCCAGATGGGGTACGCAGATTGTCCTCCAAGACCAGCCATCTACCGTCTGCACCCCGAATCAGGTCGGTTCCACAGATATGCACATGGACATTGTGGGGAACAGGGCAACCGATGAACGCCCGACGGTAGTGTACTGCCGACTCAATCAGGTCACGCGGGACGATGTTATCTTGTAGAATCTTCGGATTTTCGGAGTGGTAGAGGTCATGGAGGAAGGCATTGAGCGCGTGAATCCGTTGCGTCAACCCCCGTTCGATATGCTTCCACTCATCGGCAGGGACAATACGCGGAATCAGGTCTACCGGGAACGTCCGTTCGGTTCCCTGTGCATCGCCATAGACGGTGAACGTGATTCCCTGATTCATCAGAGTTGCATCTGCCAACGAAACACGGCGACGGAACTCGTCTTCGCCCAGAGTGTTAATACGGTCCAGAAGGGCTTTATAGTGGGGGCGTGGGGTGAGCGTCTCAACCTGCTCGAACATTTCATCGTATGCCCCGGAGTAACCGCCTCGCTTCTGTACCTCCCGATATACATCAAAAAGATTCATGTGTGTGGAGTTTTGGGTAGGTTTTTCGGAAAATGCAATTTCCGTGTGCCACATTGCCAGTACGGAGAGTTCCATTTTACTCTAAAGCGACAGCAAAAGTCAACAAGCGCGATGGAATAATCAGAATAGAGCAAGAAAGCGTGATTATCCTAAAACAGTTCAGAAAAAGCAAAGATTTTGTGAAAGGAATTTTCCGCAATTGCGACTTTATTTATCCTTAAAGTATTGACATTGTGTTAAATCGGTGTTAAATAATAGGACAACTTTCTCTCCAACGCAATTTCATAGAATGGAGCATTGTCCATGATGTTCGCTCAGCACCGGTCATCGGCACGAGCCTTTACCCTTATCGAACTACTTGTAGTTATCGCCATTATCGCGATTCTTGCCGCTATCTTGTTCCCGGTCTTCGCACAAGCCCGTGAAAAGGCACGACAAACCTCGTGTCTGTCCAACATGAAGCAGTTGACCACTGCGGTCTTGATGTATGTCCAAGACTACGATGAACGATTCCCGTTGGTCGCGCCGGATGGAGTTATTGCCTCCTTCACCACCCCACCGGATGCCACCCCTACCTCGGCGGTTGGATTGGCACGTCGTCAAGCCTTCTGGACCAGTTCGATCTTCCCCTATGTGAAAAACTGGGGTATCTACACCTGTCCGTCGGCAACCGACGAGCGAAGCGATGTCTTTGGTGTTTCCTCCGCTCAGTCCAATGGAATCAAGTTCTCCTATACTCTGAACGGCTATCTGAATGCTTGGAGCCTTGCAGGTTCTCCGGCTCCGGCACGAGTTATCATGTTCTCAGAAGGGTTAGGCAAGGGAACCATGCCCCGCTTCGGAAACCAGTTCCCCCTATCGCTGAGTGATGCTGGAACCTACATGGCAACCTTTAGCCCCGGTAATGGCGCAAACTGTGCAGGGAACGGAGCCGTGGCTGGACGGTATGGCTTCAGTTTTAACTACAACCGCAGTTGGTTAGTACATACCGATGGCTCGAACTATGCCTATATGGATGGTCACGTCAAGTATGCCCGCAACCCCAGTTCGGCTTCGCCGTGGGCACGGTTGAATGCGGACGGCACTCCGGCTTCGTTATGGGTAGCCAATACTGCTACAACCGGTTGGTGTAACACTTGGTATTACAACTACGGTCCGGTGATTGAAAACTAATCACGGTATATCGTCGGAAGATAGAATGGCAGACCGGGGGAGTTCCTCTCCCGGTCTGTCGAACTGTTTCAGAAAGGAAAGGTTTTTGGCATGTCCCTGAATCTTCGCTGGCTGGTTATCATGATTGTCTCCTTGTTTGCTTTGTGTGCATTGGGCTGTAGTCCCAGTGCAGAAGAGGAAGTCGCCCCTCCCAAAGGGGCGGAAGCCGGTGGCGCACCCACTACCCAAGGTGCTCCGGCAGGCCAACCGATGACCGGTCCCAAACCGGCATCACAGTAGAACCACTTGATGACACGACAAGTTCTCACCGCAAGAGAATTCATCTTCATCCACACTTCCGTTGAGAACTTGTCTACAGGGCAACAAAAACCACTGACTTTGGAAATAATCTTTAGATTCCATGTAATAGATTCGATTTTTCGACGACTGATACTCATACCCTATTGACAAATTGTTAAATTGATGTTAAATTTATGGGCAAGCAATGCCGCTTGATGGTATTGCTTGCCCATTTGACTTCTAAATCTCCGGGCGCAACGCTATCTCTGATTCACTTGTCTTAATCCATCGCAATCCTATAGAACGGAGCATATCTTAAATGTTAACCACCAACCGTCGTTTGACGGTACGAGGGTTCACCCTCATTGAACTTCTCGTTGTTATCGCTATCATTGCCATCCTTGCGGCAATCTTGTTCCCGGTCTTCGCGCAAGCCCGCGAGAAGGCACGCCAAACCTCCTGTCTGTCCAATGTGAAGCAACTGGCACTAGCTGTTCTGATGTACTCCCAAGACTACGATGAACTGATGCCCTCCGCATTTGGGAACCGTGGTGCTGCATGGGGTTGGAACTTCTGGCATCCGTCCCCACCCGCTTTCTCCACTGGAATTGGTCCCATTACGCAAGCGATGGCAGCATCTTCTTGGGCAAACGTCATCCTGCCATACATCAAGAATCAAGACATTTACGGTTGTCCCTCCGGCGTGGACTTCAATCTCTATCCTGCGTCGGTCTATTCCGCAGAAGTACAACGACCTACCCCCGGTACGTTTACCTATAACGGTCTGATGCACACCTATCCGCAAGCTGGTATCATCCAACCTGCGGATGCCATCCTCTTGTGGGAAGGGATGGGTAAAGTCCGAATTCGTGGTGCGGTACTCGCCAACCCCACGCTTGTATGTCTGGATGGTACACAACCTTGTGTTTATAAACCCGCCGCGGCAGCATGTGCGGCACAAGGTGGAGAAAGCGGAATGTTCGGTACTGCCGGAACCCTGTACATCCACAACCAAGGATTAAATATGGCATTTACCGACGGTCACGTCAAGTGGCGACGGTTGGGCGGTCAGACCACCAACGACCCGACTCTGGGTGCAGGTGCAACAGACTGCCGAGTTGACCCTTACGGTGGTTATGATGCACAAGGCTTCCCGCGCTGGTACTGGAACAACACCGGTCCTAACGGCGAACAATGGACATGCCACCCGTACCTGTTCCGTCCTGACTACCAACCGACAGACCGTTGCTGGTAATCGAAATGAAGGAGCGTCTGAGAATGAAGGTTTCGCCCTTGTTAGTCCTGATACTGTTGTCTCTCGTAGTGTTCTGTGCGGGTTGTTCTACCGACCCTCCTTTACGGATGCAAGAGGGAACCGGAGGAGTCATGGACAATAAGAACAAACCGGCGGGGGCAGGTGATAGACAATCTACCCAATTAGCCCCTCAAGGCGTAGGCAACGTGAGTGAGTAGAGTGACGAGACTTCCCCAAGTCTTTGAGAAAGGGGAAGCCAAATCCGTTAAAACCCCGGAAGGATTTCTTCCGGGGTTTTCTCGTTTTGCCTCTGACAGTCATTGCACGAAATCTAAGGCGTATTTCAGGAGGAGTTTTGCCTGAATAGTGCTTTACAAATAAGCCTCTTTTAGTCTATACTGATTTTTAGAGGACGTATCGCAGATAACGAAGGGAATATGTTTATGAAACAGTGTATTCAGGGTGCTGTTGCCCTGTTGATTGGGGGACTCTTGGTTGCACCCGTCTCCGCACAGGTGAACCTCTCCTTCCGTACCAATGTGTCGCTCGCCGGGCAGTTCGCGAATGGGGTCGCACCCTCGGCGGTGGCATGGGACGGTAGCACTGCCTTTGTCGGAACCTACAATAACTCAGGAGCCGCGACTAATACCAGTATTCTTCCGGTCACCGATGTACTGACCGCGCCCGTATTCGGAACCCAGTTCGGACTGCTGAACAGCAATAATACACGGGGAATTACGAGCCTCGCTCTGAACGGGAGCCTTCTTGCCGCATCGTGGGACAACGGGGCAAACAATGTGAACTCGGTACGCACCTTTGACACCACCACCCAAAGCCAACTCTGGAACCTGAGCGCGGCAGGGCTAAACCTGCGCGGTAATGGGGTTGCCTTAGACCCCGGTTTTGGAGGAGTCGGAACAGGCTTCGGTTTCTTAGGGTTGGGAGGGGGTTTTGCACGTACCCTGAACTTCAATACCGGGGTCGCAGTGGCAAATACGTTGGTCAACCTGAACCCGGTCACGACCTTCTGGCGCGATGTCGCTTATGATCCTTCCAACGGGGATTTTTATGCTCGTAACGGAAACCGGGTGGTGAAGGGGGTACGTACCACCCCAACCCAAGTCAATAACGGTTCGCCGACAACGTTTATTGATAGTTTCACCACAGCAAACTTTGTGGATAACCAGAATATCGCGTATGTGAATGCGCTGGGCGGTAACTTCCTGATGGTCAATGACCGTGCGGTGGCATCGGGAGGGCAGGCGTTTACCAATGTCGTCAAGGCACTGGGAACCGATGGTAGCCTCCTCACTATCAACTACTTCGGGGGCTTTAACCCGCTCAACTCCAACGGGGCGTATGACTTCTCCTTCCATGCGGGAACACAGACCCTTGCTGTCTCGGACTTCACGAATCAGCAACTCTATATCTTCGATGTCCGCTTCGGAAATGTTGCCGCTGCCGCGCCCGAACCGGGAACCGCTCTGCTGACACTGGTCGGTATCGGGCTGTTTGCGGGACTGCGCCGCACCCGGAAATCGTAACCCTCTCCCCCTAACCCCCTCCCCCGGCGTGCCGGGGGAGAGGGGAACTAGAGCATGAGGGTTTTTCCCGTGCGAGCGGACTCGTAGATTTTCATAATGATTTTCATGTCCTTCAAGCCCTCTTCCCCCGGCATTTTGGGGGCTTTATCCTTCTGCACACACTCCGAGAAATGATCCATCTGCCGTGCGAAGTGGTTGCCATCGGGGATTTTACGCTCGCGGAACTGCCCCTGAAGAAGTGAGCGCATCGTGATTCCCCCGTAAGAAGTGGCAGGCTCCAAATCCACCCAGCCCTCGCTCCCCACAATCCGTAGATGGTTCTGCCCGGCATACCCATAACTGGAGGAGCAGGTGGCAAGCACGCCAGAGGGGAAACGTAGCAGAAAGTTAATATTCTCCTCCACCTCTTTGAAGCGTGGGTCATTGGGGGTAGAAAACTCCTGTGCCGAAACCGCAATCGGCTCCTCCCCGGTGATATACCGTGCCGCATTCAGGCTGTAAATACCGATATCCATCAGCGAACCACCCCCGCCCAGTTTTTTGTTGAGTCGCCATTGTGTCGGGTCGCCGATATTAAAGCCGTGGTCGGAGGTGAAGTATTTCAGTTTGCCGAGTGCGCCGCTCTGTGCCAAGCGAATGGTCTCCACATTGTGCGGTTCTAACTGGCAACGATAGGCTACCATGAGTTTGACACGGTTCTTTTTGCACGCTGCTATCATCTGCTCACACTCTTCTGGGGTGTTTGCCATTGGTTTTTCGCAGAGAACGTGTTTTCCGGCATTGGCGGCACGGATGGTATACTCGGCGTGCATTCCGTTGGGCAGGACGATGTATACACAGTCTATCTCTGGGTTATCTTTAATTTTGTCGTAGTTTTGGTAGTTGTAGACATAGGGAACGCCGTATCGCTCCTTTGCGCGTGTGCCTTTTTCCGGTGTCCCTGTCACCACAGCGACCAGTTTACTGCGTTTGCACTCCTTGAAACCGGGAAGAATCTGCCCCCAGGAAAGCCCTCCGAGTGCGACAATCGCCCAACCTAAGGGGCGTTCTTGTTGGTACATCTGCTGTTCGTCCTCCTTGTCAAACCCATTTAGGGAATCGTACCCCTTGTTTCGGAGTGCACAGGCAAACCTCCTGCTCTAGTGCGAATCTCACTTTGTGGAAGGAGAAAAAGAGGTATAATGCAGAAATCCAGTAAAGAGATTGAGGGTAGTGCATTGAAGAGAGTGTCATGGCAAATCGCCGGAATCGCCTTGTTAACCGCTTGTGCATGGGGAGGAGCCGCCGCCCCACTTTTCGCGCAGAAAGAAGCCAAGCCTACCTTCGGACACTCGATGCAAGGCGATGCGTTTAACACCGGTCCGCGACGTGCCGCCGTTCTCCTGCCTGGAATCCCATCATTAGAGTTCCCGGTGACAACCAAAAGCCCCGAAGCGCAGAAGTTTATGGTGCAAGGGGTCGCTCAACTCCATGCCTACTGGTACTTTGAAGCGGAACGCTCGTTCCGACAAGCCCTAGCCCTTGACCCTGATTGCATTATGGCGTACTGGGGAATGGCGCGTGCCAATGTGAACAATTCCGTCCGTGCCAAGGAGTTCGCTAAACTTGCCTACGAAAAACGCGAAGGGCTTACCCCTCGTGAGAAAGCCTATATCGAAGCCCTTGCCGTCGGAGTAGGACTGAACGAAGGCAAGACGGAGAAGAAATGGCAACAACGCCGCGATGACTATATCACGGCTTTACGCAAGGTGGCGGAAGCATACCCTGAAGATATTGAGGCAAAGGCGTTCTTAGGGCATGAACTTCAGGAACGCTACTCCGGCGAGAAAGAGTCTGCGGAGACCGAAAAGATTCTGCAAGCAGTTCTGGCAAAGAACCCGATGCACCCGGTTCATCACTATCGTATCCATTTGTGGGACAAACCGAACAACGAAAAGGCATTAGACTCCGCGCATCTTTCCGGGATGTCGCTACCCGCCTCCGCGCATATGTGGCACATGGAGGGGCATATCTACTCTCAACACCGCCGCTACAACGATGCGGCTATCTCCCAAGAAGCCTCTGCACGAGTAGACCATGCTCAGATGCAACGTACCCGGATTCTCCCCGATGAGATTTTCAACTACGCGCATAATAATCAGTGGTTGGTGGAGAATCTGGTCTATACGGGGCGTGTGCAGGACGCTCTACAGGTGGCAAAGAATCTTGTCGCAAATCCACGCCACCCCAAATACAACACATTGGAACGGTATGCGAGTGCCGGACAGGGCTTGTCGCGCCTGATGGAGGCGTTAGAAACGTATCAACTCTGGGAGGAGTCTCTCCAACTCTGGGAAGCAGGCTATATCGAAAAGACGGGGAACATCGAACGAGAAAAACTGCGTCTCACCCTGCTCTGTGGTGCCTCTTATGCTGTTGGAGCGGTCTCAAAGGGGAAGCAGTTCGCTCAGGAGTTGGAAGAGTTTCTCAAGAAGCAGAAGAACACAAAGTCGTTTGATAAAGCCCTTGCCACCACCGATTTTTATGCGGCACACTTCGGGAAAAACCCGGTGTTAGCCAAGAGGTATCTGCCTAAGTCGAATTTAGGGGAGGAGCAGAAAGCCCTGTACTGGTTGGAGTACGGGGAGAACGAGAAAGCGGTCACTGCGGCACAAGCGGGCGTGAAGCGATACCCGAATCAGGTACTTCCTCTGGCAGTGCTGGTGCGGGCGTTGTATGCCACGGGCAAGAAGGAGGAGGCAAAGGCAGAGTTTGATAAATTGCGCCCCCTCGCCTACCGTGCGGATTTGGAAACACCTTTGCTCAAGCCCATCATGCCCATTGCCCAAGCGTTTGGCTATCCCGCCGACTGGCGCGTTGCCCCTCCTGCGGATTCCAAGGCGATTTCACGTCCTCCGATTGAGACCCTCGGACCATTGGATTGGAATCCGTTGCCGCATCCCGGTCTACAACTGCCGGATAGCAATGGCACGATGATTTCTTTGGAGCAGTACCGAGGGCGAAATGTGATAGTGCTGTTCTATTTGGGGGCGGCGTGTGAGAAGTGTATGCAACAGGTCAATGCCTTTGCCGCTAAGAAAGAGGAGTTTGCCAAGGCAGGAATTGAGCTGGTTGCGGTGAGTTTGGAATCTCCCGAAGCCCTAAAAGCCATGCTTCAAGAGGCGGAAGCCCAAAAGAAATTCACCTTCCCGATTCTCTCCGACCCCGCTTTGAATGCCTTCAAAGCATGGGGGGCTTACGATGATTTTGAGCAGATGGCACTGCATGGGACCTTTTTTGTAGACCGTGCGGGGAAGGTGTGCTGGATGGATACCGGATTTGAACCGTTCACCGAAGCCGATTTTGTGCTGAAGGAGGCGAAGCGACTGCTCAAACTCGCCTCGCCGAACGTAACCACGGCAACACCGTCGCCGCAGTAGACCTATGTGGGTTTCTCGGCGATACAGTCAATTTCAAAGAGAAGCCCCGACGGTAGGCAGTTCACGATGGTGGTACGGGCAGGGTACGGTTCGGTGAAGTATTCGCGGTACAGTTGGTTGTAAAGGGGAATATCGGCTTGGTGTTGTACATAGGAGCGTACCTGAATCACATGGGTGAAGTTTAGCCCCACGCCGTTTAGCGTTCTACGCAGTTGCTCCATCGTGTAGCGCATCTGCCCTTCAAACCACGGCGAAACAAAGTTCCCATTTTCGTCCACTGCCCCATGCCCGGAGATAAACACTATATTCCCGCTTTCGCGCACCCACGAGAGAGGGAGGGTATGTTTCTCTTGCCCCTCTGCCATCGGATATTTTGGCGTGTCTGTCATTTCTGTTCACCTTTTTCGTCTACCGCATCCCTGCCGCATGGAGGAGAGTGTCCGCCCATGCGCGGTCTATTTCGGCAAGGGGGATTTCCGGCTCAATCGTATAGTCAATGCTACGCCCAAACGCCCCCTCATCATAGACACGGTTCAGAATACTTTGTAAGTCTACTGCCACTTCAGGAGTCCCCCCTGTCAGGGGGACAGTGACCACCGGAAGCGTATTGCGTAAAGAGATAGCCCATACTTCACACTCTCCTGGATTCATCGCACGGTATAAACTAACCAAGTAGTCCCATGTTCCCCCCTGTTCGCGCAGAACATTCATTGGGGCAAGAACGGTCTCTGCTCCGTACCGGAGCAGGTCAATTTCCAGAAGGTTTATGCCACGTTCCTGCAACTCGCGCTGCTTACGCCGGTATTCGTCCCACCCTGTCCCGGGTATTTTATTGGTCGGGCTGAGGACTTCCACAACTGTGATAAGCCGCTCGGTATCGCCCACCAAGAAAATTTCCAGAAATGCCTCGCGCACCCGTTGCGAAGGTAAGGGGATGCGGACAGATGTTGTTTGTCCTGAACTAAGGGGGCGTTCCAGTGTTGCCAGAGAAGAGTAAGTGTCTGTTGAGGGACGGCGAGCGACGGCAACATCAGGATAGATATTACGTAACTCTTCTTGAATATAGACTCGCTCCTCAATGCGGGCAACATAAGGAGGTGGCAAGAGACTGTTTAACTGGGCATTTAAGCCTGAAATCAACAAGTGATGCACCCCACGCCAAAGCCGGTTGCTCTCCAAATTGGGATCCATTCCGGGGAAGGGACTGGGCATCGTTTTCTACTCTCCAATTTTGAGGACGGACATAAAGGCTTCTTGCGGGATTTCCACGGAACCAACCTGCTTCATCCGCTTCTTGCCCTCTTTTTGTTTTTCTAAGAGTTTACGTTTACGGGTGATGTCCCCCCCATAACACTTGGCAATGACGTTTTTACGCATCGCCGAAATACGCTCGGCGGCGATAACCTTGCTACCGATGGCTGCCTGTAGTTTGATTTCAAACATCTGGCGCGGCAGAATCTCCTTGAGTTTTTCGACCAGAAGTTTCCCTCGCTGATAGGCTTTATCCCGGTGTGTAATGAAGGAGAGCGAATCCACCACTTCGCTGTTAATCTGAATATCCAACTTTACCAGTGTGGACGGCTTGTAGTCGGCTAACTCATAGTCAAAGGAGGCATATCCCTTGGTGCGCGATTTAAGTTGGTCAAAAAAGTCCATGACAATTTCGGCAAGCGGTAGTTCGTAGTAGAGCATCACACGCCCCGGAGCCGGGTACTCCATACGCACCATCGTCCCCCGCCGTTCGCGTCCCATCTCCATCACGGCTCCCACATAGTCTGTGGGAACAATAATCGTCGCATCCACATACGGCTCTTCGACTTGTTCGATGGCGGTGGTAGCGGGCCAGTTTGCCGGGTTATCCACCATTTCAATCGTGCTGTCGGTTTTATGCACTTTGTAGACAACCGAGGGAGCGGTGGCTAAGAGGGAAAGATTGAACTCACGCTCCAACCGCTCCTGCACAATCTCCATATGCAGAAGACCGAGAAAGCCACACCGGAAGCCAAAGCCCAGTGCCGCCGATGATTCTGCCTCAAACGACAGTGCCGCATCGTTGAGTTGGAGTTTACCGAGGGCTTCGCGCAGGTCGGGAAAGTCGGATGAATCAAGGGGGTAGAGACCGCAAAAGACCATCGGTTTTGCCGGACGATACCCCGCCAGTGGCTCCACTCCCTGCCCCAAACGTCCTGCCGCCGTCACCGTATCTCCGACTCGGCAGTCCTGCACACTTTTAATAGCCGCATGGAAGTAGCCTGTCTCTCCGGTTCGCAGAATATCCACTGGCTTCATGCGCGGGGTGAAGACTCCCACTTCATCCAAGACAAACTCTTTACTCGTTGCCATAAAACGAACTTTGTCGCCCTTCTTCAGGGAACCATCCACGATACGTACATAGGCAACCACACCCAGATACCCGTCATAGTGCGAATCAAAGACCAGTGCGCGGAGCGGTTTTTCCGGGTCGCCGATGGGTGGGGGAACTTTGCGTACCACGGCTTCGAGAATCTCTGAAATTCCGATGCCTTCCTTTGCAGATGCAGGAATCGCTTCCGTGGCATCAATCGCAAGGACGTTTTCAATCTCCTCTGCCACACGGTCTGGGTCGGCGGCAGGCAGGTCAATCTTGTTGATAACGGGGATAATTTCGAGGTTGGCATTCATCGCAAGATTTGCATTGGCGAGAGTTTGCGCCTCCACCCCTTGCGCCGCATCTACCACCAACAACGCCCCTTCGCACGCATTTAGCGAACGGGAAACCTCGTAGGTAAAGTCAACGTG
>Ga0224722_1000463_pt1 | contig 23470 bp, 19 predicted proteins | sample Balambano_FR1_Me_FD_161646 | JGI IMG/M metagenome (GOLD analysis project Ga0224722, IMG submission 161646) | Freshwater sediment microbial communities from Lake Towuti, South Sulawesi, Indonesia - Balambano_FR1_MetaG | ecosystem: Environmental > Aquatic > Freshwater > Lake > Sediment | place... | reverse complement strand
GAGAGCGGCGTCACGTCGTGCCGCTTCCGTCGAACGAGCATCCTCGTTCATCCTCGTCCGCCCCTTGATCCAACTGCCTGCTGCCACTTGCGGCGCTCATTGGGCTTGGCTCGCCAACCCGTAATCGGTCTGAGCCAATCACCACGTTTGTACGAAGTGTCGAAGAGTATGGTCCAGGAGATACCAGCGGCGTCAGGGCCAACGATGGCGAACTCCGCAGTCTGGACGACATATTGTATCTCGACCGGATGCTCACGTAGAACCTCGAAGAGTTCGCCACCAGCAGCCGCATCCCGATGACCAACCTCGTGGGCGTGGTCCGGGGCACCAGCCCGGGGCTCGACCCGCTCCTGCTCGGCGCGCACTACGACTCGGTCATCGCGGCGCCGTGCGCCGACGACAACGCCGCCGGCGTAGCGATCATGCTGGAGATCGCGGCCAGGCTGGCCGCCCAACCGCTGCAGCGCGACGTCATCGTCGCGGCGTTCGACGCTGAGGAGCCGCCGTACTTCCTTGGCCCCGACATGGGCAGCAACCGCTTCGTCGCCAACACCCTGAACGGCCCCGTGCACCTGGCGGTCATCCTCGACCTGGTCGGGCACCGGGTGCGCATCCCCGGCCTGGCCGTGGATCCGGCCCTGGTGTTCGTGACCGGCGCGGAGTGCCACCCGGCGCTCCCGGACCTGCTCGGTGGGCTGGACCTCCCCATCGCCGCTGCCGCCCAGCGGCGGGTCGGTGACTTCAGCGACTACGCGGCGTTTCGCCAGGCCGGGGCGCCGTACCTGTTCTTCTCCTGCGGGGAGTGGGAGCACTACCACCGCGTCAGCGACCACCCTGACCTGCTCGACTACTCCAAGATGGCCCGCTTGGCCGGCGACCTCGAGCGGGTGGTCCGCCGCGCCGATACCGTCGACACCGCCTACCACGCCATGCACGACTGCACCGACTTCGAGGTGGCCACGCTCGAACGCACCATCGGCGCGAAGGCCCTCACCGCGATCGCCCGCACACTCGGACGGTCGGGCTACCGCACAGCAGCCGACCTGGACGTCATCGCCGGCGCACTGCGCGGCAGCCTGCATTGAGCCGCCTCTCGGGAGGCTCACCAGCCGGTCGCCGGTGACTCGTCGTCGTGCAGCCGATGGTGGGCCATGAGGCGCTGCGCCAGTTCGGCCCCGGATCCAGACACATCGCCGTCATCAGTTGACCATCCACGTGCAGGAGCGGACGACCCGGCCATCTCCTGACACACGAGGGGCACCGCGTTCGCTTGCCCGGAGCGCAGGCCCGTGCGCCTGAGGGTGCCGCAAGAATGCGCGGACGCACGGAGTTCGGCAGGTTGCGGCAGTCGCGTGTCGGTGGCACGCCCTTGTCGGATGCTCCACTCCGGGGTATACCCCATGCGAAGGAGGCGGCGGCGATCATGGGCAACGTTGCGGATCTCGACCGTCAGCTCGATCGCTGGACCGCTGCCGGGTTGCTCACCGACGAACAGGCGGCACGCATCCGCGTCCACGAAGCGGACGTGCAGCGGCCTGGCGTGGCTCGCTGGGTGGAGCCGGTCGGCTACCTGGGTGCGACGCTGGTCGCGTTGTCGTTCGGCCTTTTCGGGGCGCAACTGTGGGACGAGTTGTCCATCTGGAGCCGCGTCGCGCTGGCGGCCACGGTGACGGTCGTTCTGCTCGTTGCTGGCGGGGCTCTCCTCGCGGCACCGGCGCCGCCAGCGAAACGAGCTGGGTCCTTCGCTTGGGCGTTGGCCGTGGCTGGTGTCGCGTACACCAGCCAACTGACCGGTTACGAGGTGATCGATGACGACGACATCGTGCTGCGCCTCACCGCCACGACAAGCGTCGTCACGGCGCTGATCCTGTACCTGCTGGCGAAGCTGGCGCTCCAGCACCTCGCGCTGGCGGTGGCAGCGGTCGTATTCGCGCTGTTCATGGTGCCAACTGAGGGGCCGGTCGGTGGCGCTGTCGCGGTCTACGCACTGGGGGTGCTTTGGGGCCTGCTGACGTGGGCTGGTCGCCTGAGGCCAGCGGAGCTTGGGTGGATCGTGGCCCCCTGCTTGCTCATTTGAACCTGGGACTACCCCGGACGTCACCGACCTTGGAACGTACCCATCCGGGGTTATGCGTCCGGTCTGGCTGGCAGAATCGGACCAGCCGCGGGGATCCCGCGCATCAGCGCACCGCTCGCTGTCGGCGCCGTGCGACCGTACTTGCTAGTGTCGCGCTAGGTATGTAGCGTTACCTCGTGAGATCATGGGGCATGTCGTTGACTGTGCGGGTGGAGGTCGTGCCGCGGGACCGGGAGGTGCTGGAGGGGTGGCTGCGGGCGCCGTCGCTGCGGGCCGGGTTGGCGCAGCGGGCTCGGATCGTGCTGCTGGCCGCCGACGGGGTCGGCACGGGGGAGATCGTGGACCGGGTCGGGGTGAGCAAGCCGGCGGTGATCCGGTGGAAACGCCGCTACGCCGCTGAGGGTGTGGCGGGGTTGGAGGACCGGCCGAAGCCGGGTCGACCCCGGACGATCGACCCCCTGGCGATCGTGCTGGCGACGTTGGAGCCGCCCCCGCAGGCGCTGGGGGTGACGCACTGGTCGAGCCGGCTGCTGGCCAAGCACCTGGGGGTCAGCGACTTCACGGTGAGCACGACGTGGAAGAAGTGGGGGTTGCAGCCGTGGCGGACCGAGACGTTCAAGTTCTCCACCGACCCCGAGCTGGAGGCGAAGATCCGCGACGTCGTCGGGCTGTACCTGAACCCCCCGGACAAGGCGGTCGTGCTGTGCGTGGACGAGAAGAGCCAGGTGCAGGCCCTGGACCGGACCGCGCCGATCCTGCCGCTGCGACCGGGCATCCCCGAACGACAGACCCACGACTACGTCCGGCACGGCACCACCACCCTGTTCGCGGCGTTGGAGGTCGCGACCGGCAGGGTCACCGACGCCTGCTACCCGCGGCACCGCAACCAGGAGTTCCTCGCCTTCCTCAAGCAGGTCGCGAAGGCCTACCCGCGCCGGGAGCTGCACCTGGTGGTGGACAACTACGCCACCCACAAGCACCCCAACGTGCAGGCCTGGCTGGCCCGCAACCCCCGGGTGACGCTGCACTTCACCCCGACGTCGGGGTCGTGGTTGAACATGGTCGAGGTCTTCTTCGGGATCATCACCCGGCAGGCGATCCGCCGCGGCACCTTCACCTCGGTGAAGGATCTGATCGCCGCCATCGAGACCTTCATCGACGGCTGGAACGAACGCTGCGAACCGTTCGTGTGGACCAAGACCGCCGAGCAGATCATCCCGCACGCCACCCGCGGTCACACCACTTCAATAGCGCGACACTAGTTAGCCGAAGGAGAGTCGGATCGAAAACCGGTTGGCACGGTCAGTATCCGTCCCAATAGAATATGTCGATCTGCCCGTCAGGAAGGGACATGTGGAGCTGCACGTCTCCGACTGCAGTCAGCCGACCAACGCGATAGGGATACGCACGCTCACCTTCAGACGGCTCAGTCTGAGGTGCAAAGGAAAGGACGCCGTTGCTGGACCGTACTTGGCCCGACTCGGAGTATTGAATAGTGCAGTCGGTGGAGGAAACGCACACGCCCAGGATGTAATCGTACGCCCCGTCCGCGCTGAAACTGTAGCGACGCATAATTGTCTGCCCCCCGGAAGTCGAGCTGGTGCTCCAGGTACCGACAAGTTCCGGCGCAAGGAACCCTTCTGAAGCGTCCGGCGATGGCGATAGCGATAGGGGTGAAGATGATGCTGGTGGCGACGCTGCGGGTGGCTGCGGCGTCATGCCACAACTGAGCGACGCCGCGCCGGTGATGATGGTCAGCACCCACAGGCATTTCAGTAGCCGACTGTGCGCAGCCGTATCTCCGGCGAGCCAGTGCGTGCGTCGCAATAGCCCCGAGAGGCGCCCGCCTGCACTGGAGGAGTTCAGGTGTCCCGGCTTCATCTTCCCTGTCGAAGCGATGGCTGCGGTTCCCAAGGCAGGCTTCCTGGAGCCCTCGCCATGATGAGGCATGACCGGCCACGACATCAGAAGCAGTAGCGCCGGATAGGTCCGGGGACGAGCCGGAGCCCGCCACCGACTGGCTCTTGTGGGCATTCGACGAGGCTGGCGGCGCGCAGCGCCTCGAGGCACGGACCGGGAGGGATGACGGAGTCTACAACGGCCCGTCCCCCCTCGTCAACTACCACCCGGTGCCCGCATCGCAGCAGGATCCTGAAGTAGGGGATCCGCTCCTCCTCAGTGAGGTCAGTGCGTAGTCGGCAGACCTCTTGGAGCTCCGGGGGCACGACAATCTCCACCAGCTCTCGCAGCCAGTAGCATCTGCTCAGCGGGGGGATCGGCAGGTCAATGTCGATGAGCCGGTTGAAGGCCTCGCCGTCGCCGCTGATGACACTGGTGACGATCCCGCGGGCGACGTCGGGGTCTTGCCACTTCTCCAGGACCTCGCTGAGCACCCCCGCCCACTGAGCGAACTCCTCACTGAACCGCAGCAGATCCTGTTCCCGATCGCGTCGTGCGGATTGGGGGTTGGCTGCTCGCTCATCAGACCTCCTTCGGTGCTGTCGGGTAGGCGTGCGTGTGGTCGCAGCTCATCGCGCTGGGAGGGCCACCTTCCGGGAGGGCACCCGCTCGGTGTGCAGTGTCTCGACCCGGTCGTTGGCGCCGACTGCGGTGTACACCGCGACCACATCGAGCTCGGCCCCGCACTCGATCACGACGAACCCCTTGAGGAACTCGTCCCTCGTGTCGGCCATGGCGCGCGCGTCGGCGCAGTCGATCTCCAACGCTTCGTCCGGCCCGAGACGGGCGTGCTTGAACGGGGACACCGGGCCTACCTGCAGCTCCGGCAGGGCGACAGCCACCTTGACCGCAAGCTCGACGTCGGCATCACTCGGGTTGTGCACGTTGACGGCCGTGAAGTAGGTGCCTGGCGCCAGCACGTCGCGGTCGGGGCTTCCGCACAGCAGCTTGGCGGCGTACTGGTGCAGGACCCGCTCGGCGAACTGTGCGGCGTAGTGGTCGTAGACCCGCGCGGCGGACAGCGCCGTCGGGTAGACCGCCACCTCGTCGATCAGCCCGTTGAAGGGTCGATCGCGCTGCGTCTGGTTGCCGATGCCGACGCCACTCTCGACGAGGTTGACCGCGGCCGGCGGCTTCGGGGAGATGCTGCCCGGTGCCGCGGACTCGCTGTCAAGGGCGCCGTCAAGGTAGACACGAATGGCGGACCCGTCATACGTGACGGTGACGTGCGACTCGGCGCCTAGTGGTACCGCCGCCTGACTCTCGGCCTCGACGTTCACCGGCGCCGATTCGATCCGCAGCTCGACGCGGACAAGACCGGCCGGGGTGATCCCGAAGCCGTACTGCGCGAGCTGCGGGAAGCTCGACTTCTCCAGGATCCGCTGATAGAACCCGTTCGGGCCGTCCCACCGGATCTTGGCCTCCAACGTCACGTGCGGCGGGTTCAGCGAGTTGCTGTTCAGCACCGTCAACCGACCGGTACGGCAGTCGAACAGCGCCGCGCTGTCCCCGCCATGGAACCCGGGCTGACCGAATGTGACACCCCCGCTGGGTGCTGCGTGATTGCCGTTGCCGGAGGCATCCGTCGCGATCGCGCTGCCGAGCGGCTCACCCAAGCGCCAGAAGCCCACAGGGCCATCTGCCAGCACCGCATCGGCGAATGTGGTCTGTGCCATCGAGTTCCGCCTCTCACCATCGTTTGCTTTCGGTTCACGTACGTGTATCGCTACACCGGGATGTCGCCGGTGAGCCCCCATTGGCGGCTTCGCGTCGCGCCGGTGTGACTATCCTTGATGTGCCACATCCCGTCCCTGGGCCGCCAGACCGCAAAATCTGCGCGGAACGGCACGGTGTAGCGGCCAGGCACCGGGATATCACCGGGCTCACCCCACTGGACCGAGTATCTTCTGCCTGTCGAGCTCTCAATGACGTACCACCTGCCGTCGCTTGGGCGCCAGACGGCCAGGTCGACGCGACCGTCGCCGTCGTAGTCGGCCGGCACCGGGATGTCACCGGCTTGGCCCCACTGGCCACCGGCACCGGTCCCTCCCGATGTGATCACGTACCAGACGCCGTCGCCTGGCCGCCACACGGCGAGGTCGGTGACACCGTCGCCGTCGTAGTCGCTGGGCACTGGAACGTCACCGACCTGTCCCCATTGCACGGGCGGCCGTCCCGCTGTCCACCTGCGCGACTGGAAGTACCAGGTCCCGTTCTCGGGCCGCCACACCGCGTAGGACGCGGCGCCGTCGCCGTCGTAGTCGCCCGGCACGGGGATGTCCCCGACCTTCCCGAACACTGCTGGTGTGCCGCCCTGGACGGACCAGGTTGCGGTGTAGGGGTCCCAGACAGCGAACTCGGTCTTGCCGTCGCCGGTGTAGTCGGCGTGCACGGGGATGCTGCTGGACGTGCCGAACAACGTCTGGGTCATCGCGCCGGTCGCGCTGTCGATGAGGTACCAGTTGGCGTCGCGGGGACGGAAGACGGCGAGGTCGTCGAGCTTGTCGTTGGTGAAGTTCCCGGGACGGGCGGGGAGCGGGTGGTCGGACAGGCCGCAACGTCGTGTCAGCGCGTTGTCGAACGTGCGGATGGTGCCGCTGCGCGTCAGCTGGGAGCGGATCCGACGCCAGGTGTCCAGCCGCGGGTAGGTGCGCACGGTATCGATCGCGTTGACGGCATCATTCATCCCCCAGTGCAGGCCGCCCCCGAACTCGCGGGCCTTGGCCTCGATGAGTGGGATCAGCTCCGCCGTGTCGTTCCACTGGTCGTAGGCGTTGTTGGTCAGCGGGATGCGCCACAGGGCCGCGAACTCGATAGTCACGGTCCTGGGCATGAACGTGCTCGGGTCCGGGTCAGGCTTCGCGTCGGGCCGATGCTGCGGCGACAGGTATGCGCGGGAGGCACCCTGGAACCGCATCGAGATCCACCCCAGGTACCCACGCCGGGGGGTCTCGTTGAACTTGTCGGCAATGAGCTGCAAGGCGGCATCCGTGAAGTCCAGGTATCTGGTGTTCGGCCAGGTGGCGTCGAAGACTGCCTCGACGGTAAGTCCGAGGTTGGGCCCAGGGTCGCGCCGGCCCATCATGGTGTGGCTGATGCCGACGGTGTTGCGTCGGGTGTCGAACTGCCAACCGAGCTGGTTCTGCCGCGTCAGCCGCGAGACGGTACCGGGGATCTGCCCCGGGTCCAGCCTGAGGACCTGCAGGATCGCGAGGGTCACCCCGCCGATCAGCCACGGCGGGACCCAGTCGGCAGGTGCTTCCACGGTGTGGGTCGCGACGTGCCTGCGGGTGGTGAGGAAGCACGCGCGAGTCGCGCCGGCGTAGGGGTCGATGATGATCTGCACGGCCCGGTTGCCTGGACGGAACGGGAACCCGGCGGTGCCTGGCCCGCCGCGCAGTGCCGCCGTCACGCGGTCCCAGTCGAGCATGTCGCACTGCGCGTTCAGGTCGTACTGCGGCACTGCCTCGACCAGCAGCGAGTACATCACGCCGAGACTGCCGACGGCGACGAGGGCGGAGCTGAACCAGTCGTCGTCGTAGTGCACGTGCTCCAACGGCAGGCCGAGGCTGGACGCGACGGCCTGCCGGTCTGTCAGTCCGTGGCTGGGCTCGATCCAGTGCTGAGCGCCACCTGGTCCGACGAGGTGGATGCCCCGGACCATCTCGGGGATGGGACCCCGGTCGACATCGCATCCATGCGCGCTGGTCGACAGCAGCCCGGCGATCGACTGGCCGCTGGAGCCGCCCATCGTCGGCACAGCCAACGTGCGACTGTCCAGCAGCGCGTTCAGCTGCCACAACTTCATACCACCTTCGACGTGCAGCAGGTTCCGGGCTTTGCGCCGTCCGTCGGGGTTGAGGCAGTGGCTGGTCACCTGCGTCAGCACGCCGTCGAGCTGATCGGTCTCGACAACCCAGTTGTTGGTCACGGCGGCATCGGAGTTGGACCAGCCGCTACCGACTGCCCGTACACCAGAGCCTTGTCGCTCGGCGGCGACGACCGCGCCGACGAGCTCCTCGAGGCTGTCGGGGCGCACGACGGTCGCCCCGGCCACGCTGCGGTTCGTTGGCCAGTTGGTCCAGGTCCGAGTGGAGGTGTTGACACTGCCCGGCCAACCGACAGCGGTGTTGCCCGCCCCGATACCGAAGACATCCAGCCGGCGGTACGGGACGCTGTTCGGCCACGGGTTGACGCGAGCAACGGCGGACAGCTCGCCGTGCCGGACGCCCGAGCCGTGGTGATCAGGACCGTGCCATCTGGCACCGTCCCATTCCCAGTGCGCTATCCGGCCGTCCGGGGTGATGCCGAACACGTCGAGCCGGTCCCGGGCGTAGGAGACCGCGGTCACGGAACCGGGCAGCACCCCGCCGTCCTCCAGACCCCGAGGGGGCACCGGCATCTGGTCGGAACCGAACCCTACGCCCGCGGGCCACCAGTGCTGCACCAGATTCCCGGCAGCCGCCGCGAACACATCGACTCGTCCCGGGCCCCACGACACGGCGCTCACCGCACCTCGTGGCAGGTTGCCACCCCGAGGGATCATGGTCCAGGCGGCTGCCGCGCGAGCGCTCGCACGCTGCCAGTGCCAAAGTTGATTGCCCGCGCCGGCAGCGAACAGGTTGAGCTGGCCGGTGTCGGCGTTGGTGCAGACGGCCGCGACCCGTTCGGGATGCAGACCCGCGTTACCGAGGAAGACCGCGCGCGGCGCCCAGTTCGACCCGTCGAAGTGCCACCACCATGGACCATTCCCAGCACCAACAGCAAACACATCCATGGTCGTCGCCGACGTCGCCACCGCTGACACCGGCGTCGGGTGCAGGTTCGCTTCACGAGCCAGGGTCACGGGCGGCATCCAGAACCCGCGATCGAAGCGCCACCACGCGGGTGCGCGCGTGTGCGAATCCACCGCGAACACATCGATCCGACCATTCGCTGCGGCAAGGGCACTGATGCCGACGCCTGCGGGGACGGCGACGGGACCCTGCAGGAGCGGGTGCGGCCCAGACCAGGTGCTGCCGTGGAGCGACCATTGGTAGACCAGGCCGCGGCCGCCGACAGCGAACAGCTCAAGGCGGTCCCTCGCGGGCGAGCACACCGCCGGTGGGCCGACCACACCGTTGGGGGCTGCGAACGTTCTCATCGTTTCGGCGCTCCTGGTCGACGGTAGGGGCGGCCCGCGAACTCGTGGGCGGTTGCCGTTCCCGCCCCGGCCGCCGGCCAGACGACACTGCTGACGCGGACCGAGTCGTGGCGGCGCGCCGCGGGTGCGTATGCGAGGACGGTGCGCCCAGCGCCGAGCGAACGCCACCATGATTTCCCTAGGATTCGGCCGAAGCTGGCGGTGCGCTGGGCGACGGCTCCGCGGCCTCACCCCGTGGCCGCTGATCGCGATGCAACCGCTGGTTCGTCGTAGGTCACCTGATGCGCGCACCGTCTGCCTCGTCTGTGGACCGCCTCGGCGGTACGACGGGGCGGGATGGGCGCTGCTGCGTCCACCTCGGCGAGCGCCTTGCGAAGGTCAATGATCTCCTGGGCGCACCCATCGGAGACATCCGCAAGCTGCTCGTCCGCCACTGTCGTTCGCGCCTCGAGCTCACGCAGCAACCGCTTGTAGGCCACCGACGCTGCGCGGTGCCGTTGCGCACGTCCACCAAGGTCAAGGAACGCCGTGAACCCTCCGCAGATGGCTGCCGCAGTACCGACGAGCGCTGTCGCCAGCGCCCAGGCGGCGCTGCTGGACGTCCCCTGCCAGGCGGCCACACCGGACGAGCCTGCCAGTCCTGCAAGAGCAGCGCCTGCACCACCCACCCTGTAGTGCCAGGTCTGCAGGCTGCGCGCGGCCTCTTCGTGGATGATCCGCTGCGTCGCCACATGGCTCTGCCAGCCTTCGATGAGATGCGCGAGCGTGTCGAACCGGTACACAATGGGAACCTCGAGGCCGACCTTGTCGCTGTCCGCCGCTCGGCCTGTCTCATGAGTGCTCATGCGGGCTCCAAGTCGTGCACATGATGGCTCGGTCGCGGATGGCGACAACACGCCGGCTTCACACACTCGTTGCCAACGTGATCTTCCGTGTGAGCTCGGATCGTGATCGGATCCCGAGCTTGTTGTACGTGTTGTGCAGGTGAAACTCCACCGTCTTTACACTCAGGAAGAGCGACGCTGCTGCCTCCTTGTTCGTAGCACCTTCGGCGACGACCAGTGCGACTTGTAGCTCCTGAGGGGTGAGTGTCCGAATCGCGTGGTCGCTAGCCTCACTGGCTGCCTCACCCGTGGCTCGGAGTTCTACACGGGCTTGGTCAGCCCACGGCTGGGCAGCCAGGGCCTCGAATCTGTCGAGTGCCTTGTGTAACGCTTGTCGAGCACTCGCTCGTTGGCCGGCGCGCCGTCGCCGCTGTCCGAGGCAGAAGTCCGTCCGAGCGACCTCGAACTGAGAAGGCTCGTTGGATTGCATCTGGAGGGCCTCCTCGAAGAATGGTTCGAAACTATTGTCCGAGGCCAGCACGCCGCGATAACGGGCCACCGCTGCGGCACCCCACCGTTGATGCGTCTGCTCGACTTCACGGGCAAGCGCCTCGACCTCTCTCAGGGCTTCCGGCCTGCGTCCGCATCGCGCATGTGCCTCGATGAGGTCACCTGCCGATGGCACCATAGCTTGCGTCGTTCCGTGCTGGCGTGCCGCACGGGCTGCCTGCATGAGGGGCTCTGACGCTGCTTCTGCCCTGCCTCGACCGAGTTCCAACAAGCCGAGGACGGCGGGCGCGTAGGCCTCGATCATGCCGAATCCCACTGCTGCTGCCGATTCCAGGGCCCGCTGAGCGTGTTTTCGGCATTGGGTGTCGTACCCCAGGACCGCCTCGCACCGTGCCAGTGCATTCAGTACGAATGGAAGGGTGACGTCCTGCGCGGTGGCACGCGCTAGGTCGTATCCTTCAGTGGCGGCCACGTAAGCCTTACCGAAACCTCCGACTCTGTACTCAAGTTCCGAGAGGCAACTGAGTGCCAAGGGGAGTGCCGACGGCGCCGGGGCGTCTCGAGCTGCCTGAATTACTCGGGAAAAGAGCTGTCGCGCCTTCGTCCAGTCTTCGAGCAGGACGAACCCCATGCCCGCCCAGACGGTAGCACCGCCGTCGCGTAATGGGTCAAGATCACTGAGGCGCAGAGACGCCTGATACAGCGAGCGTCGGGCTAGTACTACATCACCCATGATTGCCCGACTAGTGCCGAAGGCAATCATCGCGACGGTTGACGAGGGACTGCCTTCCGGCAAGGCTAGGTGCCAGCTCAGCGTCGCTTCCTCCAGTGCCTGACTGGTTGCCCCCGACATTGCGGTGCAGTAGTACGCCTGCGCGAGCAGGGCTGCGGCCCTCGCTGGGTCATGGTGCTCAACGCGCCGTGCCTCTTCGAGAAGTCGATCGTGCGTCTTCGGGAGTGGCTGCACGAGCAGGCATGCCATCCCGCGCAGTAGCTCGATATCAGCGCGGACTAGCGGATCCGACACGTCACGTGAAGCGGAATCAATCAAATGTTGGCAACGGGCACTCTCGTTGGCCAGGAGTGCGGCTTCCGCGGCCGCAATGTGTCGTCGCAGCCGGTCGCCCGGCGCTGGGCTTAGGTTCCCGGCCAACTCGTAAGCCTTCGAGGCCGCCGATGGGCTCCGTCGGGACCGCGCTCGATCACCGACTCGCTCAAGCGCTGCCGCGGCGCGCTCGTCCAGCCCGGCTACACCTGCTGCGGCGTGCCATGCGATGCGGTCAGTCTGCGCGATGTCGATCACTTCCGCGAAATGCTGGTGAGCGGCTCGCCGCTCGACAGGGCCATTCAGTTGATACGTCGCTGCTCGCACCAAGGGATGCTTAAAGATGAGCTTGTCCCCTATTACCGTGACAAGGTCGGCCTGCTCGGCTTCCTCAATGGCTTGCATGGTGAGCCCGGCGAGCTCCAAGGCTGCGGCGATCTCGTCTAATGCTCCGGTGTCGCTCGTGGCAGCGAGCAAGAGTGCGCGTTGGCAAGTCGGGGACAGCCGCAGCACCTGCGCTCCAAAGATGGTGGAGAGTCTAGTGCTCAGAGGTAGGGGCCTTGGAAATTCTGAACGCTCGCGCCGCCCTCCGTCGAGAAGGCTAGGGATGCCTTCAATTATGGCCAGAGGGTTCCCGCGCGTCTCAGCGATGAGCTGAGCGCGGAGACGCTCACCCACCGCTGGGTTGACCTGCCGGATCAAGGTTGATGCATCTGGTGGAGGCAACCCAGTCAATCGCAGGAGCGACAGACCACAGTCCTCAAGCCACGGGCTCTCGCGCATCGCCATGCAGACGATGACGCCCTCTGCGCTGAGCCGCCTTGCGGCGAACACGATCGCTTCGCGAGACGCAGCGTCGAGCCAGTGCGCGTCGTCGATCGAAAGCAACACCGGAGTGCGGTCTGCAGCCGCGGCCAGCAAGCCCAACGTGGCGACCCCGACAGCAAAGCGGTCACCCTCCGTCGCCGGTGCCAAGGCGAGAGCACCCGCAAGCGCGTCTCTTTGCCGTCTAGGCAGCCGATCAAGCTCAGGCAGTATCGGCTTGAGGACGTCGGAAAGTCCGGCGAAGCTGAGCTCGCTGTCGCTCTGCATGGGACGTGCGCTCAGGCGCAAGAATCCCCGGGCACCTGCTACCGCATCTTCAAGCAACACAGTCTTCCCGACGCCGGCTTCGCCACAGATGATCAGCGAGGCGCTGCGACCAGAAAGTCCCACTCCGAGCAAGTTGCGCAGAGTGTCCCGCTCGACAGCCCGCCCCACGAGCATGCACAGATCGTGCCAGCGGCGTGGGCTCACGGCCAGGGGCAGCATGCTTTGGCAGCAGAGCAATGATCGGAACCTGTGGATGGCCCTCGGCCTGGTGACGTGAAGGGGCGCACCTTCCCGAAGATGATCTGAAGCCGTAGTAGTTCCGATCAGGACCGGCGTTGGCGCGCTGGTTCGGGAAGGTACGCCATGCTCAAGGTAGTCCACGAGGAGGGCACGACCAATGCGACCGGCGGGTCGCCGACGAGCTGGTCGGTGTTGGATGAGATCGTCCGCGATGGCGCGCGGCGAATGCTGGCGGCGGCGTTGCGGGCCGAGGTGGCCGCCTACATCGCAGCCCACGCCCACGAGGTCGACGGGCTCGGCCGTCGGTTGGTGGTGCGCAACGGCTACCACGCCCCGCGGGAGGTGACCACCGCGGCCGGTGCCGTGCCGGTACGGCAGCCGCGGGTCAACGACCGGCGGATCGACGAGGCGACGGGTGAGCGGATGCGGTTCTCCTCGACGATCCTGCCCGCCTGGGCGCGCAGGTCTCCGCAGGTGAGCGAGGTGCTGCCGCTGCTGTACCTGCACGGGCTGTCCACCAGCGACTTCGCGCCGGCTTTGGAGCAGTTCCTGGGCACCGCCCACGGCCTATCCGCGGCCACCATCAGCCGGCTGACCGAGCAGTGGCAGCACGACGCCCGAGCCTTCGCCGCTCGGTCGCTGGCCGAGGTGGACTACGTGTACCTGTGGGTGGACGGGATCCACCTCAAGGTCCGCCTCGAGGCCGACAAGGTGTGCCTGCTGGTGTTGATCGGGGTCCGCGCCGACGGCACCAAGGAGCTGGTCGCCCTGGCCGACGGGTTCCGCGAGTCCAGCGAGTCGTGGGCCGATCTGCTGCGCGACTGCAAGCGCCGCGGCATGCGCGCCCCGGTGCCCCGGGGTGTTCCCCGATGCGGGCGGCTTCCCTCCACGGCACCGTCGCCGCATGACGATTCCTGTCACCGCCGCACGACCGCCCAGCATCCGGGAGCGATCGGTCGGGCTGGACCTGGCGCGCGACCGTGGCCGTGGTGGGGATGGTCGTCGTCCACGCCTACACCGGGGTAGTGCTCCTCCCCACCACGCGGCTTGGCACGGCACCGCCGCCAACCGACGACCCGGCGTGGGCGACCGCGCTGCGAGGGCTGTTCACCAACCACGCCAGGGCGCTGTTCGTCCTGCTCGCAGGCGTCGGGGTGACCCTCGTCGTGCGGCGCATCGACGCCGGCCCGGGCGTCCTCGCCAAGCGTGCCGTGTGCCCGGCTATCGGGCCGGAACCGTGCTGAGCTCGCTCGGTGTGGCGGCAGGCCGCGTGCGCGCCCGGTCCTGGGCCGGAGTGCGGAAGGCGTACCAGTACATGCCGTGCACCGCCGCCTGTGTCATGTCGTCGAGCACGTCGATATTGATCCGGTCGATGGTGTCCAGCGGACTGTTGATCAGCGCGTCGTAGGGTTCGTCGGCCGTGCCGCCGTACGCCGCTGCCTGCTCCTCGGTCTTGATCCCGGTCGCGCCCGAGAACAGCCCGCCTGCCGGGATCCCACCCACGATGAAGGAGAGGTGGTCCGAGCCGCTCACTAGCGGGGTCTCCGCGAAGGGCAGTCCGACGTCGGTGAAGTGGTCAGAGAAGACCTCGGTTGCTTCCGCCGACTCCGGCCGCGTGCCGTCGCCGGCCTGTGGGGCGAAGACGAAGGGGAACCCGTTGATCGACCCGATCACGTCGAAGTTGAGGTACATGCGAATCCGGTCCTTCTCGGCGTCACTGAGCGTGGTGACGTAGTAGTCGGACCCCAGCAACCCCAGTTCCTCCGCACCCCAGAACGCGAACCGCACCCTGTTGCGTGGCGCGATCCCGAGCTCGCTCATTTGGATTGCGGTCTCCAGCAAAGCCGCGGTACCGCTCGCGTTGTCGTTCATGCCAGGGGAGTCGAGCACCGAGTCCAGGTGGGCGCCGTACATCATCACGCTCTGCGGCTTGCCGCCACGGGTTTCGGCGAACACGTTGGAGGTCTCGCGGATCTCCGAGATGGTGTCCGTGGCGACGCGGACCACGGTCTCGCCGGAGAGGGTGCTCTGGTAGAGCGCGTTGCCGAGCTCGAAACTGGTGCTCAGCACGGGGATCTCCACCCCGGGACCACCGAGGGTGCCGAAGAACAGCCCGTCCCGGCCGGGCTGTCCCTCATTGAACACGATCACGGCGCTCGCCCCGGCGTTCTCCGCATTGGTGGCCTTCGTCGCGAAGGAGCAGCTCCCGCGCTGGATCAGCGCCACGTTGCCCGAGGTGAACCCCGCGAAATCGTCGGCGCTGCAGCCGCTCGTCGCGCCGGGCAACGCGGGCGGCGGGATCGTCACGTTGACGGCCTCCAGGGGTGCCGTCGTGTCGCCCGACCCGGAATAGACCATGGTTCCGAAGTCAACGTCCGCGACATACGTCGTCGGCTCGGGCGAGATCTGTTCGAACTCCGAGGGACCGAGCACGTCGAAGAACGGGAAGTCGAACGGCTGGACGGTGATCCGGTAGCCCGCGTCTCCGAGGAGATCGGTGACGTACTTGACCGACGCCTCATAGCCAGGGGTCCCGGCCGCCCGCTCACCGTCGTTCGCGGCGGCGATGTCGTCGAGCGCCTGCATGTGACCGAAGACCGCGTCGACCGTGACGGCCTCGCGCAGCCGGGAGCTGTCCGGGTCCGGCACGGCGTGAGCGGGTGTGACGGAAAGGGTCGTCATCGCGATGATGCCGACGGCCCAGGGAACCAGCACCTTCATGGGGTCTTCCCTCTGTCTGCCGGGAGGATCGGGCTCCCTGCTGAGCAACCGACCCCGAACCGGGCCAATGGGCGAAGACTAGTAGCAAGGGCCTTCATTACGTCGCGACTGGCCCTGGAAAGGGGGCTGGAGTCCTCCGGCCTCGCGAAAAGTGCGGTTGGACCCAGGCTCAGCTCGCTTTCGGGATCGGGTTCGTCGTTGAACCGGCAAGATGCTGCAGGAGTTGGTCGACGAGGCTCGTACCCGGGGCTACGGCCTGGGCACGAAGTCGCGGGTGATCATTGCCTGGCTGGCGCGCCGCGATGACAGCGCGGCCATCGGGGTTCGCGCAGGGGTCTTCCCTGATGCGGGCGGCTCCCGTCCACGGCACCGTCGCCGCATGACCACACCTGTCACCGCCGCACGACCGGCCGGCATCCGCGAGCGATCGGTCGGGCTGGACCTGGCGCGCGCCCTGGCCGTGGTGGGGATGGTCATCGTGCACGCCTACACCGAGCTGGTGCTCCTGCCCGCTGAGCGGCTCGGCGCGGCACCGCCGCCAGCAGACGACCCGGCGTGGGCGACCGCGCTGCAATGGCTGTTCACCGACCGCGCCAGGGCGCTGTTCATCCTGCTCGCCGGCGTCGGGGTGACCCTGGTCGTGCGGCGCACCGGCGCCGGACCGCGCGTGCTCGCCAGGCGCGCTGTGTTCCTCGGCCTGCTCGGCGTCGGCCTGGTGATCGTCGGGTGGAGTGACCTCATCCTCGTGCTCTACGGCATCTGGTTCCTGCTTGCCATCGCACTTGTGCGGCTGCCCACCGGCACGCTCCTGGCCATCGCCACCACCTTCGCGGCGCTCCCCGTGTTCGCCGCCGGAGCCGGGCGCCGAGACGACTTCCTCGCCGCATCCCTCTTCGTGGTGGGCGAGACGGGCTGGTTCGTGCTCGGGCTGGCCCTCGGCCGCGGCCACTGGCAGCAGGCGTGGTGGCAGCGGCGTGCCGCCACCATCGGTGCACTTGCCTTCGCCCTCAGCGCTGCCCTACTGACTGCGAGTCGGACCTGGCACGACCCGTGGGGCGCAGGGTGGACCGTGGCAGCCGCGGAACAGGGCAACCGCCTCGGCTGGGTGCTGCTCGCGCTCACCGGCTGCCTCATGGTGGGGCGGTTGGCGGCTAGCGCACCCGCCGTCCGCGTCCTCGCCGCGGCGGGCAGCATGCCGCTGACCCTCTACGTCGCGCAGGCGCTCTTCTTCATCGTGCTCACCTCGACCTGGGGCACCACGCTGGCGCCGGCGACGCTGGTGTCGGCTGCGTTCTTGGTCTGCGCCGTCACCCTCGCCCACTGGTGGGTGAGCACGGGCCGCCGTGGTCCGGTCGAGGGGCTGATGCGCCGCTGGGCACCGCTGCCCACGGCAGCGTCGCCCGCCGTCAGCCGCGCCTGAGGAGCCCGGGCTCACCCTGGCGTCGCAGCCTCCGGCGCCGGCGCATCGAACGGCTCCAGCACCAGGACGGGAATCTCGCGCGACGTCCTGCGCTGGTAATGGGCGTACTCCGAGAACGCCGCTACCGCCCGTTGCCACCACAGCGCCTTCTCCTCGCCGTGGACCTCTCGCGCCAGGTAGTCGCGCTTGACCGGCCCGTCCTGCAGCTCCACGTGCGGGTGCGCCAGGACGTTGTGGTACCAGACGGGGTGCTTCGGTGCGCCGCCCAGCGACGCCACCACGGCGTACACCCCGTCATGCTCGACGCGCATCAGCGGCGTCTTGCGCAGCCGCCCCGAGGCTGCGCCGACCGTCGTCAGCAACACCACCGGGTACCCGCGCATCGTGGTCCCCTGCGTCCCACCGGAGGACTCGATGAGCTCGGCCTGTCGGCGCGGCCCATCAGCCGTGCTCGGCTCGTAATCTCCGGTCAGTGGCACCCCGCCACGGTAGCGAGCACAGGCAGCAACCCCTGGAGGCCACCAGAGCCGCTCCCGGGTGCAACGGGGGCTGTGGCTGCGGATCAGGTCGCCGGGCGACGAGATCCGCAGCCAGCCAAGTCGGGAACCGTCAGCTCGCCGACGCCTTCGGCACCCCCATTCCCTGCTCGACCTGGTGCGGACCGTCAGCAGACGGAGACACGTCGAAGTCGAAGATCGCCGTCGGGATGTAGACGGTTGAGCAGGAGTTCGGGATGTCCACGACGCCGGACAGCCTGCCTTCGATCGGCGCGGCACCGAGGATCATGTACGCCTGCTCCGGGCTGTAGCCGAACTTCGTCAGGTAGTCGATGGCGTGCAAGCACGCACGCTGGTACGACAAGTGCGAGTCCAGGTACCGCTGCTCGCCGTCCAGCGTCACCGAGGTGCCGGAGAAGGCCAGCCACTCGCTGTATTGCGGGTCACTGCGGCCGGGCATGAAGATGGCATTCTCCGCGACGCCGTAGGTCTCCATGCCGCCCTTGATGAGGTCGACGGACAGGTCCAGGAACCCGCCCATCTCGATGGCCCCGCAGAAGGTGATCTCGCCGTCACCCTGGGAGAAATGCAGGTCACCCATGGACAGGTTCGCCCCGGGGACGAACACGGGGTAGAAGACCCGAGTCCCTTTGGTGAAGTTCTTGATGTCCTGGTTGCCGCCGTTCTCTCGGGGCGGCGCCGTTCGGGCGGCCTCGGCTGCGACCCGCTCGAACTCCGCGCCGACCAGATTTCCGAGCACCGCGTCCTGCGGCTCCGGGGGCAGCGCCAGCGGCGGCACCCGGTCGGGGTCGGTGTTGCGCAGCGCCACCTCACGGGCTGTCCACTTGGCCAGCAGCTCGGCTGACGGAGCGGTGCCCATGAGGCCCGGGTGCACGATCCCGGTGAACTCCACGCCCGGGATGTGCCGAGACGTCGCGTTCCCACCGCGGAAGTCCCAGATCACTTTGTATGCGTCAGGGAACTGCTCGGTCAGGAACCCGCCGCCGTTGATCGTGGCGAAGATGCCGGTGTACCCCCAGCCCTGGCCGGACAGCGGACCAGAGTCCTCCTGCGGGATCGGGCCGACGTCGAGCAGGTCGACAACCAGCAGATCGCCCGGCTCGGCACCTTCTACCCCGATCGGGCCGGACAGGCAGTGCACCGTGGTCAGCGGTGCGTTGAGGATGTCCTCGGCGGAGTCGTCGTTGTGGATGGCGCCGTCGAACCACTCGCGGCAGTGCACTCGGAACACGTCGCCCGGCTTGACGCTCACCTGCGCCGGGATGTCGGGGTGCCACCGGTTGTGGCCGACGATCTTCTGGTCGGTGAACTTCCTCGCGGAGTCCAACTCGAATACGACTTGTGGCATCGGATCTCCTTCAATGACCCTCGATGGCTTTGGTACAGCGGACGCGAACGCGAGCCTTATGTCGAGCGAAGTGCCACCACCTCCTCATGGCGGTGATCCGGCAGCGGCCAGAATGCCCAAGGGATGTCAGCCTGGGCTGGTGGTCGGCACTGGCGAGCTCGGTGCGCCGGGCGCAGTCGCAGCGGTGTCGCGCAGCCGCGGGTACAGCGCGGCGAACACCACCAGGCCGCCCACGGCCAGAGCGAGGGCGAAGGTGGTGCCGTCCTCCGGCCAGTTGCCGGTCAGCAGCAGGAAGGCCGGAAGCGCACCGGTCACCCATCCCTGGATGGCCGCGACGGCGCCGGTATAGCGCGTCAGCCCGTCTTGCTTGCGGCCCAGCAGCAGGTAGAACAGCGCCCATAGAAATGCCCAGTACAGCCAGATGACGCCGAATACGGGGTCACCCACGGACGCAAACGAGATCGCGGAATAGACCACGGCGCAGACAGCCACAAACAGCGAGAAGAACCCCAGTCCCGTACCGTCCAGCCCAGCGAGCAGGTTGAACGCAACATACAAGTAGGTGAACCCGAACAGGTACAGGCCGGAGGCACCGAGGATCACGCTCGCATCGCCGCCGGCAGTGAAGATCAGATATGTCGGCGTGATGATCTGCAGCCCGCCGACGAAGATGTTCAGCGGTGCGGCGGACTTCGACTCGACCCACCCCAGCAGCATCACCCCATTGAGGAACAGCACGGCTCCGACGTACAGGAGCCCCACGCTTCCCATGCAGACCCCACCTCCCCTCGGCCCCACAGCGCTCAGCGCGTCACGCGCCGGTCAACGCTGGGGACACAGTCGTCCAACGGTCAGGAGCGCGAGACATGCGACGGGTGCGTCAAGGCGGGTGCTGCGCCCAACGGGTGCGGCATCGATGGTGCATCGCCACCTCCTCTACGGGCGCGGCAGCCGCCGCCATGCCGGACGAGGACGAAGGGGTGCGGACCTCCGGGCCGGCGGCCGCGACACCACGTCGGGCTCGTCGGCCGAGCGTGCGCAGCGCTCGATGGCCGCACGCGCGGCCGCGTCGCCGAACGACAGCCGAGGTGCGACGTACACCCGCGCGGCGGTCGCGAGGCACCGCGGGCAGGCCAGGGTGGGCGTCGCCGCGCCCATCGGCAGCGTCACCTCGACGAGGCCGTCGGCCTCACAGCGGTACTGGTAGGCGACCACTGGCCTGCGCTTCTCAACGCCCCGCGCCCGCGGTGTAGGAGACCGCCCCGGTTCCGGCCAGCCCGCCGCCGGCCACGATCAGGTACTCCTCGCGGATGGGCGTCCCGGCGAGGAAGCACTCGAGGATCTCCCGGGCCGCTGCGGCGTATCGGGCCTGGGCCGCGAGACTGGTGCCGGAGATGTGCGGGGTCATGCCCTCGTGCGGCATGGTTCGCCACGGGTGGTCCGGCGGCGGAGGTTGGGGGTACCAGACGTCCCCGGCGTAGCCAGCCAGTTGCCCGGACTCCAGCGCGGCCACCACCGCGTCCCGGTCCACGATGAGCGCCCGTGCGGTGTTGACGATGTAGGAGCCGCGGCGCATGGATCCGATGAGCTCGGCGTCGAATAGTCCCTTCGTCTGGGGATGCAGCGGCGCGTGGATCGACAGCACGTCGACCGACCGCGCCAGGCTCTGCGGGTCGTCGTGCCACGTCAGCGCCAGCCGCTGCTCCACCTCGGCAGGCAGCCGGTGGATGTCGTTGTAATGCAGGTGGACGTCGAACGGCGCGAGCCGCTCCAGCACGGCCCGCCCGATCCGCCCGGCGGCGAAGATGCCGACGTCCATACCCTCGAGGTCGTAGGAGCGGGCGGCGCAGTCGGCGATGTTCCAGCCGCGTCTGGTGCTCACCCACTCGTGCGACGGCAGGTAGTTGCGAACCAGGGCCAGGATCTGCATGACCGTGTGCTCGGAGACACTGATCGAGTTGCTGTACGTCGCCTCGGCGACCGTCATCCCCGCCGCGATCGCGGCGTCGAGGTCCACATGGTCCGAGCCGATGCCCGCGGTGATCGCCAGCCGCAGCCGTGGAGCGGCGGCGATCCGCTCGGCGGTGAGGTACGCCGGCCAGAACGGCTGAGAGATCACCACGTCGGCATCAGGTAACTCTCGATCAAGAACGGAGTCCGGTGGCTCCTTATCGGAGGTGACGATGAACTCGTGTCCCTCTGATGCCAGCCACTCGCGCATGCCCAGCCCCCCGGACACACAGCCGAGCAACTCACCCGGCTGGAAACCCAACGCCTGTGGACTCGGCAGCGTTTGCCCGCCCGGGTATCCCTGAACTACCGGCAGAGAATCCCTGGCGTACGGCGGCGGGTAGCCCTTCACCGGGTCCTCGTACAGCACGCAGACGATCTTGGCCATGTCCCACACCCCTCTCGCACGGGCCGGGGACGGCGCAGCCGCCCTGGCCCTGCGGATTGCCTTCGAACCTAGTCCGCTCGCCGTGGGCCGTCCAGGGTGCGCGCCGACCACGCGCATGCGTGTAGCACCAGTCCGCTCGGAAGTCACACGTGCTTCGTGCCTACTACCTGCCCCTGTCACTTCGTGACGGAGAGCGCCGACCTGGCGCATGCCTTGGACGCCGCCGCGGCCCGCTGGCCTGGCCTCAGCCGCAGTCAACTCCTCGTCCGACTGGCATTGGCCGGGCATCAGGCGGCCGAGCAGGCCCAGGATGAGCACCGTCGTCGTCGCCGCGCAGCCCTGCAAGCGCACAGCGGCATGCTCACCGGCACCTACGGCTCGGACTTCTTGCGGCAACTGCGTGCGGAGTGGCCTCCTCAGTGATCGTGCTCGACGCCAGCGTGCTCATTGCCTTCCTGGACGCCGCTGATCGACACCATGAACGGGTCGAAGGGCGGGTGGCGCGTGAGGTTGGCACCGACCTCGTCGTGAACTCGCTGCCCTGGCCGACGTGTTGGTGGTCGGCGGCTAGCGCACCACCGGGTTGAGCCAGGTAATCTCAGGGAACCGGGCGAAGTCGCTGTCGGCGCTCACCACGCTGAGCCCATGCTCGACGGCCAGCGCAGCCAATGCCGCGTCGCTCACCAGCCCTGCCCGCAAGTCCTTGCCCACCAGCAGTGACCGCAAGATCTCGCGGTGCCCGCGACCAGGCGCCGGCTGCCAGGCCGCCGGCGCGTCCAGCCAGTCCTCGACATGCTCCCACGCCTGCTGCGGCGTCAACGGAAAGGCGAGCGCCCGCGGGTGGGTGCTGATTCGAACGAAGGCCCAGATCGATAGCCAAGGGATCCCGACCCGAACGTTGCCGTTGAGTGCCTCCTCCAGCCAGCCGACGGCGGCCGGGTGGAAGGGACTCTCCTCGTCGACCGAGTACAGGAGGATGTTGGCGTCGACCAGCACGGCATCTGCTCGCTATCGAGCGTCTGGCCCTTCGAGGGTCTCCAGCGCCTCGGCGACGTTGGAGACGTCGATGCGAAGGCCGAGCCGCCGTGTCCGTGGAACGAACCGGCTCTGCTGCGGCTCGGCCAGCATGCCGCGTCGGATCAACTCGTTCACAGCCTCGCTGACCCCCTTCCCCCCTTGCTGGCGCAGCAGCTGGACCGCTCGGGCGGTGTCGCTGTCCAGCTCGACCGTCGTACGCATGCGCACATGCTAGCATCGGCGTGCGCGACTTCAGGCATGGTCATGCGAGCAAACGCCAATGGCCACGGCATCCGCCTATCGCGGACGGATGAGCGTCGGGCACGACAGGAGCGGGCTGCGGATGCCACCGACAACGCCGGGAGCCCGCCGGACCACCTCGTCTGCACTGGTTGTGCCGTCCCAGGCGAGAATGCGGTTGGGACCGACCGACGGGGCGAACATGCGCGGGCGGGTGGCACGCAGCACCACGCTGCGAGCCCCGTCGTCACCGCGGCGGAGCCAGATCGTGCGCGCGACCGCGCACGTGTTGGCTAGCGAATGCAGGGTCACCGGTCCGCGGAACCACCGCGCCGGCTCACCGTCGCGCCGCACCGCGCGCACCGTCCAGCGCACCAGGCCAGGCCCGGGTCCTTGCGTTGCCCGGACGGTGACCTCGTGCTGTGGCCGCCGCACCTGCAGCCGCGCCGTCGCCGCGCCGTGCTCGCCGCGCAGCGTCGCTCGGACCTGACCACCCCACGGGTCGGTCAGCCGCAGCCCGATCAGAAACAGCAGGACGCGCTCGCCGGGGTCGCAGCGCACCCGCGGGACCCGGATGCGCCAGCCTCCCGTCGCTGTCGCGCGGACCGTCCACGCTGCCCGCCCCGTGAGTGGCACCCGAAGCTCGTCGCACAGCCGCGGTCGTTCCATCGCCCACGCGTCCGGGAACGCCCCAGCTCCGCTGTCGGTGGGCCGCACCAGCACGCGCCCTTCCCGCGCTCGATCCCGGAACCCGACGGTGGTCACGCCGGGGCCGTAGAAGCCCTCGTCGTAGACGCCGGGCCGCAGCCGGGTCGGGGTCAGACCAGCCGGGACGTCCACGAGCAGGACCTCGTTGCGGACGGCCCGCCGAGCCGTCCAGGCAAGCAGGACGTGCGCGCTGGTGCTGCCGGTAACGAG
>Ga0224722_1000462_pt1 | contig 23493 bp, 17 predicted proteins | sample Balambano_FR1_Me_FD_161646 | JGI IMG/M metagenome (GOLD analysis project Ga0224722, IMG submission 161646) | Freshwater sediment microbial communities from Lake Towuti, South Sulawesi, Indonesia - Balambano_FR1_MetaG | ecosystem: Environmental > Aquatic > Freshwater > Lake > Sediment | place... | reverse complement strand
CTATTAATTAGAACTCAATTTACCGTCTTCTGCATCTTTTTTCAGTTTGTCATTGGCATACACGGCGGCTTCCACGCGGCGGTTTTGCTGGCGACCGGCTTCCGTGTCGTTAGTAGCTACGGGGCGGCTTTCGCCATGTCCATCGGTTTTCAGTCGGTTGCGAGCCACGCCTTTCGATGCCAGGTAATCCGCTACGGATTTGGCGCGGTTTTTCGATAAAGTCATATTGTAGGCATCGGTACCCTTGCTGTCAGTGTGTCCTTCGATCAGAATTTCCGTATCGGGATACTTTTCCAGGATGTCTGCCATCTTATCCAAATTACTTTTGGTGGTGGCGGTCAGTTGGAACGAGTTGAAATCAAACAAAAGCCCGGAATCAAATGTGAGCAAAATACCTTCGCCTACGCGTTCTACTTCCACGCCTTTTACTTCTTGTTCCATTTCTTTTGCTTGCTTGTCCATGTAACGACCAATCAGGGCACCTGCTGCGCCACCCACAGCAGCACCAATGATAGCACCGGCAGCCGTATTGCCTTTTTTACTACCGATGGCACCGCCCACTGCGGCACCGGCACCGGCACCGATGGCACCGCCTTTCACGGAGCGGCTGGCATTACAAGCCTGGGTAATAACGAGTGCAACGGCAAGTAAGAGATACAAAAATTTTGACAGAAATTGCGTCTTCATGTGATTGCAATGTTTTTTTGGTTTTAAAGAAGTGTGTTTAACTCTTATAAAACGCCTTGACCCTCAAAAGTTTAACCCACAGCACTAAAAATAACGAAATGATAACGCTTGAACAAATTTGACGTGCCGGGAATGGCAACAGCAGCTCTGTGGTCAACCAGACTGCCCGTGTCGCCTTTTTTTGAAGATTAAGGTGGTTCAAAAAAACGTGGGACAGAAAACGCTTTAGTGTTCCTGAGTGCAGTGTGTCTTCAAGTGTCAAAAAAACTTAGCGCGCTTAGTGGGTAGAGTACGGAGGTTTGCAATAAACTTCATCTTGAACCCCAATCTTTATAAAATGCCCGGCGTGTTTTGCTACCCTTTTGTTAAAAAAATGTTTGCTATTTTTGCGGCTTCCAATTTTCCTAACCAATAAAAAGCATCCCACATGATTATCGGCGTTCCGAAAGAAATCAAAGACAACGAAAACCGCGTAGCCCTCACGCCTGCCGGGGCTTTTGAACTGAGCAAACGCGGGCACACCGTTTACCTCCAAACCTCGGCGGGCGAGGGCAGCGGCTTTAATGACGAGGAATACGAGGCTGCCGGTGCCAACATTTTGCCGACGGCGGAGGAAATATTTGCCGGCGCAGAGATGATTATGAAGGTGAAAGAGCCGATTGAAGTGGAATATGGTCTGATTAAACCTGACCAGTTGGTGTTTACTTATTTTCATTTTGCTTCTTATGAACCGTTGACCCATGCCATGATTCAAAGCCAGGCGGTTTGTCTGGCATACGAAACGGTAGAACTGCCCGACCGAAGCCTGCCACTGCTGATTCCTATGTCGGAAGTAGCCGGGCGCATGGCAATTCAGGAGGGCGCAAAATACCTCGAAAAACCCATCAAAGGGCGGGGCGTACTGCTCGGCGGCGTGCCGGGTGTACCACCAGGCAAGGTGCTGATTCTGGGAGGTGGCATTGTCGGTACGCAGGCAGCGAAAATGGCGGCGGGCTTGGGCGCAGAAGTGGTCATTATGGATGTGAATCTCACGCGGTTGCGCTACTTGTCTGATTTTATGCCGAATAATGTAATTACCATTTTTTCCAATGAATATAATATTCGACAGCATATTAAAGATTCGGACTTAATTGTAGGAGCGGTGCTCATTCCCGGAGCGAAAGCCCCAAAACTCATCACACGGGATATGTTGCGACTCATGCGCCCTGGCACCGTACTCGTAGATGTGGCGGTAGACCAAGGCGGTTGCATCGAAACCTGCACACCCACCACGCACGCTAATCCCACTTACATCATTGACGATGTGGTACACTACTGCGTAGCCAATATGCCGGGAGCCGTACCCTACACCTCCACCATTGCGCTCACCAACGCCACCCTGCCGTATGCGATCCAACTGGCAGACAAAGGCTGGCAACAGGCTTGTAAAGACAATGCTTCGCTGGCACTGGGTTTGAATGTGGTAAAAGGACAAGTGGTGTACAAAGGCGTGGCGGAGGCGTTTGGTTTGCCCTTGACATCGGTGACTTCGTTTTTAGCCTAGCAAAGCTGTTCAAAATAGATTTGCTAAATATTGAAGATTTAGCAAATCTTTTATTCTGTAATTTTAAACGTCGTGCGGCGGTTCAACTGATGTTCTTCCTCCGTACAGCGTGTACACGCACAGGTGGCTTCCGGTGCGCCTTCGCCATAGCCACGTGCGCCCAGCCTGCTCGCCTCAATCCCTTTGGAAATGAGATACTCCACTGCCGACTGCGCGCGCTTCTGCGATAAGTCTTCGTTGTAGGTGGTGGTACCCCGGCAGTCGGTGTGCGAAGCCAGTTCGATCCGAATATTCGGATTCAGTTTCAAATTTTCCGCCAGCTCATCCAGCGTGGGCTTGGCATCCTCCCGAATATCCCATTTGTCAAAATCGTAGTAAATATTTTCCAAACGGATTTCCCGCCCGATATAGATTTTATCCAACACAATTTCCACTTCAAACCGCTGCACCGGATTATCCGGGTCGGGTTCAATGCCTTTGGTGGTAAAGATTGCCCCCCGATTCAGGTATGCCGTTTTAGAGGCTAAAAAATTATAATCCGTTCCGGGTTGTAATTCAATGGTTATCAATCCATCTTCGCCGGTTGTAAACGATTTATTATCCTTACCTAATTTCGCATCCAGTTTTGCTTCCGTCAGCGGTTTACGACCCAACACCCGACTGTTTGGATTCGCCGGGTCTTCCAAAATTTTTTCTAGCACATACACATCCAGGATGAGTTTGGTTTCCTGTTTTTTCGGAATTTCCACTATGGGCGCAGGCGGCGGCACTATTTTTTCAAACCGGTAAATATCGTCATTGCCCAAGCCGTCGGTGCGGGTGGAGGTAAAATAGCCGATTTGCAACACGTCTTTGTCCAATTTGGCGTTGCGGTCAATCACAAAGCCAAAATCATCGCCTCCGGAGTTGATCGGCGGTTTGAGATTGAACGGCGAAGACCAGGCTCCGTTCGCCATTTTCACTACTTTAAAAATATCCAAGCCGCCCATGCCCGGATGAAAATCGGAGGAAAAATACAAAGTATCGCCGTCAATGTAAGGAAATTGCTCATTGCCGATGGTGTTCACCGTGCGGCTCAGGATGTCGGGCTCACCCCAGCCATCTGCTCCGCGTTTGGACACGTAAATGTCATACCCGCCCCAGCCTTCCGGGTTTTTGGAAGCAAAATACAAGTTTTTTCCATCCGCTGAGAGGCTCGGATGCCCGTAGTTGATACCGGGTTGTACAAATTTGAGTACTTCCGGAGCCGACCACGCGCCGTTTTCCAACCGACTCATCAGGATTTTACAATTGGCAGTGGTATCCCGTTTTTGCTCGCTATAACACCGCACAAAATACATCTCCGTGAAATCCTGGTTAAACACCGCCGTGCCGTCGTTATGCTCCGAATTGGTTTGATTGTTAAAAGCAGAAATCTTATTCGATTGTAAATCAACCACAAACAGATCCGAAAACTTATTGCCCGTCCAGTTGTAGGTTTCCTCGCCCGTGCTGTTGTTGCGGTCGGAAGTGAACACGAGTTGGTTGTCCTTGTACAACACCGGGGCATACTCGGCGTATTTGGTATTAAATTCCGGCAGAGTGACGCGGTACTCCGGCGTTTTGATATTTTTCCAGCCCTGCGCAATCTCAATTGCATTGATCTCCCGCCGGTACTCATACGGGCTGCCCAACTCAATGCCCAAATCCTTGAACGCCAGTGCCGCCTCCTTGTACTGCTCCGCCCGCTTGAGCGCGTAAGCGTACTCGCGCAGGGCATCCAAGCCGTACTGATTGTCGTACGCAATGCGGTACCAGCGAATGGACTGCTCGCTCTGGTTGAGTTGTTTGTAGGATTCGCCCAGCAGAAACGCCATTTTGCCTTTATCCAGGCGGGTTTTGGCTTTATTGTACTCTTTTTGTAATAAGTCGGTCGCCAGCGCGTACTGCTTCACCTGTACCGCCGTTTTGCCGTCGCGCACTTTCTGGGTGTAAGAACACGCCGCCGCCAGCCAAATCAGTGCCAGCAAGGGTAGAATAAACTGTTTCAACATAGGATGTTTTTTGTAGAAATCTCTTTTAAAAAACGCGGCAATCAGGTGTTTGTTGTGGAATGTTATCTGAATCAGGATTCACAGGATATTAGAATTTTCAGGATTTTGGCGTACACCGCTGTGTTCTCCCTTGCCGAACAGGCAAGCTCCACTTTGTACAAAAATGTGATACGAGGAAAAAAACTCCGCGCCTCCGTGGTTAAAAAACACCATGCGAGGGCAAAGAAAACTCCGCGCCTCCGTGGTTAAAAACACCTACTCGCAATATTTAGACAAATCAAAAAATAATTTTTTAAATTCAAAAAATCAATTTATATTTGAACTTGAAAAAGAAAAAGAACTATGAATTGGTTAGAAATTTTGCAACAGGAATGGGCGATTCGGGCACTCATCGCCTCTATGTTGGTGGGTTTGATGTGCGGCGTACTGGGTTGTTTTATCGTGCTGCGCAATATGTCGCTCATCGGCGACGCGCTGGCGCACGCCATTTTGCCGGGCGTGGTGTTTGCGTTTTTAATTGTGCAAGCCTATAACACGGTGGCGTTTTTCACCGGCTCGGTCATTGCAGGTTTGCTGGCAGCCGTCGGCATCACCTGGATTCAACAAAACGTGAAAACCAAAAACGACGCGGCAATTGGCATTGTGTTCACTGCCATGTTTTCGGTGGGCATCATGGGCATTTCCTGGATCAGCAAAAACGAAGGCGTACACCTGGATTTGAAAGATTTCCTGTTTGGCAACGTCCTCGGCGTGGCGAATACCGATTTATACCTCACGGCAGGTATCACGGCGTATGTACTGCTGAGTGTAGCAGTGTTTTATCGCTATTTGTTTATTACTACTTTTCAACCCATTGTAGCACAAACGATGGGCATTTCCGTACAGGTTATTCACTATTTTCTCATGCTCTTGCTGGCGTTTGCAGTGGTGGCATCGTTGCAGACGGTGGGGGTGATTCTGGTGGTGGCTATGTTGATTACCCCGGCTTCGACGGCATTGTTATTGTCCAATCAATTGAAAAAAGTATTAGTCATTTCGGCAGCAATTGGGATCATGTCGGCATTCGTAGGCTTACTGTTAGCAATTGCGCTGGAAACCACCCCTGGTCCGGCAATGGCAATTGTGGCAACGTTGATCTACTTGCTGACGGTCTTTTTTGCTCCGAAAAAAGGCTTGGTATTTAAATTTATTGAAAAACGCTTCGTCCAAAAACGCATCCGACTGGAAGATACCTTAAAGCAAATTTTCCGACTGCGCGAGGTGGAGCAGCTCACCGTCGCTACTTTGCAACAGCAACTCGGCATCAGCACACCTGCACTACAACAAAACCTGGCAAAACTCCGCGCCCGTGGTTGGTTGGAAAAAAATAACCTGCATCTCACCGAATCCGGTACGGAAGAAGCCCAGCGCCTCGTGCGGGCGCACCGCCTGTGGGAAACCTTTCTGGCAGATAAAATGGGTTTGAACGCCGAACAAGTTCACGCCGAAGCCGAACGCTACGAACACTTTCTCCCGGAAGAGGTGCTGGCGGAAGTGGATAAAACCCTCGGCTTCCCCGACCACGACCCGCACGGCGAGCGCATCCCCGTCAAAACCGTCACGCCCGATTTTCCGCTCATCCGCCTGGAAGTGGCCCAGCCTGCCCGCATTGCTACCCGGCAGATGAGTGAGCGCATCACCGCTAAACTCTGGCAACTCGGCTTGCTACCCGAAACGGATTTTGTATTACAACAAAAAAGGGACGACCAAATCGAACTGGCGATGAACGGAAAATCCGTCACCGTACCGGTGGAACTTGCGCGGCAAATCAATATTCATCAGCAAAAGTAGGCAGTTTGCAGTAGGCAAGGCAACAGGCAGCGCGTGCCAATTAACCAATCACTGATGACAGTTTAGAACCCTTCCACGCCCAGTTCCGCCCGCAGATTTTTATCCGACAGGCTGTTTTGTTGCCAATAAGGAGTCAGTACGGTTTTCGTCCGCCGGGCGATGGTTTCGCGCACTTTTTTATCAAACGACGGATAGGCTTCTTTCCAACCGACAATCACGTAAGGCGATTTGTTTTCAAACACAATTTCCAAAACCCGATTCCTGGTCGTAAACGCCACGCGGTAGGACTGCAGATTGTCGCCCGTGAAATCTTTGCCGGTGTAGGTTTGCAAAGTGGCTTCGGCGGTTTCGGGCTTGAAATCCTGGTGCAGCAGCCGCGCAATGCTCATACTCGGCAAAATCTGGATTTTTCCGGTGGGCAGTGCCTGTGGGTTCAGCCGAATGCGGTTGAACAATTCATCTTCCAAAATCGCATACGAAACGCTGAAATTTTCGTCGGCTTCGGCTTCAAAATAGGAGCGAATTTGGGTCTGGTACTGATTATCGCGCCAATTGATTTGCATAAAAGCCTGCCCGCACCAGTCCTGCGTAGAATTAGTCACTTTCAAGGTTTGCGGATTCTTGCTAACATCCACCGGCGTGAATACTGAGGTCATAATCGAATAATCGTAAATGCCCGTCGCAAACCGCCTTATTTGATTGGTTTTCAGTACGTTTATAGAGTTTTTATTTTGATAAGTATCATTTTTTACCTGTTTGTCAGTCAGGAAATCTTCGGTTACGAACACGAGAACTGCCTCGCCGGGATGCACGTCGCGATAGCGGTTTTGCTGCAATTCATAGCGCGTAATCTCGGCTTTGCCCTGATACCAATAAGGATCAAGAGGTGGAGTGGCGCGGGATGTTTTGACAGCGGTAAATTGCGCCGGTTGTTCCTCCGGTTGTTTGGTTTCTACGTTGTTGCAAGCAACCATTAACAATAGTAAAGATGCCAGCCAGGTATTTTTCATAGTCAGAATCATTTTACCAATAGAATAAAAATTCGGCAGTAAAAGTTTTAGCAATAATGGAAACTGCTGACAGCACTCCAAAGTGCTGTCAGCAGTTTCCATCAACAAAAAAGCTGAGGACACTCTTTGCGAATGCCTCAGCGAAAAGGGTACTATTTAAGCAAATCAATCAAACTTTAGGTACGGACTGATTTTTTCCAACCAATCCGCCGGAAGTGCTTTCATTTGGCGCAGGTCGTTTATAGATTCAAACCTGCCGTGCTGACTGCGATAACTCACAATGGCAGCTGCCTTGCGACCATCAATATAAGGATGTGCGTTCAGTTCTTCTACCGTTGCTGTGTTGATGAGAATAGTTTGTAAAATCGGCGAGGCTTTCAGATGGGGTTTAATCGCCTGGAAGGTACTGTCGGGCAAACCAAAGGTCTCTCGCACCTGCTCCACGCTGCTGAACCCGCCCAGTTTATCCCGAAAACGCACGATGCGTTTAGCATACGCCGGACCAATACCGCGCAGGGTTTGCCACGCCGCTGCGTCGGCTTGGTTGATATCAATCGGGGTGTTGCGAACGATGTGGGGGGTTGTGGTCGTGGAATTAAAATCGGGAGATTTGGCAGCAGTGGCGGCAATCGGTTTTTGTTTAACCGTTTGAATAGTGGGTTCCAGTACGATGTACGGAGCCAGTCGTTCGTAGTCTTTGGTTTTCAAACCGTAAATTTTTTGCAAATCTTCTTTTGTCCGAAACGCACCGCCCTTTTCCCGGAATTTCAGGATCGTGGCGGCGGTTTTGTCGGGCAAACCCAGTTGGGTAAAATGCGCCTTCGTAGCTGTGTTCGGGTTGAATGGGAAAAGCCGGGCGGGGTTTTGTGCACGAGCAGGGATACGGCGCAAAGTTGCTGTTTCCGCGCTATTCAATTGGATGTACGGCTCCAGCCGCTTGTAGTCTGCCGCCCGCAGTCCGTATATTTTTTGCAAATCCTTCTTTTGATAAAACACCCCGCCTTTGTTGCGAAAATTCAGCAGCGTCTGTGCCACTTTGGGCGACAAGCCGAGTTGAAGCAACTCCTCTCTGGTGGCATTATTTGGATTAAAATCGAATAAGGTAGTGGCTGTTTTGACATTTGCGGGTGCGGTATGGTGTTCTGCTGTTGTAAAATTGGCAAATTGCGCCTGAAAATCAGTTGATTTAAACTGATGTGCGTGTTGTTTTAAAAAAAAAGGTGTTAAAAAAAGCACTCCGATCAACAGGCACAACAACGCTGCGCCTTTTTTCTCGGTGCGGGTGTAGTAAAAATAGTCGTGCAAAAGGGTGTTCGTTTTCATCAGTTGCTATTTAAAAGTGTAAGGCAATTGGAATTTCTCTTATGACGCAGCATTTTCATCGGCGTAACACTTTTTTGCCGCGAGGTACACAAACGGTAGTTAGAGTTTGACAAAATGCTATTTGGAGGAGAGCAACGGCAAGCGGAAAAATAAACAGAGATGCTGTGATCCGATGGAATTGTTGTACATTAGCATCCCCGATAGAAAAATCGCCATTTGGCAAATAAAACACATGAATTTTTCATCCAAACTGATCGAAGAAGCAGTCAATGCCTTTGCCGGCTTGCCCGGTATTGGCAAAAAAAGTGCCCTGCGACTGGTATTGCACCTGGTGAATCAACCCCTGGAGAACGCCGAGCAATTTTCGGAAGCCATTGTAAAAATGCGCAAGCACATTCATTTTTGTACCAATTGTCATAACCTCTCCGACGAGCCGATTTGTACCATCTGCGCCGACCCGCGCCGCGACCGCTCACTGGTGTGCGTGGTAGAAACCATCCGGGATGTGATGGCGATTGAGGAAACCGCTCAGTACCGCGGGCTGTACCACGTGCTGGGCGGGGTAATTTCGCCCATTGAAGGCATCGGTCCGGGCGAACTGACGATTGATTCGCTGCTGGGGCGCGTACAAGACGGCATCATTCGCGAAGCCATTATGGCAATCAGCCCCACGATTGAAGGCGATACCACTATTTTCTATATTTCAAAAAGATTAAAAGAATTTGGCATCAAAATCAGCACCATCGCACGGGGCGTGTCCTTCGGCGGCGAGCTGGAATACGCCGATGAACTGACGCTGGGCAGATCTATTGTAGCCCGCATACCGTATCAGGGATGAGGAATGAGGATTGAGGCGTAAATCATTCCTCATTCCTCAGCCCTAAAATTTTGTACATTCCAAATCGCTCCGTACCTTTGTCATCCTATTTTAAAAAAGTTCAAATAAAAGCCGTATATTCGCGGAGTTTTTCAAAAACGAAATTTGCGACTGATTAGGTGTACCAGGTGTCTGGCATCTGGCATCGCTCAATCTGGCATTTAACATCTGGCAATTATGAAAGGCATTGTGCAGTTTTTTCTTGTGGTGTTGTTGTTTGTGACCGCCTCGCAGTTTTTTTACAGCAGCAGAACCGCCAAAGTGGAGCGAGACGCGGATCGCTACGCCCGCACGGCGTGTAAGGCAGAAGGCGACACTTCCCTGTGTTTTAAAGAATATCGAACCGCTTACCTGGATTCGATGTCCTCTGAAAAAATCCTCCGCATACCCCTGCTGAGTTCTTACACTTATCAGGATTTGAAATCGCGCCAACTGGCACTGGGCTTGGATTTGAAGGGCGGCATGAGCGTGATTTTGCAGGTGGATCTGGAAGGATTCGTCAGAAGCCTGGGCAACAATAGCAAAGACGCGGCTTTCCAGCAGGCGCTCCAGCGCGCTTCCACACAGCAAAAAAAGCAGCAGGGCGATTACATCACCCTGTTTGCCGATGCGTACAATCAACTGGGCAGAGGTAAAAAACTGGCACCCATTTTTGCCAAAAACGAGGGACTGCGCGACCAGGTCAATTTTGAAACTTCCGATGCCGAAGTTATTCGCCTCCTGCGCGACCGCGCCAACGAAACCGTGAAGCGCACCTACGACCTGCTCAAAGAACGCATTGACAAACTCGGCGTGACCCAGCCCAACGTATCGCTCGATGAAGCACGCGACCTGATCGTGGTAGAATTGCCGGGCATTGACAACCCGCAGCGGGCGCGCGACTTTTTGTCGGCTGCCGCCAAACTGGAATTCTGGAATGTGGCACGTATCACCGACCCCGGTCTTCAACAGGGCTTCATCGCCGCCAATCAACGCCTCAAAGACGTACCCCAGGCACCGAAAAACAATGCTTTGACAGAGCTTGATTCAATGGCAACTGATTCTAACGCCATCGCGCCCGACACGGCGGCTGTGGCTGCCAATGATTCCTCGACAGTAAAAGATACCTCGAAAACCAGCGTTGCCGCCAACGACAGCACGAAAAATAAACCGGACACATCGGCATTGGCAGATTTCAACGAGGGACCGCTCTTCAAGGTCTTTCAGTTTAATTCTACCGGTGCCAACGGCTTGGCAGTGATGGGCTTGGCAAAGAAAAACCAACGGTCTTACATCCTTGATTCGCTGTTGAATCGTTCGGATATCAAAGCATTGTTCCCGCGCGACGTGGTGTTCCGCTGGTCGAAAGACCCCATCCCGACGGCACCCGGTACTCAAACCGAATCAGATAATTATGCCTTATATGCCATTCGACTGGAACGAAATTCGGACAAACCCCTGCTCAGCGGCGAACGGGTCGTAACCGCCCGCCCCGAAACCAATCCCTCTACCGGCGAGGTGAGCGTAAACCTGCGGATGGATCAAACCGGCGCCAAAGTGTGGGGGCAAATGACCACCAAAGCCGCGCAGGACAACAATCGGGAAATCGCCATCGTGCTGGACAATGAGGTGGTATCGGCTCCAACGGTTAACGAGCCGATTCTGGGCGGTAGCTCTTCTATTTCCGGCAGATACACGGTACAGGAAGCACAGGATTTTGCCAATATTTTGCAAATCGGTAAATTGCCCGCTGAAACCCGCATCATCAGCGAAAACCTGGTGGGTCCGTCGCTGGGGCAGGCGAATATCAACCGCAGTTTGGAAGCCGTGAGCATCGCTTTTCTGGCACTGCTGATTTTTGTAGTGGCGTACTATGCCGGCGGCGGGGTGTTTTCAATTATCGCCCTGTTTGCCAACCTGTTTTTCATCTTCGGCACTTTGTCTTCTTACGGCGCGGTGCTCACGCTGCCGGGCATTGCGGGCATTGTACTTACCATGGCGGTCGCTATTGATGCCAATGTGATTATTTTTGAACGGATCCGGGAAGAACTGCGGGCGGGCAAGTCGCTTCTGGTGGCAATTGCTGATGGTTACAAAGGCTCTTACCCTGCCATCATTGACGGCAACGTGACGGTGATTCTGACGGCACTGGTGCTGGCGTACTTCGGTTTGGGTCCGATCAAAGGCTTTGCTGTTACGCTGATTATTGGTATTCTTACCTCCTTGTTTACGGCAGTACTGGTGAGCCATTTAATGATTGACTGGTGGACGATCACGCGGGGTAAAACCCTGCGTTTTTGGAATAATTTCTCCAAAAATGTACTCACCAATGTCCACATTGACTGGATGAAAAACCGCCGCTACGCCTACATCTTCTCGGGTGCGATGATCGTGTTGAGTATCATTTCGATCGTCACCAGAGGATTTGACCTGAGTGTGGAATTTAAAGGCGGCTATTCGTACAATGTACAATTTGCCAGGGAAGTAAATATTGATGCTGAAAAAATCCGGCAGGAGCTCACCCCCGTTTTTGAGGCAATGCCAGTGGTAAAAGCCGTCAATACTGAAAATACATATAATATTACCACCACCTACCTGGCAAATGACAACAGCGAAACTGCGCAAAAACAAGTCACGGCTAAGTTATACGAGGGGGTCAACAAAATTACAGGTGGTACGCTTCAACAGGCTCAATTTGAGCAGACCGATGCCGGTAATAATACCACCCACATCCTCAGTTCTACCCGCGTGGGGGCTTCCGTTGCCGAAGACATTCGCAACAGTTCCTTCCTGGCGGGGGGCTTTGCGCTGCTGGTCATTTTCCTCTATCTGGCAGTGCGCTTTAGTCAGTGGAAATTCAGCTTGGGTGCGGTATTGGCACTCCTCCACGATGCCATTATCACCGTCGGGTTTTACTCGGCATTGCACGGCATCCTGCCCATTTCACTGGAGGTAAACCAGGATTTTGTGGCGGCAGTGCTCACGGTCATCGGCTACTCGGTGAACGACACAGTGATTGTATTCGACCGCATTCGTGAGTTTAGCAATATCTACGCCGGTCGCCCGAAAGAGGAAGTATTCAACCTGGCAATCAACCATACCCTGAGCCGTACCATTATCACCTCCGGTACTACCCTGATGGTGGTCACGGTGCTGCTGCTGTTTGGCGGTATCACCCTCAAAGGATTTGCCTTTGCGCTGTTTGTAGGTATTTTGTTCGGTACGTACTCGTCTGTTTTCATCGCCTCGGCATTGGCAATGGATTTGGTCAAAGAGATCAAAGGCAGAAGTCAGGTGACAAAGAAAAATTTCACCCGCGCTGCAACGGCTGCCAAGCAGAAAGTGTAACAATCTTTTTTCAGTTGCCCCGCTTTTGAAGGCGGGGCAACTTCTGAAAATGACCATTCTCTATGAATCTCCCTGGCTCCTCGCCATTGACAAACCCGCCGGGCTATCCGTCGAACAATCGCCGCACCATCCTTCCGTTGAAGCTTGGGCAGCCGCATACCTCGCCGCTCAGACTTCGAAACCCTTTCTTGGCATCATCCACCGGCTCGACCGACCGGTGAGCGGTGTATTGCTACTCGCCAAGAAAAAAGCGGCGTTGAAGCACCTGAACGAACAATTCGCCCGGCGAGAAGTACAAAAAACCTACCTCGCATTGGTAGAAAATGCCCTGCCTGCGCCCAGCGGTACCCTGGTGCATTGGTTGCGCAAAGATTTGCCCCACAAAAAAGCATTGGTTTTTAACCAGTCGGTTAAAGATGCTGTCGAATGCCGATTAGATTATCAATTCAAAGAACGGGTGGGCGAGTACTCCCTGCTCGAAATTCAACTTCACACGGGCAAATTTCATCAAATACGCGCCCAACTCGCCGCCATCGGCTGCCCCATTCTCGGTGACGAAAAATACGGGGCTACTACACCTTATCCGCATAACACAATAGCCCTCCATGCCTGGCAACTCACGTTTCGCAATCCCCTGAATCAGAAGACTTTGACTGTAAGAAGCACCCTACTGCTCCAGCCGTAGGACGCTTTCGTTAATTCTTATCCCTTACCGCTTTTGCCCGACCAACAGTAGTATCGCGTTTATCGCGTGCCTCTTCAAGGGCTTCATCCCGTTGTTGGCGGGAAGCCTCTATATTTCTATCTTTCGTAGCTTGTGCTTCCGCCCGAATGCGGTCGCGTTTCTCCGCAGCTTTCTCCCGAATGTATGTAAGCGTTTCGTTATCTATTTCTTTATCATTATACTGCTTCAATGCCGCGGCGGTCAATTGGTTATATTCCTGATACAATTTCGCATTTTTACAATTTGCTTCTGCATATTCGGTGGCGTAGGTCGCGTTAAACTGTTTATACTGCTCGGCATACACACAGTTAAAATACCGATATGATTCTGCCACCGATTTATTAAACAATTCTATTAATGCCGCATTATTTTTGGCTTCATAATACACACCGCCGCCGGCTTCCGCCACGCGCCGGAGTTGTGCTCTGCCTGCATCATCCACATCAAAACCAATCACATTGATAATCGCTTTTACATCCGAATCATGCAATGCTCGCGCTGCTGCTATCGGGTCGCCGCCGCAAGTCTCCTCGCCATCCGACACCAGGTAAATGAGGTTGGTGTTTTGTGCGGCGTTCTTATTGCCAAAATCGGTACCGGCAGCCTGAAGCGCACTGGCAATGGGTGTCCAACCGGCGGGGTTGAAGGAGCGCACTGCCTGGTTGAACTTTGCGCGATCCAAAGGTTGAAACGCATAAACAATATCCGTGCTGGCGCAAGATTCCTCTTTTTTGATATTGTCTTGCCCGCCCTTATGCCCGTATACGCGCAAGGCGACGTTCGCATTTTTCGGGAGGGCAGCCATGAAGCCCGTAATAGCTTGTTTGGCAGCTTCTATCTTCGTTTCGCTACCGGCACGTTCTGCCATGCTATTCGAAGAATCCAGAATCAGTTCCACGTTCAGGTTGTCGCGCATCGGAATGTTTTTAAACACCTCTGGGGGCGCACAAGCATTCGCCTTGCGCCCCTGTTGTTTGCAGGCATCGTAATCTTGTCCGTATTTGGCTACTAATTTTTGATAGGCGGCTTCTTTAGAATTTGTAAGGTTGTTAATAATATCGCTGGAAGATTCACCGCCATTTTTATTATTATTACAAGCGGTTGTAAAAAAGAGGGTTACTGCAATTACAATTGCAAGCTGATTTTTCATAGATGTTCATTTGGTTCTAAAATAAAACGAGGGTAAGAGAGGGAGGTTCAATCAAAATCAATCATCCCATCGCTGGCGTTTTTGCGTTCGTAGTCTTCCCGGAAGCGTTCCCAGTCAAAAATATTCACCTTGCTTTCCTACCACAGTTGCGGCAGGTTTTGGCGGGCGGTTTCAGGGTCGGTTAAGCATTGGTGAAGGGAGTATTGCATGAGTTCGGTTCATCACCAAGAGGTTGTGCAAAGTACAAGATCACATGCTACAGGAAACATTTTTGTTGTAAAACTTGTAGTTCAGGTGAAAGAGAGAAGTTCTCATTCGCCCGAACAAAACGTTCATAAAGTTAATAAAAATCAGGCTTGTTTTTTTAAACTTTTCACTTTTATGACGACAATTTGACCACTCCACCGTCAACAAACCGGCGGTTTTGCTGTATTTTTGTAAAAAGTAAAAAAACCATGAAGAAAATCTATATCGTGGCGATTGCGATGATTGCAGTGGCAATCGTGCTGCTCACCAGCACAGCGAAAGAAGTAAGCACTTACGGCACCTTTGCGGAGGCGAGCCGCACGGGGGAGAAGGTGAAAATTGCCGGGCAGTTGTCGAAAGACAAGGAGATGCTCTACGAACCGGAGAAAGACCCGAATTACTTCAGTTTTTACATCAAAGACGCGAAGGGCGAGGAGCGCAAGGTAGTGCTGCTGGCGAGCAAACCACAGGATTTTGAACTGTCGGAGCAAATTGTGGTGACCGGTAGAATGAAAGGCGATGCATTTGTGGCAACCGATTTATTAATGAAATGCCCGTCGAAATATAAAGACGAGGAGATTTATATTAAGTCTGAAAAAGGGTAATGAGGAAATAGGTTAATAGGAGAATTGCCACGCGATCACCCTATCCCCTTATTTCCCTATCCCCCTATCAACCAAACGTATGGACGTGCAATATATCGGCGAGCGGCTGTTGCCGGGACAGATCGGGCATTTTGCGATCATTTTCGGCTTCGTGGCGAGTTTGATGGCGACGGTTGCCTATTTTTTCGCCACGCAAAAGCGCGACACGGCAGAACACGCGGCATGGCGGCGGCTGGGTCGCGGGGCGTTTGCGGCACACAGCGCGGGCGTGCTGGCGATCATCGGGGTGCTGTTTTATATAATGACCAATAAATTTTATGAGTACCAGTACGCCTGGGCGCATGTGGGCGAGGATTTGGATTTCAAATATGTGTTTGCGGCGTTTTGGGAAGGGCAGGAGGGGAGTTTTCTGCTGTGGATGTTTTGGCACGTGGTATTAGGTATCTTGTTGATTTTCAGTGCAAAGGACTGGGAATCGCCCGTGATGGCGGTGGTCTCGGCAGTGCAGTTGGTGCTGGGTTCCATGATTTTGGGTATTTACATAGGTTTTGGCGAAGAAGCGGTGAAAATTGGAACCAATCCAACTTTATTGCTGCGCGAAACGATGACAAACGCGCCGATTTTTTTCAATGCGAATTATGTGAATTTAATAAAAGGCAATGGTTTAAACCCTTTATTACAAAACTGGTGGATGACCATTCACCCACCTACGCTGTTTCTGGGGTTTGCCAGTACCACGATTCCATTTGCTTACGCCATTGCGGGGCTGTGGACGCGGCGGCACACCGAGTGGCTGCGCGAAGCGCTGCCCTGGGCACTGATGTGCGGTGCCATCCTGGGTACGGGTATCCTCATGGGGGCGGCGTGGGCGTACGAGGCGCTGAGTTTTGGCGGCTATTGGGCATGGGACCCCGTGGAAAATATGTCGCTGGTACCCTGGCTGACGCTGTTGGCGGGCATTCACACCAATCTGGTAGCAAAGGCAACGGGGCATTCCATTCGCAGTACCTATATTTTTTATTTACTTACTTTCATATTGGTATTATATTCTACTTTTCTTACCCGCAGCGGCGTGCTGGGAGAGTCGTCGGTACACGCTTTTACCGGCGCGGGTTTGGAATGGCAATTGGTGGCGTTCATCGGGACATTTTTATTACTATCCATTGTATTAACGGTGATCCGTTATAAAGAAATACCGGCTCCCAAACAGGAAGAACCCACGGCTTCGCGGGAGTTTTGGATGTTCATCGGCTCGCTGGTGCTGCTGTTTTCGGCGTTGATTATCACGGCTTCTACTTCGCTGCCGGTGTATAATAAAATCGCCCGGTTTTTTGACCCGGAATTTCAGGGGCGCGTTATTACAGATGTCATTCCACATTATAACAAATATCAAATTTGGATTGCTGTATTTATCGGAACATTATCCGGGCTGACGCAGTTTTTACGCTTTCGCGAAAGGAACTGGCAGGGGCAGGCGCGTAAGTTTTTACTTCATAGCAGCATTACGGCGGGTGTTTCACTGGTGCTGACCTGGCTTACCACCCAGTGGATTCAGGCGTTTGCCTGGCAATATTGGTTATTGTTATTCGCGGGCATTTTTACGGTTATTGCAAACCTGGATTACATTATTACTTTTTTACGGGGTAATGTAAAACTGGGCGGTTCGGTGCTGTCGCACGTGGGTTTCGGACTCATGATTGTGGGCATCCTGGCATCAGGTTTGAATAAAAAATTTATATCGTCCAATCCATTTGTAATGACGGGTTTGATAGATGGCGAAGAAGAAGACGCGGCGGAGCGCAACATCCTGCTGTTTAAAAACGCCCCGATGATGATGAGCGGTTATGAGGTGACGTATGTACACGATACGCTGATAAATTTTACAAGAACTTATACCGTTAATTACAAACGCAAAAATGATACGGGTAAAATTGTAGAAGAATTTAACCTGTATCCGAATGTTTTATACGATAAATCCTTTACTAAAATTGCCGCTTCCAATCCTTCCACAAAATATTACTGGAATAAAGATGTGTTTACGCATATCAAGTCGCTGGCGGCGGTGGAAATGGATCTCACTTTGCGGCAAAAACGCGAGGATAGTTTGAATTACCGGCGTATTGACCTGGTGCCGGGGCAGCCCGTGGTGTTGCTGGACACGGTGCCGCTGAAAAATCCTGACACATTTACGATCAGAAAATATATGCTTACTGCAACCGATTTCAGTCGTTCGATTCAGCACCCGGAATATCAACCGACGCCGGGTGACCTGACCATCGGCGCAATCATACAAGTACAGCGCGATGACCGAGATACGGTTTTCACCGTACAACCCGCCCTCGTGCTGCGCGGCGAAATGGGCTACCCGCTGCCGGTGCAAATCAACCCGCTGAATGCCAAAGTGCGTCTTCACCCCGATGCGCTGCGGCAGCTCATCACCCCGGAAGATGAACTGAATTACAAAGAATTCAACTTAAAACAAGGCGAAACGATTCAGTTGGGTGATTTACGAATCAATTTTACTCAATTTGTTCGCAATCCGCAACACCCACAGTATCAGCCCGAACAAGGCGACATCGCAGTGGGCGCAGCACTGAACATTCGCGATCAAAACGGCAAAACCTATCTCGGAGACCCGCTGTACGTCATTCGCGGCAACCGCCCGTTCAGCGTCAAAGATGTGGTGGAGCCGCTGGGTTTGCACCTGCGTTTTGCGAGTTTAAATCCCGATACCGAAACCGCACAGATTTTTATTGCCCAAGCCAAACCTGCTACCAATGCTGCGATTCCGATTCAAATTGCCACCAATTCCCTGCGTTCGGATTATATCGTGCTGGAAGCTATTGAGTTTCCGGGTATTAATTTGTTCTGGCTCGGCACCTCGCTGATGATGGTGGGGCTGACGCTGAGTATGGCATATCGGATTGTGACGAAGAGACGAAATGAGAGACCGAGTGAGGGAGGATGATCGTGTGCTTCGTCCCATATGACGAAAACATTTGTAGCTATATGACGGTGAAAATCGTTTTGATTGGGGCGGGTAATGTGGGGTATCATCTGGGGCGGCGATTGAAGGAAGCGGGTTTGCAGGTGGTGCAGATTTTCAGTCGGCAGGAGGCACACGCGAGGCGGTTAGCCAAAGAAATTCAAGTGCCGTTTGTCACCGATTTAGCGCAGGTCGTCACCGATGCGGAGTTGTACATCCTCGCGGTGAACGATGGAGCAATGAACGAAGTGGCGGCGCAACTCCAGGTTCGGAACGGCTTGGTCGTCCACACTTCGGGCGGGACACCCTCGGCGATTTTGCAGCCGTATTTTCCAAGATTCGGCGTTTTGTATCCTTTGCAAACGTTTTCCCTTACCAGACCGATAGATTTTACTCCAATTCCGATTTGTGTCTGTGCCAACAACACTGCCGACGAAGATTTTTTGTTTAAACTAGGTTCGATCATCAGTCAAAATGTTTACAAAATTAATGATAATCAGCGCGCTGTTTTACACGTTGCCGCCGTTTTTGTAAATAACTTTACGAATTATTTATTTCAAATCGGGTATGATATTTTACAACAGGAAAATTTATCGTTTGATTTATTACGACCTTTAATTTTAGAAACCGCTGCAAAAATACAATCGCACGCCCCTGCGGAAATGCAGACGGGACCGGCAGTGCGGGGGGATGCGGAAACGGTGGAACGGCATTTGGCGTATTTGGAAAAGTTTTCGGAATATCAAAATGTATATCAGCTTTTGACAAACCACATTCAAAAAAATATCATAATATCATAATAATGCGCATCATCGGCACCCTCCCCCATCCCATTTTAAAAATCACGGTTTTTAAAATGGACAACAAATTTTCCGTCAAATTGGAATCAGGTTTATACGAACAAACGTATAAATTTCGCGCCAGCGACGCAGTCAAAGGTTTGGAAGACCTTGAAAAAGTGGTGGATACGGCTTTTTGTGAAGCGGTGTTGCAGGACTTGAACCGGATGCACCAACGCAAAAACCAAGCACTGGCGCGGCTTTTGCCGCAGGAAGCGGAGCAGGAGTTTGAAACGATTATTTAATGTGTCAATATGCTAATTTGCTGATGTGCTAATCTGCCGATCCAAAGGGAGGGTTAGGAAACTTGAAAAGTTTCCTAACCCTCCCTTCCTATTTATCCGCCGAAGCTTTAGCGAAGGCGGACTTCCCCTATGCCGGTACGCCCGCGTACAGCTCCGCCCGCTGCTGCTTGATGGCATCTGAAGCCAGGTAATCTTCAAAACTCATCAGGCGGTCAATCATGCCATTCGGGGTGATTTCGATGATGCGGGTGGCAACGGTTTGTACCAACTGGTGGTCGTGTGAACTGAAAATCAGGTTGCCTTTAAATTCCACCAAGCCGTTGTTCAACGCGGTGATAGATTCCAAATCCAGGTGGTTTGTCGGTTCGTCCAACAGCAGGAAGTTGGGGTTGCGCAGCATCATCTTGGCAAACATACACCGCACTTTTTCACCGCCGGAGAGTACGCTCGATTTTTTATACACCTCCTCACCGGAAAACAACATCCGACCCAAAAAACCACGAATGAACTGCTCGTCTTTTTCCTTAGAATATTCGCGCAGCCAGTTGATGAGGTCAATGTCGTTTTCGTTGGAAAAGTAGGCACTGTTGTCGTTGGGCAGGTACTCCACTGAAATCGTCTGACCGTATTCGTAACTGCCTTTATCCGCCTGGTCTTCACCTGCCAGAATGTTGTAAAACGCCGTGAGTGCCGCGCTGTCTTTGCTCATCAGGGCAATTTTATCACCCTTGTTCATCGTGAAACTCACGTTATTGAACAGCCAGTCGCCGCTCACATCGCGCTTCGCCAGTTTTTCTACTTTCAGAATCTGATCGCCCGGCTCGCGTTCGGGTTTGAAATGAATGAAGGGATATTTGCGGCTGGAAGGACGGAGTTCTTCCAGGTTGAGTTTTTCCAACGCTTTTTTGCGGGCGGTTGCCTGGCGCGATTTGGAGGCGTTGGCACTAAAGCGCTGAATAAACTCCATCATCTCGGCGCGCTTCTGCTCAATTTTCTTGTTCTTATCCGCCATCTGCCGTGCCATCAACTGACTGGATTCGTACCAAAACGAGTAATTGCCGGTAAACAAGCGAACCCGCTGAAAATCAATATCAACCACGTGGGTACAAACCATATCCAGAAAGTAGCGGTCGTGCGACACCACGATCACTGTGTTTTTAAAATCGGCCAGAAAGTCGGACAGCCAGGTCACGGTTTCCGCGTCGAGGTCGTTCGTAGGCTCGTCCAGCAGCAGGATATCGGGGTTGCCAAACAAGGCTTGCGCCAGCAGCACTTTCACTTTTTCCGGGCTGTTCAAATTTTTCATTTGCGTGTAATGCAACTCTTCTTTGATACCCAAATTGCTCAGGAGTTCCGCTGCATCACTTTCTGCTGTCCAGCCGCCCATTTCGCCGTACTTGTTTTCCAAATCCGCTGCCCGCAAGCCGTCGGCTTCCGTTGCGTCGGGATTCATATAAATGGCGTTTTTCTCCACCCCAATGTCGTACAATTCCCGATAGCCCATCATCACGGTGTCGAGTACGGTTTCTTCGTCAAATTCAAAGTGGTTTTGTTTCAGCACTGCCATACGATTGCCCGGCTCAATCTCCACACTGCCGCGCGTGGGGTCGAGTACGCCCGACAAAATTTTTAAAAACGTAGATTTACCGGCACCATTCGCCCCGATGACTCCGTAACAATTGCCCGGTGTGAATTTCAGATTCACCTCGTCGAAAAGCGTGCGCTTGCCGTATTGAAAAGCAATATTATTAACGTTTAACATAAATTAATTAATGTTATTTGTTACTTGTTAATCGGTTAACGTCGTTTAACAACTTGTAATATATCATTTAAAAACAAGATTGAAATCAGCATGATCTCAAATTGCCATTAACAAATAACGTTTTTTTGAAGGTGCAAAGGTACGACAATTTGGTAGAATAGATAGGGCTGTTGGTCTAAATTTTGAATTACCAACGCCTGAAAAAATAGAAAGTTGCTACTTTTGAAACCTTTTCTGAATCAAAACACAAACTTTTTTACAATGAAGTATAAACTGTGGATAGTGCTGCTGACGGTTTACACGATTGGCGTACAAGCCCAAAATCAATTGCCCGAACTGAATCTGACCAAAGCCGAGGTGGAAGCTCATATGCGCTTTCTCGCCTCCGATGAACTTGAGGGGCGGCGCACCGGCTCTCGCGGCAACAACATCGCTGCCCGCTACATCGCCGCGCAACTCGAATCCTACGGCATAAAACCCGTGCCGGGTGCAAAGGCTTATTATCAGCCTGTGCCGTTTGAATCGGTGGTGCCGCCCACCGTCGGTACCCTGACGCTGGACAAAACCGTTTTGGAGAACAAAAAAGATTTTCTTTGGCTTTCGGGCGAGGTGAAAAACGTAGCTACCACGGCTGTTTTCGCCAATTACGGCTGGGTAGATGCCGCCACGAAGCGCGATGATTTTAAAAATTTGGATGTGAAAGGCAAAGTCGTGTTGGTACTGCCGGGTGCGAGCGAAGCCGATGCAGGCAATCCGAGTGCCATTTTTGAGGCTTCCGCCAAAAAACGCCAATGGGCTGCCGAGAAAGGCGCGGTAGCACTGGTAGAATTGTACCGCTTGCAATTTCCCTGGAATTTTTTCACCAATTATTTTGGTAAAGAAAGTCTGATGCTGGCAACAGAGAGTGCCAATGGCGTGGAATATAACATTGCTTACGGCTGGCTGAAAGAACCTGCTCCTAATCCGCTGGCAGATTTGATTGCCGGCAAGGCAAAATCGGTGAAAGTGGAGCTATCGGCAACGGGCGGCAGCAGAACCAAAGTAGCTTCGCAAAACGTCATTGGGATGATTGAAGGCACTGATCCGCAATTGAAAAACGAATACATTTTGTTATCAGCACACTACGACCACGTGGGCGTGGGCAAGCAGGCGGGCGGAATGTACACCCCGCAAGACAGCATTTTCAACGGCGCACGCGACAACGCCTTCGGCACCGTGGCGGTGCTGGCTGCCGCCAAAGCCTTTGCCCAACAGCCGCCGAAACGTTCCGTCATTATTTTGTTGGTAACGGGCGAGGAGATTGGTCTGCTCGGCAGTCAATATTATGCGGAACATCCCTTGATTCCGCTGAATCAGGTTGTTTTCAACTTGAACTGCGACGCGGCAGGTTATAACAATACCAATATCGTTTCTATCTTCGGATTTGGGCGCACCGGCACGGATGAAGATATTCGCAATGGTTTGAAACCGTTTAATCTGGAAGTTTTTGCAGACCCGGCACCCGAGCAGAATCTCTTCGACCGCTCGGATAATGTGTCGTTTGCCGTCAAAGGCATCCCCGCGCTCACGTTTAGCCCGGGTTTTACGGCGTTCGATCAGGCAATTATGCAATACTATCACCAGGCAGGCGACAACCCCGACACGATTGATTTCAATTACCTGCACAAATACAGTCAGGCGTATATTCACACCGCGCGGCTCATCGGCGACCGCGCGCAGCGCCCCGTTTGGAAAACCGGTGACAAATACGAAAAAGCCGGGCAGGAATTGTATAAGGTAAAACCGTAATTCGGTAGAGGGTAGAGGGTAGAAGGTAAAGGACCTTTGCACGGCTGACACAATTAAAAAAGATGCCGGTCGTGCAAAATTCCCCTATCCTCCCATCCCCTTATCCTCCTCTTTTCCCATTTGATTTTCTTCATACAGCTTATCAAACATGGCACTCACCCGATACATTTCATCCACGGTGTCGTCCAGAAATAGTTGAATATCCGGCATCCGGCGAATTTGTTTGCGAATGCGATTGGCGAGCGATTGCTTGAGGCGCGGCAGTTCGTTTTCCATTTCCAACATCGCTTCCTGCTTATTTTCCGTGTTGAACACGCTCAAATAAATCTTGGCGAGGTTAAAATCCGGCGTGAGTTTCACACTCGTCACCGTCACCAGCACACTGGAGCCGTAAATATAACTGCCTTCCGACTGCAACACGAGGCTAAAATTGCGCTTGATGAGTTCGGCTACCTGCTTCTGTCGTACACTTTCCATGTGGGTCAAATTCTTGCTTGCAAAATGTGCAAAATCAGTGA
>Ga0224722_1000461_pt1 | contig 23550 bp, 17 predicted proteins | sample Balambano_FR1_Me_FD_161646 | JGI IMG/M metagenome (GOLD analysis project Ga0224722, IMG submission 161646) | Freshwater sediment microbial communities from Lake Towuti, South Sulawesi, Indonesia - Balambano_FR1_MetaG | ecosystem: Environmental > Aquatic > Freshwater > Lake > Sediment | place... | reverse complement strand
ATCGATGCGCTGTTCGGTGTGGATTGGGCGTTGCGCCCGTTGCGCCCGCTGCTGCCGCACCTCGGCTGGGTGCCGTGGATCGGCGGCGAGCTGAGCCAGGCGCCGGCGCTGCTCGACGTGGGGCTTGCGGCGGGGGACGCCGGGCGTGCGGTGTGTGCCGCCGCCAACCCGGCGCTGGCGGGGTTGCGCGGCAAGCCGGATGCAACCTTGGAAGACCTGCTACCCTACGCTCACCCGACGTTGGCAGGTATCGATCCGCATCTGGCGGAACTCGAAGCCGCGCTTGGCGGGCTAGATGCCGCAATCGGACAGGTCGACTTCGCGCGTCTCGAAGGCGGCGTGCTTGCCCCGTATCTGCCGCGGCTCGGCGAAGCGGCCCAACTCCTGCCACAAGCACGCGAGGCACTGGCCCTTACGCGTGAACTCCTGCCGGTAGCGCAAAGTATCGTTCGCCCCGGCCCACCGCGCCGCTATGTACTGCTGGCCCAGAACAGCGCCGAGCTACGCGCCACCGGCGGCTTCGTCGGCACACTTGGGACGCTGGTCGTTAGTGATACGGCAGTCGGTATCGAGCGTTTCGGCGACTCATACGATCTGCGCCTCAAGGCCCCACCCGACATTAACTTCCCTGTCTCATATTTGCGCTACCTCCGCATCAGTGAATACTACGCGCGCGATTTCAACTGGAACGCAGATTTTCCGACGTCGGTGGAGACGTTGCGCTACTTCTGGGCACTCAACGGGCGCGAACCGTTCGATGGTGTGATAGCTATCGATCTCTATGCGTTTGCCAATCTGGTCGGTGCGCTCGCACCGCTCGATGTCGGTGGTTTTGGAACGATCAACGCCGATAATGCGCTCGAGCAGCTCTTCGCGCTGTACGAAACCCGCGACAAACAAACGATTGCACGCCTGCTTGAAGCAGCGATTTCGCGCGTCACACGGCTCGCTCCCAGAGCAATGTTCGCTCTGGTTGATAGTGCGATACAAGTGCTCGATGAACGGCATGTGTTTGTCGCGCTCGATGACCAGCAAGCGCAGGAGGTGCTGGCGCGTCGGCACTGGGACGGCGCGCAGGTAGTTCCACGTGGCGATTACCTTATGGTAGCCGAATCGGATTTCGGCTTCGCTGAGGTGGGATTATTTGTCGACACGCGCATTACCTATAGTGTCACGCTCACGAATGACCTTGTGCCGATCACAGCGACTGTGCGGCTGGCGATCGGAAACGAATTCGACCAATGGCGTCAGGCGCGCACGCGCCAACTGATCCTGGGGCGCTGCCTACAGCAAGACTTGCCCGGCTGTTATGGTAACTTCGTCCGCATCTATGTGTCGCCAACAGCACGCGGTCTCGCCGGCACCGGTTTCGATAGCAAGGCCGAGATCGGGCGCAACGGCGGGACGACCATGTTCGGTAGTTACATACTGAATGTGATGGGTGAACTGCGGAGCGCATCGTTGCACTTGGCACCGCGTCTGGGCGCAACTCCTGACAGTACGTACCGGCTCTACGTCCAAAAGCAAGGCGGCACCCTCGCGCGGCCGCTACGGCTCGAACTACGCACGGTAGGCGGCGACGAACTGATTGTCGACACTGATCTGCGTGTTGATCGGGAGTTCACGGTGGGTTGGCGTAATGGTCGGCTCACGCTGTTGAACGAGTTGGCCCCGATCCATCCGAATAACACGCCAACGCGGCTGGCACGCCGTGATGCGTTCGAACGTGGCTGGGAACGTTGGGAAGCGGGTGAGCAAGACCAGGCGCGCGAGATCTGGCGTTCCGGCGACGCCGTGGAGTATGTGATCGACCGCGCTAACTCGCTCGCCTGGCGCCAGCGCTACGACGAAGCCGTGCAAGTGGCGCGTGAAGCGGTGGCTCTTGCTCCGGCATCTCCTCGAGCGTCATTTGCGCTCGGTTATGTGCTTATGGTCGGGGGCTATCCGGCGGACGCGATCGAGCCGCTCCAGCGCTCGTTGGCCCTTGACCCGAGCAACACTTCCACACAGTTCGCCAGCGGAGAGGCGCGCCGGCTTGCGGGAAAACCATGACCGTGTTAGTTTCCAGCGCATTAGAAAGCCTAATCATTGCGATGGCGGATGAGGTGTGCTATAATCCTGCGGTTTCGACAAGTTTTGATATAGTGTATCATTACATTGCTGTAGGCTGCTGAATGCCGTCAAGCGCGAGAGGCCGAGGGAGAGCGCAGCCTACCCTGAACTCTCGATCGGCCTCAGATAATACCGCAGCACGCTATAACCGCGCCTGGTGGCGCGATGGCAAGGGTATTGTTGCATGGAGAACGAGCGCGAAATCGATCTGCGCCCCGTGTTTGCCGCTGCGCTTCAACGCTGGCGCTTGATTTTATTCAGTCTTTTGATCGTTTTGATTGCGGCGCTCGTCTGGATCTTCTTTTCGCCAACGAGCTATCAGGCTTCAGCTCAAGTGTTGATCGCCGGAACACGTGCGGAAACATCGTTCCAGTCCACCCAGGAGGATCGTGGTTTCGAGGCCGCGCAAGTTCTAGGAAATCCACTCCCGGACCAGCTATCGCTCACGGCCGGCATGCTTCAGATCGCGCTCTCGGGTGATGTGTTGAGCCGCACGGTCTCGCTCCTCGGCGAGGATGTGCCGGTCGAACTGCGCGACACACAGATGCTCGCCCGCCATCTGTCCACCTCAGATGATCCGCGTAGCGGATTGATTACGCTGCGGGTGTCGCACCCGGATGGTGACCTTGCCACAACGATAGCGAATGCGTGGGCAGCGTCGTTTGTGGCACACGGCAATCAGGTCTATAGTGCTTCTGGCGAGGACGGCGCACTCGCGGGGCTTCAAGAGCGTTATGAGCGCTCGCGCCAGGAGTACGAGCAAAAAGAGCAGGCTCTAGCGGATTTCATCAGGGGCGATGGCTCTGAGGTACTTGGCCAACGTCTCGGCGAGTATCGTACGGCAATCGACAGCCTGCGGCTCGCGCGAACCACGGTGCTGAGCAACACTGCCGCAGCCGATGCTCTCAGTGCTACTGAGTTGATTAGCTCCTACACCCGGTTGCGATGGTCTGCTTACACCACTGTGATCAGCGAAACGAACCGCTACGAACTTCAGCAACTAAGCGACGCCTACGCAACGTTGCGGCGCCTTGAACTGCTTCGACCCGAAGTGCAGGCGCTGCGTGACCATCTTGCTGCCGGTGGGGACGCTCAGAGCGCCGCGCTTGCACTACAACTGTTGAAGGTGCGCGCATTCTCGGCCGGTGATCTACCTGCCGATGGCCTCGAACTCCAAGCGCCTGCGGCCGCGATTGCCAGCGCTGCCGATGTCGAAAGCATGCTGGCGACGATCGATGAACGGCTCGCAGCGACACGCGCTCGTATTGCTCAACTCAACGAGGATCTGAGCGCGCGCTCCCCACAACTGCCACCATTCGACCCGGCTGCCAATGAAACCCTCCTGCCGGCTTACACCACGATCCTGAGCGACAATTTGTTGCAACGCGCGCTCGATGGCGCAACAGCCGTTGATGACGTGGGACAAACCCTTGCACCCGACACCGCGATTGCGGCGCTGCAACGTGAGGCGCAGCAGATGGAGGCCGAACTGCAGCGTGTGCGTGCACAACGCTTTGTGCTCGAACAGGAGCGCGATACAGCGCGCTCTGCATATGCGTCGTTAGGACTCAAAATCGCTGAGCTCAGCAGCACGAGTTCGATTGGTGAGCAAGTGGTGCGTTTAGCCAGTAACGCCGGAGCAGCAGCGCCTGTCGCGAAAACCAGCCGCTACCTCCAAGCTGCACTGTTGCTGGTCGCAACATTGCTCGCGGTGTTGCTCTACATTGCCGCCCGAGCACTCTCCCCACAATGGCTTCGCACGGCAGCGCCGCCTGCAACGTCCGCCGATGTCGTGCGGACTCGATCGGGCTAAGTTGAGCCACGGAAGCGGAGCATGAGACGCGTCGCGTTTGATTCGGCGGTTGTGACGGCCCTGAACGTCCTCGGTCAGCTTGCGAGCTTCGTGCTCTTCGCGGGCATTGCGGCGTTGTTCGGTGCCAATTGGCAAACCGATGCGTTCTTTCTGGCATTGACCATTCCTGCCTTGTTTGTCGGTGCCGCTGTCAATGCAATCACATCGGTCTTCATTCCTGTGCTTGGTGAGCACCGCGTTCGTTATCCAGAGACGTTTGGGTCACTAGTTGGCTCGACGCTGCTCGCCGTCATTGGGCTCGCCGTACTGGCAACTGTGCTTCTGGTTCTGGTTACGCCGCTTCTGTTGCGTGGCTCATCCGGCGGTCTCTCAGATGCGGCGCGCAACCTCGCCTTGCAACACACGCTCGTGCTGGCACCGATGGTTGTGACGCAGACGGCAATCGCTGTGCTTGCTGCAGTGTACAACTCTGCACAACAGTTTGCACTGCCTGCCGCTGCAGTTGTATTGCGCTATGCCAGTACGCTGCTGCTGGTATGGCTTTTGCAGCCGTCGCTCGGCGTCTTGAGCTTGTCTGCCGCCTTCACGCTTGGCACCCTGCTCAACCTGGCTCTGCTAATCGTATTCTGGCCACGCCTGGCTGTGACAGTCACACTTGCGCGCAGGCTCGATCCGCAGCTGACTGGCGCGCTGCGGTTGGCCTTGCCACTGATCGCCGGAACCGCCGCGCTCCAGCTTGGTGTGGTAATCAGCCGCCTCCTGGCCGCTCAACTGCCGGAGGGCAGTGTCTCGGTGCTTGATTATGCCACGCGCATCTCGTCGGCAGTGATGGAGGTGTTAACAAGCGGCATTTTTCTGGTCACCCTCGCCGATTGGACGCAGCTTGTCGCACAAGACCGGCGCGATATTCTTCGCATTCGACTGCGGCAGACAATTCAAATGGTGTTGTTCTTAGTGACGCCAATTATGGCCGTCTTGTTGGTGCTGCGCGAGCCGCTGATAGCCCTGCTGCTTCAACGTGGCGCCTTTGATGCATCACTTGTTGCAGTTACAGCCAGTATTCTGGCCTTGTTGCTGCTCGCTATTCCCGTCGATGTGGTAGGGCGGACGTATGTACGCTTGTTTCTTGTGTGGCGCGAAACAACCATACTCGGTGCACTGGCGATATTACGGCTCGTAACGATGATCGTCTTGGCTGTCGCGCTCATGCCAGCTATGGGTGTGTTCGGCATCGCGCTTGCGGACTCGATCGCATTGGCGGTGATCGGAGTTGGCCTGGTAGTGCTTGCCAATCGCCGGCTCGGAAATACGTTTTCTGGCTTGTGGCTGCCGATGGGCAAGCTCGGGTTGGCTGCGACCGGATGCGGTTTGGCGGTACTAGTTGCTGCCGACCGCCTGCAGCAACTATCGGCCTGGGCTATGCTTCCGATCGCGGCGCTCTTTGGTGGGCTGTGCTACCTACTTCTCTCATGGCTCTTACGTGTCCAGGAATTGGCATATTTTGGACGGTTCATTGCCGGCGGGCAAAAGGACAATTGACGTGCAGAACAGCGACGAATTCAAGCCCTGGCCGCTCGAATGGAGCCCGGTTCATATCCAACGCTTCTGGGATTGGCTTGGCAGCGATCCAGTACTAAGCCAGAACTACTTCTCGCGCCTGCTTGGCGATGCAATTCTTGATGAGATCGCGCGCCACGTGCCGATCCACGGTATGATTGTCGATCTTGGTGCCGGCCCAGGATACCTGGTAGAAAAACTCGTTGCGCGCGGAACCGCAACGGTCGCTGTCGATACGTCGCCCGAGTCAGTTGCGCTTCTGAACCAACGCCTCAGGCACAATCCGGCTTTTCGCGGTGCGTATGTGAGTACTATTGATACCGTGCCGCTCGGTGATGCAAGCGCTGATATAGTTCTGGTTGTAGAAGCCGTGGAACACATGGACGAGGAAGCCTTCAGAAGCGCGCTCGGCGAGGCCTACCGCATTCTGCGTCCTGGTGGAAGTGTCGTAGTCACGACGCCAAACGAGGAGGATCTGCGCCAGAACCAGATTATGTGCCCGAATTGTGGCTGCATGTTTCACAAAGTCCAGCACGTTCGCTCATGGTCAAGCGAGACACTCAGCACGGCAATGGGTGCGCTGGGCTTCGAGCGCCGGTTCAGCGATGCCGTGCTCTTTAGTATCTATTCCCGGCCGTTGCGCCCGATGCATCGCTTGAAATTCGTGTTGCGCCGCACGAAGCTACCGCACTTGATGTACATCGGCGTCAAGCCGACTCGAACCTGATTATGACGTTCTATGCCAATCTTTATGATCTTGTCTGGCGGGCAAGTGCGCCGCTCACCGGAAGTCCCACGGTGGGCTTCTATGACCAGCTTCTGCACGCTGAGCGCCTGCCGGCCGAGCAGTTGCAGCAACTACAATGGCGTAAGCTTCAGCTACTCGTCGCGCACGCCTTCCACCATGTTCCTTTCTACCGCCGGCGCTTCGAACAGCTTGGAGCACGACCAGAAGACATCCGAACACCGAGCGATTATGCGAAGCTGCCGCCACTGACACGCGCCGAGTTGCAGGAGCAGCGCGACGCATTGGTGGCCACCAATGTCGCCCCCGCGCAGTTGCTGAACGACGCAACCGGCGGTTCGACGGGCAAGCCGGTGCACTTCCGTTATGATCAGCGGTACCAGCGGTGGGTTGGCGCGATCATGCGCGTTCAGGATGGCTGGGCCGGGCTGCGGCGCGGCGAACGACACGCCTTTCTGTGGGGTGCGAAGATCGACCTCGCGCGCCAGCAGGCAAGCCCGCGAGTGCGTCTGACGAACTACGCCAAGCGTAATCTGTTTCTCGACTCGTTCCAGATGGACGACGCCACGTTGCGCCGCTATGTCGCGCGGCTGGCAGCCTTTCGCCCGCAACTGCTCACCGGCTATGTGCTGAGTCTTCAGATCCTGGCGCGCTTCATCGAGCGCGCGGGGCTGCCGGTACCGGCGATTGGAGCGATACAGACTGGTGCGGAGCCCTTGCATGAGCCGCAACGCCGGCTGATCGAAACACTCCTGCGCGCGCCGGTGTTCGAGCGCTACGGCGGACGTGATATCGGTGCGATCGCCCACGAATGCCCAGCGCACCAGGGCATGCATATCTTTGCGTTGAACTACTATGTGGAATGTGTTCGCGGCGACATACCCTGTGCACCGGGTGAACTCGGCGAACTCCTGATCACCCAGCTCGACAACTATGGCGCGCCGTTTCTGCGCTACCGTTCGGAAGATCTTGGCGTGCTCAGCTCGGGCGCGTGCGCCTGCGGTCGCAGTTATCCGCGGTTGGAAAAGGTCGAAGGGCGTATTCTGGACGTGATCGTCGGCGTAAATGGGCGCGCACTGCCGGGCGAGTTCTTTCCGCACTTCTTCAAGGACTTCGACATCGGCGAGTTTCAGGTGGTGCAGAAACGGCGCGAGCTGCTCGAAATCAAGCTCGTGCAGGGCGGGCGGCTCGCACACAGCGATGTCACACGGATCGGCGACACAATCCGTGGCTACCTGGGCGAGGCAACACAGGTGCGGATTGAGCTGGTGGACACGATCGAACGTACTGCCTCTGGCAAGTTCCGCGTGACAATCTCTGAAGTGCCGTTCGACTGGACGGCGACTTCGTCGTGAGCAACACAATGACAGAACGTGACGATACGGTTTTCCTTGCCGAAGCGCAGCCCGCTTACCCCGAGACGCCACCCTATCATCCCGACACGGCGTATCCGGAGTATCCGTTCCACGCCGTTCCGGGCGCGATTAGCGACAGGCCTAACCATGCCTATGCGGCTGTTCGTGAATTGCTACGAACGCTCGGCCTCGACGCCGCACGCTATGGAACGGCGGAGTGGAACCCGCTTGGCGAACTGGTGGGGCCGGGCCAGACGGTGTTGCTCAAGCCGAATTGGGTATCTCATTTTGTTCACAACGTCGTCGAAGGTGACGAGCAGATTTTGGATTGCCTGGTCACTCATACTGCCGTACTCCGCGCGCTGATCGATTATGCGTTGATTGCGGTTCGACCACGTGGACGAGTGATAGTGGCCGATGCTCCGGTGCAAGGAACCGATTTCGCACTGCTCCAAGAACGCGCGCAGATGCCTGCGCTGCAGCAGTTCTATCGCGATACACCAATCCCGTTCGAAGTGCGCGACCTGCGTCTGAATGCGATTGTCATGGAGGGTGACCGCTTGCGCGAGCATCGCTCGCTGCAAGGCGATCCACAGGGCTACGCACGTATCAACCTCGGACAATCGAGCACACTCACCGTGCTGGATGACCACGCCGATCTCTATCGAGTGTACGGATACGATGAGAAAGAGATTCTCAGCACCCACGGCGGCGGTCGGCACGAATACTTGATTGCTCGGACGGTTTTGCAGGCAGACTGCATTATCAACGTCCCGAAACTAAAGACCCATATCAAGGCTGGTATTACGGCAGCACTTAAGAACCTGGTCGGAATCAATGGCAACAAGGCATTCCTGCCGCACTACCGTATGGGCGCCCCGGGTGAGCAGGGCGATGAATATCCGGTGCAGAACTGGGTTTTGCGCTTCAAGAGCAAGTATCGCTACCGGCTCTCGCACTATCCAGACTTTGTGCGTGAACCGATCAAGCGTATTGGTGGCCTGCTCCTTGCGCTGACGCGTGCCGGCCAGCCGCCAGCGGTTGTTGGGAACGCTGACCCATATCTGGTGAGCGGCGGCAATTGGTATGGCAACGACACAACCTGGCGCATGGTCGTCGATCTCAATCGCATCCTGCGCTATTCCGACGCAGACGGCGTGATGCAGAAGACTGCTCAGCGCCGGGTGCTTTCGGTGGTCGATGGTCTGGTGGGGGGTGAGGGCGATGGCCCGCTTGCGCCACGCCCGCGCGAACTCGGCTTTCTCGTGGCAGGCTTCAATCCGCTCACCATCGACGCGGTGTGCGCGCAGTTGATCGGCATGGATTGGCGCAAGCTTGCGCTGTTGCGTGATGGCGCGCCGCTGCTCGGCTACACGGGCGATCTCGATCTGGTCGAGGTGCAAGGTGCAGCTACACACATGCGGCGTCTCACCGACCTGCCTTCGTCTGATTTTCGTGCGCCGCGTGGGTGGCAGGGGCACGTAGAGCTGAACGAGCGAACCGCAGTATGATCGACCCTTCTACCAGCCAGCGCCCTTTACGTGTCGCGCTGGTCACCCGCAGCATGATGATGGGCGGTGCACAACGCCATATCGTCAAACTCTGCCAAACCGCCCCACGCGAGCGAGTATCGTTGAGCCTGTTTCTTTTGGTTCGTGACGAGGCTCAAGATCTGTTGCCGGAGATCCCACCGGACGTGCCGGTGTTCATTTCGCCACTGCGCCGTCATCATCCGCTCGCGAGCGGCTGGCTCGCGGCCAAACTGCGGGCACTGCAGATTGATGTGGCGCATTCTTTTCTGTGGACTGCCGATGCCTATGCAAGCCTGGCCGGCCTGCTCGTACCGTCCATCCCGGTGGTGGCGTCCGAGCGCGGTGATCGCGCGCCGACAATGTATTCTGCTGCGCGCAATCTAGTGGATCGGCTCGCAACCTTCCGCGTCGCGCGACGTATGTGCGCCAACTCGCAGTTCGGCCGGCGCCTGCTGATCGAGGCAGGATGCCACCCTGCGAAGATCGATGTGATTAACAATGGCGTGGAACTCGCACGTATCGATTCCCACCCGCACGTAGACGTACGCCGGCTAGCGGGCTGGCCAGTCGGTGTGCCAATTGTGGGAACTGTGAGTCGACTTACGCATTACAAGGGTGTAGACGTACTTTTGCGTGCGATAGCCCAATTGGAGCCGGATCTGTCCGCGCACTGCGTGATCGTTGGTGACGGCCCGGAACGCGCGGCGCTCGAGCGGCTGGCGACAGATCTTGGTGTGGCCGATCGCATTGCGTTCCTTGGCACACGTTCACCCTCGGAACCCTTCGCGCGTGACTTTGATATTGCAGTACTTACTACACGCACCAGCACTGAACATTTCTCGAACAGTATTCTCGAATACATGGCGCTTGGCCGCCCGGTTGTCGCAACTGATATTGGTGGTAATCCTGAGCTCGTCGTATCAGGCGAAAATGGCCTGCTTGTTCCGCCTGACGATGACGCAGCGCTTGCCCGGGCGCTTGGCGAGCTTCTGGCCGATCCGGCTCGTGCGCGGCGGATGGGTGCGCTGGCGCGTGCGCGCGTGGAGCGCGAGTTTCAGATGGAACACTCAGTCGCACGCTTTATCGAGCTGTGGCGCACCTGCGCTCATTCTGGTGTTTATAGCCCCAGCATGGCTTGCGCGCAAGGCGTAAGCGACGAAGAATGATGCAAACCACAGCTCTCCAATCGAACATTTCGACCGGTGGAGCAGCGCGAGGACGCGGCTGGCGTGTTCTGGAATGGCTGATCTATCTGCTGGTGGCGCTACTGATCGGCGTACGCTTCTTCACCGAGCAGGTGCCGGTGCTGCCACGCTTCCTCAACGCCGTGGATCTGATTGTGGTGCCACTCCTCCTGCCGCTCTGTGCGTTGTGGGTGATGGTGCGCGGCAGGTGGCGTTTGCGCGGTGCCTCTTTCTTCGTGCTGGCCTGGTTGCTGTTACTGGCCTGGGCGCTCAGCTGGGCAGCCAATGCCAGTGAAGTACACTGGCTGGGAGCGCTGCTGTTTATTGTTGGTCTACTGACACCGGTGGCGTTTTATTTGATCCTTGTCAATATCGGGTTGGACCAGCGCTTCAGCCGCCGTATGCTGCGGCTGCTTATGGTATTGCTGCTCGCCAACCTCTTGATTGGCACCGTGCAGGCAGCCCAGGGAGTGAGCGGCACATCACATGATTTTGTGTTTGGCACATTCGGCTACAACCAGAATCAACTCGCCTTCTTCTTAATCATGATGGTGAGCTACTTGCTGGCGCGTTGGCGTTATGGCCAAGCCAGTCGCGTGGATCTGGCGCTCATGCTGTGGGCTGGCGTGCTCTTCCTGCTCTGCGCCTTCCAAACGCTCTGGCTGGTGTTTGCGTTCAGCGCGATGCTGGTTTTTGGGCTTGTCACCGAGTTGCGTGGACGCTTGCTGGCCGGGCGCCTGCCACACCGGCTGGTTCTGCTGGTGATCGGCGGCATTCTGGCACCGCTAATCGTGCTGTCTACGATCAGTTTCGCGCGCTTCGATGTGCTACGAACGTTGGGTGAAATTCCAACCTATTTTGATCGGTTAGGCAAGGTGCAATTGCTCCGCAGTGTTCCACAGGTTTGGGAGCTACGGCCCGGCTCGTTGCTGGTTGGAGTCGGCCCTGGTGCCTTCAATAGTCGCGCTTTCCGTAGCATCGCTATTGTCCCATATGGAAGCGCTGGCCCGAGCGATGTTGCATCGGCGCTGGTCACGCCATTCTACCGCAGTGAGCTTTCGGCGCGCTTTATCCTGCCGTATTTTCAGCGCGGTATTTTCTTCTTATCGGGAGCCAATACTGATGGGCCCTTCACCAGCTATGTGTCCGTGCCGATCGAAATCGGCTTGCCCGGAGCGGCGGCGTTGCTGGGACTTTACGCGCTGATCGTGCGTGATCTCGTGCGTTCGATCCGCACCGATGTTGATGTAGAGCGGCGCATACTAGCGACATGGGCGTTGATGGGGGTGTTCATGCTGCTTGGCTTGGCACTGATAGACAACTACCTTGAAACGACACGCTACACGATGATGGTCTGGCTTGCAGCCGCCGTCTGGCGCATCCAAGGCGTGCCCGCCCCGGCACGGAAGATAGCATGAAGCAGATCAGGCACGTGTTCTCCAATTCCTGGTTGTTCCCGCGCTATATCGGCACGGTACATATGACGCCCGCGATGCAGCACGCTGCGGTCTTCGCACAGGGAACACTCGTTGACATTGGCTGTGGCAAACGCCAGTACGAGCCCATTTTCGCCCCGGCTGTCACGCACTATATCGGAGTTGATTGGCCAGTGACGCTCGAGCAAGCAACGCCTGATGTGGTTGGCGATGCGCTGTTTCTGCCTGTTTCGGATGGGGCGGCCGATACTGTGCTCTCGACCGAGTTGATGGAACATTTGCCAGACCCACACCACTTTCTTGCCGAGGTCGCGCGTATTCTACGGCCGGGTGGGATATTCATTCTCTCGGTGCCATTCCTCGAACCGCTGCACGAGGAGCCGCGCGACTACTGGCGCTTCACGCCATATAGTCTGCGAACACTGCTTGGGCAGCATGGTTTTGGTGTACGTGAGCTGCGGCGGCGTGGCGGGTGGGGTTCGGTCGCGGTTGGGTCGTTCGTTAGCCAGATGCTGTATGATATTGCCAATCCGACCGATGCTGAAGGTTTGCGGCAAAATCCGCCCCTCCAAACCGCACTGATACTGCCGCTCTGTGCGCTGGCACAGTACACTGGTTATTTGCTCGACCGCGTGGTGCCGAACAGTAAATATACGCTTGGCTATGTGATTGTCGCGGTTCGCGACACGATATAAGGAAACGGTGCATGATACTCCAAACCCGGGGAACGCCGCTGCGCTGCCCGCAGTGCCAGGGCGAACTCGAGGCGCTTGATTACCTTCCTGGGCGTGAGCCAGAGCTACGGTGCATCTCCAACGGCCACCATTTTCCGGTAGTTCGCGGTGTACCGCGCTTTGTTGAGTCAGATCAATACTCGGAGAGTTTCGGATTTCAGTGGAACAAGTTCAGCCGCGTGCAGCTCGACAGCTACAATGGCACGGACTATTCCGAGCAGCGCTTCCGCGACATCACCGCCTGGAGCGCTGGCGATCTGCGTGGCAAACGCGTTCTGGATGCAGGCTGTGGCGCCGGGCGCTTCGCTGAAATAGTGGCGCGTAAGTATGGTGCCGAGCTTTATGCGGTTGACCTCAGCAGTGCTGTTGATGCGTGCCAGGCGAACCTTGCTGGTACGAATGCGCTCGTGAGTCAGGCCTCGATCTATGAACTGCCGTTCGACAAAGCCAGCTTCGATTTTGTCTACTGTATTGGCGTAATCCAGCACACGCCCGATCCGCTCAAGACCATCCGAGCGTTGTGTAAGATGGTACGCCCGGGCGGGCAGATCGGGCTCTGGATCTATGCACTAAGCTGGAAGAGCCTGATTGGCACGTCGGGCTTCAAGTACCTGTTGCGCCCGATCGTGAAGCGTCTGCCACGCGAACAGCAGATCGGCTTCTGCAAAGGGTTAGTTGACGCATTCTACCCGCTGCTGTTTGGTGCGAAGCATGCTGGGTTGCCGGGCAAACTCGTGATGCGCCTCTCGCCGGTAGCATCTTCCTATCTGCAATCGATCGAGCTTTCGCCCGAAGATTTCCGCAGCTGGATGTTCCTCGATACGTTCGACATGTACACGCCGGCCTTCGATCAGCCGCAGCGTTTTGAAACCGTGACGCGCGTACTGATCGAAGAGGGTTTCGACGCTATTCAACGCCATCCTCACGATGGTGTCGCGGTGACGGCAACGCGCGTACGAGGCAGGTGAAGTATGTGCGGTATTGCAGGCAAACTGTGGTACGGCGCGCCAGAACGCCATGAACCAGCGCGGGCGTTGCTGGAGCGCATGGCCGATCGCATGGCGCACCGTGGCCCAGATGCCCAAGGCGTATGGGTGGACGAAGAAGGCCAAGTCGGGTTTGCACATCGCCGCCTGGCGATCATCGACCTCGATCCGCGCTCGACCCAACCCATGCCGAATGAGGATGGAACTGTCCAGCTTACCTTCAACGGCGAGATCTACAATTACCAGGCACTTCGCGCAGAGCTGGTACGCACCGGACGTCACATACTACGCACGACAAGTGACACTGAGGCGTTGATCCACTTGTACGAGGAGCATGGCCTCACGGATCTCGAGGGCTACCTGCGGCAGCTACGCGGCATGTTCGCTTTTGGGTTGTGGGACAAGCGCACCTCGACGCTGGTGCTTGCGCGCGATCCGATCGGCGAGAAGCCGCTGTACTATGCCGAAACACAGAGTGGCCTGGTGTTCGGCTCGACGCTCGGCACGCTGCTTGAATCAGGCTCGGTCGAGCGCCGCGCCGACCCCGCCGCGATCGAAGCCTTTTTAGCGCTCGGCTACATTCCGGCACCGTTCACAGCGTACACGAATGTTCGCAAGCTGCCTGCTGGACATTACCTGGTAGCCGACGCGGGTGGCATTCGCCGTATCGCGCCGTTCTGGCAACTCGATTTCACTCGCAAGCTCGATATGCCGGCCGCCGAGATTGAACGCCAGATCATCGAGCGGCTCGACCAGGCGACGCACATGCGTATGATGAGCGATGTGCCATTGGGCGCGTTCCTCAGTGGTGGCGTGGATTCGAGCGCGGTGGTTGCGATGATGGCTCGCCACTCTACACGCCCAGTCAAGACCTTCTCGGTCGGATTTGCAGGCAGTCCGCTCGATGAGTCTGAACACGCCCGGCTTGTGGCGCAGACATTCGGTTGTGATCACACACAGCTCACGGCCGAGGTGCGCCCAGATGAGCTACCACAGATCGTGCGCTTCTACGAGGAGCCGTTCGCGGACGCGGCCGCTATTCCGACCTACTTCATGTCGCAGGCCGCGCGCCAGTACGTGACTGTGGTACTGAATGGCGATGGTGGTGATGAGAACTTCGCCGGCTACACACTTCGTCATCGCTCGTTTGCAATGGCGGAGCGACTGGCAATGCCTTCCCCATTTGGTCATGCGCTCGTTGCGGTCGCTGGCGCGCTTCCGGCGCTTGCGAGCGAGTCCAGCCTGCCGTATCGGGCGCGCAAGAGCCTGAGCGTGTTCGGCGAGCAGGGCTGGCGCCGCAACCTGGCGTTATCGGCGATCTTCCCGCCCCCTGATCTGTCGCGCTGGCTGGTCGGCGATGGTTCAGGCGCTGCGTACGGGCCGCTACGAAACGCGTGGCAGACGGCCCACCGTTTCAATGGCCTTGACCGCGAGCTGTATTTCAGCTTTGCTTTGCACCTGCCCGAACAGCTGCTCGTCAAAGTCGATCGAGCCTCCATGGCCTGGGCGCTGGAGGCGCGTCCGCCATTGCTCGACCCCGACTTTGTCCAGTTTTGCGCGAGTATCCCGGTCGAGTACAAACTTACGCGCGAGACGACGAAGGCGATTTTTAAGCGTGCGCTGCGCGGCATTGTCCCAGACACTGTGTTGGATAGGCCGAAGCAGGGCTTTGTGCCACCACTGGACGCCTGGCTGCGTCACGAGTTGCGACCGCTGCTCGAAGCCAGTCTGCTTAGCGCCGACTCGTTTGTTGGCGGCCTGTTACAGCCTACGATCGTGCGGCGGCTGGTCGAAGAGCATACGAGCGGTCGGCGTGATCACCAGCGCAAGTTGTATGCGCTGCTGAATCTCGAATTGTGGGAACGGCAATTCATTCGCGGGCAGTCTTTCTGATGCCAGTTCGTATTTTGTTGCTGGGGCCGCTTCCACCGCCAATGAGCGGCCCCGAACTAATGACGCAAGCGTTGGTGAATGAGCTCGGGTGCTATCCCGAGGTTCAGTTCGTCCATCTCAACACCCAGATCTCGCGCTCGCTGGCAGACAAAGGGCGGCGGCCGCTTGCGAAGGCCATCAAGAGCCTGGGGCAGACGGTACGGTACCTCATTCGGTTGGTGGCGCAGCGACCCGATGTTGTGTATCTGCCACTCACGAACTCCGAGAGCTTCTCGGGCTTCGTACGCGATGCGCTGGTTATCGTGCCGGCGCAGCTTGCCGGCGCGCGTGTTGTATTCCGCTTGCACGGTGGTTATTGTCATTACATGCGCTACAACGGCTGGCGTGGCAAGCTGGTGCGTGCAGTGCTTGGTCGCGTAACGCTTGCCATGGTGCAGGGGCGCAATCTCACCCGGATCTTCGCCGACATTCTGCCGCCGGAGCGAATCGCGGTGGTAGTAAACGGCATCGACGGGGCACCATTCGAAAAGCTAGCAGTGCCAGATGCGCCAGCTGCTACGCGACGAGTTCTGTTCGTCGGCTTGCTCTGCGAAGCCAAGGGTGTGCACGACATCCTGCGCGCGGCGCCAACTGTGCCAGAAGCCGAGTTCGTGTTTGCTGGCGAATGGGCAACGCCACACGAACACGAGATGGCTGAGCAGCTTGTGCGTGAGGGCGGCTTGGCCGAGCGAGTGCGTTTTCCCGGTGTACTTACCGGGAGGGCCAAGGCCGAGGCGTTTGCGGGCGCCGCGATGTTCGTGTTTCCCTCCTACTACCGTGTCGAAGGACATGCTGTCGTTACCGTCGAAGCCCTTGCTGCTGGGCTGCCGATTGTGTGTACAGACCACGGCGCGTTATCGGAGTCGGTACGTGATGGCTGGAATGGTTTCATTGTTCCGGCGCGTGACCCGACGGCGCTGGCGCAACGGATCAATCACCTCCTGGCCGACGGCGATCTACGACAGCGCATGAGCGCTAATTGCCGCCTGCTGTATGCTGAGCGCTTCACACTCGATCGATTCGTACAGAGCTGGGTTCATGCGTTGTTGGCCGGAATTGCGCCACACCATGTGGCAGCGAGGCCGAAATAGCATGCGGATTCTGTACCTCAATCATAACGTCGTCCGCAAAGGCGGCACATTCTACCGCGCCTTTCATACCGCTCGATACCTGGCACGCCGCGGTCACGATGTGACGCTGCTCAGCATCGCGGCCGAACAGCGTACCGGCTTCAGGTACGAGCGCGAGGCGGGTGTGACGGTCATCCACACGCCAGATCTGCTCTGGGGAGTTGGGCGTACCGGCTGGGATCCGTGGGATACACTGTGCCGCATCGGTGTTCTGCACCCGCATCAGTGGGACATTGTTCATGCCTGGGATTGCCGACCGGTGGTCATTCTGCCGGCGCTCTATGCTCGCCAGCGCTCGCGCGGCGTTGATGGCAAGCTGGTGATCGACTGGTGCGACTGGTGGGGACGCGGCGGAACGCAGGCCGAGCGGCCAGGTGGCCTTTCGAAGTCCCTATACGCTCCGGTCGAAACCTTTTTCGAAGAAGCGTTCCGTACCCAGGCGGACGCGACAACTGTGGCGAGCCGGGCGCTGCGCGAACGGGCGCTCGGTCTTGGTGTGCCAGCCGAGCCGCTCTTGATCATGCCAGGCGGTTCGGATACCGAGACGATCCGGCCGCTCGACTCGGCTCGTGCTCGCGCGTCGTTGAATCTGCCAGCCGACGCATTTATTGTTGGCTACATGGGCGCACTGCCGCGCGGCGAAGTCGATCTGCTGATCGAGGTACTGCACAGGGCACGCTACGAGATCCCGCAGCTTTCCTTTCTGGCAATCGGTGTTGGCGTCGCAGGCTCGAGCCTTTCCCTCCGTGAAGCGGTTGCTGAGCGCTGGGCCGACTGGATGCTCGAAACCGGGCGCGTGCCGTTCGGCGACGTAGGCACGTACCTTGCAGCCTGTGATGCACTAATGCTTCCGATGCGCGACAATGTCTCGAACCGCGCCCGCTGGCCGTCGAAACTGAACGATTACCTGGCCGCAGGGCGGCCTGTGGTGGCAACGCTGGTAGGCGAGGTGGCCGCACTCGCGCACTATCGTTTTGGCGTATTCGGCGACGCTACATCCGAGGCGCTGGCTGGTGGCATCGTACGCCTCGCCAGCGCTCCGGAGTTGGCCGCGGACTATGGTGCCAACGCCCGCGCTCTTGCGGAAGGTGCTCTGAATTGGGATACGATCGTCGGTCAGCTTGAAGGACTGTATTTGCAGGCGCAGGCCTGACCGTAGCAATCCGAATTGCGTCGTGAGCAGAGAGCAGGGGTTTGGGGGCGCAGCCCCCAGAGAAAGATCCCTCGCCCCATTTCAACTCCGATAGGATTGCTATATCCGTTTGTCGAATCAGAATAGCTCATTCTTACCGGGAGCACGAACGATGAAGGTATTGGTCACCGGTGCCGGCGGCCTGATTGGCTCGGAGGCAGTTACCTATTATGGCCATCAAGGTCATGCAGTGGTTGGCGTCGACAATAACATGCGCCAGACATTCTTCGGTACGCCGGGCGATGTGAGTTGGAACATCCGCCGGTTGGAAGCAACCGTGCCGCGTTTTCGGCACGCCGCAATCGACATCCGTGACCGTGCGGCGCTCGAAACGCTCTTCACGCAGCGCTTCGACCTTGTAGTGCATTGCGCTGCACAGCCCTCGCACGACAAAGCAAAGGACATTCCGCTGCTCGACTTCGAGGTCAATGCGCTCGGCACAATCAACCTGCTCGAAATGACACGCCTGCACTCACCCGAGGCGGTGTTCATCCATATGAGCACCAACAAAGTCTATGGCGATGCGCCAAACGAAGTGGCGTTGGTGGAGTTGCCGACGCGCTGGGATTATGCCCGGCCTGAGGATCAAGACGGTATCAGCGAAACATGCCGCATCGACCAGACCACGCATTCTCTGTTCGGCGCCTCGAAAACTGCTGCCGATATTGTGGCCCAGGAATATGGTCGCTACTTTGGCCTGAAAGTCGGCATTTTCCGTGGCGGCTGCCTCACCGGTCCTTCGCACTCAGGCGTTGAGCTCCATGGATTTCTTTCCTATCTTGTCAAGGTCGCCATACACGGCAAGCCCTACACGATTTTTGGCTACAAGGGCAAGCAGGTGCGAGATAACATCCACAGCGTTGATGTGATCAACCTGTTCGATGCATTCGCGCGCAACCCACGGCCAGGTGAGGTGTATAATCTGGGTGGTGGCCGCGCCAACAGTGTTTCGATGCTCGAAGCGATTGACATGATCGAACAAATCGCAGACAAACCAATTCGCCATAGTTACGACGATCGAAACCGGGTGGGCGATCATATCTGCTACATTTCGAATTTGCAGAAGATCAAGCGCGATTTCCCGGAGTGGAGCGTTACAATCAGTCTGCCGGCGATGATCGAACAGATGGTCGAGGTCGAACGCAGCCGAATGGGGTAGTGCAGGTTATCAAAGGGGGCGGTGTGATCCCGCGACGTTTCTTCTGGTTGTTCGACGTACTCGTGCTGAGTATCACATTCGGCGCGGCATACCTTGTTGTGCCGTTGCTGCTGCCGCTGTTCGCACCAGGCGGTATGTTGCGGCTACCCTGGATGGAGGCACTCTCGCCCACAATCGGCGACCAGTTGCCGCCGTTTTTCGATCTGTTGTGGATTTTTGTGATCGTTGCGCCCGCGACACTGCTGTTCCTGGAAGCAATCGGCAATTATGGGCCGTTACTCAACCAGTCATATACACGTATCGTCGTGGGTGGATTGCTCGCTCCATTGGCCGGGCTCAGCGTGTTGGCACTGGCGTTGTTTGCGCTGCGCGCTCCATCGTGGAGCCGGCTGTTTGTGTTTTCATTTGTTGTGCTTGCAGGTGTGACGCTGACATTGTACCGTGTTGGACTGCGGCTGTACTTCCGGCGGCGCCAGAACAGCGGCTACTATGCGAAGAATGTGCTGCTGATCGGTGGCCCTGCGTCGGTGGCGTGGATGGAACGCTACTTCGCCGAAGCCGTGAACCGCGCACACTACACCTTGTATGGTTTTCTGCACATTGGCCCTGCTCCCCACGCAAACGAAAGCGGGATCGCATCGCTCGGCGATGCATCGAACCTTGGCGACCTGCTGATCAGCCGGCCGATCCACGAGGTGATCGCGGTGCATCCAACCAGCGGCGGTGTCTGGATCGAGGCCGTGATTCGTGACTGCGATGCGCTGGGGGTGTTGCTGCGGATCGTGCCGGAGTCGCTGCTGGCCGAGCGCCGGACACTGCGTACACTGTATCCATTCGAGCCGCTCAACCTGCCGGCCGTGACGCTCGCACCGCCCCATTGGGACTCGGACGCGCTGTTCCTCAAGCGGCTGTTCGATATCGTCGTCTCCGGGGTGTTGCTGCTCTTCCTGTCGCCAATATTCCTCTTGATTGCGCTCGCGATCAAGATTACCACACCCCAGCTTTCGGTGTTCTACCCCTGGCGGGTGGTCGGGCAGAAGGGTGTGGAATTTACCGGATACAAGTTTACCACCATGCAGCCCGACGCCGATGTTGTGAAGTCGCAGTTGCTTGCCTACAACGAGATGAGCGGGCCGGTGTTCAAGATGAAGGACGATCCGCGCATTACGCCGCTTGGCAGATTCCTCCGCAAATACTCGCTCAACGAACTACCGCAATTATGGAGTGTGCTCAAGGGCGATATGAGCCTGGTGGGACCGCGGCCGGCATTCCGCCATGAGCTCGAACGCTATGAGTTCTGGCACAAGCGCAAGCTGAGTGTCCGCCCCGGTATCACCTGTCTGTGGCAGGTGCGCGGTCGCAACAAGATCAGTGATTTCGATGATTGGGTGCGTATGGATCTGGAATATATCGACAACTGGTCGCTCTGGCTCGATTTCAAGATCCTCGCCCGTACCGCCTGGGCCGTGGTGGCGGGCACCGGCTCCTGATGCACATGCGTATCTTTTGGCTGGTTGCTGCTTTCCTATTCGTGAGCGCCTGCTCAACACCCACCGAACAACCGACGTTGCTCGCTGCCCCGTCACCATCGCTGCCCGCTCCCACGACGGCACCATCGCCTAACCCGGCTCGACCACGCGGGCAACTCGTGTTTACCTCGTTCCGTGACGGAGCAGACCAGATTTATACAATGAACAGCGACGGCAGCCACCAGCAGCGGGTGAGCCGTGATGGCGGCTTCGATGTCGCGCCGGTCTGGTCGCCGGATCGCCGCCGGATCGCGTTTGCTTCAAATCGGGATGGCAACTGGAATATCTATCTCATGGACGCCGATGGTGCCAACTTGCACCAACTCACCAACGCCCCAACCGATGATGAATCACCAGACTGGTCACCCACCGGCACCACAATCGCCTTCGCTGCACAGCGCGGCGACCCGGCGGTCAGTGTGCAGCCACTCTGGCTGAATTGGGATATCTATACTATTGACGCGGCTGGTGGAGTGGTTAAGCGCCTGACGACCGACCCGGCCAAGGATTTCCAGCCGGCCTGGTCGCCGGATGGCACCAAGATCGCGTTCACTAGCCTGCGCTCGATCGGCTACCAGATCTTCGTGATGAACGCCGACGGCTCGGATCAACGGGCGCTGACCGATCCGCAGATCTATGCTTCGGATCCGGCCTGGTCGCCGGACGGCACCAAGATCGCGTTCTCGTCCGATATGGCCGGGAATGAGGATATCTATGTGATGAACGCCGATGGCAGCAACATCGTGCGTCTCACCAACAACGATGTCTATGACCGTGAACCGGCCTGGTCGCCCGATGGGCGCTATATCGTGTTCCAGCAGTCGATCGGCGCGCGCTACCACTTGTACCGCATGCGCGCCGACGGCACCGAACTCGTGAAGCTTTCTACCACCAGCGACCACGACCGCAGCCCTGACTGGCGGTAAGCTATCCCAGCCCCGGCGCGCCGAGCCGCACCAGGTACAGCGCCGAAACGGCGGTGCTGCCGAGCATGACGCCGCAGAGCGTGGCAATCGCCCCGGCATGCTGTGGGTGCCCCCGCGGCCAAAGCGCGTCGGCGGCCAGCCCGGCGCAAAAGGCGATTGTGACGTACACGCCGAAGAACAGGTCGATGTCCTGCCTGGGGCCAAGCTTGGGCACCATGAAGACCAGGTAGAAGCTTTGCCACGCCAGCAACCCGAGCGCCAGTAGAGGCGAGGTCATCTCGCCAGCGCGGCTCTCGCCAGCGCGGATTTCGCCGCCCCTGATCTCTTCTCTGGCAAATCTTCGGTACGTCGCCAGCCCGCCGAGCACGAGCAGCAGCAGCGGCGCTGCAAATCCGCCCGCCCAGAAATACATCGTTGCCACTTCGCGCAATCGCTCGGGTGCGAAGGCGTAGGCCGGCTGAAAGAAGATCGAGTGTTCGCCCGCTACCTGCCCCTGGTAGCGCGGGAAGTTCCACGCCTCGCCCAGATTGTACTCGCGGTGCAGCGAGCGCAGGTAATCGGCCACACCCGGCGGCCAGAACAGTGCCGCCAGAACGGCGAAACCAAGCAGCGCCCAGCCGAGCGTGCGCCCTATGCGTCCCGGCACGGCCAGCGCGTACGCCAGGAACACGAGCCCGGCCAGCGGCACGAAGCCAACATACAGCAACGGCAGTACCGCCAGCAGCAGCCCAACAGCGCGTGGGGAACGCTCGGCCAGCGGGGCGTCGGACAACCACGCCAGCGCGGCCAGCAGCGCGCCGGCCACGAGCGGGTAGTATTCCAGGTAGCCGGCCGAGAACAAGAGCCAGATCGGCGTAAGCGTTGGTAGCAGCACTGCCATGCGTTCGGGCCAGCGCCGGAGGCAGGCGATTGTTGCGCCGGCCATTGCCAGCGCGCCAACCACGCCAAGGAAACCAGCCGGTGTGAGCAGTGAGGCCGGCAGCAGAGCCGCCAGTGGCGGAAACTCCCACAGTGCCGCGTGAACCCAGCCGGCGAGTGCCATGCCCGCCAGCCACTTCGGCACCAGCGGCCCATCGCCGATCCGCGCCAGCACGTAGGCACTGTCACCATATTGCAACGCGAACGGATGCCCGGCCACTGCTGCGCCGATCGCAACAACCGCCACGCCAATCCAAAAGAGCTGCCATAGCCGCCCCGGCACTCGGCCAGCCGCAACCCAGGCGCCGGTTACGAGTGTGAGTACGAAACCGGCCAGTGCGAAGCCGCTCAGAAAGGTATTGCGAATCCCAACCGCCGGGCCGAATGCGAGCCGGGCAAGCAGGAAGGTTGCGAGAAATGCCGCGCCATACGCCACAGCGGCCAGTGCCACGGGCGACGCGACCAGGCGCGGCAGTGTGCTGCTACGCGCCCTCCGCGCCGGGACGGGCTGCTCACGCGATGAGAGCTGGTTCACAGGGTTGCCAGCAGTTCCATTTCGGGACAGATATCGTTCAGGCGCTCTTCGGCCAGCACCTCGACGCGCGCGAAGCCGCTTGCCAGCAGCAGTTCGCGCAACGTGGCGGGCGTGTACATCGCAAAGTGGTCATCGCCCTCGTAGTCCTGCCCGCCGAAAGTGAGTAGCTTGTACTGTTCGAGCGAAAGCCGGCCATCGCGCAGTCGCTCCATCATCGCGGCCCAGTTCGGGCAGGTAATCCGCACCGCGCCGCCCGCCTGAAGCAGGCTGCGCCAGTAGGGCAGCAACACGGTTCGTAGTTGGTGCTCGCGGAAGTGCTCCACCAGATGCGCCGACGCGATCTCGGCCAGCGTGCCCGGCTCGAACGGCAGCCGCCGCACATCGGCCAGCGCGTCTACGTCGGGCAGCGGGCGCATGTCGATGTTGATATACCCCGCCAGCGGTTTCTCGCCACAGCCGAGGTTCACACGCACCCGCCCGGCCATTGCCGCCAGCTTGTGCTCGAAGCTCTGCAGATCGAGAATCTGCGGTTCGGCAATCCCGGTTTCGCCCTGTGGTGCGGCGCGCCCTTCGCGCACATCGCGCGCCAGCATCATCAGCTTGCGATCCACCAGCCGGATCCATTCGTCCTGGCCGCGCCGCTCGCGTTCCAGGCTTTCGTAGCGCGCCGCCAGTTCGCGCAGCAAGCCGAGCAGTTCGGCGTTGTAGTAGCGTTGTGGCCGGCCGAAGAGGCGTAGCGGGAGGTTCAATGTTCGCAGCAGTGTGCGCTTCTGGC
>Ga0224722_1000460_pt1 | contig 23611 bp, 23 predicted proteins | sample Balambano_FR1_Me_FD_161646 | JGI IMG/M metagenome (GOLD analysis project Ga0224722, IMG submission 161646) | Freshwater sediment microbial communities from Lake Towuti, South Sulawesi, Indonesia - Balambano_FR1_MetaG | ecosystem: Environmental > Aquatic > Freshwater > Lake > Sediment | place... | reverse complement strand
TGATCGGGGTCAACGGCAGCGGCAAGACCACCACCATCGCCAAACTCGCGCATCTGTTCATGGAGGATGATTACGGCGTGCTGCTGGCCGCAGGCGATACCTTCCGCGCCGCTGCGATCGGCCAGCTGGCGACCTGGGCGGGACGCGTCGGGGTCGACCTGGTGCGCGGGCCTGAAGGCGGCGATCCGGCGGCAATCGTGTACGACGCGGTCAAACAGGCGACCGACACGGGGATCGATGCGCTGATCGTCGACACCGCCGGGCGCCTCCAGAACAAGACCGAATTGATGGACGAACTTGCCAAGATCCGCCGAGTGCTCGGCCGCTTGAACCCCGAAGCACCGCACGATGTGGTGCTGGTGCTTGATGCCACCAATGGCCAGAATGCGCTTGGCCAGATCGACGTGTTCAAGGAGGTGGCGGGCGTCACCGGCCTTATCATGACCAAGCTCGATGGCACCGCGCGCGGCGGGGTGCTGGTCGCGGCGGCCGAGCAATATGGCCTGCCGATCCACGCGATTGGCGTCGGCGAGAAGATGGAGGACCTGCGCCCCTTCGATCCCGATCTGGTCGCCCGCGTGATTGCCGGGGTGGCGTGATGAGCGAAAGTGAAACCAAGAAGGCCGCCTCCAGCTGGCTCAATGTCGCGGTCGACTATGGCCCGCTGCTGGTGTTCCTCGGCGTCTATCGTTGGATGTCGCCCGACGAGGTCAGCGCGGGCGGCGAGATTGTCGCCATCATCTACGGCACGGGCGCGTTCATGGTCGCGGCGGTGGCGGCGCTGCTGGTATCGAAATGGCGGCTGGGCAAGGTCTCGCCGATGCTGTGGTTCTCGACCGCGCTGATCGTGGGCTTCGGCAGTCTCACGATATTTTTTGGCGATCCGACTTTCGTGCAGCTGAAGCCCACGATCATCTACGCAACCTTCGGTATCGCGCTGCTCGTTGGGTTTGTTTTCCGCAAGGCGCTGCTGAAAATCCTGCTCGAAGCCGCTTTCGAAGGCCTTTCGAACGAAGGCTGGCTCAAGCTGTCGCGCAATTGGGGGGTGTTTTTCCTCGGCCTTGCGATCCTCAACGAAGCCTTGCGCGCGCAGCTCACCTTCGAAAGCTGGCTATGGGCCAAGTTCTGGGTGTTCCTGCCGCTGACGTTCCTGTTCACTTTCAGCCAGATCCCGATGCTGCTGAAACACGGGCTGAGCTTCGAGGACAAGGACGAGCCGCTCAAGAACGAGCCGCCCACGGGGTGACGGCGGGCACCTAGATTTCCACCTGGCTCCCCAGTTCCACCACGCGGTTGGTGGGCAGTCGGAAGAACTCCATCGCGCTCGCGGCATTGCGCAGCATCCACGCAAACAGCTTTTCGCGCCAGATCGCCATGCCGGGCTTGGCCGAAGCGATCAGGGTCTGGCGCGAGAGGAAGAAGCTGGTCTGCATCATGTCGAACGCGCCATCGCAAAGGTCGAGGCTGTTGAGGAGCGAGGGCACATCGGTCTCCTCAAGGAAACCGCAATTGATCGTCACCCGGTAAAATCCATTGCCCAGGTTCTTGCATTCGAACCGCTCGCCATCCTCGACATAGGGTACATCCTGCACCGCCACCGTCAGAATCAGCACGCGTTCGTGCAGCACCTTGTTGTGCTTGATATTGTGCAGCAGCGCCGAGGGGACGCCGATATTGCTCGATGCCATGAACACCGATGTGCCGGGCACGCGGGCGGCGCTGTTGTGCGCGCTTTTGGCGAAGATTTCGATCGGCAAGGCGCCTTCGGCCATGCTCTGGCGCATCAGTTCGCGACCGCGCGCCCAGGTCGTGAGCAGAAGCAGCACCACCGCCCCCACGACCAGCGGCAGCCAGCCGCCATCGGGGATCTTGATGACATTGGCGGCAAAGAAAGCCCCGTCCACGACCAAAAACAGCCCGGCAACCGGCACAATCTGCCACCACGACCAGTTCCAGACCTTGCGCATCAGATAGGCGATCAGACAGGTGGTGATCAGCATCGTGCCGGTCACCGCAAGCCCGTAGGCCGCTGCAAGGTTGGTCGATTTCTGGAAGCTGAGCACCAGCAGGATCACCGCGATCATCAGCAACCAGTTGGCCGACGGCACGTAAATCTGCCCGGCTTCGGACGCGCTCGTATGCAGGATCCGCACCCGCGGCATGAAGCCCAATTGCACCGCCTGTCGCACCACCGAATAGGCGCCGGTAATCAGCGCCTGGCTGGCGATGATCGTCGCCATCGTTGCGAGGATCACGAGCGGCAACCGGAATTCCTCCGGCGCCATCAGATAGAAGGGATTCTCGATCGCGGCCGGATTGTTGAGCAGCAATGCGCACTGCCCGAGGTAATTGAGGATCAGCGCGGGGAACACGATCCACAGCCACGCCAGCGTGATCGGCCTGCGCCCGAAATGGCCCATGTCGGCATAAAGCGCCTCGGCCCCGGTCACCGCCAGCACCACCGATCCCAGCGCGAGGAACGCGACGCCGGGATCGCGCAGAAAGAAATTGAACCCGTGGTGCGGCGACAAGGCCAGCAGAACCTCGGGGCGGGTCATCAGATGGAGGATGCCCAGCACCGAAAGGACGAGGAAATAGACGAGCACGATCGGGCCGAAAAACCGGCTGATTGCCGCCGTCCCGCGCGACTGGATCAAGAACAGGCCGATCAGGATTGCCACTGCAATCGGCAATACCAGCGGTTCGAATCGGCGCTCCACCACGGTCAGGCCTTCGACTGCGGACAGCACCGAGATGGCCGGCGTAATGATCGCATCGCCGAAGAACAGCGCGGTCGCAGTGACCGCCATCAGCGTCACCACCGCGGCGCTGGGATGGTTCGTCATGCGGTTGATCAGCGCCAGCAGCGCCAGGCTCCCGCCCTCGCCGCGATTGTCGGCGCGCATCACGATCATCACGTATTTGACCGTCACCACCGTCACCACGGTCCAGAAAACCAGGCTCAGCACGCCGTAAACGTGCAGCAGGTCAACCGGCATCGGGTGATGCCCGGCAAACGTTTCCTTGAGCGCGTAAAGCGGGCTGGTGCCGATATCTCCGAACACCACACCGACCGCGCCAACCGCGAGGGCAAGGGTGGAGGCGGGCCGCCCGGTGTGCTGTCCGGCGGCCTGGTGAAGCTGTGTTGTGGAGGAGGTCATCTCAGTCGGATTTCCCGTTCTGGTCGGTACTGCCCATCGTGCCTGAGCGACTCAAGCAGGTGAGGCCGCGCGACTAGCACCGCCCTTTCGCGGCTGCAACATCAACCGGAAGCCGGACATGCGAGCGTCACTGACCTTGCAGCATCGGGGCGCGCGCGATCAGATCGTCAAGCCGGGCGACTTCGGCCTCAAGCCCCTCGCGCCACGGGGCCTCGGCAGGCGAACGTTCGACCAGCCCGGCCCACACAGCGTGCGCGGCCCGCACCTCGCCGCTCTGGAGATAGGCGAACCCGAGGAAATACTCCGCGCCAGGGTGTTCGGGATCGATCGCGCGGGCGCGGCCGAAGGCCTGCAGCGCGGCCGGGGTTACCGCGCCGTCGGCATGGCCGACCAAAGCGAGGCCGAGTGCGAGCCATCCTTCGAGGTCGCCGGGATTGTCCTCCAGCCCGCGGCGCAGCAATCCGGCCGCATCGGCGAACTTTCCGCGCCGGGCAAAGGCATCGGAGGTGAGCAAATAGTCGGACGGGGGCTGCGAACGGTCGAACAGCGCGGCGCGCCCTTCGACCATGGCCTCGCCCTCATGATCGGCGCGCGCGGAGGCGGGCTTGGGACTGGCGGCCTGCCCGGGCGAGCCTTGCCATGCATAGCCGGCGAGGCCGAACACCAGCGCCGCGGCAAACAGCGCATAGCCTTCGCGCGGCAGTCGCAGCAGCGCGGCCGCGCCGCCGAACGCCGCCAGTGCCAGTGCCCCCACCGCGAGCCAGCCGTCGATCATGGCCGCTCTCCCGACCCCGCACGGCGCTTGCCCAGCCGCCGCACCAGCACCGCTGCCACGATCGCGATCAGCAGCGCCGGACCGGCGAACAGCGGCCAGGTGGTGGCGCTGACGGTTGGTGTATAGCTGACATAGTCGCCGTAGCGGGCCACCAGCCAGGCCCGGATCGCGTCGGGGCTTTCGCCTGCCGCGATCCGGCTTCTGACCTGGTGGCGCATGTCGCCTGCCATCGGCGCATCGCTGTCGGCGATCGATTGCGACTGGCACTTGAGGCACCGCAAGGTCTGCATCAGCGCGGTGGCTTCGGCTTCGAGCTGCGGATCGTCGAGCTGGTTATAGGCATAGGGGGCGGGCGGCATGGTATCCTGCGCGGCGGCAGGGATGCCCACCCCCAGCAGCATCAGCCCGCCGATCACCGCGAGCGCGACCAGCGCGCCGATCACCACCCGCATCATCGCGCTTTCTCCAGTTGATCGAGCAGCATGGGCACATCATCTGCGCGGATATCGCCGATATGCTGGTAGCGGATCACGCCTTCGGCATCGATGACGAAGGTTTCGGGCACACCCGAGGAACCGATTGCAAGCTGCACCTCGGAGATGTCGTCGGCACCGATCCGGACATAGGGATTGCCATGACGGGCGAGGAACGCGGCGACATCTTCGGGCCGGTCGCGGATCGCGATCCCGACGATCTCGGCGCCCGCATCCTGCAAGGCTTCTAGCTGCGGGGCCTCGGCAATGCAGGGCAGGCACCAGCTGGCCCAGATGTTGAGAAGCCGCGGACCGCCGCCGACGAAATCCCCGCGCCCGGCACCCGGCAGATCGGCAAAGGCGGGTTTGAGCGCAAAATCGGGCAGCGGCTGGCCGATCATCGTGCTTTCGACGAACTGGTCCTTCTCCTGGGTCAGCATGTAGGCGGCCAGCCCGGCGAAAAAGGCGAACAGCGCCAGCGGCACCCACAGCCAGACAGATGAACGCATCGCGGTGCTATTCCGCCGGTGCCGGAGCGGCGCCGCCCAGCGCGGCCAGATCGGCGCGGCGCGCCCGGCCCAGCCTTGCCGCCTTGCGCCGCCGCACATCGACCCTGACCCGGCCCGCGATCGCCAGCAACCCGCCCAGCGCGATTAGCATTCCGCCATACCAGATGAACGTGACGAAGGGCTTCCACCATACCCGGATCTGCCAGCGCCCGTCTTCGTTCTGATTGCCGATCACAGCATAGAGCTGGCCGTTCCAGCGGGTCAGCAGCGCGCTTTCGCTGGTGGCCTGCGGGGGGGACCAGAAATTGCGCGCCTGCGGGGTCAGGATCGCCGGTTCCCCGCCGCCCTGACGCACTGCCAGCCGCGCCTCGATCGCAGTCCAGTTGGGCCCTGCAACCGGGGTCACGCTTTCGAGCGTGACCGCGAAATCGCCGACATCCTCGGTCGCGCCCGGGGCGATGGCGGCGAGCCGTTCCTGGGTAAAGGCACCTTCGCAGGCCATTCCGAACAGCGATACCGCGACCCCGAAATGGGCCAGCACCATGCCCCAGGTCGCGGTCGGCACGCGGGCGAGCCTGCGTCCCCGCAGCGGCAGCAGCGCCGCCACCGCGAGCGCCGCCGCCAGCCCCAGCCCGAGCAGCGGCAGCAGCGGGAACTGCCCGAAAAAGCTCACCAGCGCGATAACCGCGATCAGCACCGCTGCAACCAGCGTCAACTCGAACTGGACGCGCGCCGGGGTGTCGGCTTTCCAGCGCAGCAAGGGGCCGATCGCCATCACCACGAACATCGGCACTGCAAAGATCGCGCTCGCCGGGTTGAAATAGGGCGGGCCAACCGAAACCCGCACGTCGAAGGCCTCGGTCAGCAGCGGGTAAAGCGTGCCCATCAGCACGATCGCGAGGATCGCGGAGAGCATCACGTTGTTGAACACCAGCGCCCCTTCGCGGCTGGTGACGGCAAAGCGCTGACCTTCGGCTACCGCGCCCGCACGCAGCGCGAAAATGGCAAAGGCACCGCCGATGTAGAGCCCCAACAGTGCGAGGATGAAGGCCCCGCGCTCAGGATCGACCGCAAAGGCATGGACGCTGGTAAGGACCCCCGAACGCACCAGAAAGGTGCCGAGCATCGACATCGAGAAGGCCAGCACGCCGAGCATGATCGTCCACGTCCGCAGCGCATCGCGGGCCGCCAGCACGCTCACCGAATGCATCAGCGCCGTCGCCGCGAGCCACGGCATCAGCGACGCGTTCTCCACCGGATCCCAGAACCACCAGCCGCCCCAGCCCAGTTCGTAATAGGCCCAATACGACCCGGCGGTGATGCCCAGCGTCAGCAGCACCCATGCGCCCAGCACCCACGGACGCATGACCCGGGCAAAGGCCGGGTTGACCTCGCGTGTCAGCAACGCGCCCATCGCGAGGCTGAAGGCGACCGACAGCCCGACATAGCCCGCGTAGAGCGTCGGTGGATGGATCGCGAGGCCGATGTCCTGCAGCAGCGGGTTGAGCCCCACGCCTTCGACCGCAGGGACCGGCAGCCGCTCGAACGGGTTGGAGGAGAACAGAAGGAAGGCATAGAATCCCAGCGCCACAAACCCTTGGACGCCAAGCGCCGCACCCATTGTGCGCTCGGGCAGGCGGCGCTCGAACCCGGCCAGCAGTCCGCCCGACAGCGCCAGCACCCCAACCCACAACAGCATCGAGCCCTCGTGATTTCCCCAAGTGCCGGTAAGTTTATAGATCAGCGGCTTCATCGAATGCGAATTGGTGGCGACCAGCTTGATCGACAGGTCGGTGATCGCAAAGGCCCAAAGCAGCATCGCGAAGGCGAGGACCGCAAGCCCCGCCTGCACCACCGCAGCGGGCCGCGCATAGATCGCCATCGGGTTGATCGCGCCATCGGCAGCGCCGCGCAGCGCCATCGCCCCCGAAACCATCTGCAACACCGCCAGCGCGGCGGCGAGCCACAGGCAGGCAAGGCCGATTTCGGCAATCACGGGGCAAGTCCGATGGTGGTGTCGGCCGCCACCTTGGCCGCCCGGTCGGCCCCCATGCCTTCAAGCTCCTTGGGCACGTAGTTTTCATCGTGCTTGGCGAGGAGGTTGGTGGCGATGAACACCCCGTCGGCGCGCAGACTGCCTTCGGCGACCACGCCCGAACCCTCCACGAACAGATCGGGCAGGATCCCGCTGTAGCGCACCGGGATGGCATCGCGGGTGTTGCCGGTCACCATGAAGTTGACGGTGACCCCGTCCGCCTCGGTCGCCAGCGATCCGGGCCGCACCATTCCCCCGAGCCGCACCGCCTGACCAACCGCCGGAGGCGTTGCGGCCATCTGTTCGGGAAGGTAGAAATAATTGGCCTGATTGCGCAATGTCCACGCCGCGATCAGGCCGGCGGCGACAATCGCGACCAGCGCCGCGATCACAAGGGCAAGGCGTTGGTGCTTGGCTTTCATCGCGTGATCCCGATCAGCGCCGCTTGGTCGCATCGCGGCGCGCTTCGGCCCGGCGCATCGCGCTCCACGCCCATACCGTCAGCAGCGCCAGCGCGCCGAGCCCCACGACATAGGCGGCGATGACAAAATCCCATTGCGCCAGCTGCTCGCGCATCATGCCTGCTCCAGCGCCGTGGCGATCGTCGGGGTCGTGGACACCGGCGCGGTGTCATCGTCGAGGGCACGCCGCCGAAGCCGCGCTTCGACCTGACCTTGCGCGATGAGCGCGCGCATTCGCATCAGCACCACGCCGCCGAACAGCAGCGAGAAGCCCAGCACCGCGACGAGCAGCGGAACCAGAAAGGTCGCTTCGATCGCGCTCTTGCCTGCGGTGATGCTGGGCGGCTGGTGGAGCGAGTTCCACCACACCACGCTGCGGTTGATGATCGGCACGTTGACCGCGCCGACCAGCCCGAAGATCGCCGCGATCCGCGCCGATCCGCCTTCGCGGGCGGCGGCCTGCGAGAGCGCGATATACCCGGCATAGAGAAAGAACAGCACCAGCATGCTGGTCAGGCGGCCGTCCCACACCCACCATGTGCCCCACGTGGGCCGACCCCAGATCGATCCGGTGGCAAGGCAGATCCCGGCGAACACCATCCCCGGCACCGCGATCGCGCGGGCCGCGATCGCGGCGAGCGGGTGCTTCCAGATCAGCAGCATCGCCGAACACACCGCAATCCCGGCCCACCCGCCCATGCCGAGCCAGGCGGCGGGCACGTGGATGAACAGGATCCGCACGGTTTCGCCCATCAGCCGGTCGGGCGGAACCACCAGTAATCCCCACGCAAGCGCCCCCAGCGACAGCGCCAGCCCGCTCCAGAACAGAAGCGGGGTAAGCCACTTGGCCAGAGACAGGAATCGGGTGGGGTTGGCGTAGATGTGCATGATCGTGAACGTCTGCCCGGGCTTTTAGCCTTACACCCGTTCCGGACAAGACTGCAATTCACGGCTACCCGCAATTGTTCCCGCCGGCGGCCCGCCCGGATCAGCCGCGGGCGATCAGCTTTTGCGCCATCTTGTCGGCAACGGCATCGGCGGACTGCCCGGTGCGATCACTCTCCTCCCAGATCGCGGCAAGCCGCCCTGGGATTTGTGCGATCCGCTGCTTTACATCGTTAACATCGGCCGACGCACCCGCGCGGCGCGCGAGATATTCGACCGCGACCGAAATGATGCCGCCTGCGTTGATGACGTAGTCAGGCGCATAGAGAATGCCGCGCGCCGCCAGCAGCGCGCCGTGCTCGGTGCGCGCCAGCTGGTTGTTCGCGCCCCCGGCAACGATCGCGCAGCCAAGCCCGGCGATGCTGTCGGCATCGAGGATCGCGCCGAGCGCATTGGGGCTGAATATATCGCAGGGGGCCGTGAGCACCGCATCGCTGGCCACCACCTCAGCCCCCAGTTCCGCAGCAAGCGCTGCGGCACGCTCGGCGTGGATGTCGGACAGCGTCAGCCGGGCCCCGTCGCGCGCCAGCAACCGGGCCACCCCGCCCCCGACGCTGCCGGTGCCCTGCACCACCACATGCACGCCCGCGAGGGTGTCGCGGCCCAGCCGGTGGGCTGCGGCGGCCTTGATCCCGAGATAGATGCCAAGCGCCGTGAACGGCCCGGGATCGCCCCCTGCGCTGCCCGCGCCTGCGACCGGGAGGCCGGAGACATGCGCAGTGCGCTGCGCCACGGCGACCATGTCCGTTTCGCTGATCCCGACATCCTCTGCGGTGACATAGCGCCCGCCCAGCGCCTCGACCGCATCGCCGAACGCGGCCAGCATCGCCGGGGTCTTGGTGCGCGCAGGATCGGCGAGGATCACCGCCTTGCCCCCGCCCATCGGCAGGCCTGCCATTGCGTTCTTATAGCTCATCCCGCGCGACAGGCGCAGGCAATCACGGATCGCACCCGCCGGGTCGGTATAGTGCCAGAACCGCGTGCCGCCCGCCGCCGGTCCGAGGTGGGTCGAATGGATGGCAATGATCGCAGTCAACCCGCTGGCATGGTCATGCACCAGCTGAACCAGTTCATGGGCGTCAAAATCGGGCTCGGCCCAGAATGCGGTCATGTGATAGAGTTCCCTTGCCCCGTGCGCGGGCGAAGGCCATGACTGGGGGTGATGGGGCGACCAACGGGGTTCGAACCCGTGACCTCCGGTACCACAAACCGGCGCTCTAACCAGCTGAGCTATGATCGCCACACGCCCCTGCCCGCAGCCCCACCCGAAGGTGGACGCCGAGCCCGCGCAAGCCGCGCGGTTTACGCAAGCCATGAGCACGGTCAAGCCTGCGATGAGCGGGATCGCGCGTCTTGCACAAAGGCCTGTGCATGGGAAGCGAAAACTGCGCGCGCGCCGCGCTCACGCAAGATAATTGCGCAGGCACAAGGTCGCTCCCTCAGCGCTTGCGCGGGCGCGCACCATGCCTATCCATGGCAGCCATGATCGAACTCGGTGATTCTGTCGCGGCCCGGGTAGCAGGTGCAGCCGGGGTCCAGCGCGTGCCCGGGGCGCGGGCAGAGGTGTTCCAGCTGCGCAGCTTCGCCCCGCCCACCCTGTGCGCCGATCTCATCGCGTTGATCGATGCCGACCGCCGACCTTCAACCATCGCCGATGACAATGGCGATGCCTATTTCCGCACCAGCGAGACCTGTGATCTGGCCGCCGATCGCCCGGCGGTGCAGCAGATCGAGGCGATGCTGGGCGATCTGCACGGGCTCGACCTTGCCTATGGCGAACCGCTGCAAGGCCAACGCTATGCGCAGGGGCAGGAGTTCAAGGCCCACACCGATTATTTCGCGCCGGGCGGGCGCGATTTCCAGCGCTTCTGCGCGCTGTCGGGCCAGCGCACCTGGACCTTCATGATCTATCTCAACGCGGTCGAAGCAGGGGGTGCGACCCGGTTCAAGCTGCTCGACAAGACCTTCCAGCCAGAACCGGGCAAATTGCTGTTCTGGAACAATCGCCTGCCCGGCGGCGCCGTAAACCCGGCGACGCTTCATCACGGGATGAAAGTGCGCAAGGGCGTCAAATACGTCATCACCAAATGGTATCGCGAGCAGCCGTGGCAGGGGTAAAAAGAGCCGATACGAAAAAGGCGGCCCCTCAGGACCGCCCTTCGCACCGCGACCGACGGGGGGCGCGGATTGGCAATTGCCGGCTTACTTCTTGAGGCTGAGCCCGCCGAAACGCTTGTTGAACGCGGCGACGCGGCCACCTTCGGCAACCTGCTGGCGCCCGCCGGTCCACGCCGGGTGGCTGAGCGGATCAATGTCGAGGGCGAGCACGTCGCCTTCCTTGCCCCAGGTCGACCGGGTCTGAAATTCGGTGCCATCGGTCATCTTGACCGTGATCATGTGGTAAGCGGGGTGCCCTTCGGCCTTCATGACGATATTCCTTGTCAGCTTTCGCCGGTGCCGACCGGCGGCGCTATGAAACGGGAAGCGCGCCCCTTAGTGGCGAATGCACCTCAATGCAACCTAAGATGTTTGCACCCGCATCGCTCGCACAGCGACCGCGAGAGCCGCAGGTGCTCGAGCCTGACAGGCTTGAAACAGCACCGAGGACGAGGGCGCACAGTCGCCCTCGCATCTCAGATATTGTCCACCATCATCGCGGTGAACTCGGCCTCGCAGGTGGTCTTGGCCTCGACACTGGCAAGGCCCTTGAACTTGTAGATGCGGGACCGCTTCTGGGTGAATTCGACGTTGAGATCGAGCAGGCAGCCCGGTGTCACAGGGCTGCGGAACTTGGCGTTCTCAATCCCCATGAAGATGACGAGCTTGCCGGTCCCGGCGAGCTCCATCGTCTCGATCCCGAGGATGCCCGCAGCCTGCGCCAGCGCCTCGATCTGGAGCACGCCCGGCATGATCGGGGCGCCGGGGAAATGGCCCTGGAAGAACTGTTCGTTCATGCTCACGGCCTTCACCGCGTGGATGCGTTCACCGAGCGTAATCGCCTTCACCCGGTCGACCAGCAGCAGCGGATAGCGATGTGGCAGGGCCTTGAGAATCCTGCCGATATCGTAATCCGCGGCCACCCCCGCCGCCTCGCCTGTCTGGTTCATCCCCGGTATCCCGCAGCCCGCCGGATCAGCGCCCGACCGGTGCCTGCGGGTTGCCCTGCTGCTGCTGGCGCTGCTGGAGCTGCTGTGCGATCAGAAGACGCTGCTGGATTTCCTGATAGATCTGCACCCCTTCACGGCTCGGCTGCCATTCGGCCGGCGGGACGATCCCGACCGAGGCGACCTTGCCGTTGAGCGCGGTCGTCACCTGCTGGCTGATATCGGCCTCGGGCACCGAATAGAGCAGCGAACCGGGATCGACCACCATCTTGATCTGCTGGCGTGTAGTGACATCCTGCAGGGCCGCCGGATATTGCACGATGATCTGCTCGATTGCGTAGATGCGCGCGCCGTCGATCTGATTGTTGATCGCCTGGATCTCGCGTTCGAGGTTCTGGAGCTGGGTGAACTGCGGGGTGTTCTGCTTGGCGGCAAGCTCGGCATCGTCGACCTGCTTGTCGCCATTGGTGTCGAAGCTTGCAAGCAGGTTCTGGCGTTCCTGCGCCTTGGTGCGGCGCAGCTCGTTCTGCTGGGCGTAGGTGGTGTTGACCTCTTCGTAAGCGGTCTGGAACGCGCTCGACCCGATGATCGTGCGCGACACATCGACCGTGGCGATCCGCCCTTCGACCTGCGCCTGTGCGGGAAGCGCAGCAAAAGCGCACAGCGCCGCTGCGGCCGGGACGAAATACTTGGCAATCATGGTCATCAGAATTGGGTTCCTACATTGAATGTGAAGGTGCGCTCGTCATCGCCCTCGACCTTGCGGATGGTCTGGGCGAAATCGATGCGGAAAGGTCCGAAGGGCGAGTTCCAGTTGACCCCGATCCCGGCGGTGATGCGCGGACTGGGCGAATTGCCGAGGAAGGTTTCCCTGATTGCACTGCCCTGCCGGATCAGCGGCGTGTTGTCCGCGCCGCTGGGGTTGGTCGGGCTGGTGGTCACGGTGACGGTGGTGGTGCCGTCGGGATTGGTCACGACCTGCGTGAACAACAGGTTGCCGTCATCGTCGCGTTGCTGGATACCGTTGGGATTGTCCTGCAGGATCGGGGTCTCGACCCCCCACAGCGCGCCGATATCGGCCCAGATCGAGGGCCTGAGGCCAAGCTCGCGCGCGCCGGTGCCGAGCGGGATTTCGAGCTCTGCCCGGCCGAGATAATAATTGCGCCCGCCGATCGCATCGTCGCGGGTACGGTCGCGATCGGTGATCAGCTGGGGTACGCCCTCGGCATCCTCGATATATTGCTGGGTGAGAATGCGCGGGCCGACGCCGCGGATCGCAAAGCCGCGGATCTGCGGCTCTCCCAGGAAAAAGCGGTCTGTGAGCAGGACATCGTCCACCCCTTCGCCGGGGCGATCCTGCAAGGGGATGATCGTCCCGCCTTCGGCCAGCACCGAGAAGATGAACCCCGAATTGCCGACGTTCCAGAACTGCTGCGCACGGCCGCGGAAACGGGCGTAGCGCACATCACCGCCAAGCCCTGCGAACTCGCCGCTCAGCGTCACCGTGCGCCCGCGCGAAGGGCGGATGCGCGAATTGAGCGAATTGAAGTTGAGGCTGACGCCGATAATCGAGCTCAACCGGTCGCCGAGGGCATCGCACAGAAACCGCCCGGCCAGCAGCGGATCGCATTCGCGCACCCCGTCCCCGTCGATATCGGAGAAGAACAGGTTCTCATCCAGACTGACCTGATCGTAATTGAGGGTATAGCTGCCGATCAGCGACATGAACTCGGTGAGCGGCACACCGGCGCGCATCGAAAAGCCGGTGGTGGCCTGTTCGAAGGTGGTGTTGCGGCTGTTGTTGGTGAAATTGAAGCTGTTGAAATCGCGCCGGTAGATATCCACCCCGCCCGAAATGTTGCGATCGAAGATATAGGGTTCGGAGAAACTGACCTGCGCGGAACGGGAGAACTGCGAATAATTGACGCTCAATCCGATTGTCTGCCCGCGCCCGCGGAAATTGCGCTGCCGGATCGAGCCGGCAAGGATGAACTGCTCGATCGACGAGAACCCGGCGGAGAACTGCAATTCGCCGGTCGGGCGCTCCTCGACATTGGCTTCGAGCACGATCCGGTCAGGTGCGCTGCCTTCGGCCTGGCTGACTTCGAAGTTTTCCTGAAAATAGGCCAGCGAATTGATCCGGGCGGTGGTGCGCTGAACGGCAAGGCTGTTGAATGCATCGCCTTCGGCAATCCGGAACTCGCGCCGCACCACCTTGTCCTGGGTGAGCGTGTTGCCGTTGACATCGACCCGCTCGACATAGACGCGCGGCGCCTCGCGCAGGACGAAGGTGACGTTCATCTTGCGGTTTTCGGCATCGCGGTTGAAGCGCGGCTGGACATCGGCAAAGGCATAACCGAACCGCCCGGCCAGCTCGGTCAGCTGTTCGACCGTATCCTCGACCGTCTTGGCATTGTACCAGTCATCGGTCTGCATCGGCAGCTGGGTGCTCATCACCTCGCTGTCGAAATCGCGAAGCTGGCTATCGACCTTGACCTCGCCGAACTTGTAGCGCTCGCCCTCCTCGACCACATAGGTGATGATGAAATCGCGTTGGTCCGGGGTCAGCTCGGCCACCGCCGAGACGACGCGGAAATCGGCATAGCCTTCGGTCAGGTAGAACTGCCGCAGCTTCTGCTGGTCGAACGCCAGGCGATCGGGATCATAGCTGGTGTTGGAGCTGAAGAAGCTGGTCAGCCGCGCCTGCTTGGTCACGAACTCGCCGCGCAGCTCGCCATCGGAAAACTTCTCGTTGCCCAGGATGTTGATCTGGCGGACCTTGGACTTGGGCCCCTCAGTGATCTCGAACACGACATCGACGCGGTTCTGCGGCAGCTGCACCATCTTGGGTTCGACCTGCGCGGCGAACCGGCCCTGGCGCTTGTAGAGTTCGATGATGCGGGCCACATCGGCGCGAACCTTGGACCGGGTGAAGATCTGACGCGGCGAAAGCTTGATTTCGGGAATAATTTTGTCGTCTTTGAGCCGTTCGTTGCCTTCGAGCACGATGCGGTTGATCACCGGGTTCTCGGTCACAGTGATGACGACATTTCCGCCATCGTTGCGGATCGAGAAGTTCGCGAACAGCTCGGTCGCGCCGAGGTCTTTGAGCGCCTCGTCAGCCCCGGCCGAGGTGTATTCCTGCCCAACCCGCAGGCGGATGTAGCTGAGGATCGTGGTCGGCTCGAGGCGTTCGGCCCCGACCACGCTGATGGTGCGGATGGTGCTCGCGCTGGTCGGCGGCGTCGGTGCCGCAGGCTGCGATCCGGGTGCGGCCGCGGGGGCGGCTTCCTGCTGGGCCAGCGCCGCGCCCGGCACGCCTGCCAGGATCGATCCGCAGCACAGCGCCGCGGCCAGCCGGATGCAGCGCGGCGGCATCGGCGCCGCTGTGCCTGTGACCGGCATCGCGCCCGTCTCGCTCAATCGCTTCATCCTGCCACTTTCCCGTCCAACCCGTCAGTCTTGTGCTTGTGCCGCGCCGCGCCAATCGGGGCGAACGCATGCGGAGGTGGCCAATGCCGCCGCCGCCCTGCCCTTGCGGGCCATGCCTGTGCCCGATGCCGGACACGCAATCAAGCCGCGAGGCCTGCCTTTGCCCGTCCGTCCGCCCGCTTTCCCCGGCAAACCGCCGCCATGTTGCCGCAAGGCCTCAACTGCCGAACAGCGGGAGCGAGAACAGGTCATTCACCGTCACCACCACCATCAGCATCAGCACCAGCGCAATGCCGGTGCGATAGGCCCATTCGGTCGCCTGCGGCCCCACCGGCTTGCGGCGGATTGCCTCGGCCAGGTAGAACATCAGGTGCCCGCCATCGAGCGCGGGGATTGGCAAGAAGTTGATGAATGCCAAATTAAGCGAGATCAGCGCGGCGAGCTGAATGAAGTTGACCGCGCCAAGGCTCATCTGCTCGCCGGAGAACTTGGCGATCTTGATCGGACCTCCCATCTCGCTGAAAGCGCGGTCGCCGCGGATGATCTGGGCGATCCCGGTCACCATCATCTGTGCGGTATCTATGCACTGTTCGACCGCCAGCGCCGCTGCCGCGCCGATCCCCAGCGGTTCGAACCGTTCGGCGGTCTCGCGGGTCTCGATCCCGATCAGCCCAACCGTCTGGGCATTGCCGAAGCGGTCGGTCAGCTGCTTCGCGGCGGTCGTCACCGGCAGATCGCGCGGTGCGCCGTCGCGGATCACGGTAATGACGAAACGGCGGTTGGGATGCAGCATGATGGTCTGCTGGATTTCGCGCCAGCCGGTCATCGTTTCGCCGTCGATCGCGACGATCCGGTCGCCCACCGCGAAGCCCGCTGCCTTAGCGCGCGAATCCGCGGTGAAATCGGCTACGATCCCGACCTCGTCGGGCGCCACCGGGAGCGGCTTGCCGTAAGCGAGGTTGAAGCCGAAGAAGATCACCAGCGCCAGCAGCACATTGGTGACCGGACCCGCCGCCACGATCAGCGCACGCTGCCACAAGGCCGCGTGCTGGAACGATCCGGGCTCGCGCGGGGCGTCGGAATCGGGCACGCTCGCCGGGTTCATGTCGCCCTGAAACTGGACATAGCCCCCCAGCGGAAGCGCCGAAAGCCGCCAGCGCGTGCCGTCCCGGTCGGTGAACCCGGCAAGCTCCTTGCCGAACCCGACCGAGAACGCCTCGGCCCGAACCCCGAACAGGCGGCCGACCAGGAGGTGACCGAGCTCGTGCAGCGTCACCAGCGGGCCGAGCAGCAGCAGAAACCCGGCGACATACATCCAGAAGGGGGGCGCTTCAAACACAGGCGGTGGTCTCCAGCAGGCGTTCGGCATGGCGGCGGGCGGCTTCGTCGATCGCCATCACATCGGCCAGCGATTGCGGCGCCGGGGCATCCATCCCGGCAAGCGCATCCTCGACCACTGCGGCAATCCGGGTGAACCCGATCTGACCGGCGAGGAAGGCCGCGACGGCCACTTCATTTGCGGCGTTGAGGATCGCCGGGGCGCTTGCACCGGCCTGGATCGCCTCGCGGGCAAGGCGGGTGGCGGGGAAGCGGGTCTCGTCGGGCGTGAAGAAGGTCAGGTCGCCGATTGCGGCAAGATCGAGCGGGGCCAGCGGCGTGTCCATCCGCTGCGGCCAGGCAAGGCAGGCGGCAATCGGCACGCGCATGTCCGAGGGGCCAAGCTGCGCCAGCGTCGAACGGTCGCGGAACTCGACCATCGAGTGGATCACGCTTTGCGGGTGAACCACGATCGCGAGGCGGTCGAGCCCGACGGGGAAGAGATGGTGGGCTTCGATATATTCGAGGCCCTTGTTCATCATGGTGGCGCTATCGACGCTGATCTTGGCACCCATCGACCAGTTGGGGTGCGCCACCGCCTCGGCCGGGGTGGCGGCGGCAAGCCGGGCCTGTGACCACGTCCGCAGGGGCCCGCCGCTCGCGGTGAGGGTGATCTTCGCCACGTCCTCGATGCGGTTGCCTTGGAGGCATTGGAAGATCGCGTTGTGCTCGCTGTCGGTGGGGAGCAGCTTCGCACCGTGCCTCGCCACCGCCTCCATCAGCACCTCGCCAGCCGAGACCAGCGCCTCCTTGTTGGCAAGCGCGATGATGCCGCCGCGCGCAATCGCGGCCATCACCGGGGCAAGCCCGGCGCAGCCGACGATTGCAGCGACGGTCATATCTACCGGCCGCGCCGCCGCCTCGATCAGCGCCGCGCGTCCACCGGCGGCCGCGATCCCGCTATTGCCGAGCGCCGCGCGCAGTTCGGGCAGGCACGCCTCATCCCCCACCACCGCTAGCCGCGCATCGAATTCAATCGCCAGCGCCGCCAGCTCCGCCGCGCTGCACTGTGCCGTCAACGCCTCGATCTGCCATCGATCCCGATTGCGCCGCACCAGATCGAGCGTCGAGGCACCGATCGAGCCGGTCGCGCCTAGCAAGGTGAGCGTTCGCATCATCGCCGCATCATCCCAGCAAAGCGCCCAGCATGGCAATCACAAACAGCACGAAGAACACCGCGATAAAGCCGTCGAGACGGTCGAACAATCCGCCGTGGCCGGGCAGCAGGGTGCCCGAATCCTTGACCCCGGCGCGCCGCTTCATCCAGCTTTCGAAGAAATCCCCGGCCTGCGCGATCACCGCGATCAGCACGCCGCCGAGCGCCAGCATCACCCAATCGGGCCGGGGCAGCTGATCGACCAGCATGTCCATTTGCCATCCTTCCATCTGGCTGACCGCGCGCTGATAGGTGACGGCCTCGCGACCGATGATCACCGCCGCCGCGCCGATCATGCCGCCTCCCAGCCCTGCCCAGGTCTTGGACGGACTGATCCGCGGCGCAATCTTGGGTCCGCCGATTGCGCGCCCGCCAAAATAGGCCCCGACATCGACCGCCACCACCGGCAGGATGAAGGCGACCAGAACCTCGATCGGGCCGTAACCCGATTGCTGCGGGTCGAGCGGCAGCACCTGCTGCCCGTTGCGCACTGCCAGCATCGCGGTCGCAGCGGCGCCGATATAGATGACCCCGGCAAAGAACCATACGGTCTCCGCAAGGCCCGACACCCCAAAGCGGCGGACCAGCCGGTTCCATTCCCAAAGCACCCCGCCAGCCAACGCCGCGACAAATGCGGTCCAGAACCACCCGCCCAGCCACAGCGCCCCGCCCGCAACCACCAGCATCACCACCGCCGAGGCCAGCCGCATCGGCAAATCGGACACCGCCGGTGACACGATCTTACCGTCCGCCATAGCGCCGCTCCCTCCGGGCAAAATCATCGAGCGCGATGGCGAGATGCGCCGGCTCGAAATCGGGCCACAGCGTATCGACGAACAGCATCTCGGCATAGGCGGCCTGCCACAGCAGAAAATTGGACAGCCGCACCTCGCCGCTGGTGCGGATCAGCAGGTCGAGCGGGGGCAGATCGGCGGTGTCGAGCGCCCGCGCGATGCTTTCGATCGACACCTCGCCAGCCGCTGCCGCCTTGGCCGCGGCGCGCGCGATTTCGTGCTGCCCGCCATAGTTGAGCGCTACCGCAAGCGTCTGCTTGCCGCCCGCGGTCTGCGCCAGCGCATCTTCGAGCATCGCCACGATATCGCTCGCAAGCGATTGCCAATCGCCGATAATCTTCAGCTTGACGTTGTTGGCAACGAATTCGGCAAGATCGCTTTTGATGAACCGTCGCATCAGATTCATCAGATCATCGACCTCTTCATCAGGCCGTTTCCAGTTTTCGGACGAGAAGGCGTAGAGCGTCAGGCATTCGAGCCCGGTCGGCTCCAGAGAACGCACCAGCCGCCGCACCGCTTCAACCCCGCGCTGGTGCCCGACCGCGCGCGGCAGGCCGCGCTGCTTGGCCCAGCGGCCATTGCCATCCATGATGATGGCGACATGTCGGGCGCGTGCATCGTTCATGGCCTCTCCCCTTCAGGGGAGGGATTGGGTTGGGGAAGATCGGAACAGTGCGGGTTTGGCAAGCCCCCACCCCCGATCCCTCCCCTGAAGGGGAGGGAAGCAATCACTGCGACAGGATTTCCTGTTCCTTCTTGGCCGCCGCCTCGTCGGTTTCTTTCACATATTGGTCGGTCAGCTTCTGCACCTCGTCCTCCGAACGCTTGCGATCGTCCTCGGAGATATCCTTCTTCTTTTCGTCGGTCTTGAGGCTTTCCATCGCGTCGCGGCGCACGTTGCGGATCGCGATCTTGGCCTTTTCGGCATATTGCCCGGCAAGCTTGGCCAGCTCCTTGCGGCGCTCCTGCGTCAGATCGGGGATCGGCAGGCGCAGGGTCTGGCCGTCGATGATCGGATTGAGCCCGAGATTGGCATGGGCAATGCCCTTTTCCACCGCAGTCAGGTTCGACCGGTCCCACACCTGCACGCTGAGCATCCGCGGCTCGGGGGCCGAGACGGTCGCGACCTGCGAGAGCGGCATCATCGAGCCATAGACCTCGACCACCACCGGATCGAGCAGGCTGGTGTTGGCGCGCCCGGTGCGCAGGCCCTGCAGATCGCTCTTCAGCGCTTCCACAGCGCCCTTCATCCGGCGCTCGACATCGGCCTTGTCATATTGCGGCATGGCTGGGTTCCTTCGTTCTACTTGTCTTTCACGATGGTCTGCACGCCCTCGCCCGCCAGTACGCACGCGAGGTTGCCCTTCTCGCGGATCGAGAAGACCACGATCGGGATTTTGTTGTCGCGGCACAGCGCCACGGCGGAGGCGTCCATCACCTTGAGATTGTCCGCAAGCACGCGGTCGTAAGTGACGGTTTCGAAACGGGTCGCGGCGGGATTGTGCTTGGGGTCGCTGTCATAGACCCCGTCGACGCTGGTGCCCTTCAGAAGCGCGTCGCATTTCATTTCGGCAGCCCTGAGCGCCGCGCCGCTGTCAGTGGTGAAATAGGGCGCGCCGACGCCCGCGGCGAAGATCACCACCCGGCCCTTTTCCAGATGGCGCTCGGCGCGGCGGCGGATCACCGGCTCGCACACCTTGTCCATCTCGATCGCTGATTGCACCCGGGTCTGGACGCCGAGCTGTTCCAATGCGTTCTGCATCGCGAGCGCGTTCATCACGGTCGCCAGCATCCCCATGTAATCGGCCTGCGCGCGGTCCATCCCCTTGGCCGCGCCCGCCATCCCGCGGAAGATGTTGCCCCCGCCGATCACGAGGCAGATCTCGAGCCCTGTCTCCTTGGCCGCCTTCACTTCCTTGGCGAGTTCAGCGACGAATTCGGGGTCGATCCCGAACTGCTGGTTGCCCATCAAGACTTCACCCGACAGTTTCAGAAGGACGCGCTTGATCTGGGGCAGAGGCATGAACGGCAAGGCTCCGGGTTGAGACGGGTGGGGGCACTTAAACGGCAAAGCGCGCTTGCGCAAAGGGTATGCTAGGGTCCATCCCCCGGCCAGCCATGCCAAGAGCCGCCGCAGCGGGGGAGCTGCGACGGCGGCGATTGCGGCGAACCCCAAGGTTACACGGGACCGCCCGGGCCCGATCAGCCCTTCAGCGTGGCGGCCACTTCCGCAGCGAAGTCGACTTCTTCCTTCTCGATGCCTTCACCGAGCTGGAAGCGGACGTAATCGACGAGCTTGATCGACTTGCCCGCATCCTTGGCGGCCTTGGCGATGTATTCCTCGACCGTCGCCTTGCCGTCCTTGACGAAGATCTGGCTGAGCAGCGCGTTTTCCTTGGCGAACTTCTTCACCGCGCCGTCGACCATCTTGGCCTGCACGTCGGCCGGCTTGCCGCTTTCAGCAGCCTTTTCGGCGGCGATCTTGCGCTCGCGCTCGATCACGTCCGGATCGAGCCCGTCGGCATCGAGCGCCTGCGGGAACATCGCGGCGGCATGCTGGGCGATGTCCTTGCCGAGCGCGCCGAGTGTCGCGGCATCGGCATCGCTTTCAAGCGCGACCAGCACGCCGATCTTGCCCAGACCCTCGCCCGCGGCATTGTGGATATAGGGCACGACCGCGCCTTGGTTGACGGCGACCGACTTGATCCGGCGGATCTGCTGGTTCTCGCCGATGGTGGCGACATTGTCGGTGAGCTTTTCCGCGACCGTGCCGCCATCGGGATATGCGGCCGCCTTGAGCGCTTCGACATCGTCGTTGCCGATCGCCAGCGCGACCGCAGTGGTCTTGCGCACGAAATCCTGGAACTGGTCGTTCTTGGCGACGAAATCGGTTTCCGAATTGACTTCGACCGCGACCCCGCGGGTGGCTTCGACCTGCACGCCGACGAGCCCTTCGGCCGCGGTGCGGCTGGACTTCTTCTGGGCAGTGGCGAGACCCTTGGCGCGCAGCAGATCGACCGCCGCCTCGATATCGCCGCCCGCTTCGGCCAGCGCCTTCTTGGCGTCCATCATGCCAGCGCCGGTGCGCTCGCGCAGCTTCTTCACGTCGGCGACGGAGAAATCGGCCATGAGAAAATTTCCTTTTCGTGTGTCGGTATTGCTCGCCCGGCCCTGCCGGTCCGCAAGGGAGGGCAATGCCGGGCGCGCTAGAGCGGGATTGTGACGGGTGATTGACGAAAGCGCCCCGCAAGTGCGCGCGTCAACTCCGGTGTCAGGCGGTTTCGGCCTCGCTGGCGACGTCCTCGACCGTGGTATCTTCGGCCACGACGGCTTCGGCCGGGGGCTCGTCGAGCGCGCCGAAATCGGCCGCGCTGTCGGCCTGAAGCCGACCCTTGCCCGCCAGCGCCGCGTCACCGATGGCCTGGCAGTAGAGCCGCACCGCCCGCGCCGCATCATCGTTGCCCGGAACCGGGAAGGCGATGTTCGAGGGATCGACATTAGTGTCGAGGATCGCGATCACCGGAATGCCGAGCACCGCGGCTTCCTTGATCGCGAGATCTTCCTTGTTGGCGTCAATCACGAACATCACGTCGGGGATGCCGCCCATGTCGCGGATCCCGCCCAGCGACATTTCGAGCTTCTCACGCTCGCGGGTGAGCTGAAGCACTTCCTTCTTGGTGAAGCCCGAAGTGTCGCCCGAAAGCATTTCCTCGAGGCTCTTCAAGCGCCGGATCGAACCCGAAATGGTCTTCCAGTTGGTGAGCATCCCGCCCAGCCAGCGGTGGTTGACGAAATGCTGGCCCGACATCCGCGCGGCTTCCGCGATCGGCTCCTGCGCCTGGCGCTTGGTGCCCACGAACAGCACCTTGCCGCCCGCACGCACGGTGGCTTCGACGAAGTCGAGCGCGCGCGCGAACAGCGGCACGGTCTGCGACAGGTCGATGATGTGCACCCCGTTGCGCGCCCCGAAAATATAGGGCTTCATGCGCGGGTTCCAGCGGTGGGTCTGGTGGCCGAAGTGAGCGCCGGCCTCGATCAATGCTTGCATGGTGACGACAGGTGCCGCCATAGGTCATGTCCTTTCCGGTTGTTCCTCTGGAAGGCTGGAACCGCGGCGCGGAATATCCCGCTTGCGGCACCGGTATGGGCGCCTTCCATGTGACGTTATCGCCCGGACGGCACGCTTGCCGGCCCGATGCGAGCGCGGCCCTTAGCTCCATGACCGGGCGAAATCCAGCCCCGATTGCGCGGGCGCGCAAAAATCTGTCGCCGCACGGCGCGAAAGGCGCTTGACACGCAGGAACATCTAAGGAACAACGCGGAGGAACAAAAGTTGAACACCGTTCCGCGAAAGGACTGCCCGATGCTTGCCCTTGCGATTTCGCTGCTGCTTGCGATGACCACGCTGGCCACGCTTTTGGTTCTGGCCGACAGCGCGATCAAGGCACGCGCGGCGTGGGTGCGGCTGCTGCACGAGGACAGGCTTTATCGAACCGGGTGTGCCGCAACGTCGTCGGCAGCGCCCCCGGCACCGCGGCACCGCCCTGCAGCGCGCCGCATGTCCTGCGCTATGCCAGATCGCCGGTCGTCCGGATCGCGGCTTCATCCAGTTCCTGCGCGCGCCGCCGCCTGATCCGTGCATATTTGACGAGGCCGTAGGGCATCAGCGCGAGATAAGCGATGCTGATCGCGGCCAGCGTCCACCATGGTTCCAGGAGCAGCGCCGCAAATCCGAGCGCGCTCAAGGCGAGCAGTCCGAGCCGGATGGTGCGCCGGGGCCTGATCGAAGCCCAGCTCAGCGTCGCCATGTTGGAAATCATCAGCGCCGCGATCAGCGCCAGCCACAACGCGATCACCACCGGGTGGCGCAGCAGCGGCTCGCCGGTCTCGAACCACAGGTAGACGGGGGTGAAGGCCAGACCCGCACCGACCGGCGCGGGTACTCCGGTCAGAAACCCGGCCGACTTGTGCGGCTGGTCATCAACATCGATGCGAGCATTGAACCGCGCCAGCCGGAGCGCGCAGCAGATCGCGAAGGCAAGCGCCGCGAACCAGCCGAACCGCGGCAGATCGGTGAGCGACCATAGGAACAGGATCAGCGCCGGTGCGACGCCGAAGGAAATCGAATCGGCAAGGCTGTCAAGCTCGGCCCCGAATCGCGACTGCGCGTTGAGGAGCCGCGCGATCCGCCCGTCGATCCCGTCGAGCACGCCTGCCAGCACCACCGCCAGCAGCGCATAGGCCCACGCCCCGTCGATCGCGAAGCGGATGCCGGTGAGCCCCGAACACAGCGCCGCGGCAGTGATTGCGTTGGGCAGCATCGCCCGCAGGCTCAGCCCGCTGCCGTCCCCGCTGGCCTTGGCGTCCTCGTCCTCGGCGGCCTTGGGCC
>Ga0224722_1000459_pt1 | contig 23626 bp, 25 predicted proteins | sample Balambano_FR1_Me_FD_161646 | JGI IMG/M metagenome (GOLD analysis project Ga0224722, IMG submission 161646) | Freshwater sediment microbial communities from Lake Towuti, South Sulawesi, Indonesia - Balambano_FR1_MetaG | ecosystem: Environmental > Aquatic > Freshwater > Lake > Sediment | place... | reverse complement strand
GCTTCAAGCTTCACGCTGGAAGATGGCATGCTCACGATCAGCGGTGCAGAAGGCGATCTGATGTTCTCGCAGCTCAGTGTGCTGGCCACGACCAGTTGGACGCTCACGTCGATCCTTTCCGGCGGTGAAGAAACGGTTCCGGTAGACGGCGCGCCGGTCACACTGATGTTCGGCGTGGAAGACGATGCGTATGGGTCTGCCGGCTGCAACAACTACCGCACATCGATTTCAGTCAACGAGAACGAAATCAGCTTCGGGATGGTCATGAGCACACGGATGATGTGCGAAGAAGCTGTGATGGCTGTCGAAAACGCCTTCACGAACCTGCTGAGCGACGCCGCTTACTTCAACGTGACCGAGGACATGCTCACCATTACGACCGCCGATTTCACGACGCTGACCTTCAGCGCCGGTGCCGGCGGCATGTAAGCGTATTTGCACCAGAAATGCAGGCGCCCTGTGCAGTGATCGTCACTGCGCAGGGCGCTTTTCATGTGTCGGAAAATTCGATTACGCTTCGGAAGCCAGGTGGTGAGCCTTGCGACCGCCGCGTTCGATGGCGTCGCGCGCCGGGTGACCGATCAGCGAGGCGGCCTTGTCAATGGCACGGGCGGCCAATTCCTGTGCGCCGGCGCGCAGCTCCTGATTCTGCTGAACAAACGCGACGTTGCGCTCCATGTCTTCCGCGTCCCAGCCGCGGCTGTGCGCGATGAACGGGAACTGCGGAATCTCGAAGCCGAGTTCCGAGAAGAACATCAGCATTTGCCCGGCAACCGCCTGCACATTGTCCTGCCCGCCGGTGATGATGAAGGCAGCCACCTTATTGCGGATGAGCGCATTGTTGCGAATGGTGATCTGGTTCTGGATGCAGTTCATGCGTTCGATCATCTTGAAGTAGAGCGAACTGGCGCTTCCCCAGCGGATCGGCGTGGACACAATGACCGCATCGCACCAGTGCACCAGCGCCTCGTAAACCTGGGCCATTTCGTCCGATCGATCCATTTCAGTGATGGAACACGGCCACGTACAGGCGCTGGCGCTCTTGGAGTAATAGCCCTCGCAGTGGCGGAAGCGCAGATCGTTGATGGCGATTCGCTGGGTTTCGGCCCCCAGCGTTTTCCCGTGTTCGAGCGCCACATCGAGCAGGGCTTCACTGGTTGAATAGCGGGGATAGCGACGATCCATGACCGTCGTGGAGATTCCGAGCAGGCGGACCGGCCCGTCAGCGCGGCGGACCGGGCGCGCCAGTGGATGGGGTTCATGCGGCGGTTTGCTGCGCCGTGTCAGCGCCTGCGGGTTGATGAGCAGACGGCCACCTTCTTCCCGCAGGGCATAGCGTGGCACACAGTCCGATTCGTAGCCAGGTTCGCCTTCACCAGTCACGCGGTGATACTTGTAGTGATGCCATGGGCAGACGACATAATCACCTTCCAGCGCGCCCTGCCCCAGCGGCCCGCCCACGTGATTGCACACGCCGGACACGGCCGCGAACTGGCCATCGACACAGCTCAGCGCAATGCGCGTCCTGCCAATCATCAACTGCTGAAGTGGCGCTTTACGCAGCTCCTCGACTGCCCCCAGATCGACCCACCCTTCGCTTTCTGCCATGATTGCCCCCGTCCATGCGGAATGCAGGCCCGATTCTGCTTCGCATTATAGGGTGATTCGCTCGAAGGCGCAGTTTTGGAATCTGCACTATGATGGCAGAAATAATCTGCGCGGGATCGGAGGGGTGCCATGTCGCCGCAGGAACCACTTCCTTACTCGTTTGATGACGAGCAGGACTTTTCGTTTGACGATCCGCCAGCGCAGAACAGACCCTCACGCCGGATGGGCAAATCGTCATCACAGGATCGCCACGTTCCGCCAGATCAGGAAGAGACCTTCGCCGATGCCGTTCTGGATGAGATCGACAGCACTTTCAACCTCTCAGGCTGCATCATATCGGTTGCCACGTGGCCATTCCGAATGATTGGGCGGGCCATCGGCGGGTTATTCAATCTGTTCGACTGAAGCGCCTTACACTTTCGGCTCCAGCTTCAGCGCGACCGAGTTGATGCAGTAGCGCAGCCCGGTGGTATCGCGCGGGCCATCATCAAACACGTGGCCCAGATGCGACCCACAGCGGCCGCACAGCACTTCGACGCGCTGCATGCCATAGCTGTTGTCCGTGCGCAGTTCCACGTTGCCCTGCTCGATCACATCCCAGAAACTGGGCCAGCCGCTGCCGGAATTGAACTTGGTCTCTGAGGCAAACAGTGCATTGCCACAGGCCGCGCACGTGTAGGTTCCTGCTGTTTTGGTGTTCACATACTCACCAGTGAACGGCCGCTCTGTCGCATGCTGACGCAGCACGGCGTACTGTTCGGGTGTGAGCTGTGCTCGCCATTCCGCGTCTGATTTCATCACTTTGTCGGTCATCTGACATCCCCTTTTCTGGAAAATCGAAGTCATCCGTTGATCGACCGGAAGGCGCTGAGCTTACCCTGCCACGATGAGAGCCTGCTGTGAAACCCGAGCACGGCGTCCATTCAGGGGCCGCGTGTTTCTTACGCAGCGCCAACATGCGCTGTGCTATAATGCCGTTCGATTTGGCGACGGTCAGCGTCGCAGAGAAGCATCGAGGTCTGCATGTTCAACTCTGTCATCAAGAAGATTTTTGGCGACCCCACTGAAAAGGCGCTGAACAGCTACCGACAGGTAGTCGCGACGATCAATGCGCTCGAGCCGGAGCTGCAGCGGCTGTCTAACGAGGAGCTTCGCGGGCGCATCGAGGTGCTGAAGAAACGCCTGGCTGATGGCGAAAAGACTGACGATGTACTGCCAGAGACATTTGCGCTGGTGCGCGAAGCCAGCGTGCGCACCATCAGGCTGCGTCACTTTGACGTGCAGATGATCGGCGGAATGGTGCTCAACGAAGGGCGCATCGCCGAGATGCGGACGGGCGAAGGCAAGACGCTGGTTGCCACGCTGCCGCTGACGCTCAACTCGCTTCTGGGCCGTGGAGCACACCTGGTGACGCCCAACGACTACCTGAGCAAGGTCGGCGTGCAGCAGATGGGGCCGATCTATCATCTGCTGGGCCTGAGCGTCGGCGTGATTCAGAACAGCGCCGGTGACCCGAACAGCGGCTCGTACCTCTATGACCCGACATTTCCCTCCAACGATGCGCGCTTCCAGAACCTGCGACCGTGTACCCGTGCGGAAGCCTATCGCGCAGACATCACCTATGGCACGAACAACGAGTTCGGCTTCGACTATCTGCGCGACAACATGGTCGGCGACGTCTCGCAGCTTGCCCAGCGTGAGCTGTTCTTCGCAATCGTCGACGAGGTGGACAACATCCTCATCGACGAGGCGCGCACGCCGCTCATTATCAGCGGGCAGGCAGACGAACCCAGCGGCTACTACAAGGTGTTCGCCAAGCTGGTCAGGACGCTTCAGCCCAGTTCGCCGGAAAGCGTTGAGGCCGAAGAGCCGGATGGTGACTTCATCGTCGATGTCAAGGACCGCGTTGCATTTCTGACGGATCGGGGGGTGGAAAAAGTCGAAAAGGCGCTGAACATCGAGCGCCTGTATGATCCGGAACACGCGGAGATGATCCCGTATCTGGACAATACGCTGCGTGCGCATGCGCTTTACCACAACGATAAGGAATACATCGTCCAGGACGGCCAGGTCATCATTGTCGATGAGTTCACCGGCCGTTTGATGTATGGACGCCGTTTCTCTGAAGGTCTCCATCAGGCGATCGAAGCGAAAGAGGGCGTCGAGGTTCGGCGTGAGAACCTCACGCTGGCGACGATCACGTTCCAGAATTACTTCCGCATGTACAAGAAGCTCGGCGGCATGACCGGCACGGCGATGACGGAAGCCGAAGAATTCGAGAAGATCTACAACCTCGACGTGATGCCGATTCCGACCCATCGCGAGATGGTCCGCCGCGACTACGAAGACCTGATCTATGGCACGGAAGAGGCCAAATTCAAGGCAGTGGTCGACGAAATACGGGAACGCTCAGAGCGACGGCAGCCGGTGCTCGTCGGCACGGTGGCCATCGAGACAAGCGAGCGCGTGAGCAAACTGCTCACGAAAGCCGGCGTCAAACACCAGGTGCTGAACGCCAAGTACCACGAGAAGGAAGCTGAAATCATCACCCAGGCCGGGCGCTCCGGCACCGTGACCATTGCGACCAATATGGCTGGCCGCGGCGTCGACATTCTGCTCGGTGGCAACCCGGAAGGTCTGGCACGCGAAAATCTGCGCAAACAGGGCCTTGAGATCACACAGGCGACGCCTGAGCAGTGGCAGGGGGCGCTTGACGAAGCGCGCGCAACCTGTGAAGCCGACCGCAGGATCGTCCTGGAACAGGGCGGCCTGTTCGTGCTGGGCACCGAACGGCACGAAGCGCGGCGCATCGACAACCAGTTGCGCGGTCGCGCTGGACGCCAGGGCGACCCGGGCGAGTCTCGCTTCTTCCTGAGCCTTGAAGACGACCTGATGCGGCGCTTTGGCGGCGACCGTGTGAAGGGCTTCATGAAATTTGCCGGTCTGCAGCCAGATGAGCCGATCGAAGCCGGGATTGTCAGCCGCGCCATCGCACAGGCTCAGACGCGCGTGGAAGGCTACAACTTCGATATCCGCAAGCGCGTCCTCGAATACGACGATGTCGTGAACAAGCAGCGCGAGGTGATCTACCGGCAGCGGCGCGAGCTGCTCGAGAAAGACGATCTGCGCGCTGATTATCTCGAAATGCTGGATACGCACATCGGCAAGATGATCGACGCCTACACCGAGGCGGCCGACCCGGATGACTGGGAACTGGATGAGCTGCACAAGCAGTTGTATACGCTCTTCCCGGTTCCGGTGGAAGTGAACCCGGATACGATGAAGGGAAAGTCGCTGGACGATCTCGAAGCCATGATCATCGACTCGGCACATGCCGCCTACGAACGCAAGGTGGCCGAGCTGGGCGACGAGCTGATGAAGCGCTACGAACGGGCGATCATGCTCTATTCGATCGACCGGCACTGGCGCCGCCACCTGACCGATCTGGATGTCCTGCGCGAAGGCATCGGGCTGGTGGCCATTGCCCAGCGCGATCCGCTCGTGGAATACAAGCGCGAAGCGTTCGGCATGTGGGAAGACCTGCAGGATCAGATCCAGGTCGACAACATCCGCAACATTTTCCGCGTCGCCCCGCCCACGGCACAGGCAGCCGGTGCGCGCAAGCCGCCCGTTATCGCTCAGGTTCGCAATGTGCAGGCCGTTCACGCGGCTGCTTCTGCCGTGGCAGCAGCCAAAGCGAAACCGGAACCGGTCAAGGCCGCCGGCAAGCGGCCCGGGCGCAATGATCCCTGCTGGTGCGGCAGCGGCAAGAAATATAAGGACTGTCACCTGAAGGAAGACCAGATGATGTCGGTCAATCGCGGCTGATGCAACCCGTCCGAATGCGCCAAGATGACCACTGACTTCAACGAAGCCATCGTCACCGAATTCGTCCTGCGGCATCTGAATACGCTGATCAAATGGGACATCGCCCGGTTCTTTCAGGAGAACCCGTTTGCGGTTGAACCGGCACAGACGGTTGCCGAGGCCGCCATGCGCAGCCCGCAGCAGCTTGAGCAGGCGCTGACCGAGCTGGCAGCAGATGGCATTCTGGTGGCAGAAGATCGCCCTGGAATGCGCGTATACCGTCTGGCCGACGACGATGCGATACGCGCCGCCATTGCCGAGTTCGTGCGCGCCTGTGACCAGAAAGAGGTTCGGGCCCGCCTCATCCAGGCCGTCGTCGCACGCGGGGGGTGAAGCTGCATGTCGCCTGCTGCGCTCAGCCAGCTTCTGCTGCTGTACTCGTGGTTTGCAGTCAGCGGCCTGATCGTGTTTCTGCTGCTGATCGCCCGGTTCTATCAGCGCTTCGCCAGCGTTCCGACTCACTTTCGATTGTTTCTGGTGCCCATCGTCGTCTATGGCATCGGCGCTGTGCGCTATACTGCTGTTGGCCGTATCGGCGGTGATCTCGCTGGTGACCTGATGATGGGCACCGCAGGGATATCGCTGGCCGCGCTGTGCGTGCAGCTGGCTCACCGGATGCTGACCCGAAAGCAGCGCACGTCATGACGCTTCTGCATGCCTTCGGCGCGCTGGGCACAGTTGGCATCGGCATTGCGATGGTCGTGCTGGGGCTGCTGAGCGGGCGACTGGGCGCCGCAACGCAGTCTGGTCGGCTGTATGTCGGTTTCTTTATCGCCGGCGGGCTGCTCGGCCTGTCAGCGCTGTTTCAGATCGGCAACGCGATTTTCAGCTTTGAGCCGTTCGATTCGCTGAGTGGATCGCCTGGCTGGGTGATGGTCTATCTGGGTCTGCCTGCCATCGCCATTACCCTGGGCCTGCTGCTGGCATGGCACTACTGGAGCTGGCTGCTAGCTGAGCGCGACTGAGCACCAGTCTCGTCAAAGCTTCACACGCGTTTTTTTGCAGATGCAATACAATATCAGGGTACTTTCTCCTGCATCCATGCGCCAGAGGCCGAGCGAGTGACTCTCGAAGCTGCCAGGACGAGTGAACTGCGCCAAACCCTGCTGAACCTTCCCAAAGTGGAGTTGCATCGCCACCTGGAGGGATCGCTGCGAATCGCCACGCTGCTGGCGATTGCGCTTGAACACGACATCACCCTGCCCTCGGTTACCGAAGACTCCCTGCGGCCATATGTCCAGCTCATGCCCGAAGAACCACGCTCGATGCAGAGCTTCCTGAGCAAGTTTGGCGTGCTGCGTCAGTTTTACCGTTCGGAAGCGATCATTCGCCGCGTGACGAAAGAGGTCATTGCAGACGCCGCGGCGGACAACATCCGCTATATGGAGCTGCGCTTCACGCCGCGTGCCCTGAACAATATCCTGAATGTCGATTATCACGACGTCATCGGCTGGGTGTGTGATGCTGCCAAAGAAGCAGGCGATGCACACGCCATCAACGTCAAACTGATCGTGGCGATGAACCGACACGAAAGCCCGGCCATCGCGCTCGAAGCGTTCGACGCATCGCTGCACTTTTGTGACCACGGCATCGTGGGCGTCGACCTGGCCGGACAGGAAGCGAATTATCCACCGGGCCTGTTTGACGCCATGTTCGCGCGCGCCCGCACCCGTGGCATCGGTATTACGATTCACGCCGGCGAGTGGGCCGGGCCAGAGAGCATCCGCCAGTCGGTCGAAATTGGCGCGACGCGCATCGGACACGGCATTCGCGCTGTCGAAGATGAAGCGCTGGTGCAGATGCTCGTCGACCGCGGCATCGTACTGGAAGTCTGCCCCAGCAGCAACGTGGACAGCGGCGTCGTACCGGATCTGAAGTCGCACCCGCTGGCCAGTCTGTATGCGGCAGGCGTGCTCACCACCGTAAACACGGATGATCCGCTGGTCAGCGCCATCACACTGACTGATGAGTTTGAGCGCCTGCTGACCGAGACCCCGCTGACGCTGACAGACCTCAAGCGGATGCAGATCACGGCAGCGCGGGCTGCTTTTCTCCCTGCAAGCGAGCGCGCCTCTCTGGCTGCCCAGCTTGAAGCCTGGTATTTCCCGCCTGTGACCCGTCCGCTTCGCCCACTGGAATGAGCGCAGCGCGACCGACTGCCTTTCATTCTCTGAATCGTATACAATCGACGATATACATCGCACCCGGGAGGCGTAATGTCCTTTCCAGTTGATCTGCCGACGATTCCACGCGATGAATTCCCACAGCGCTGGCGCAGGGTGCAGACGCTGATGGAAGCCATCGATCTCGACCTGCTAATCGCCTATGCCGATGACCGGACGACCTATGGGCCGGCCCATGCGCGCTGGCTGTGCGACTTTCCGGTGATGTTCGAGCCGGTATGCGTGCTGCTTCGACGCCAGGGTGAGCCGATTCTGCTGTGTGGTCCGGAAAGCGATGAATATGCGAAAATGCGCGCCCGGATCGCCGATGTCCGCGTAATGCAGGAATTCACCCACCCTGACGAGGATTATCCCTACTCCACCATCCACAGCCTGCACGATATTCTGCACGATCTGTATGATGACCTGAGCAGCATCCGCCAGGTTGGGGTGGCAGGCCGGGCGCTCATGAACGGCGACCTCGAAGGCAGGCTGCATGCAACGCTTCCGGACGCAGCCTGGCTGGACGTCGATCAGCAGGTTTGCATGCTGCGCGCTGTCAAGTCGCCGGCAGAGATTGCTGTGATTCGTCACGCCTATCGCTGTGCCGAAGCGGCGATGGGGGCGGCGTTCGATACGGTCGCGGCGGGCGTCACCGAGCGCGAAGTCGCCTGCGAAGCAGACGTGGCCATGCGCCGTCTGGGGGCTGAGAGCGTCGCCTTCGATACCGTCGTGGTCTCAGGGCCAAAGCTGACCCGCGCCATCCTGGGGCGCTCAACCTTTCGCCGGATTGAACACGGGGATCTTGTATGCATCACCATCGCACCGCGTTACGAAGGCTATCATGCGGCGATTGCGCGGCCCGTGTTCGTCGGGGCTGTCGACGACGTGGTGAGGCGTGCCTTTGACGTCGCCCTGGATGCGCAGAGGCAGTGTATCGATGCGCTGGTTCCCGGCGTGGAAGGGCGCGCGGTCGATCAGCTCGGCCGGAAAGTGGTTGGCGCAGGCGGCTTCGGCGAGTACTACCTGTACACCGGCATTCACAGCGTCGGCGTGATCGAATTTGAGCCGCCGATCTTCAGCAGCCACAACCCGACAGTGGTTGAGCCGAACATGGTGATCTCGATCGACATCCCGATGTTCAACGCGCCATGGGGCGGGCTGCGCATCGAAGACGGGTTCCTGATCACGGCGAATGGCAACGAGCGTCTGCATCACACGCCCTACCGCGTCGAGAAATGAAATGGGGCGGCCGCTCGGCTGCCCCATTCGCAGCAATCGGCGTTTACATCTGACGGAGACTACGAGGCCGTTTCTACCCCCACTGTTTGCCAGTCCGGCGCAGGGCGACAGCAGAGCATGAGCTGTTTGGCGGCGCGCACCTCATCCACACGGCGCACGGGCGTATGATGCGGTGCCTCGCGCAGCAGTTCCGGCTCAGTCTGTGCCTCGCTGGCAATCCTCCGCATCACATCGATGAAGCCATCCAGCGTGGCCTTGTCTTCCGTCTCGGTTGGCTCAATGAGCAGGGCTTCCGGCACGATGAGCGGAAAGTAATTTGTCGGCGGGTGAATGTCGTAGTCCATCAGCCGTTTGCTGATATCGAGCGCATGGAGGCCCGGCGCCGTGTCCCAGTGCCCCTCGATGACAAACTCATGCGCGCAGGTGCGGTCATATGGCACCGTATACACATCGTGCAGGCGCGCGCGAACGTAGTTGGCATTCAGCACCGCATGCTGGGACACGGCGCGCAGGCCATCCCCGCCGTAGGCGCGGATATAGGCATAGGCGCGAACGTGCATCCCGAAATTGCCGTGAAATGATTTCAGCCGGCCGATGGAGCGCATGGGCATAACCTGCCCGTAAAGCGGCGGCTGGCCCTGAGCGCCCTCATCCACGATGCGAATGACCGGCCCGGGCAAATAATCAACCAGCTTTTCGTTGACGCCAACCGCACCGCAGCCGGGCCCACCACCGCCATGAGGCGTGCTGAACGTCTTGTGCAGGTTGTAGTGCATGACGTCAAACCCGAGCTCACCCGGCTTCACGATGCCGAGCAGCGAATTCATGTTGGCGCCATCCATGTACATCAGACCGCCGCACTCATGCACCAGTCGGATGATCTCGAGGATGTTTTCGTCGAACAGGCCCAGCGTGCTGGGCACGGTGATCATCATGCCGGCCACCGTGTCATCGCAGGCAGCCCGCAGCGCATCAAGGTCGACGTTGCCGTCAGCATTGGAGGGCAGCTCAACAGCATGCAGGCCGGCCATGGTGACTGTTGCCGGGTTGGTTCCGTGGGCACTGTTTGGCACCAGAATCTTTGTACGGCGTTCATCGCCCCGATCGCGATGGTAGGCGCGGATCATCAGAATGCCGGCAAACTCGCCCTGCGCGCCGGCAGCCGGCGCCAGACTGACCGCCGCAAAACCGGCGATTTCGGCCAGCCAGCTCTGCAGGGTGAACATCAGCGCCTGAGCACCCTGAGCGCCAGCGTCATCCGTCAGCGGGTGCAGATGCGCGAAGCCGGGCAGCCGGGCCGCATCCTCATTGATCTTCGGGTTGTACTTCATGGTGCACGAACCCAGCGGATACAGGTTGCGGTCGATGGCAAAGTTTTTCTGGCTGAGGCCGACAAAGTGGCGCACGACCTGCAGCTCGCTCACCTCAGGCAGGTCAAGCGGGCCGCGCGCGAATTCATCAGGCAGCGGCGCTTCCGGCACGTCGAGCGCGGGCAGATTGGCCGCTGAACGCCCCGGCACACTGAGATCGTAGATGAGCGGCGTATCAGCCATGGCGAGCCTCCCTCAGCGCATCAACAAGCGCGTCGATTTCGCTTTTGCGATTCATTTCGGTCACGCACAGCAGCATGTGATCAGCCAGGTGCGGGTAATGTGGCGTCAGATCGACACCGCCGATGATGCCCCGTGCGCTGAGTACCGCATTGATTTCGGCAACCGGACGCGCGCAGCGCACGACAAACTCGTTAAAGAACGGCAGATCACGGACAACTTCATACCCCAGCAGGTCATCGATGCGGTCGGCGGCATAGTGCGCGCGGTGGTAGCACAGTTCGGCCGCGTGGCGCAGGCCGTTTTTACCCATCACAGACAGGTACACCGTCGCCGCCAGCGCCATCAGGCCCTGCTTGGTGCAAATGTTGCTGGAGGCGCGTTCACGGCGGATATCCTGTTCACGGGGGCGCAGCGTCATCACGAAGGCGCGCTTACCGTCCTGATCGAGCGTTTCACCGACGATGCGGCCAGCGATACGGCGCACATAGTCTTCGCGGCAGGCGAAAAAGCCCAGATACGGCCCACCATAGCTGAGTGGAATGCCCAGAGGCTGGCCTTCACCCACGACGATGTCTGCGCCCAGTTCGCCGGGCGATTTCAGCAGCGCCAGCGCAATCGGGTTGGCCACGACCACGAGCAGCGCCCCTGCCTGATGCGTTCGCTCAGCCAGCAGCCGAATGTCTTCCAGTTGACCAAAATAGTTGGGATAGGCGACGGCCACCATGGCAGTCTGGTCATTGATGAGGTCGGCAAGATCGGCAGCCGACCGTACCGATTCATCGCCGGTGATGTCAAGACCGCCCCACTGATGGTACGTTTTCAGGACTTCGCGATACTGCGGGTGGATGCCCGCGCTGAGGATGATGCGACGCCGCTTGTGACGGCCAACTTCCAGCGCAACGGTAGCCGCTTCTGCCAGGCTGGTTGCCCCGTCGTAGTGGCTGGCATTGGCCGCATCCATGCCAGTTAGCTGGCACATCATGCTCTGGTATTCGTAAATGGCCTGCAGGGTTCCCTGGCTGACTTCCGGCTGGTAAGGCGTATAGGCCGTGTAAAACTCGCCGCGCAGAAGAATATGGTTGACGACCGATGGCACAAAGTGATGATAGGCGCCGGCGCCGCGGAAAATGGCAAAGTCGCCGGCATGGTCATTCGCCTCGGACAGCGCCTGCATCTCGGTCAGAATATCCATTTCGCTCATCGCCTGCGGCAGATCAAGCGTGGGGAAACGGTGGCTTGCCGGAACCGCCTCGAACAGATCGTCCAGCGTCGGCGTGCCGATCGCATCCAGCATCTGCTGGCGTTCAGCCTCGGTGTGGGGGATATACGACATCAGGTCTCTCGTTTCGACTTCGTATCGGACTAGCGCTGCGCGCAGAATGTGGTATAGCCTGCCGCATCCATCAGACCTTCAACCACGCCGCCATCCGACACTCTGAGGCGGACGATCCAGCCGCCAGCATATGGATCGCTGTTGAGCAGCTCTGGCTGTGAGCGCAGCGCCTCGTTCACGGCGATGACCGTCCCGCTCACGGGGCTGATCAGTTCCGAGCTGGCCTTGACCGACTCTACCTCGCCGAACGACTCGCCTGCGGTGATGGTATCGCCAACGGAAGGCAGGTCGACGAACACGATGTCATTGAGCTGATCCTGGGCGTAATCCGAAATGCCGAGGGTGGCTGTATCGCCATCCAGCCCGATCCATTCGTCGGTGCGCGCATACATCAGATTTTCGGGTGTTTTCCAGCCTGCCATGGACGTTTCTCCTCCAGAAACAAAAGAGCGCGCAGCAGAAGTGCTGTGCGCTCTGTCTATCACCGCGAGCAGGTGCATTCAGAGATCGGGGCGCGCTTTATGTCCTTGTGCCTGAGAGTTTCGCCGACGACCCAGCCAGCCGTCCGCTTGCCCCTTCGGCGGCTGCGGATGACCCCGCAGCGCTCTCCATAAAGGCGCGCAGCAGACCGTAGTATAGCCGCTGTTCGCTCAAAAAGGCAATCAGCGGGTGATCCACGCGATAAGTGCCTGATACGCAGGGCCAGACATCTCGAAATTGAGCGCGAGGGCACCGGCATGATCGAGCGTCAGACGCGGGCTAATCACAAGCGTTCCATTGGGCCTAAGCAGCAGGGTCAGCGCAGAGGCAGCCGTGCCGACCGTGCGCGTGCCGGAAGCCGAATCAGACGTGTGCAGGTGCGTGAGCGTGCGCATCAGATCGGCAGCCTTGAGGCGGAGCATGATCTCGACCGCGCCAGAATAGAACGACAGCGCGATCATGTCGGCTTCGCGGCGAACCAGTACCCCTGCGCCAAACTCGTCATCGGCAGTCGCAGAAATCGACCCTTCAGGGCCGGGCGTGATGGTTGTCAGCTGACGGTACTGGCGCATGGTTGCCTCAGAGAAACGAAAAATCACAGTATAACGCGCTGGGCGCAGTGTGTCTGCGATCGATCCATCACGGATGGAAAATGACGCCGCGTTTCCGCAAAAACGTTCTATCTGCGTCCACCAGGCCTGCGTAAACCTGAAGAACGTATTGGTTCCGTCCGTTTTTTCGCAATTTACAGCGATGAGCGGGTAATATGCTCAACGATGTAAGAAAACCCTTTGTGTCCGGTTGAGGAGAAGTACGACATGAGACGATACCTGTTGACGGCTATCGGAGCTGCCCTGCTGCTTGTGCTGCCCGCCGCAGCGCAGGATGCAGAGCCCGCGTCGGAAGTGCCGACGGTGACTGGCGTTGAAATCGCCTGGCCCGGGCCTGTGACTGAAGTCTGGCAGGAAGTGCCTGTCTTCGGTACGGCCAACGTGCCTGATCTGCTGTTCTACTACGTCGAAGCAACTGCGCTCAATGACGACCTGTCGATACCCGAAAATGCGGTGTGGCTGCCAATTTCACCCGTGCGCCAGGATCCGGTCGTCAACGACCTGCTGGCGACGGTCGAAACCAGCCAGTTCGAAGATGGCCTGTACGCAGTTCGTCTCGCTGTTGTTTCACGTGACTTGAACCGCTACTACGACGTCGTCTCACCGATCCGGCTGAGCAACGAACGCTTCTCTGCCGAACGCGAAGTGATTCGGCTGGAGATTCTGGCTGAACTCGGTCTGGAGCCGGAAGAAACCCCCGTCGTTACGCCCGAAGCCCCGGGGGACAACCTGCCGCGGGTGACGCCTGCCAGTGGCAATGCCGCCGTCAACATTCGCCGCTGCGATCTGGTAGACAACAACCGCTGCCCGATCACCGGCACACTGGGAGCTGGCGCATTCGCTGACGTGCTCGCGCTGAGCGCGAATCGCACCGGGTGGATGCAGGTTCGGACACAGGCCGGAAACGTCGGCTGGGTATCGCCGACGGTCGTCGTGACCAGCGGGGACTTCAGCAGCCTGCCGTTCGTCGCCCCGCCACCGCCGCTGCCACCGGCCACACCGGTTCCGCAGAGCAACGTGCAGGTGAACAGCCTGACGGTGACCAGTGGGGTCGTGTGCAACGTGCCGATCATCACCAACGTGGTTGTCACCAACCGCGGCAACGCAACATCCGGCGCTGGTACGATCACCCTGCAGGACATTCACATTCGCACTGGCACCGTGACGGCAACCGCCTTTGGCTCGTTCCCGGCGCTCGCCCCCAATCAGAGTTTCACGGTGACGATCCCGATTACGGTGACCGCGTTCTATAACGAAGATCACATCCTGCGCGCCAGCGTTCCCGGCAGCTCGGTCGACTTCGTGTACACGCTGAACCAGGGTAACTGCGGCCCGCAGCCGACATCGACACCTGACGGAAACGTGGTGGATGTCGAACTGCCCCCGGGAAGCTGCACGCTCATCCTCGACCGCGGGACGCCGTTCTTCAACTTCCCGAACGGTTCGCAGGTGGGTTCGCTGATGGTTGGCGGAGGGTTCAACGGCACGCGCATCACCCGTGTGAATGGTGCGCTGTGGTATCAGTTCGACAACTCTGAGACAGAAATTCGCAACTGGGTTCGCCAGGAGAACATCCGCGAAGCACAGGGATCGTGCACGATTCCTGGCACCGGGATCATGCCTGCGTGATTCACCCCGCTGCACCGTGAGTAAATCAAAGGCGCGCCTGAAATCAGACGCGCCTTTGATTTCGGCTTGCGTATCGCTAGCATCCTAGTGGGCTTCCACCCATTTGCCTTCCGGGTTGCGCTCACCTGCGCAGATGTGAACGTCGATGCGGTTCTCGATCGGGGTGATGGGGCATGACCAGCCATCGTTGTAGGCACACGTCGGGTTGTAAGCCTGGTTGAAGTCGACGTGAAATCGCCCATCGGGAAGCTGCTCCGGTTCCAGATAGCGGCCTGCCGGGTAAGTCTCGTCGGGCGCGCCCGCGTCCACAAACGGCAGGAAATACCCGTGCGGCGAATGGTAAATCGTCAGCGTGACGGGCTGCCCCTCGATTTCAAACTGAATGCGCGCATGACGCTGGTAGACGCGGATTTCCTGTGCCGTCGTCTCGATGCGAATTTCGCGCTCCGCTTCGACCGGCTGCGCCTCAAGCGTCAGATCATAGGCAGGATCATAGTCGTAATAGCGCAGTCCCTCGAACAGATCCTGCTGCTCGGGCGTCAGCGGCGAGCCCGGGTGCTGCCGAAAGAACTGGTCTTTTTCGCGACGCTGCGCTGCAAGCTGTTCTGCGCTCACATTCATCCTTCCTGGAGACGGTGCAGGGTCATACAAAAGCCCAGACGTTTTGCCGGGCTTTCGACCTTACACGTCCAAATCATGGAGTACTGCTTCGTCATTGCGAAGGTCCATCCAGCGAAGCCAAATTCGTCCGATGATGGCCATCATCACCAGCGCTGTGACCCCCAGCCCAAGCAGCAGATAGGCGGTGGTATCCGGAATGACCTGAGCTGTCTGCATCTTCACTTCTCCAGAATCTGTGCGCGCAGCGCATTGACGCGCTCGTTGAGGTTTTCCACACGGATGCGCCACCACACCAGCACCATCGGGACGAACACGCTCCACACGATCATCGTATAGCTGAGCGTGGCCAGCATGCTGCTGGACAGTTCAAAGCCGCCTTCCGCGTTCTGCGGACTGGCACCGATGACGGCCGGGTGAATCGTGTCCGGGCGAATGCGGATAATGATGAAGGTAATGACGACTGTTGAGAACGCGAGAATGCCATAGACGCTGGCCAGGCGGCGCCGCGTATCGGGATTTTCGATGCCGGTGCGCAGCATGAAGTAGGCGGCATACGTCAGCGTCTGAATAGCGGCGCTCGTCAGGCGGGGATCCCACGTCCACCACGTGTTCCAGATCGGTCGCGCCCAGACCATGCCCGTGAACAGGTTGATCAGCGACAGCCCAAATCCCACCTCGATGCAGGACAGCGCAAAGTGATCCCATTTGGGGGCACGCTTCCACAGATACAGGAAGCCCCCGACGACGCCGCCGCCCAGCGCGACGAAGGCGCCGGCGAAAGACGACACGTGAATGTAAAAGATGCGCTGAACGTTGCCCTGCATGACATCGACGCCGGCGTAAGCGATCCACAGCACGACGCCAACGGCTGTCAGGATAAGGGTCACAATGGTCAGCACGATCAGCGCCCGCGGCCGGCTGTTTACCTCGGCACCGGGGTCGATCAAGTGGGATGAAGCCTGCGCTGATACGCTCATACCGCTGTCCTCATGACTCGTGAAAATTTGAGCAATTATACGAAAATCTACATAAATCTACAAATCCAGCGGGTCATTCCTCGATCACGAACTCGAACAGGATGAAGCCAAGAGCAACATAAATCACATCCAGCACGATGAGAATGGTCAGCCATGGCAGCCACTGGGCGTCTGATGCGCCGCCCAGCACATACGTCGAGCTACGCACAGAGGCGAGCAGAAGCGGGATGGCGATCGGCAGCATCAGAATGGGAAGCAGCGTTTCGCGCGAACGCGTTTGCACCGTCATCGCTGCCAGCAGTGTGCCGATGGCCGTGAAGCCCAGCGTGCCGCCGGTGATGATGATGAGTGTCGTTCCTGTGAGCACCGGCACGTTGTAGAGAATGGTGATCACCAGCGCGACTGCCAGCGCCACCAGCACGGTGAAGAGAAAATTGCCCGTCAGCTTGCCTGCATAAAGCGCGCTGCGGTGCACCGGGGCGAGCAGCAGCGCCTCAATCGTGCCCTGATCGCGCTCGATTGCCATACTGCGGTTGAGGCCGAGAATGCTGGCAAAAACGACGGTCACCCACAGCACCCCGCTGACCGCTTCAATGCGCGCTTCCCGGTTGAGTTCAAGGGCAAAGCTGAACACGAGCACGGCCAGCAGCGAGAACAGGCCCATCGCCCCAACGAGTTCACGGCTGCGCGCCTCGCTGAGGGCATCCTTGCGCAGCACCGCCATCGCAGCGACCAAAAAAGCGGTGCGCTTCACAGCGTCTTCTCGGCATAGAGCATGGGCAGCGAAAGCCCGTCACCGGTCCACGGCGCATCGTGTACGACTTTGCCGCGCGCGAGGATGAGGACTCGGCTGACCAGTGCCGATGCGCGTTCCAGTTCGTGCGTGGCAAGGACGATCGTGCGGCCCTGTGCGCGCTGCTGGAGGATGATGTCATCGAGCAGTGCAGCCGCAGACGGGTCGAGGCCGGTGTGCGGCTCATCGAACAGAAGCACATCCGGTTCATGCAGCAGCGCGCGGGCGATGCTCAGGCGCTGCTGCATCCCGCGCGAAAACGTGCGCACCGGGTCGGCCGCGCGCCGCGCCAGCCCGACCTGCGCCAGCAAAGCATCGGCGCGAGCTTTCTGCTGCGCCCGGTCCAGCCCGTAAAGCCTTCCGAAGAACTGAAGGTTTTCGGCAGCGCTCAGATTTTCGTAGAGGAGCGGGCGGTGTGCGACCATCCCGATCTGCGCACGTACGGCGGCTGCCTCGCGCGGCATCTGCCAGCCCCCGATCATCAGCGTGCCGACAGTGGGCTTGCTCAGGCCGGCCAGCAGTCGAAGCAGGGTACTCTTGCCACCGCCGTTTGGCCCAAGCACTGCCACCGATTCGCCTCTCTCGATCGCGAGGTCGACCGAACGCAGCGCAGGGACGAAACCGAACGCCTTCGAGACGCCCTGCAGATCAATCAGCGCCATCATCTTGAAGCAGTTCGGCCAGCCGGTTCCGCAGCGCGGTACGCTGGCGCTGCCAGGCTTCGTCGTCAATTTCGCCGCGCTCGTGTTCGGCATCCAGCTCTGCAATCTGGCGCACGAGCGCATCCATCAGCGCCGCCTTCGTCGCGGGTTCGTCGCCAGCGGCCGACGATCTGCGCCGCCGCCGCGTATACCAGTAGATCAGCGCCGCTACCAACAGCACTTCGGCGATAATCCCGATGACGAGGATAAGTGGCAGGCTCGTGCTGCTGACGATGGGCACGGTGTCGCTGGCGACGGTCGATGCGCCGCCGCTTCCGGTCAGTTCGAAGCGCAGGACGTCACCACCCTGCAGGCTGGCCACCGAACCGTACGACATGTAGGCACTTTCACCGAGCGTCTGTTCGCCGAGGCGGGGAAAGAGGTCGCCTTCCACCTGCAGGGTCGTCGGGCGGACGAGCAACCGTAAGTTTCCCTGAAGCGGGTAATTGAGCGGCTGTTCGATGACCGCGCTGCCGCTGTACGCCAGAAGATACACGAGCTGTACGAGGTGGCTTTCGCCGGGAAGCACAACAGCGGTGTCAATGACAGCGAATTGTTCCTGCGCTACAACATAGCGACCGGGTTCGCTGAAACCTGGCACGACCGCGCCGGGTGGCAGTGAAATCACCAGGCCAACCGGCCGGCCATCCGGCGTCTGCTGGCTGGTGGTATAGGCACGATCACTTTGATTGCTGAACTGAAGCACCTGTGCGATTTCAAGCCCGTCAGCCGTTGCATTCACCTGTGTGACGATCGCGTTGATCGAAATGACCGTCGGATCTTCAGTCAGCTCAAAGAGGGTGACGACCGGCACAGCATCGACAATCTCTGTACCCGGGATGAAGTCGCCGCCGAAAATGCGATCGCGATAGGCGGTCGTCACGCTGTAAATCGCGTCGACCTCCAGTGGCACATCGCTGAACACAAACTGACCGTCTGCATCAGCGATGGCATCCAGTTGAGTCGGGCTGCCTTCAGCGTGGAAGATGAACAGCGAAACGGACTGATCGGCGGGCAGGCGAGCGCCGGCAGTCCCCTGCACCAGCGATCCCTGAAGCGCGAAGCGCTCGGCAATCTCTGTCACTTCGGCGGTCGATGCGGGTTCAACTTCTGCCGCCGACGGCAACCCGACTGTCTGGGGATTGGCGAACGACAGTGTGCGCGTATAGGCAGTCACCGCAAGGCGCTCGGCTTCGGTCATCTCGTCCTGAAAGCCGGGCATCCCGTCACGCGGGTCACCAACGCCTTCGGTGACAATGTTGTAGATGACACGATCACTGACAAGCGAAAGTTCTTCCTGATCGAGCAGGCTGGGAACACTTCCGCTGAGTTCCGCCGCCCGCTCCCCATCGCCTGCGCCCGTATCGCCGTGACACTCAGCACAGTGGCGGGCGTACAGCGACGCGCCCTGCTCCATCTGAGCGGGTGTGTAATGCAGCGTGTAGGTGAAATAGGCCACATCCCACCGCTCCGCTTCGGTCAGCGCACTCTGCCACGGCGGCATCAGGTTCTCGATGCGACCCTGAGTGATCGTGTTAAACCATTCGACCGGCCGCTGCACCCATGCAGCGTCAGCCGTGGTGAAATTACCTGCGTTGCCCACCTGGCCAGTCTGAACGAGCGGACCATCGCCTGCACCACGCGGGCCGTGACAGTCAGTACAGTTTTCAGCAAACAGCAGGGCACCGCGCGCGATGTCCGGTGGCGACAGGGGAAAGCCGACTTCCGCTGGCGCGGCGGTCGGCGGCGGAATCGAGGCGACGATGCGCGGCTCACTGCTCAGACCGCTGCAGGCAGCCAGGAACAGCACGCTGGCCGCAAACAGGACAGCGCGCAGAAGTGAGCAGCTCATTGCGCCGCTTCTTTCGGGGTGACCGCATTCAGCCGCGCATGTGCGACCATGTCTTCAATCTGCGCGTCAAGGTCACTTGCGGGCGCAGCGTCCTCGCCCATACCATCCAGCAGACTGAGCGCCTGCACGCCGCGCTCGGCCCAGAGAGCACGCTCACGCTGATATGCTGACGCGTCGATCTTACCCAGCGCATGATCTTCATCAAGGTCACGGATGGCACCGACAACCCGCTCGTAGTACGCAAGGACGCGTTCGCGCTGAGGATTGGATGGAGAAACCTGCGACAGGCGCGATGCGCGCAGCACCGGCGCGGCAACAAACAGCACCACGACTGTGAGCAGCACCAGGCCGATTACGAGGCCCATGATGCTCATGTGGAAGCCTCTCCCACCAGCAGTGGGTCAAGAATCGCCCGAATCTGCGGCTCCGTAATCGTTGAGAAAATAAACGTCACAATTTCGCCATTCCGGTCGATGATGAAGGTCTCTGGCACGCCCGTAATGTGATACTGATCCTTGCTGATGACCGTTCCAATATCCGGGCCAGACGGATACGTCAGTCCAAACTCGGCATTGAATGCGCGCGAATCGTCAGGATCGTCGGCGTACGCCACGCCGAGGACGAGGACGCCCCGATCCCGGTAATTCTCCCAGATCGACTGAAGCGCCGGCGCTTCCTCCCGACAGGGCGCACACCAGCTTGCCCAGAAATTCAGGACGACCACCTGCCCTCGCAGATCCGAAAGGCGAATCTGCTGACCGTCAAATGTCGTCAGGGTGAAGTCCGGGGCCATGCCGCTTTCCGGTCGTCCCTGCTGTGAGCGCACAAAGGCGATGCCAATCACAACCACCACGGAAAGAATTCCGGCGAGCAGCACGATGGTGCCCGCGGACAGCCGTCGACGACCCGATGCTGCCGGATCAGGCCGGAACTCCTGCAGAAAATCAAGGTCACTCATGAGCGGACGTCTTCCTCAAGGCGCGCGCGATAGGCGCTGGCATCCGCAGGCATCGGGGACGACGAGACCGCCACTGACAACGGCTGTCTTCTGCGCCAGCGCAGCACCACCACAGCACCCAGCGCGAGCGCGATGGCTGCGATCACAAAAGGCGTCACCAGGGACAGCGCATTAAGCGTGGGATCCAGTGGAACAGCAGACGCACGTTCACCATAACGCGCCACGAAGTCGGCGATAATCTGGTCATGCGTGCGGCCGGCAGCAAGCTGCTGACGGATGTCCTCGCGCCAGCGGTAACACGCTTCTGTCTGGCAGGTATCCAGCGGCTCGTTCGGGCACACCGGGCAGTACAGACTTCGCGCGACGTCCATCACCTGATCATCGGTGATCGTGGTCGGGTCAGCCTGTGCCAGCATGCCGATAGCAGTACCGATCAGGACGCCGAAAACCAGCAGCAACGATAACAGCCCCCGAAATGGCATCACGCAGTCGCGTGCCCTTTCGGGGGGCCAGCGGCGGCGCTGCGGCGCAACCGTGCCGGGGCCTGCTGCCCTTCATGCGGCCAGGCGGCAACGATCGTGCCAAAGATCAGCACCAGACCGCCCCACCAGACAAAATTGATCAGCGGGTTGACATAGACTTTGAACGTGGCGCTGCCATCCGGCTGAAGGCCAACGAGCAGGACGTAGAAGTCGTTTTCGAGCGTGCCATAAACGCCGGGGATGTTCATGGCGATCGCGGTCTGATCGGGACTCGTCGGGTAGACGTCGTGTCGGGGCCGAATCGTCGCAAGCGTCTGGCCATCACGGCTCACGGTAAGGCGGGTGATATCCATCACGCGGCCGTCGTCGGCGATCTGCCCCGTCTGAACGTCGTTGAAGGTCATCTCATAGCCGGCAAAGCTGAGCGTGGCACCAGGCGCAAGCGTGCGCTGCGTCTCCTGCTGAAACAGCGTACTGCCGATCACGCCGATCCCGATGATGGTGATGCCGAGGTGGATGATGAAGCCGCCATAGCGCCTGCGATTGCGCGTGAAGATGCGCACCGTCGCCAGCAGCGGGTTTTCATGCATGGCACGCTGCCGCGCCGCGGCGCCGCGAGCGATCTCGAATACCGCCACGGCACCGGCAAAGATGACGATGCCAAAGCCAAACAGAGCGCCAGCCCCGCGTACGCCCAACAGGTAACACAGCGCCACGCCTGCCAGAGCCGCCGCGCCGGGCACAATCATCGCGCGGCCGAGACTGCGCCCGCTCACAGCGCCCCATGCGGACAGCGGTGCCACCCCCATCAGCACATACATCACCAGAAACAGCGGCACGGTGACCGTGTTGAAATAGTCTGGGCCTAGGGTGATGTCCGTGTTCAGGAAGAGTTCACTGACGATCGGCGCGCCGAAGCTGCCCCAGAAAATCGCCAGCGCGAGCGCGATAAAGACGACGTTGTTGAGCACGAACAGCGACTCGCGGCTGAGCAGCCCTGCAAAAGCCTGTTCGCTTTGCAGCGCGCCCTGCTGCCTGCGCCGGACGATCAGCGCCGTTGAGATGAGGGTGACGCCTGCCCAGAACAGGAACATCGGCGTGCCGATGGCGCTCTGCGCGAAGCTGTGCACGCTGTCGACCAGCCCGCTGCGGGTTGCAAATGTGCCAAAAATGACTGCGGAAAAGGTGAAGATGATCAGCACCATATTCCACACTTTGAGCATGCCGCGCTTTTCCTGAATCATCACGCTGTGCAGGAAAGCCGTGCCGACCAGCCACGGGATGAACGCCGCGTTTTCAACCGGATCCCAGCCCCAGTAGCCGCCCCAGCCGAGGACATCGTAGGCCCAGCGTCCTCCGAGCAGAAGGCCCAGACTGAGAAAGAGCCAGGCGACGAGCGTCCAGCGCCGCGCCGCGCGGATCCAACCCGTCGACAGATCGCCGGATGCGAGTGCCGCCATGGCAAAGGCAAACGGGATGAGGAAGCCGACAAAACCGAGGTAGAGCATGGGCGGGTGAATAATCATGCCGAAATGGCGCAGCAGCGGGTTCAGCCCGCGCGCGGTCTCGGCGAGGCGTACCGGATCAGGTGCGGTGGCGTTGGCAGGAATGAATACTCCGTAGACCACGCGAACGCCGTCAGCAGCCGTTGCATCCGGAACGATCCAGTAGCGCGCGAACGGGTTCTCCATGAACACGACGAGGCCGATGAAGAATGCCAGTGTCACCATGCTATAGGTGATGAAGTACGGGATCAGCCGGTGATGGGCGCGCCAGTTGACCAGCAGCGCGACGAAGGCAAACAGGCTCATCAGCAGGCACCAGAACAGCAGCGACCCCTGCTGGCTTCCCCACAACGCGGTGATGCGGAAGAAGGTCGGCGTGGTCGGGTTGGTCACCTGCCAGACATAGGCGATCTGATACTGTTCGGTGACGAGGGCAATGAGCAGGGCGGCGCTGGACAACGCCAGCAGGGGAAAGGTGAGCAGGGCCGCATTGCGGGCGCTGTCCACCCACACCGTGCGATGCTGCCGCGCGCCGATCAGGGATACGACAGCGGCATAGACTGAGCTGGCAAACGCCAGCGCCAGCGCAATCAGCCCCACTTCAGCGAGCACGACTTACGCTCCGGGCTGCGCGATCGACTGGTCGGGTTGGCCTTCGATGAACCGGCTGGGGCACTTCAGGTTCAGCTCTGTCACGTGGAAAATGCCGTCGTCGCCCATTGTGCCGGTCATGATCGCCTGTGCTTCATTTTGAAGCAGCTCTGGACGAACCTGATTTTCGACGCGCACGGGCATGCGAATGGCATTCGGATCATTGACGGCTTCGTGCAGCGCCTGTCCCAGGTCCTCGTACGGCTCTGCGACGTTCGCCACGGTGAAGGTGATCAGCAGGTTCTGGCTGTCATAGGTGATCGTTTCGCCAATCACCGCCCCGCTCACGCGCACGCTCTGGCCAGCATACGCCGCCGGATCATTCATCAGGTCTGCAACCGTGATGTAGTAGCGCGCACCGGAGAGCATGCCGGAAATGACCAGATAGGCGACGGCAGCGAGGATCAACCCGCCGCCGATCAGAAATTTCGACCGCCCGCGCGAAGTAGCCGACACAGCGGCCCGCTGAGTCTGGGAAGCGAGAGGTTTTTCCCACGCGGCCTGCGCCATGGTGCCGGAATCCTGTTTATCGGAACAAACCGTCTTCAGTATAGCATTTTGTGACGCAAATCACAATCACGGACTGGATCGGTCAGTCGGC